>Ga0114918_10000062_pt1 | contig 83938 bp, 83 predicted proteins | sample LantaG_FD_87015 | JGI IMG/M metagenome (GOLD analysis project Ga0114918, IMG submission 87015) | Deep subsurface microbial communities from Baltic Sea to uncover new lineages of life (NeLLi) - Landsort_02402 metaG | ecosystem: Environmental > Aquatic > Marine > Oceanic > Sediment | place... | reverse complement strand
TGATGTGTTTGTGAATAATATTTTAAATTCATCTAATTCAACTGTTTATGCCTCTGGGTATAAGGTTAATGACTTCTCATTCTCAGAACAATATGTATGGATGGCAACTGATTCTGGGATAAGGAAAGTCAACAAGCAGAATGCTTCTGAAACATCTTTCAATGTCGAGCAGGGACTCTTAGACCAGGAGCTAAATGTTATTGTTCATCAATCTGACAATATTGCCTGGGCCATAGGAGATCGTGGGCTTGTGAAAGTTGAAGGAGAAACTGTAACAATTTATAGATGTGCGTTGTCTTCGGATTACATAAATGGGTTTGCTATTGATTCTGACAATAATTTGTGGCTTGCGAATAATCTTGGGTTGGATTTCTTCAATCCAACAGAGAACTATTATTATCTTGTCAACCAGGCTGACGGTTTAGTCTCTAGTTCAACCCTGACAAACTATAAGGCGTATAAGGTAATTACAGATAACGTTTTAGATAGAGATTATTATCATATAGTTAAGGTGAACGGAACCTATAGGGCTTCATCTCTTTATTATTTTGACGACACAAATAAGCTTGTTATATTTGATTCGGCTTTGTCTGAATCTGATACAGTAGAACTTGTTTATTTCAAGTATATTAGACCATTATTTGATCTATCCGACCAATCATTACTTTTGGAGATTTCCACTTCAGGGGCTAGGAGATTAACTAGTCTTACCTATGGAAACAATGATAATCAGATAGCTGCGGCTTTTATAGCTGATGGAGATTCTTATGTCTATAGGTTCTCAAGTTCTTCAACTACGCAGGATGGATATCCATTTGGAACAATTATCTTTGATAACACTCCTCCATTAGGTACGGTTGATATTTCAGATCAAATAAGTGCAAATCAAGTTGTATTGACATTGAGCGCTACTGATGAAGTGTCGGGAGTTGAGAATATGGTTATTTCCAAATACTCAAACTTCACTTCTGATGGTAGCACTGCGTTAACGCCAATTCCATTTGCGGAGTCTGTGGACTATGATCTTGGGGCTACTGTGGGAGTCGGAGTTAAAAACCATACATTTTCAAGCACTACAGGTTCTGTTCTGCATGTATGAAAGATCTTCTGATAACGAATTGCAAACAGATCTATATGCTGGTTCATCGAATATCGCTCAAATCTACAAGTTTGATAAGATCGAGAGGGAATGGAACAATGTGGAGAACCTTGCGGCTGATCAGATATTCTGTATGGTAACTCATTTAGGAAAAATTTATGTTGGTACTGGAGATTCTGGTAAGATTTTTGTTTCTTCCGATGGAGATAATTATTCGGTGCTCACGCAATTGACTGATGCTTATGTTTACTCGATGGTTTCAGGAAGCGATGACAAGCTTTACATAGGAACTGGTACTTCGGGAAAGCTCTATGTATACAATGGAGAGACCGTTAGTTTACTTTTCGATTTCAATGAGACTGCAATTTATGATTTGACGGAGTTTGCTGGATTTATTTATATGGGAACTGGAGAAAAGGGAAGAATATATAGATATAATATGGCGAGTGGCTCAACTGAAATTGCTTTTGATGATGCGGATACTAAGATTTTATCTCTTGGAGTAGGGAAAGATTATAATTCAAATTCTGAGACGGTTTACGCTGGTACTAATCCAAATGGTAAGGTATTAAGGCTAGTTGCATCGAGAGATATTTTTGTTAAATCTTTTGAGTCCATTTACGACAATTGCTATTCGATTAAGCAATATCCAAATAGCGCAGATGGAAGTACGAATGATTTGTATGCATGTATTGATACGAGGTTGCTTAAGTTGGGCAATAATTCTTGGGCTGTTGCCTATATTGATCCAGATTCTGACGATATTAAGGATGTGGCTGTTTTCAACGGAGAAGTTTTCATTATGGCTGAAGGAAGCATCAAGGCGCTATCTCTTAATGTCGATAAATATGTTTATGTGAAATTCATAGATTATGCTGGAAATGAAACGATTCTGTTCGATGCAGAAGGATATTTGAAGCCAAGAACCGATACTGAAAGACTTTATGATATATTATCCGCTGAGGATGTAGCTGGCTTCTCTTTGAAAAACAGAATATTAGTTGTTGATACTGGCGCTGTGGTTACAAAAACATTGGTCGGGAATAGGCCATTCCTTAGCGCAGGAAGAATTGATCAAGAGACTGCGGTTTATGTTTCAGAGGTATTTAATGGAACAAATAATCTAATATCTTGGGATACAGTTACATATAGCGGAGTTATTCCTACTGGAACGGCTATCACTATTCAAATAAGAAGCTCTCAGGTAGAGTCTGCAATAACAGATGAAGAATGGTCTGACGCCGTGACTTCTGGACAGAGCATTAATGGTACGGATGGACAATATATACAGTTCAGAGCTATTTTGTCAAGTACTGTTAGAGGAATAACTCCGGTATTGAATAACGTAACAATAACATCGAAGTCAACTTTCGCTGTACATTATTTTACCACTAACTTTACCTTGTCTTCAAACCTGAAATCAGGTATTATAACTGCCAATACGGTTGTCCCTACGGGAACAGAAATAGTGTTTGGAGTAACTAGCGGAACTAGTACCGATTGGAACGATTATCAGATTGTAGAACTTAACAAGGTTTTCTATACCGATAGCGATAACTCGGACCAGAATATCAAGGTAGGAGTCAAATTCCTTTCAACAACTCTGGAAGTTGCTGAATTGCATGAGTTTGGCGTTATGTTTACCACCGAAAGCGGTGAATTAGTAAAACTTAATCTGAATTAGAGTTAATTATGATTAGAACCCCTCATTACAAGATTCCATATTTTACAGATGGCGAGCTATTTTCAGCATTGCTTGATCAAGAAAGAGCGGTAGCGCTGGATTTGATGCTCAAAGGCTTATCCAATCTTACTGGAGACGGTATTATAGAAGGATGGGAAATCTCAGAAGATAGCGGACTAGACATTGCGATCACTCCTGGCAAGGGAATTATTTCTGGATTTTATGGAGTGACTCAGAATAATACTTCAAAAACTCTTTCAGATGACGCTACAAATTATGTGTACGCAACTAGAAACTCCAATATTACAGATGGAATCAGTACCTCTTCTAATAAACTACAGGTAAGTTTTGTTGATACGGATGTTCCTGCCGCTCCTTCTTCTCTTCAGATCGATTCGCAAGGAGACAGAACGGTAACGCTCACTTGGGATAAAAGTACAGAAGCTGATGTGAGCTATTATAAGGTCTATAGGAAGCTTTCTGGGGACATAACCTATGTCTTCATTAGCAATGCGGATCATTTGGCAACTGACGGACTTTCAGATGTGACTTATATCGATACATCTTTAGTCCCTGAGACAGAATATGATTACAGGGTTTCTACTGTAGATCTTTCTGGAAATGAAAGTCTTTTTTCTTTGGTTTCTGCGGAAACTGATCCTGACACTACTCCTGCCTCTGAAGTTACGAATGTACGCATGGCTACGGCTAATAAATCAGTGAGTCTTACTTGGGATGCTAGTTCTAGCGATGATTTGGACTCATATATTATCGTGCTAAGTAGACTGGATTCTTCGGGGGAAATTATTAGCACATCTACAGTGAATGTTAGTACTCGGCTTTATTACTTCAATAATGCTCTTCTCAACAATGTTACTTATAGGGTCATAATTAAAACTTTGGACACCTATGGGAATGTATCAGAGGGAATTATTAAAGATTTCACTCCTCAGCAGAAACAGGCCCCTGAGGAAGTATCTGCTTTCGGTTATACGGTAACGAATGCGAGATCCCCGGAACCCATAACTCCAGAAGTTGTATTTTCATGGGATGCTTCAGCGTCTACAGATGTATCACATTATAATCTCTATATTTATGATGAAGGAGTTATTAGCGAGACTATATTAGTAGGAGATAATTTAAGCAAAACTATGATTTCGTTCCCATTTAGAGATGGACAAGTTTTAGTTAGCAAAATGTTTGGCGATGGAAGGGATTACGAGGTTAGGTTGACTGTAGTTGATTCTAACAGTAGCGAGAGCGATGGTATTTTTATAAAAATTTCTATACCTGATTATTCTGCCCCTCCAGAGGTTAAGAACATAACAGCCAGTTCTGGAGATTCGTATGCTTCTTTTGCATGGGAAGCTTCGGATGTGAAGGATTTTTCAAATTATGAATTATATAGATGGGATGCCTCTACAGAGTCTACATTTAGCGAAACTATAGACTATACTGCATTTTCAGGAAATACATTTACTATACTTCCAATTGTCGGCACATATCCTGTTGGAAGTTGGGTTGAATTAACTCAGAGTCCGTCTGGAGGTGGAAAGTCAGTGAAATTGAGTTTAGCAACTGCCTTAAATCCAGGTGATACGCTTATGGTATGCGACTATATACCGACATATTTTGATGAGAATGCATCTATTCTTATTACGAATCCGCCTACACCAACGACATTAACGCAAAGAGAAACATATAGAGATACTGGATTAACAAATGGAACAACTTATAGATATGTTTTCAGAACGGTTGACGAAGATGATAATAAAAGCGATGGAATTATGCTTAGCGTAACTCCAGATGAAGACGCTATAGATTTAGAAAGTCCTCTTACCATAGTTCCAAAATCAAGAGATAGAGAAATACAGCTTTCATGGTCGCGAGTTTCATTTGCAGGAGGTTATAAGGTTTATCGAGCAGGACCGTTTGATTCCTACACTGCTCAAGCTATTGAGGGCGATTTTGCGTTAATTGCAACGGTAGCTGGGAATGAGAATACTTCTTTATTTGATATAGGGTTGCTTAACGATAGGCGCTATGCCTATGTGGTCACTTCTTATTTAGCTTCTAGCGAAAGCGATTTTGACGCAGGAGATCAAGTAATAGGAACCCCTATTGCAATGAATGTCCCTAATCCTCCAGAGAATCTGAGCGCAACAGTAATATCCGGTCAGGTAAATTTATCCTGGGATCCTCCATCTGATATAACCGGAATCGAGGGGTGGAATGTTTATAGATACACTCAGAAGTATGGTCTTTTTGAATTAATTTCTTCTCTTCCGTTTACAACATTGGTATACAACGATGTTGGTTTAGTGGATGGCGAGACATATTATTATGTTGTCAGATCTTTTTCTAACACCATTGATATTACCACATCTATTTCTAGCTCTATTCCTCCCCTCTCTATATTGATAGGACAGGTGGTGACTCAGTTGGGTGCCGTGACATCTATAACTTCTCAGAGAACCATTGTATCTAATTTGGAGAGCGTAGTTTCTGCATTGACTTCAAGCTTTCTTGTGAATCATAAGCACTCAGTTGATGTTGATGATGAATTTTCTGAGACTAGAAAACAGGCACTAAAAATAAATCTTTCAAATGAAGAAGACATAACTGTTTTTACTACTATAGACTATCAGAATTATGTTTCAGAAAGAACACTTGCTGATTATGGGTCTTATATAGTATATGTTAATGACCAAATTCCGAATTTGCTTTACGAAGTTGATTTCGATGAGAATTCAATAGTATTCGAGAAAGCTCTCTATTCGGAAGAAGGAAGCTCTCCTTATAGCGAGCCTCCTATTGTTAGATTACAATTTGTTAATTTGAAGGAAATATCAGGGCAGTTAAATTCTAGGTTTATTGCTGATTTAGATGCCTCGAAAATTGTTTCCGGTATTTTAGAAAAAGCCATATTACCTTCAATATCTCATAGGGGAAGAATCCAAGAACTTGCTTCAGTTAGAACTTATGCGCTATTAAGCGATGATAATATCTATTTTGATTTGAATAACATAACATATGTAGTCGATGACGAAAATGTGAATATAGAGCTTGGTACACCGACTGTTTTTTATGATTTCTTCGAGTATGGAGGAGTTTTGTATGGGGCCTCAAGCAAGGGTATATTAAAAAGTTCGGATTATGGAATCACTTGGGAGGATCATGTCTCTTTTACGGATTTAGCTAGACGTTTCTATGCCAAACAGGTAGCGGGTACAATAATATACTTTGCGATTTGTAGGAGAAAAATATATTACACATCAGATGGCGAATCTTGGTTTGTCATGAGCGGCCTTGATGCTTCTAGCATAATTCATGATTTAGCAGAAGATGCAACTGGTAATATTTATGCCGCAACAGACACTGGTGTTTCAATTTATGATTTAGAGTTTGCTTCTCAACATAAATTTAATGCAGCATCTATTATTAAATCCGAGAGCACAAGTAGCGAAGTTATTTCGGCATTGAGTCTGGGTAGTTCAGGTATTTTAGTTACTACTTCTGAGGGTGTATTTAAAACCTCAGATTTGGGCGTAACATGGAGTAAGTATTCTTCTACTGGTCCTCTTTATGGGTTGTCTCGTTGGAGTAGTACAAAGATACTTGCTACCAATGAGAGCGGATACGTGGTAGAGACTGAAGATAATGGGGAAAATTGGTCAACAAATTTGAATTTGACTGGAATTGATAGGGATCAAATCTTCAAAATAATAGATGATAGATTGTTTTTCACTACATCTGAGGGAATTTTCTATACAGATGATTTAGAAACAATATATGAAATTAACGGGGAATTCAAAAAAAGATTGTCTAAGAGTCATTTACGCGCACTATATGGGATAACTAAAGACAATATATTACTTTCGTTTGACAATAAGCTGTATCGTTGGAAAGATGGAAGAACTACGCTTTGGTCTGAATTCGTGGGAACAATACCTTCGATTTTCTTGAATGATGTTTTAGTTAATAACGGCTATTATTATAATGTGATTAACAATGATTTGTATTTTGAGTGGAAAAAATCATATGATGATGTGAACACAATTGCTGTTTCTTACGGCGAGTATATTTTGCCTGGTGGAGGTTGGCAAGATATCGATGCTGACGACATTGAGGTTAGCCTATATGTAAATGGAGCATTTCTTGGAACTGCTACTTCAGTAGGCTTAGATGAGGATTATATAGTTAGAGATGAAGACACTGAGGAAATTCTAAATAAGAAATATGAGTTCGCTTATGCCGGTCAGAGAAAACTTACTATTTATTCAAGTAATGGAAAAGTTTATGTTACTGGCGCAATTCTCTCTAAGTTCGATGTTATTCATGTGAGCGTGGAAAATGTTACATTTACTGAAGAGGGATCGAATACGCATGACGAAATTGATGATGCGTTAAGTAGGCGCGATGTCGGCCTGCCATACGGATTGGGTAATGCATATTTAGACGGCATGCTACAAATGGGACTGCATGCAGAACATAACTTCATTGAGTCAATACAAACTAACACACAGTACCCATACGCCTCCACCAGAGCCATTAGATCCTTTAACAGCGAATTGATAAACGCTGACCATTTTATTTTTGGAAAAAAATTCTATGACGTTTTTAATTCGACAATAGATTATGTAGCGGCTTCAAAAAACAAAACTCTAGATCCTAGCCCTTTTGTGGTAAAAGATTTTTATGAGGTTGGAGACGAAACATGGGTTGCGACTGATAGGAATATTTTTGCTCTTGCATCTGATAGGCAATCTATAGATCGAGAAATTGTTATATCTTCTTCTGCTGATATAAGTGTTGCTTCAGTAAAAGTTATTGGAAGTTCCATATATGTTGTTGGCTCCAATGGAATATATGTTAGTGCTGATAGCGGGGCGACATGGACCAAAAATGGAGGATATGGTCTTCCGGGGAAGGTTTATCAAATTAATAATGTGTTTAATGTTTTAGTAGCAGGTTGTTCTGATGGTGTTTATTACACTTCTTTTGATTCTGAAACATGGACGAAAGCAGATTTTTATGATGCAGATGCGGAAGCAGTCGTTATTACTAAGCAGGTTTCTTCTATTGTGGTTCCGGGAACGGCCTATTGTTTGATTGACAATATTGTCTATAAGAGTCTTAACGGAGTAACTTGGAGACAGGCTTATACATTCGATTCTCTTGGCGTTACTGATTTGGTGGCGGATAGACTATTCCCTTATAATAATAATGTGTTTGCTCTGACTAATAAGGGCTTATACAATGACATAGGTTCTCTTAATAATGCTGCATCAAATGTTACATTCATTTTGATAGAGATAGATAGTACTGATAGTGTAATATCTACAAAGGATTTTGCACATGCTGGAAATAGAATAGTTATATTGGCTGAGAAAAATACCATATATAGAAGCGAAAATTCTGGCACAACTTGGGCGAAGCAAACTATTTCTGCTGTTGACTTCGCTGATTTATCGCATATATGGAAAAGAATACAAATAACTGATGCTCTTATTACTCAAATGAATGTGATTGGAATACCTACTACTGTTACCGACAAACTTGCCTCAATAAAAGATGTGGTATATGGAACTGAGGCAGTTTTGAGCGCGGCGATGCAGTCAATTCTAACTACTGTTGAGTACAATAACTATTCGGATGTTATCGTGCAAAATTCAAGTTATCCTTACGATGATACGGAGATTATTTCTTCGCTTGCCGATCTATATGTTCGGGAAACTGATTTGTCTTTTTCATATGGGATTACAACAGCGAGAGCAGACAGAGCATATCTTGATACGCTGAAGCAGCCCGCGTTAGGCACTTCTAATTTTGAGAAAGTCTCCGTATATCTGTCTCCATCAAGTATAACGGGAGAGGGTTATTCAATTAGTCTATCTGTGTACGGCGCTGATGCTTCCAATAATATTGTAACAGGAATTATTTCTGCTGATGCCAAGTCTTCTTCTGATTTTTATGGTCCTGGTTGATACAATTTTAGAATCTATTATCCTGGTGGCTATGATAGAGTTATGTTAGTGCTGACTCAGAATTACGGCGACAATAATAATGGAGTTAAATGGAATTATTCTGTTCCTTCGTCTGGTTATGGGGCTATAAATGATAGCGGCACTCAGACATATACCTATAATTATGTACTCTGGCAATTTGATGATGCTTCTGACACAACAAATTTAAGAGTTCTTTCAGATCCGGCCGACCAATTATCTACAACTCCAGCAATAGGTACAGGAGATTTTTATCAAACAGAATTTGAAGATGCCAAAGTGAAATTAGCTTTAGATTCTAGAGTTTTGGCTTTCTTAGTGGATCAAAGTGGAAGTTTGACTTGGAATGACTATGACGGTTCCAGATTTGATTTGGTGAGACAATTTGCCTCAGATTTGAACAATATATATCCAGGGGTTCTTCATTACGCTTTGGCCTCATATGGCAGTAAAATTATTGATACTCTAGAGTTAGAGCGAGTAACGGAGGGTACTGATAGTTTATATGGTGGGACGTATAGGATCGTCCGTAAGACTAGCGGTTATCCTGTTACGCCTATAGACGGTTCAATTATAGCTAATACAGGTCTTACAGTAGCGGCAGATGATACTGTTGTAAATGGGACCACTTATTATTATTCAATATTTAACATGCGAGATGATGACGTATATTCATTGGCGAAGAATGCGTCAATTACTGTGAATAGCAGGTCTGTTCCTCTCCCTGTTTCGGGGCTGACATTAGATGAGGTTGTGGAAAAGGAGACTATTGGAACTCCTGCGACTTTACTTGATACAGGCAAAAGAAAAGTCATTATCACATTTAGGACAATTCAAGGTTATGCGAGTTATTACAATGCTGTTAGAATCGTTAGAAAAGAATGCTATCAAGATGTTGATATGATTAATGATACGTCATCCAATGCTCCTGAGGATGCCAGTAAGAAATACTCTCTTGAAGATGACTCTATAGCTAGCCCTTCTGACGGGACAGTTGTTTACGAGGGGGCAATTACTAGTGGTGAAAATATAGTAATTGATGACTTCGGTGGAACTAACGATCCTAACAATGGCACTAAGTATTATTATGCTATATATACGAAAAATGCTACAGGGAACTATTGTCTACCACAAAATGCTTTGCAGGGCAGTATTAGGATTTCTTCTGTATGGAGGGGTTGGATGTATGATCCAACATATAATGCTACTCATATTCCTACTGAATTTCTTGTATCTCCATCAGATGTAACTGATTTCACAATAGAGGCCGGTAATACTCAGAATAAGATTTCATGGACGCTTCCGGTTTCAGATACTGCGGTTGGTGTCATGTTGTATGTGAGTAAGGTGGAGACTCCGGATATTGATCCTCTTGCAGCAGCGCATCTTGATGCTGAGCCTCCAACTGATTCTTCATACTCATCCTCTTCGGACTCAACAAATACACCTGGAATTTTGATTTATCAGGGTACGGATGGATATTTTGTACATAGAGAATTAGAAAACGATAGGCGCTATTATTACAGACTTTATACTTTTGATAGAGTAAAAACAATCTCTGCTGGCTATACTAAGGGAGAGGCAATACTTCTTGATAGTATTACAGATGAATTTGAGCCTCCTACTGCTAAGAATTTTTACACTGAAATATTCAATGATGAAAAGATAATTCTGAGATGGGGAAGAAATTCCTATTATGAAAAACAGACTAATTACTTTAGCGATTCTGTAGTGGCTAGAAGTTACGCCTATGATGAAAGCGGTGCTCCAATTTCTGAGATTGAAGATTTTGATTTTGTGATAGATTATGCTAGGTTTGGACCAAAAGGAAGCCTTGAGTTTGATGGGGGCGGAGATAACGATCCTGTTGATATGACGCTTTCGGATTACTCTATGTTAGAAGATAAATCAAGCTACGATGGGGAAATACGCGCTAGTTTCGCTTTAGTTGATGCTCTCAATCCAGGTAGGTTGTCGAATTATTTGACGGCAAATTTCAATATAACAAGCCAATACAAAGTTTACGATGCTGATTTATTGGCGCAGAATGAAGAATCGCCAGAAAAAACTCAGGAAGAAGCTGGAGTTGACGAGGCGCTATATACCGAAGGATTAACTCCTCAGACATCGGCAGAAGCTTTGGAATTCTCTTTGGAATCAGAGGCGTTACAGTTTACTATGGAAAATCCATTGTTGGTGTCTGTTAAAAACAAATACCCGGAAACTCAGATGGTAGCACAAAAAGAAACGGTTTCTGACGGCTATGGCGGTTCAACTACGCAGATTGTTTATTATGACGGAGTTTATGCCAAATCTGGTATGTCTTATTATGGAGATGTGGAAATTTCTTTCCAGAAAGATGCGTTAGAGGATGACGATGTTGTCTCTGTTTCAGCAGAAGTTTATGAGTTGAGCCACAGGGTCAGAGTTAAAGGAGGCGGGTTTAGGAGAGTTTGGAAGCAGACTCCAAGCGAAACATTTACGCTTGAAAGCAAAACTATAGGAATTACTAATGAAGAAAGAAAAGCGCAGGTGTCTGATGAAAGTGGTAATACATCGTCTGACAGAGATGTAACTCTTAGCGTTGGGGTTTTCAGATTATTGCCTCCGGAATTAGCTGGAGAGTTGAATATTCTTGTTACAACTACAGTAAACGGTTATAGAGATAGGACTGAACATTTTCTTCTACTAAAAACCATGCTGAATATTGACATTGAGGCGAGAGCACCTATAGCTGACGGCAGAGATGTGGCTGAACAGTTTTCTAATATCTATATAGGTCCACCTAAATTTGATGCTAGGTCCAAAATAACTAGAAGACCTGTCCCAGATGGGACTCTAGTTAAGTGGGAAATTGAAAAAGGATCTTTTGGTCAAGATCGTCCATTCTATTCTTCAGAATCTGTCCCATTGCAGGATGGAATTTATTCAACGATTCGTAGAGGTATTGCTAGAAATGTATTCTTCGGTCCTGCTTCTGATGTGAAAAAACATTGGATTCAAGATGAAGATGGCCAGCCAAAATTGGTTGGAGAATTGTATACTATTAAGGTATCTAGCGTCTATGATGGCATGTTTGGAAGTGCAGACGAAGAAATAGAGATAAGTCCTCTTGAGACAACGGGTACTTCTTATAGATTTTTTATGACTAACGGATACGAAATGGCAGGTCATTCAATATATGCAGACGGTGCAACATCTACTAATTTTGAAATCCATGCTGATCCATTGGCTACAGGCGGAGACGGAGGGCAGACTTTTTACGACTGTCTTGATCTGGGAGATATGCCTTATATACCATTGTTGGAGGGGCAATTAATTGAATTACAATCTCCTAGTTTTGGATCAGTCAAGGAGGAGGAGTCCGATATTTCATATACATATAACGGGACTACTTATGATAACCCTGAGGACATCCCTGTAGAGATTGCCTCAGGAAGAGCAGATTTTTCTGTGTCCATTAATGCTTTTGTTGGTCCTCCACCTAAAACGAAGGCTGAACCTCCGAGCGAACCTTCGTTTGCAAAATGTTATTTACATGGGCGCGTTCCCGCTGAAACTGCATACCCTCCTGTCGTATCATTTTCAGGGCAGACTCAAATGATATTTGGGGGGAAATCAATAACAATGCTGGGCGGTGGAAGTAGGACAAGTGGAATACCTCCAGTTGTTATTGTTCTCAGGGAACCTTTGGAGATATATTTGCAGAAGATGATGTCTCGAAGCAGTGTTGTTCTAAGTCCTCCTAATGATGGCATTAATACAACGACTATTTATTTTGAAACGAGCTTTTCTGGAGAAACAGTTCCAGATGGAACACAAATTACTTTTTCCTTTGTGTTCTCCAAGGGAGATGCGGAATTAACTTTAGAAGAGATAGATGATCTTTCCGAAAAAGAGAAAAGAACGCTTTTTGCAGGATTCTCGTCATATGAAGAATTTATCTCTGAAATTAATCTTCAAAGTTATAATGGGATAACATCTACAGTTGATGGTAAGAGTGTCGTTTCATGCGTGTTGAATCCGACTAGAATTAGAACTGATGCGATTGTTAAGGTTCGTGCCACTACGACATATGATAAGCTGGGAACTGTTGAGAGATCGATGTCTGCTGATGCGGAATTGAAATTTATTGGGACTGAAGACGGAGAAGGCGGATCTTCTGTCTATCTTAAGAAAGTGGAGAGATACGAGCCTACTGGAGATACATGGGAAGAAATTGATCCAATGTTGGTTGGTAGAGTTGGAACAGCATGCGAATATGACCCGACTACAGAGAAAACTTTTGTTATAGGCGGTCTTACAGAAACTGGTATCGCTGTTTCATGTGAGATGTTTGAATATGATCGGGTTGATAAATCTGCTCTCGACGGAGTTTATGGAGAATGGTCGTATATAGAAGAGCTTACTTACGGCAGGGCTTTTGCGCAGAGTGCAATACATAGCGGAAAAATTTATGTCTTAGGCGGCTTCGGATGGAACCCATTCAGCGGGCAGTCTAGTGCAAATTCTCATGTGCTTTGCGAGGTATACGACATAGCTACGGATACTTGGTCAGTGATAGATGATATGCCTCATCCTGTTTCTCATGGATGCGCAGAGTTAATTGGAGACAATATCTATGTTTTCAGTGGCCTTTCTTCTCTAAAACCGAATGGTAAGGGGCATGCAATTGACACATTTAACAATTATTTGATGAAATATAATATAACCGCTGGGACGTGGACGACTATTGATACATTGGACGAGGTTTCTAATGTGCTTATGAGAGTTAGCCCTGCTTCTTATGTGAAGTCTGGAAAGCTCTATATATTCGGGGGAATATTGAATGAGTATGAAGATAGTAGTTATGAAGACGCATTATTCCTTAGCTCTTTAGTTGAGATTGATGTATCAGATGAAAATAACATAGTCTATACTACTATTTCTTACTCAAATACTCCGATAGAGAGGTTTAGAGCGGGCGCTTATGCGTTGTTGAATGACAAATTCTATATGGCTGGCGGTAGCGGAGTCAAGCAGTATTTTGATGGCACAATTACTCGTACATATCACAGCAATACCCTTAGGGCAACTGAATGTTATGATACGACAACAGACACGTGGACAACATATCGAAATCTAGGAAAAATGACATATGAAAGACATTCCCTTGGTTCTACTGATGATACTGAATATTTTTATGCTATTGGGGGAGGCGGAAGTGGATATCTACCAGGAAAATTGCTAATCACTATCGATCTTAGCCCAGATGAAATGAAGGCTGATGGAAAGACGCAGGTTTCTGCGGCTATTAATTTAGCGGATGCTACTGGAGAACCTCCGGAGGATGGAATCAAATTATTGATGAGGGGGTATGTGCTCGTTTCTGTTCCAGCGGAGTCCGAGGGGGTAGAAGCCGATATCACAAGCGCCTCAACGGATGATAGCACAAATAGTAAAGCTGAGACCGGAACTGTAAGCGATATGTCTAATAGGGTTTCTATTTATCCGGTATTATTCTCTGCTCTTACTCTTTATTCTATTTCTGGATCGGCTGGAACTATTCTTTTAGAAAGAGGCGAGGATATTCTAGTGGCATTGCAGGATCTGATTCAATACATTGATGGCGATGACACCGTTATAGGGATAGTTTATAATGAGAAAGAAAAGAAAATAAAAGTTCCTCCAAAAAAGGCGCTTGAGATAGAATTGGGTGTGAAGCGCAATCTATATAAGATTGTTGTAGAAGTAACCATAGAAGATGACTTCTATTTTGGCAGAACTGATACGGAGAAGACTCTTGCTTCAAATATGACTGGATTTTTGGAAGAAGGTTCAACTGGATTGCTCCCTGGACAAACTAGAGATGAAGATACTGGCGAAATAGTTGAAAATCCAGACTATGTGGAGAGCAGTGACGATAGCGGAGGTTCTTTGACTGCGCCAGAAGCCGCCGAACAGGAGGCGAGTCCTACAGTTCAAGTCTATAATAATATGGCTTGGATTCCTTACATAGATGACACATACGAGATTATGACATATTCAGAATTTTCTGATGAGCTAGATTTATTGAGTCAGCAAATACCGTTTGGTGGAAGTCCTCATTGGGATGGAATAATAGACTTCTCTCAAAATGTATTGAAGAATGACGATGAGCTACTCATCGAGAAGTTTATGGTTGACGTTTCAGACAATGAAGAGAACTTGTCCAAAAGCACTTTGGATGATGCTATAGATCAAATACATTTAGTTGACGGATACCAGAAGCTTCCTGTTTTTACAAATTTGTTTGTTACCTCTTTCCCTCCATCTTTGTCAGCTAGAAAAGGGCAGACTGAGGTTGTTGATTTGGAGAGATTGGCAGGCGAAACTAAGGGTTTAAGTCATACTATTATTGACGAATCATATATTGATCCAATTGTCCAAAAGATAAAAACTGGTTCTGTGGGAGCTATAGGTAGGGGAACATATGCGCAGGTTGTTGATTTTGGACAATTAATACATGTGATCAGTTTGGAGTCTGTATTTGAACTGTACTCATATACAAATGGATGGATTGAGATTTTTACAAGTTTAGATGGTTACAGCTATGAGGCCGCAGGAATTATTTTCGAGCCAGATGTGAGTACGGCTGTTAATTTGACAACTCGTTATGTTAAATTTGTTGTCACTCTGTCTTCGGAGTTCGGCAATGCTTCTCTATCTATCCCTGTGCCTCCTCCTGCATTTTTAAGCATAAATTTCATCTATTCTGAGCCTAATAGACAATATATTTACACATATGCCCATGACATGGCTTCCTACATACGAGAAATTTATCTTACTATGAATGGTACACTGCCATCGACTTCAGACGTTAATTTAGGATATACTTCAAGTAATTCAGTTATTTGGGATGATTATCAAAGAGATGCGCAGCCATCAGTTTCTCAGAATGGAAGAATTACGACTGTTAATAGCACTATGAGTCTTCTTAATTTAGTATCTGCCTCTTCGGTTGGAGGGAACACTCCATTAACTTACAAGACCTATGAGGAAATAATGGAATCATTTAAGCAGACGCAACAGAATGAGTATGGAAAAGTAGTTGACAATATTATCATTTTGGCATATCATACTGCAACTGATGACGGAAGTAGCAAAGTGGTCTTTGCCGATAGCACAACCGTGACTATTGATGAGGCCCCTGACTTCTCTAACGCTATTGATTTTTCAACTATAGATGGTCAAGATCCTACTAAGGATTCAACAAGTGGGACCATATTGAATTATGATTTTCTCTATTCTGAGGATGGATATCTGTTTGAATCAAGATATGGAAGATGGCAACCTGACGCCGCTGTGAATGTCTATAGAAATGGAATTTTTGTCGATCCATCTGAATATGTTGTTATAAGGAGCAAGGGTGTTGTGAAGTTCTTCAATAGGCAAAGATTGACTAGTAATTATGCTATTGAGGTTGGTTTGAGTCCGCAATATAGAGTGGGGCTTGAAGTTATAAATAGAGACAGCGTTGACTATGCTGTACTTGATGAATTTGCCTACATGTATAATACTAATTTTGTGAAATCTAAGGACTATAATAATTCCATTCCTGTGGCTACCGGCCTGAATGTTACTCCTGTAAATGCTAAGGCATCAAGCACGTTTACTGCAAACTACATTTATGGGGATGGAAATAACGATGTTGAAAAAGATTCTGAAATACAGTGGTATATCAATGGCGGGATTATGCCTGAATTGAAAAATACAATTACATGGAGTGCATCTGATTTAATCAAAAACAATTTGAAAGATGGGGATAGGATTTTCTTTACTGTTAAGCCTAGCGATGGCAAGGTTTTTGGGGCATTAGCTAGTTCTACAACTGCCCACATAGGTGATACGCCTCCTACGATTACCGGGCTACAATTTGCTTATACTAGCAACGGGATAGTTTCGGCAACGCCTAAGAGTGATGTAGACATATATATACAATACACTTACTACGATACTCAGGGAAGGGCTGAATCTGGAACTACCTTTGAATGGTTCGTAGACGGAGTTTCAATAAACTATAATGTAGAAGATCAGAGCGTTTTTAAGAACAACACTACGGATAGCGATGGCGAACTAATAATCAATGCAGGGAGCGTCCTGAAAGCCCGCGTCACTCCTTCCAACGGTATAATAAAAGGGACTCCATATGAAACGGATGAAATAGTAATATTGAATTCTGCTCCTTATATATCTGGAGTAGCCTTGACTCCAACTAGCCCGGATGAGAATTCGGTTTTAATAGTTGGGTATGCGTATGGCGACAGAGATGAAGACGAAGATGTTACTGAGATTCGTTGGTTTAAGAATGGGGAGGCCGTCACAGCAATAAATGATTCCTCGCAGGTTAATGCATCTTATTTGACAAGCGGGGATTCATGGTATGCAGAGTTGACGCCATATGACGGGCAGGATAGAGGTACATTAGTAAGGACTTCTACTGTAACAATTTCATAGGAGTAGAAAATGCAAAGAAGAATTATTTGGAAATTAGGCGACAGTTCTCCTGATTGGGCCAATTTGTCTTTAAATATATCTGGATCTGGAACTTTGCAGGTGACGACTGGTTTTTCTACTACGTCGGCTATTGTTGCATTTTCTAGGACATATTTAGACAAGATATTGGACACGTATGGGAGCACGTTGGATTTGTCGATATCCGTAGATTCAGTAAATGATACTGGATTTGTTTTGGCGTATGAAAACATTCCTGAAAGTTTAGCACTTGAAATAAATTATTTTGCTATGTAATAATGAAATATGAAAATATGTATAAACGTTTTAATTGAAAAAGACGCTCCTACAGAAAACTTCCTTGAGTTTTTCGAGACTTTAAAGAAAACTTCTGGAAATTTTTCAGTGTGTATAGTGAATAATTCCAGCAATAGATTTCTTGGAATTGCTGATGACACTCCCTTTGATAATGTACATTTCATACAGAATAATGTAGATGTAGGCTTTGTTACAGCAACCAACCAGGGTCTTTATAATTCTAGTTCCAAATTCGACTATTCATTCTGTGTAAATTCAAAATATGCTCTTGTTGTTGAGAAAGATTGGCTCACTAAGGCCATGGGGTCTTTGGGTGCGGGAGGTCATTATGGAGGGCATATTTTTCCAGTAAAAATAACTAACAGCGAAAAGATGCAGAAGATTCTTTATTCAATATGTGACTCAAATGATTTATCATGGCTTTCTAAATGGGCTAATCGATATATGGTTTTACCTTGTATTGATAACAATATATTCGTTGTTAAAAACAGTTCTTTGGAATCTATTAGATTGCCCAATTCAAAATATTGTGATGCTTCGTCTTATGGAATTTCTTTGAGTTTATCTTTTATGAAAGTTGGATTTTCTCCGACCTCATTGGAGAGCATATATTCTTCGCAAACTGACACACATCGTTATGATATTTTTTCGGTTATCAAGAATGGGGCTGGAATAGTTTATCCAGTTGTAATTGATTCTGTACGAAACAGATTAAAAAGTTAGGAAAATGAAAATGCAATTTGTTGTCTATGATAAGCATGATGGTTCTATTCTGCTGATTAAGAAAGGCGGGACTGGGAAGGTTACTTTAGACGCGGCTCGCGCTATGTTCGCCGGAAAAGACGTTGGAGTCTGGAGGATAGGTGATAGAGTGTTAAGCGTAAAGAGCAATCGTATTGCTCTTGATGACAAGGGGGAACCCAGGGGGATAATTGTTTACGAAGGAACCAGCGAATTTGAAATTGAGAATTTCGGTGACAAGTCTATTAATCCTCATAAGATAGTATACAAAGGCGTTTTCCTTGATCATGGAGGTTATGCTAACATGAATAGGGAGATTGCCCTAAGACTTTCTGCTAGAGATGATGTGGACCTAAGAATTGAGATTGTACCATCGGGTAAGCAGGTTGATAACATGACTTTTGAGAAGTTGCATTATTTGTCGAGAAAGACTGTTTCCAATGCTGGGGCAGTGAATATTGTCGGATTTACTCCCATGCAGACTGATGTTTCCAATTATAATGTGTTTTTTACCATGATGGAAACGCAGACTCTTCATCCTGATTTCGCAAGAGTTTGCAATAATTATGCAGATGCTATCATAACTCCTACTCAATGGAACAAAGATGTGTTCATAAAAGGAGGAATCAAAAAGCCAATTCACGTCGTTCCCTTAGGTGTAAATATAGAGACGTATAAACCCGGAGTGCCAAAACTTCCGATTACATGTAGAGAGCTTCCTTCTGGTCAGAAAACAGATAAATTTCCAAGCTTCAATTATATTACGCTTTTTGGATGGAGCTATAGAAAAGGTATTGATGTTTTATTGAAATCCTATTGTGATCAATTCACTTCAAAGGACGATGTTGGGTTTATTATATGCTCTAGATATATGGGCAGTAGCGATAGGAAGAATCAGAGGATTGTGGAAAGAGATATCCTTGGGTTTATGCAGGGCTATGCAGATCCACCCAGGGTTTATTATTACGGACAGAATACCGACATTGATGTGATGCCTAATTTGATGGCTAATGGAGATTGCTTCCTTTGGGGAAGTCGAGGAGAGGGATTTGCTTTGCCAGTTTGTTTATTGCCAAAAACATTGATCGAGACTTCATGTGGTCAATTCAAAAACATAGAGGATATAAAAAGCGGAGAAAATTTAATTGATATGTGTGGTAATAAGAATTTTGTTTTATCTACTATGAATAGGGAAATTGATGAAAAAATTTATGTCGTAAAATCATCTTACTGTAAAGAAATTAAATGCACGAAAGAGCATCCATTTATGGCTGTAAAAAGAAAATCTAGATATGATTTTAGAAAAGATTTATCTAGTCGAATAAAAGAAATTCCAATTTCAAATTTATCAAAAGGCGATTTTTTAGTATATCCAATATCTGATGGCGCTGTATCTGAGTATGATGAAATTGATTTAACAAAATATAATATTAAAAGCTCAATATATTCAAATTTTGGTAAAAGATCTAAATTTTCTTGGAAGAAATTATCTAAACAAATAGATGAACATTATAGTTCTGTTGCACGTGCCGTTTTAGGAAAAGATCATATATCAGATAATAAAAGAAAAATAATATTGGATAAATTAAAAAATATAGGTTTCATATACGAAGAGGAAAAAAGAAATATTCCTAAAAAGATTAAAATCCAAGAAGATTTTATGGAATTTTTAGGATTTTATCTTTCAGAAGGAAGCACAAATAATAATCATCAAGTTTTTTTAGCTTCTCATAGAGAAGAAAAGGAATACCAGAAAAGGGAATGTGATGCCATTAGAAAATTTTTTGGAATCGAACCTTCATTGAGTTATGATGGCAATAGAGGAATTGTTTCATTTTATTTAAAAAATTCAAAAAATTTATTTTCAGAATTTGGGGTTTCTGCTAGGACTAAAAATATACCAAATTATATTATGAAATATAAATCAAAATTATTAATTCCAATGGTTAGAGGAATATTTTATGGAGACGGATCTATTAGTGGTAACAATGTTACAATTTCTTCTTGTTCATTAACAATGTTATACCAGATTAGAAAAATATTGTTAAACATGAATATTATATCTGGTATTCAGGATGGGGGAAAAAATAGGAGAGATCAATATACTCTTTATATCGCAAGAGAACATGCAAATGAATTTTTAAAGCTAATGAAAATGAGTTATAGGGTTAGTCAATCTAGGTTGGGATCGGCTGGCTGGATATCTAATGGATATTTTTATAGTACTATTAGAATGAAAAATGAAGAGGTATATTGCGGAAGGGTATATAATTTAGATACCGATGGAAATAATACCTATATTGCTGGTGGAGTTGCAAATCATAATTGTGAAGCTGGGGCCATGGAGATACCAGTTATTTCAACTTTCAATTCTGCTATGACTGATTACCTCACGGAGGAAAACTCTTTTCTGGTTCACACTGACAGATTTATAACCGCCCCAAGAAACATAACATGCATATCCCCCTATTATGTTGGACAATTATTCCCTGAGTTAGGCAAGGAAGCCATTAAAAGTTTCGGCCTTAGAATGCGCGAAGTCTTTGACAATTACCCTTTGGCTCAGAAAAAGGGAAAATATTTCGCCTCAGAAATCCGTGAGAAGTATAATTGGGATGTATGTGCGGAGAATGTATTGGGAGTTTTGCGCAAATTAAAGGAAGCGAAGGAATAGTGGGCTAATTTTAAAAACGGAGCGCGATATGTCAAAATCTTTATCAGTGGTTTATTTAGTCAGAAATGAGCAGGACTATATATATAAATCAATTAAATCAATAGAGTCCATTGCGGACGAAATAATCATTATTGACACGGGTTCCATAGATAGAACAATAGAGATATGCAGTGCTTTTAATGCAAAAATATATAAGTACAAATGGGCTGATGATTTTTCTGATGCCAGAAACTTTAGTTTAACTAAATGCACTCAGGACTACATACTGTATCTGAATGCAGATGAAATTATTGATGAGGGAGGGTGCTCTAAAATTCTTGGAGTTTTAAAGAATTCACAGAATTCAGCCTATACTTTTAAGATACAAGATTGCCTCGGAGCATGGGAATGGGGAAAATTCTCTGAGCTAAATAAAAACTATACTAAATCCTCTCAAATTAGAATGTTTCCAAACGATAAGAATATTCTGTTCAAGGGCAGAGTTTTCGAATCCGTTGAGGATTCTGTTTTTAATTCTCAGAATTATTTAATATCAAATTCAGATGCGATTATTTATCATCATGTCTTCCGTGGAAACCCTGCTAAAAATCGCAAGATTCAAGAAACGTATTATGAAAATTTAGCCTCGGGAGAAATGGCGAAAAAGGAGATAAAAATAATGTCTGATAAAAAATTGAAAATTGAAGAAGAGTATATTAAAGAAAAGTGCGCAATAATAATTGCCTGTTTTAACATACCTAGTATAACAAAAAGATGTATTGATTCAGTGCTTGCTTCTACTTCTTATCCTCATCGAATCATTGTTGTTGATAACGGAAGCGATGAGAGGACGCTGAATTATTTGAAGTCTATTGACAATGTGGAATTGGTAGAAATGGGTTATAATTCTGGCGTATCGATTGCTAGAAATGCTGGGATGAAAAGGGCAATGGAGATGGAGGATGTAAGCCATATCTGTTTGTTGGATAATGATACCGAAGTGCATAATGGATGGCTTACTAAGTTAATAGGATTTATTAATGAAAATCCTGAATGTGGCATGGTTGGACCAATAACCACGAGCGCAACTGGGTCTCAGTGTCTTGTGAAAAATTCCTGGGTTGGAAGGTATACTTATGACCAGATAATTGATTTGGTTGGCAATAGGGGTCAGGGAGACTTTCAGGAGGCGAATTTTCTCAATAGGTTCTGTCAGGTCTTGAAAAAAGATATGGTTAAAGAAATTGGTTTTCTCGATGAAGACTTCGGCCTTATAGGTTGGGAAGACCAAGATTATTGCAGGAGAATGTTGGCGGCCGGTTACAAGCTCCATCTGTTGAAATCTGTTTTTGTATTTCATAAGGGTCACGCGACATGTACTTATAACAAAATGCCTTACTTCAAATTACTACAAGATGCTGCAAAAAAATATCATTCTAAGTGGAGTCCTGTGGGAAATAGGGGCGGGGGTTACGGCCAAAGGGAAAAAGAAAAAATACAGGGGACTCCATATACCAGCATTGTTGTTCTTACTTACAATAATTTGTCAATAAATAAACGATTTATTGAGGCAATAGAAAGTTATACAAAGAATTATGAATTAATAGTTGTTGATAATGGAAGTACCGATGGGACCGTGAAATATCTTGAATCTCTCGGGGATAGAATAATTCTTATAAAAAATGGGAAAAATCTGGGTATTGCAAAGGGCAGAAATATTGGTTTGAATAATGCAAATTTTGATTATTTGATTTGTCTGGACAACGATCAAATAGTTCGTGAAAATTGGCTCGCATTATTGCATAAAGAAATGATTAACGGGTTTGATTTCGTTGGTGTTGAAGCTTGGGAATTTAATAATTTATATCATCCAATAAAAATGCACACTCAGAAAATTCCTGGAATAAAAATAGATTATGTCGGCGCTGGCGGATGTTTAATGAAAAGATCGGTTCTCGAAGATATAGGAATATATGATGAGAGATTTAGTCCAGCGTATTATGAGGATGTAGAGATATGCATGAGGGCTAAAGAATTTGGCTATAAAGTTGGATGGTGTGCTAATCATGCAATTAATCATTTAGGAAATTCAACATTATTAAAGAGTCAAAAGGATTTCCATTACCAGGACGCATGGAACCATAGCAATAAAGCCCTCATCGACAAGATGAATAGAAAGGCATCGGGCGAAAAATTTGTGGAAACTCAACTAGAGGTAAGGAAAGATGAACTTGGATGTAGCGAATTGCTTAGGGCTGAACTTGAGGCTCGGAATACTTCGGAAAACAAGCTGGTTACGTTCTGCATGTGTTTGAAAGGCAGATCTAAAGCGGCAAGAAAATCAATTGAAAGCCTAGTAAATGCACAGACAATCATGAATTTCAAATTTATTATCGCAGAAGACCATAGCAATGACTTGTTAGATTTGAGCGATTTTAAGTTTGCAGGATATGTGGATCATTATGTCATAGATACTGGGGATTCTTGGAACCGTTCTAAGACATGTAATTATGCGTTCAAAAGAGCATCTACTCAATATATCTGTACATGGGATGCTGATTTTTTATATCCGACAGATTTTACTCAAAAAATAATGGATTTGATAAATAGTACAAATTTTAACAGTTTTTATTTGAGTATAGGGTGTACTGAGACAGATTCTTGTAATCGAAGGGGGTCTAAGTTTAAGAAAGGAGACATATACGGTGGGATGTACCTATATAATAGATCAATGCTTAATGAAATAAATGGATATGATGAAACATTTATCAATTATGGATGGGAAGAAGTGGATGCGAATTTTAGATACGAAAGGAAACACGGCGTCCAGCGCCGAAGAATAGAGAAACCGAATGTAGTTTTTCATGATTCTCATGACGAATCAATTAGTGGTGATTTATCTTGTATGGGGAAGAATAAATCGAAAATGTCAGCCCATACACAGGGGAATATAAATGTGGTTAATGGGCCTTCTTGGGGCATGTCAAGACTTATAGATAAAAAGGAATATATAATGAAAGATGGTTATGCTAGGTTTCTAGCAGGAAAGCGCGTTGTTATTGTTGGCCCTGCGCCGTCTATAGTTGGAAGCAAGCAAGGCGAATTGATTGAGAATTATGATATTGTTGTCAGAGTAAATAAGGCCCTATTGATGAAGGTTGATATGTCGGAAGATATAGGAAAAAGAACTGATATTCTATATAATTGTATGAATAACCATCCAGAAAATGGCGGTCCTCTTCCAATCTCTTTGCTAAAAGAAAACAATGTTAAGTATGTCTGTTGCCCATATCCTAGAGATGTTTGGTTTGCTCAGAAAGATATCATTCGTTTTGAGGGAGAGAATAAAGGGCAGGTTCCATTTCATGTAATTGATTCAGCCTACTATAAGAAGATCGAAAGATCAATGGGAACAAGGCCGAATACTGGGATAGTAGCTATTCTTGATTTGATTAAGTATTCTATTTCTGAGCTATATATTACTGGTTTTACTTTCTTCAAGGGCGGATATGCTAAGGGTTATAGGGATAAAGATGAAAAGGGTGTGATGGATTATATGGCGATACATGGCAACCACAAGCAGGAACCGCAGATGAATTATATGAAGGAAATTTTCAAAAATGATGGGCGTATTACAATGGATGATGCTTTGCGTGAAGTGATATCAAATTAAGGAGATTTAAATGAATAAACATAAGTACATTGTGACTTTGGTTGGATATACTGATGACGGCAATACGAACTTCTATCCTTTCAGAAGGTTCTATGATGCTTTTAGAGTTAAGGGTTATAGGATGGAGTGGAAGAAGGCTTCGCAATTAAATGATACTAACCCAAGAATTCTAATCTGTTGGAATGATCCAACAGCAAAAGACTTGTATGAGTCTGGAAAAGTTAAGAAGAATGATATACTGTTGCAGAAGCTGACTTCTTTAGGCAAGGGGGATGACCATATTAATTGGGGAAAAGACCCTCTGAATTTTTTTAAGAATTGGAAGTGGCATACCTATAAAAGAGTAGAAGACCTGTATGATTTGGGCGTAAACGTCTATGCATTCGGCTGTAGAACGAACACAGAGCTATTCCCAGAGAAGCATCGAATTTATCAGAAGATTAAGGATAGAGTTTTTTGGGTTCCATGGGGATCTAGCGCTTACAATTATGAAGAAGTGCAGGAATGTAAGCCTGTTATGGATGGATTCAAATACGATGTTGCTTATGTTGGTTCTAAATGGGGTGTTGTAGGTAGGGGCAATATAGACGCATGGCAGCAATATATGGAGCCTATAATTAGAGGAAGATCTAATAAATGTTCCGGTAGGGGATTTCCAGGCGATAGGATTAGCGATACGGAACAGAAAAAAATTCTTAAGCATGGTAAAATATGCCCAATCATTAATGCTCCTAGTTGGAGAGTTGAAGAAGGGGTTCAAGATCGTTTTTGGACAGTTTTTACAACTGGAAGATTTGGAGTTGTTGATAGTGAGGGAATTTATGAATTCTATAACAAAGATGAAGTGGTTTGTGAGACAGATCCAGGAGAATTTATAGAAAAGAACCTGTATTATTTGAAGAATGTAGATAAGCAATTACCATATATTCTAAAGGCGCAAAAGAGAATTAAAGAAGAATATAATTGGTACGATACTTGGGACAAAATAATTACAAAAATAATTATGGAAAATTAATATGATTAGAGTAAAAATTCATTGTGGATGGAGAGATGATCAAAAATCGATACGCGAGCATTTTAATAAGTTCGCCAAATCTCCCTACACTTGGAATGACATATATTTAGTACCTCCAGAAAATGAGGACTATGATTATATTGTGATATTGAATTATCCTCGTGTTTGGTTGGAATATGATAAAAAGAAGGCTATAATTTTCCAGCTTGAACCAGATATACGGAGAAAGAAATGGGGGCAATTTTATCTCCCATCCAATGATGAGTTTTTTCGTGCTTTTGTAATAGATCCGGATAGGTGTGTGCCAGGATGGAATGTGAGAAAAACTTATAATGAATTAATGGTAGAAAAGATAGAAAAGACAAAAGGTTTTTCTGCTGTAGTGTCTGGATTAACGATATTAGAGGGGCATAAAGATAGATTGGATTTTTGTCTTAATTACTTGTCGAAAATAGATTGTTATGATCATTACGGTAGAAAATGTCCAGATTTCCGTAGCTACAGAGGCCCAATTGGGGATAAGAAAGATGCTTTATTCCCCTATAAGTATACATTCGCTGCAGAAAATACTTATGAGGATGGTTATTTCACAGGCAAAATAACCGATTCTATAGTTTCCGAGTGTCTTTGTTTTTATTCTGGATGCCCAAATTTAAGTAAGTATTTTGATCCGAGGAGTTTTATACAATTAGACCTGTCAGATAAGGAGAAGAGCCTTAAAATCGTAAAAGAAGCTATTGAAAATAATGAGTATGAAAAAAGGCTACCCTATATACTGAAACAAAAGAAAGTGTTTTTGAATAAAATGCAACCTTTGCCTTTGATTGAAAGCATAATCAAGGAGGGAAGATAATGGCGTTACCAAGACTCTATGGAGTTGTAAGAAGTGGTAGCACTCTAGTTCATAATGTTCTTGAAATGATCTATGGAGAAAAGATCATAAAGGCGCATTCATTTTTTGAAGATGCAGGAGATGCTAAAATTGTTCTGACATATAGGGATTTTAGAGATTCAGCCGCCTCTGAATGGAGAGTATTTGAGGCGAATTTTGACGAGTTAGAAGATCTTAAACAGGTTGATTTTGAAGGGATTAAGAAGCACTTGCTAAGAAAGAAGTATAGCGTTGAAGATATGAGGAAGTTTAAAAGAGCATACGATGCAAATCAACTTCTATTTCTTAAGTATGAGGAATTTCATGGCAATTTGGATTTTCTTATTGATTCACTTGAAAATTTTTTAGATATCAGTGTAGTTAAAAGAAAAAGAGAGGCGATCAAAATTGAGACCGATATTCAGACCAGGAAGAAACAGTCTAAGAAGCTTGAGACATTTTCTAATTATGACAGGGATACATATCTTCATGGTAAACATATTCTAAGTGGAGAAGTTGGCACATGGAGACGCATAGTTAAGAAGAGAGATTGGGAAAAAATAAATAAGTATCTTGAGGAAGAGCTACTTGAATGGGGCTATAAAATATAGGAGAACAACATGCATGGACATGATCTAATTTTGAAGAATAGAGGCATGATTGCGCCTGTTTTAGCGAATGGCGTTATGATTGAAATAGGGTCTGATAGAGAAACTGGCTCCACATCTTTGCTTGCAAATATGGCTAAGGAGTATGGGGCATCTTTTATTACGGTAGACCCGGATACCGGAGCTAACAGTAGAGCAAAAGGCATTTTATCGAAGATTGATCCTTCTTTTACGGCTGTTAATGACTACGGCGAGAAGTTTTTAGAGAAATATACTGGAACTATCTCTGTGGTTTATCTTGATGCTTTTGATATTGTTCTTCCTCATTGGCCCCATATACAGTCAACTATCGACACGTATGAAAAGAGAAATCAAAAGATAACAAACAGAGCCGCATGGAAAATGCATTTCGAGGCTACGGAACATTGTTTAGATAAAATGTGTAGAGGCGGTTTCATTTGTTTAGATGACACTTGGAAGACAGAGGGAATGTGGGATGGCAAGGGTAGAATAGCAGTTCCATACCTTCTTGGAAATGGCTATGGAATTGTTGATATTCATGATCAATGTGTTTTATTTAAAAAAGAGGCTTGATTATGGATGTTAAAACGGTTCATACTTTTGGAGATAGCCATGCAGGCGCTGTATGGATGAAGATAAAACAAAAAGATATAAAAATCAAAGTTCATCATCTTGGTGCGAAATTGATGTTTAGTTTTGGGCGAGATAAATTAGATATGCTCGATATAGCGAAACATAAGGTTTCGAAAGGCGATATAGTTTGTTTTTGTTTTGGCGAAATAGATTGCAGATGTCATGTTAACAAACACGCAAAAGATGGTTATGAGAAAATTATAGATTCTTTAGTTGGAGAATATGAGAAGGCTATTGCCCTTAATGTATTGAGGTATCATAATATAACTACTTGCATATATAATGTAGTGCCTCCTGTTAGAAAAGAAGGCATGTGGGAACATCCATCATTTCCTTTTTTAGGGACTGATGAAGAGAGGAAGCAGTACGTCTTCTATATGAACAAGAAACTTAAAGAGGCATGCGACAGGAGGAATTGGGTATTCTTTGACATATTTGACCATTTTCGTGACGAAGAAGGATTTATGCGAAAGGATATGAGTGATGGAAATGTTCATATAATTGACCCTAAGCCTCTCATAGATTTTATAAGGAAAAAATTGTAATGGATTTTATGAAAGAATTACTAGGAATCAGAAATAGAATTTCATCATGTGATTATGACGATTATCGAGAGTATATAGCAGGGAAGAAAGTGGCTATTGTTGGGCCATCTCCATCTGAAAAAGATAATGGAGAATTTATTGATTCATATGATATAGTTATTAGATTTAGTAACGCAATTGAATTCATACCATTCGAGAAAGATATTGCTGCAAATATAGGAAGTAAAAGCCATGTTATTTATTTTGTACCCACAGCAGCAGAGAGGTATTTTAAACGTAAAAAGATATGGGAAAACGCAGAGAATGCAGGATTAAAAATCATTAGAATCTCATGGGATATAGAGGATGGAATAAAAAGCCGACCAGCTACGAAGAAATATAATACTGTAATGGAGGCATATGAGGATTATTTTTCAGATAGCGAAGTTACACCATACTATAGCTCTGAGTTAAATAGGTTCTTGCAGGAATATATGAGTGAGATTAAAGGAAAACATACTATACCGAGAGCGGGAATGCTTGCTGCTGCAGAATGTTTTGCTTATGGAGCTTCAGAGATTTATTTAAGCAATATGACGTTTTATCATGGCGGTACTAATATATTCAGAAAAGATTCTGTCAATGATTTAAAGCCAAATCAATATCATAATGGAAAGAATGTGGATTGGCATGATTCAGATCTTGAATTAGAAATGTTGTGGACATTAATAAAATATCCAGAAACAAATATATCTTATGACAAAATGATGGAAACAGTTCTTTTAAAACAGGGTTTAGCATGATGGATGTAAGTGCTTTTCAATCTAAGTTCGATAAAAATGATTTGAACATATTAAAGAAATATGTTTCTGGAAAGAAGTTTTTAATTGAAACAGGCTCTGGAATATCAACACATTATATAGCTGATGGATTAGATAGTGATGCACATTTTTATACAATAGATGTTTTTCCTACGAAGGAAGAATTAAGAACAAACGGGGCTGTTTATCTTGAGGGATGGTCAATAGCATATGAAGATTTTATCAAACCGAACGACAGAAATTTTGTAGAGAGCAGATATAAAATAGTGGATCATAGGATTGTGTTTTCAGAAGAAAGAGAAGCGCGATCCATAATGGGGTCAAAAACCGATTTAGTACGAAAGATTATTAGAGATAATTCGGATAAAAGGCTTGATTTCTATTTTTCTGATTGCGGAGAATATTGCGGATTACCTGAATGGAGAATAGTTAAAGATATTATTGATATAGGAGGAATATTTGCTGCGCATGACATATATCACCCTAAGAGCATAAAGAATTTTAAAGTAGTTGAAGAGATAGAAAACTCCAAAGACTGGGCAGTGTTAGAGAAAACTAAAACAAAACAGGGGATGTTTATAGCCATGAAAGTTCCAAAGGGTTTCCAATTAATGGACAATTCGAATGTTTCTATAGCTATGTTTGGAGGCATAAGAAAGGATTCTCTTAGAAGGGAGCCTGCCACTGTTGAATGGGTTAAGGGAATGAAGAATGGTGTTTTATTCGATGTCGGAGCTAATGTGGGTGCGTATTCCCTAATAGCATCACGACATAATCCTAATTTAAAAGTGTATGCATTTGAACCCATGCATAAGAACTATTATGCATTGATTGAAAATATTATTGTTAACTCATTGTCTGAAAAAATAGTTGCTTTAAATTGCGCTATTTCTAGCGACGATGGATTTCAAAATTTCAATTGTAGTTCTTTGAAAATTGGGTCTGCTTTGTCGGCGCTGGGTGAACCAATTGATTATAAGGGGGATTTATTTTGTCCAGAATTTATTCAGCATATTTATGCTTTCTCAATAGATAATTTAGTTTTTAAACATGGTCTTCCAGCGCCTGATTATGTTAAGATTGATGTGGATTCCATTGAATATGAAATAGTTATTGGTATGCAAACATGTTTAAGTGAATGTATTCGTTCTGTTTTGATAGAGGGCGACAAGAGGCAATATGAAAAATTTGATTCTCTGATCAGGAGTAAGGGCTTTTCACTGATAAGTGTTGAGGAACATGCTGTAACTAATAATTATATTTATGATAAGATATAGGAAATAATTATGGAATATATAGGAATAATACCGGCCAGATATGCTTCTAGTCGTTTTCCGGGCAAACCTCTATGCGATATATTGGGAAAACCTATGCTGTGGCATGTATATAATTCTGTTAATAAATGGGATAAGTGGAAAGAAATCTATGTAGCCACAGATGACGTGAGGATTCTGGGGGTTTGTGAAGAGCTAGAGATTCCTTGCATAATGACAAGCGACACTCATATGGACTGTCTTGATCGCGCATCGGAGATTGTCGAGATTTTGGAAGCTGAGAATAAAGGGGCAGATCGATATATTGTCATACAGGGTGACGAGCCTCTTTTTAATGTTAATACGTTGGACTGTGATTTATCTGCTGAAATAATAAACTTTTACACGGAAGTACATGATGAATCTGAAATATATGACCCAAATGCTGTAAAAGTTATTGTTTCAAAAAGCGAAAAAGCAATGTATTTTTCTAGATATTCAATTCCTTATCACGCTGAGCAAACAAAAAGAAATGATAAACCAATCGTTGTGCTTAAGCAGATAGGAGTTTATGTTTTTAGCGGGGAGAAATTAAAACATTATTGTTCTTTGGATTCTTCGTATCTTGAGTGTCAGGAGGGAATAGGTTTATTGAGACTACTTGAGAATGATATCGAAATTCAAATGAGATATACTGAACATGATAGTGTCAGTGTTGATACAGAGCAAGACAGAATTAGAATAATTCAAATGTTGAGGAATTAACAATGAGTAAGCATATATTTATACCGATAAAAGCGCATTCTGCCCGTGTTCCTGGAAAAAATTTCAGAGAGTTCTGCGGAAAACCCCTCTATTTACATACTCTATATAAGTATGAAAATTTAGATGTTGAAATTCATATTGATACAGACAGCCAGCGAGTTATGTCTGATATTGACGGCAAGCATAAGATGGGTGAGCTTCTAAATGTCCATGCAGGAGAAAGGCGAGAGGAATTGAGGGGCGATGATACGTCAGTTAATCTATTAATTCAGGATTTTTTAGATAATAAATATTTGAGTCACGAAGAGGAAAAAGATGCTTGGATTGCTCAAATACATGTGACGACTCCTTTCTTAAAAGCTGAGACAGTTATGGAATCACTTAGTTTTATGGAGTCTAACGGAAAGCTGAGGTATGAAGGAAGTTTCACCGACACGGATGAGTCATATGATAGCTGCGCTTCTGTGACGTGTCATCAGTCGAGGCTCTGGCGCATGGACGGGTATGGATATTGTCCAGTGAATCATAACCCTATGAAGCTTGAAAAAACTCAGGACTTACCGGTTTTCTATGAGGAGAATTCGTGTTTCTATATTTTCAATCCATATAATTTCACTGAGTATGGAGGCTATCGCCTTGGGGCAATGCCATATATGAGAGAAGTTAATTTTCCTGAGAATATGGATATTGACACCCTGGAGGATTGGGAAAGGTGTCTTAAATACGCTAAAATGGGGGAATAACAATATGAAAATTATGGTTACAACGCATCCTTTTGGGTCTGTAAATGAACTTCCGATTAATATGCTTGAAGATTTTGACGTGTATTATAATGATGTTGGAAGAAAATATACTTATGAAGAATTGCTAAAAAGGCTTAGGGAATTTCAACCAGAGGCAATAATTGCAGGCACCGAAAAATATACTGATGCTATTTTAGATTTAGTCCCTGAATTGAAGATTATTTCAAGGGTTGGTATCGGTTTGGATTCTGTCCCGGTTGAGGAGTGTGCTAAAAGAGGCATAAAAGTTGCTTATACTCCTGACGCTCCTTCAAATGCTGTGGCAGAATTAACGATATGCCAAATTTTTAATATGCTTAGGCATGTTCAATTGTGTGATAGGGCTATTAGGTGTAGTAATTGGGAAAAATTTATTGGAAAAGAATTAAGAGGCTGTGAGGTAGGTATAATAGGATGCGGAAGGATTGGAAAGATGATTGTCGATAAAATGCAGGGGCTAAAGCCTCGACGCATTTTTGTTAATGACATAGTTTATGAAAAGGCAAATGGCTTGTCAAGGAGTGAATATTCCTCTAAGGCGCAAATATTTTCGACTTGTGACATAATAACAGTTCATATACCATATAACAAAGAAAATGTCAACTACATATCGGAAGAAGAGTTAGCGTTGGTAAAAGACGATGTGATTCTGCTTAATATGTCAAGAGGGGGCATTATCAATGAGAAAAATCTGTATAATTTCCTTTCCTCGCATCCCAAGGCATGTGCAGCTTTAGACACGTATGAGGAAGAACCGTATTCAGGCGAATTATTGGGGTTGGATAATGTATATCTCACTCCTCATTTAGGTAGTTGTACGAAAAAAAGTAGGTTTGATATGGAAGTAGGTGCAGTAGAGGCTGTGATTGATTTTAAGCATGGCAGGGCTTTGCAGAACCAAGTTGTGTAAGCTTGGGACGTATAATAGCATTGAACATTTGTTAGCTATATTTATGAGGAAAATATGAAAAAAGCATTTATTACCGGCATAACGGGTCAGGATGGCAGATTACTCTCGCGATATCTAAGTGACATTGGATATAAGGTTTGGGGACTGATAAGACGAAGTTCTGACACGAAAGTCGTAGACGAATTAAAAGAAATATGCCCTGAAGCAAAACTGCGTTATGGCGATTTAACTGACGCCTCCAGTTTGAGAAGAACAATTAGCGAATGCATGCCGGATGAAATTTACAATCTTGCCGCTCAGTCACACGTTCGTATAAGTTTTGATATGCCTGAGTATACGTCTCTTGTTAATGGAACGGCAGTTGTTTATTTATTGGATGCGATTAAGGACATTATTCCTGACGCGAGAGTGTATCATGCTTCTACCTCTGAATTGTTTGGTTCGACTCCTCCTCCGCAATGCGAGACTACGCAGTTTCATCCTCGTTCTCCTTATGGAGTGGCGAAGTTGCAGGCATATTGGTCGATCATAAATCATCGTGAAAGTTATGGCATGTTTGCTAGTCAGGGTATTCTTTTTAATCACGAAAGTGAATATCGAGGGGAGAATTTTGTCACTAGGAAGATTACTAAAGCGGCAGCTAGGATATGTTTAGGAAAACAGGATTGTCTTTATTTGGGCAATCTCGATGCCAAGAGGGATTGGGGATATGCTGGCGATTATGTGAAGGTAATGCATAAGATTGTAAACCATGAAACACCCGAAGAGTTTGTTATTGCTACTGGGATAGCTCATTCTGTTAGGGATTTTTTAGAAAATTCATTCTCAGCTTTGGGCATGAGAATAGAATCAAATGGTGCGGAAGGATTAGAGGAATCTTATATAAACCTGGAGAATGGAGAAGTAGTAGTACGAATTGATCCAAGGTTCTACCGTCCTGCTGAAGTAAATTATCTGTTAGGTGATGCGACTAAGGCGAAGAATCTTCTGAATTGGAAACCGGAAGTTTCTTTTGAGCAACTTGTTGAGTTGATGGTTAAGCATGACTATAGCAGAGAAGAAAACAGAAGCTTCTAAAAAAGGATAAGAGAACAATATGGATATGCATTCTGAAGGCTTAGAACTGCTGAAGGATGGGATAGTATTGCCTCATTTCAGAATACTATCATTCTTTCTTTCGGGCGTTTTAGAGAATTCATACAGGATTCTCAACATTAACTCTCACGGAGGTTATGTTCGTGAGGTAATAGACATAATGTGTCCTTATGATAATATCGATTATATTGGTGTAGATGAAGACCCAGAAGTTGTAAGAGAAGCGCAAAAGAAAAAGCTTCCTGGAACCTTCAGAAACATTAACTATGATCGCATGAGGCTGCGTTCTAACAGCTATGACCTTATCATTGCTCAGAATCAATTCCTTAGCGGGGATGATTTGATTGAGAAAATGGATAACTTATTCCGCGCAAGCAGACAATGGATAATTCTATTTGATTATTTGGTGTTGCCGGAATGCGATGGATCAATGGAATTTGAAATTGATGGCAAGACCGAGCAAATACTAGGAGTTAGCCATTTAAGGGAGTTGTTCGGTATAATGGAACCGACACAGCTTGAGTATAGTTTCATTGTAAAGAATGATAACCCGCTTATGCCGACTCCATCAATATTCGTTATCAAAATCTAAACAGGAAGAGAGTTTTATGGACAAAAATACTAAATATTGCCCCTATTGTAAAGAGCATAAATCTATTGATGAGTTTGATAAGGAAGGTAAGGGGAGGTTCGACAAGAATGGTGAACCTAGCAGACGAAGAATGTGCTCGAAATGTCGTTGGACGAGACGGAAAGAAAAGAACGAGCTTCAAAAGCAGGAGGTTGCAGAAAGAGAAAAAAATATCGTTAATGGTATTATTCAATTAGGAAGACATGACCTAGATAGAATTTCTCATATTACGAGAAATCATTTTGTAGAAAAGACTAATGCCCATGATATGATGGCAGATATAGACTTCGAGGAAATGAGAGATCGGGCTGTACAAGAATTGCTCGACATGGGATTTCATCGTCCTGATCAATGCAACTTGCCTCCTGGTCGTTATTTCATAGTTGGTGATTCTCATGGATTGCATACGGACCCAAAGATGTTCGATTTATTGCAGAATATAAATGAAGAACTAGAGATTGATAATATCATTCATATCGGGCATTTGCTTGATGATGACAATGATATAAGCAGTTCTCTCTTTGATCTCGAAAATCTAATTGTTATCTCCAGAATTGAAGAGGCAAAAATTATTGAAGATGTTTTGGAAGATAGGGGCGAAGAAGATGCCTTTGAAATCGTTAGAGAACAGATTACTATTGGGGATTACGTTGTCTGCAATCAAGATATGATTAGAGATTATGTGAGAACTTACATCGGCAACCTAGACCCAGAGATTTTCCCATTTAAGACTATTACATGTGCGCATAGGCATGAAATGGATGTTAGATGTTCTTTTAAGGGACGCTCTATCATAATGTCACCTGGCTGTTTATGCGAAAAGCATATTATTAAGACGATTAAGCAGATTGACTTCCAGGCTGGATGCACAGTCAAGTTGGCTTATCATGACGGTTTTTCTAAGTACAGACGAATGGCTCATTTGTATGAATATTGGCAACATGGCGGAATTCTAGTGGATTATGACGGAAAAGATGTTACCTGCATACCTATGAGAATAAAGAAAATCGGTAATGCATATGCCACATCTTATTTTGACAAGATTATTACAAATAATGGAATAAAAGAACCTGATAAGAAGATCTTCATTAATGGAGATGTACATGTAACATATCAGGATGATGATGTTTTGGACATACAGGAACAGGTTTGTAAAGATTATAGACCCGATACCTTTGTTACGTTAGGCGACACATACAATTGTTCGTCGCTGAACCATCATGCGCTAGATAGGGGAGAAGTTATACAGGATGCAGATATCCTTGATGAGATGTCCTCTCTCAATCGTATTTTGGATAGAATGAGTAAGTGGGCTGACGAAAAGTATATCTTTTTTGGAAACCACGAAAGGTTTCTAAGAGATTTTACGGCTAAATTCCCTCAGCTTGCTTCATTACTTGATTACAGGCTGCTGTCTGGTCTTGACGATTTGGGATACAAGTTTATTGACCTTAAGGAAGTTTTGGAATTGAGTAGTTTGCGCCTCATTCATGGAGATATGAAAATGTTTGGTGGCAAAGGACGCAGAATGGAAAGAGCCTCAAGAGTTTTTGGAGAATGCGTGATGGGACATGTGCATTATCCTTCTTGTCGCTTTGGATGTTACAGCGTTGGTTTGTCTGGTAAAATGGACCATGATTATAACGAGCCTAGCGCATCAAATTGGACGCATTCGTTCTTGATGTGCAACCAGTATAAGGGAGAGAGCTTTATAGCTCCAGTCATTATTTCTGAATATAAAGTTATGCTGAATGGAAAACAGTATACGTCTAAAAATAGTAATTTCTCTGGGTTCACTACCAAACAAATCAAGCTTGTCTATACGTTCGAAGATTAGTTTTTTGATTATTTAGTATAAAGGAGTCCTAATGAAAGTACCCATTATTTTTAAAGGAAAGACTTGTGATTGTGGTAGCAAAATTGAAGATCGATCAGTTAGGGAGATCGGAATCGATTTTAGCACCGAGAAGTTTTTGTTGCGTTTTACTTGCCCTACATGTGGGTTTAAGGGAAGACTGGTTTTTGAAACCGCTGACCGCAAAATAGAGGATTTATGCGCTGAAATTGCAAATATGACTGAGGCATCCGGACAAACCGAAGAGGAAACTAATGAAGAGGCGGTCATGGTAGAAGGGGGAAAGAGAACCAGAGAAGAAATTTTCTGTGTGAACTTCGACCAAAACGAAATAGCCTGTCTTTTTATTCCAGATTGGACTGAGGAATCTTCGCGTGAATTTACGAAATATCTTGAGGAAGTCTAAGAAAAGGATTTAGATAGGTTATTTCGTAATATAGTAGTAGGATCTTTATAGAAATAGGATACACTCATGTCACAGAATAACTGTCTAATATATTTTTTCGTAGATAGCGAAGGCGGAATTCGCGTTAATCATCTAAATAATACGGCGGAAGAACTTACCGAGTCATTGGGATATAGAAATGAATACCCTTTGCTTCTTTTTGCCTATTCCTATCGAGATAGAAAACTCTTCGTGACCAACGCGAACCAGGAAGAGCTTATTGGCATTCTTGAGTCATTGAAAAAGTCCAAGGAACATGGTCTGTCTTCGTCGGATGAAAAAGAGCCAGTTAAGCAATTGGAAGCAGCATCAATATTTCTTAGGAATAAATATGCCTGGAAGGGAGAAATTTTTTCTAGGGATGATTTGGATTCTGCCGTATCGTCTAAGTCGGTGAAGGATTTTGATATCGTTTGGAAATACCTTTCATTGATTTTTGGGAGTATGAGGCTTGATCCGATTGATTTACCAGTCCACATAGTTGATAATCTTACTGAGCGTTCATTGTTTATCCCATTTGGGGAGGTTATAGATATTGGTGAGGATGTACATGGACCTGCTATTATTGTTAGAAAAACAAATAGCATGTTTTTCATGGCTGAAGCTATAATCTATCAGTATGTATTGAATTTACATGGTATTGTTGACTTCTCTCCCGGCATGGAAGAAACATATTTGAGAGATGCTAAAGAATTCGTTGATCAAACGTTGATTTCATTTCTTAGAAATAATGATTTAAAAGACCATACCTTCTGGTACGTTGGTAAGAAGGATGGCCGTTTATATTTGAATAGAAATGATTACGTTAATGACAGCGATAAACTCAGGTCTACTGGCGAATACACATCTGTTGTTACTTTTGAGTATGCCTCAGTTGAGGATTGTCGTTACATTATAGTGAATGACATATCGGCAGGTGACATAAATATAAGCGAACTGTATATGGATATTGTTGAATTCATTCAGCAGAATCTCTCATACATAGGTCATATTGAAAATAATGGTGATCCTCTTAAAAAACTTCCGGTATATATGTTTGAGGGGTTGAAGCCCACATATTCTACTTTATATGCCAGTAATCTCCCAGTTTGGATTTACTTAGAGACTGTACTTGCGCCAATATACGATTTCGATCCAAGGAATATTCTTATAGTTCGCGGAGCATTCAATGAAACATTCGCTTTCAAATATATTGACCCAACGAATAAAGATGATAAGGAATATCTTAGCGAATATCTGTTTGCAGGTGATTACGACGAACCTTTAATTTTGTGGAATACTACATCATATGATTCTATTATTGGAAAATGGAATCAATTTGTGAAAGAATATATGGTTTTTATTTATGGAAATAGAGGCCCTGAATCTAGAAATGTGGCTAAAGATCTAAAACGTTTTCAATCGTCTGTATTGCGAAGCGCTCAAAATAGATTTGCCATAGAAACCCTTGTTGGACTACTCTGTGAGGAGAACCCTCATGTCCATCAGTACAACATATTTAATGTTTTTACGAAAATAATTGGTCTAACTGGAATTATCACTGAAGATGTATTGGAAGATAACGAAGATTTCGGTGATGAGGCAACCATGGAATTACTTTCAGAAGTTCAGACTAGTCTTTTCTTCTTGACGCTAAAAGCTATGGCTAATTTCTGTAACATAAAACACGGAGTTGAATTTCACGTTGATGGAAAGATACAGAAAGGAGACATTATTGCGGATGAGAAGTGCCAATGTCTATTGGAAGTTGAGGCAGTATTGCTTGAGCCAAATAACAAAACAGATAAGAACCCTGATGGAGTTACTTATAGTTGCAGGAATTTAATTTGTGGTAAGCATGTAAATAAAGTGTACGGAGAAGTGAAATTATTTCATCTAGGATTTCTAGATGCTGGGGAGTATAATGAGAAAACGGCTTCTAAGATAAATAAACAGTCTCAGCAGTATGGCGAAGAGTTTTACAAAAGCATGCTGGAGAGATTTTTAAGAAACAAAAAACGACCGAATCCTTTGGATTATGTCGAGGAAGAAAAGGAAACTCCCACATTTGACGCATATTTGAGTATGCAGAGAGAAGATTATGGAAGAAGTGGTGGAGATACTATTCTTGAGAATATGTTAAATGATTGCAGAAAGGTGAAAAGTTATGGAAACTGATAAAAATGTTGAGGTGGAAGAAAATGAAAATGTTCCTAAGGATGAACTTAGGGTTTTTCTAATTGACCTTCTCACTGATTTAGAATGTCTGAAGGGCTTGATTTACAATGGCTCTGATGTGGCGGCTCATAGAAATACTCAGAAGGTTATGGATAAAATTAAAGCCAAAATCAGAGAGGGAATCAAGGAGAAATAACATGTTAGAGAAAAAGGGGAAAACTCCTAAGAGTTATGCTGAAAATTTGCGGAACGATGAAGGCGAACTTTATTTCTGTTCTAATTGTGACAAAGTAATTAGAGAAGGGATGCATGATGCGGAAAAATGCCCATTTTGTGGGTCTGTTGGCATTGAACTTTGTGAAATTCATATATTGAAAATAAGTGAAACATTAGATGGCGAAAGTCAGAATAAACATCCATAATTGCGATAGCTACATTTACGGCTTAGTACCTCCCGAAGTTCTTGTTGCATTAAGGGAGGTACTTTCGTTTCGTGTGCAAAATTGCGAGTTTAGCGAGAAGTATAATACTATTGATCCTGAAACTCATAAAAGACAATGGGATGGTCGTATTTATCTCGTAAGGCAATTGAAAAATTGTATCCGTTTTTCTACTGGTCTTCTGTCTAAAGTTAGAATAATTTTTGATGAATCTGGTTTGGACTATGCGTTCACTGATTCAAGAACTGAATACGGAAAAGAGATACCGTTAGAATTGGCAGATTCGTTTATCCTCAGAGACTATCAGATTCCAGCCGTGGACAAATCCGTGAAGGTTCAGCGTGGGATTATCAAAGCGGCTACAGGGAGCGGAAAAACTGCTATTGCGGCAGGGATCATGCAGAAGCTAGGATTAAAAGGAACCTTATTTCTAGCTATGTCTGGCGACTTGGTTTTGCAAGCTAAAGATGAGTTCGCAAGATTCTTGAGAGTTAATGGAAAGCCTCCGGTAATAGGACAAATAGGTTCTGGCGTTTGTGATATACAGGATATAACCGTATGTACGGTACAGAGTCTTTGTACCGCTTTTGACATAAAATATACAAAAGCAGATGATGACGATAAAACCACGAATGAAATTTCAGAAGAGATCCTACAGAAGAAGGAAGACATACGCAATCTGATAGTTGATTCAAGGTGTATCTTTTTTGATGAAGTACAGCATGCGGCCTGCGATACCGTTAGAGACATTATGAAGAAAGCGTTAAATGCTCGTTATCGCTATGGCATGTCAGCAAGTCCATGGAGAGATGACGGCGCAGATTTGTTTATAGATTCTCATTTTGGTAAATCAATCGTTGATATATCGGCTTCTTATTTGATCCGTAAGGGATATCTTGTTAAGCCCACTATTTATTTCATTAAGATTGAGACTCCTGACGGCACTTACTCTAATTATCAGACTATTTACAAGAATTATATAGTAAATAATGCTCCTAGAAACAAAATTATGGCTGAATTAGCAAAGTCTCATGAGGCCAAGGGAGAAACTGTATTGATTCTTGTGCAACAGATAAATCACGGAAAAATGTTAGAGAAAATGATTGAAGGCTCGATATTCATTTCTGGAAACATGCCTGCGAAGAAGAGAAAGATTGTATTGGACGAAATCAGAGAGAATAAGAGAAAGGTTGTAATAGCAACTTCACTTTTTGACGAAGGTATTGATATCAAGCGTTTGAATTGCTTAATTATGGGAAGTTCTGGAAAAAGTTCTACGAGAGCACTCCAGAGAATAGGGCGTGTTTTGCGTCCATTTGACGGTAAGGATCACGCAACTATATACGATTTTATGGATACTGCTAAGTACCTAAGTTCTCATGCGAGAGCTAGGAAGAAGATTTACAAAACTGAAGATGAATTTGAAATTAAAGAAATGAAAATTGGAGACTGGAATGAGCGCAAAAATAATATGTGGGAGTCTTTTTGATTCCGATGCTCAATACATAGCTCACCAATGCAACTCCGTCACTACAACCGGAGCGCATCTTGCCCGTAGCATGTTTAAAGAATTTCCTCACGCCGATATATACAAAGACAGAGTGAAGATGGATTGGAGAGATTGTCCAGATAAGCCTGGTACTATTATCATTCGAGGAAATGGCGAAGACAAAAGATACGTCATAAACATGATAGGGCAACTTTTTCCTGGAAAACCCAAATTCCCAGATAGCTATATCGATGGAAGCAAAGCTAGGCAGAAATATTTCCGTCAATGTCTCATTCGAATTTTGGAAGAAATTAAAGACCTTAAAAGCATTGCGTTCCCTTGGAGGATTGCTTGCGGCGCGGCAGGAGGAGATTGGGATGTTTATATGAATATGATTAACGGATTCTCAGAATATGTGAAAGGTGATGTTGTTATTTATAGACGCGAAATTGATTGGGATAAGTAGGAGCTTGAATTATGTCATTTGATATGTTTGGCAATTTTGATATAACTGCCGCAACGAAAAAGATATCCAAAATACCATTCGGCGGTTACACCGGAAACAAAAAGAAAATACTTCAAGACATTTGGCATATTTTAGATGCTGAGGGAATCGAGTATGATTCTGTTTTTGATGCATTTTCTGGAAGTGCTGTTTTCTCTCTTTTTATGAAGGAAATAGGAAAGCGAGTTATCAGCAACGATTTTCTTACCTCGTCCTACCTAAACGCCCTTTCCCTTGTAGAGAATCCAGGACATGTATTAAGTTACGAGGAAATGATGTTCGTCATGAATAATGTTCCTGACTACGATGTGACAGATGGCTTTGTGTATCGTAACTACAAGGACATTAGGTTCACTGAGAAAGAGTGCGAGGATTTGGATAGATTTAGGATAAATCTTGCGCTTCTTGATGATTCCTATAAATCTGGTGTTGGCTTTATGAATACGAAGACCACTGTAGTTAAGGCTCCATTTGGAGGAATTGATAGAGCTACTGACATGCTTAAACATCGAGTGAAACAAATGGATCAGTATGGGAAAGGGTCAGAAAACCATGACAGACGTATAGGATTATATTATGACAAGGACATGAATCTAGATTTCTATCAATGGTTCGCGAAATACAATAAGAGATTTTCTTCAGCAATTTTCAATCATGATGAAGAGCGTATAATGATGGGCAAGGCATTTTTGTTGAGAAATATGGAAAGTAACATTCTCTCTAATTGCTTTATTGGAGGAAGATATAATAATGGGCAGGTTATAGCAAATCTTGAGCACCGTCAGAGCCATGAGAAGCACAACTTGGTTAATGACATTAATTTCTCTCAAGTCATGTTGAATGATTATTTGAAAAATGGAAAGTATGCTAGACTGGTTACTGGGGAAACTCAACAGCCCTGCCTTGCCTTAAACTGCGATATTATTGAATTGCTTGAGAATACGGATTTCGTGACAGATATTGTCTATCTTGACCCTCCATACGGTGGAGCAAGTAGCGATTATGCTTATTTGTATCAGTTTTTGGAAGAGTATGTTTATGGGGTGAAGATTGATCAGCTTGAACATATTCAAAAGTATGGGAAGAGGTTTAGCAATTCAAAGACCTATGAAGAGAATTTCGTTAGATTACTAGAATTAACAGAGAGGTTTCCAGTTTGGGTGCTTAGCTATAACGACTCGTCCTGGCAGAGCAAGGATTACATTATGAATCTGCTGAAGAAATACAGGGCAAATGTCAGAGCGTTTGATATAAACAACTACGTTTATAAATACCGTGATGACAAAGCAAGCAAGCCTGGAACGGAGTATGTATTTGTGGCCACAAAATGAGCAATGATGACACAGAATATTTCAAGGCGTTAATGGAGACCGTCCTTGGTTGGAGACTTTCTCATGCTAAGGGTATGGTGTTGTTATATATAGCGACACGAATATATAGTGCTAAGAAATGCAAAATACGAATTACTACCGAAGACTTCTTACATGAGACCCATTATAGCCGTCAACCAATTGTGGATGCCGTCAGATATCTTCTCGATAGGAGTATAATAACCAGGGAAATCGATAAGTCAGACAACAAAAGCTACCTATATTCTGTGATCATTTACGATATGCAGGATGGAGAGAAAACGGAAGGTGTCATGGCAACATACAACAAAAACGGAAACGGTTATTCAAGTTGGGGAAAATCATTCTCCAAAACTACAGACAAAGATAGGAAAGCCTATCGAACTCACTATTTAGGAGTGGATGTAGAAGAATGGAATTATAATGATTTTGCGTTCTTTTTGGAAGATTTCACCAACCACTGCGCTAAGAACATATGGAACGTAGACATATCTGATGTTGATTTCATCATGCATAGCTGTTTTAGACGCAATCAGACGTTTGTCAATATCGTAGACTACCTTGAGAACCATAGCGGTCAGAATTTTTGTAAATTAATGCTGAAGGCATATATCCAATGGTGTACTGAAGAGCTTTTCAGAAAGGTTGTCAAGGAGCAGATTAAACCGATTAAGGGACGTAAGCAATTTTCCTTAGGACATTATTGTCATAAGCCATATATGCAGGATTTTCTTGATGGTCATGGAATAACTGAAAATATGAAGTCGGTGGCCAGCGTAGAAGTACAACTTGCAGATTATCGGCGCATTGTCGAGAAAAAGACAACGAAGATTAAACCCGTTCATTCTTTGAAACCTGCTGATATGAAAGAGTACTATAAGGGTGGAATTTCAACGTTACTATCTGAGTGCGGGGTTGTCTTATCTGGGAACTATTTGATGGAATATGAGGGCAAGACCTTTCAGGAGGCCGCGGAGGAAATAGGCAGCTTTTTGAAAGGACTTAATGTTTCTCATGATAGGCAGAAGAAAACTCTTCAAATTATTTTCGATAAAACATGCATTGGTTCTCCTTATCATAACACTATGAAGTTTTTAAATTGGCATAAAATCTATAGAGGCATATTTGAGCAATTGGGGAAGAAATTTGATTTATCCGGTTTTGGGATTACAAAAAGTAAAAAACGAAACAGTTATACATTTTTTACTGAGAAGGAGAAAGTAGAGGTATGAGCAGAAAACTTTTAAAGAATGATCCGGAATTTTGGAGGAATGTTCTTGTAGCCAATTGCAGTCTGTGCGAAGGGGCCGGTTACTCCAAGAAAGATGAGGAGTCTGGTTCAGTTGAGCTATGTAAATGTTCAAGAATGGTTCGTCTCTTTGTGAAAATGAATGATCCTGTACATGGGCTGAATCCTAAGTACCATAAGTGGACTTTGGATAATGCTTCGGATTTGTCATTGCCAACGAAGAATTCTATTTCCAAATATATGCGGGATGTTATTAATTCGAGAAATCCTTATAGAAACTTGATTATTAGGGGAGGAAAAAATACTGGTAAAAGTAGCGTTTCTTCGATTATCTACAAGGATTTGATGAATCATGAATATGAAGTGTCGGTCATACAATTTTCAGAGTTAGTTACACTGTCTAGACTGTTTATTTCTAATTCAAATGCTTTCAATGAGAGGCGATCTTTTTATGATCTGCTGAAAGACGAAGAGTTCATTATTATTGAAGATGTAGATAACCGTGGGGATTCGAAAAATCAGCGTTCGGAAAGGTTGGGATACAGTTTGTTAGATGAAATTTTTTCTTATAGGGCGAATCATCCGCGTAGAGCGACAATTATCACAGTTGATACTCAGGTTGACATTCGGGTTTCCACTCTTGGCACAGCGTTCTTCTCATCAATTTTTACAAGCGATGTAGAGGATAACAAAATCCTTGAAATCGAATTGGTTAGGAGGCAGGCAATATGAACGAAATAAAGAATAGAGAAGACATTGAAAAGTATCTGATTTCTTCCCTTCAGTATGATAATAGTCATCAGATTGTAGAAGAGAATGGCGTTGCTGATATCTATTTTTCTCCTGGGACTCTGAAGGATCTATACAGACTGTCTAGAGAATATTATGCTAAATATGGAAAAGCTCTTACTCCACAAGTTCTAATGGACAAGGTTAGTAGGCTGTCTTTTAGCGCACAGGCTAAGGCTAACCTTCATGCTAATCTTGTTCATATTAACGAAATAGAGACAGACGAGAAGGACATTCCTTATTACTGTTCTCAGTTAAAGAATTATCTTGCAGGAGATATTCTGAAATCGAGTTTTGAAGATGCGTTGACTACCAGTAAGGAAGGTGGAGAAGCGGCTAATATCAAAGCCCTGGAGAGGTTGCAAGAATCTCTAGGAAAAGGCCAATCTTTGCTTGATAGCGATTGCGTTGTACGAGTAGTTGATGCGGGCGAAGAGCTTGAAACCAACATCCAGAAATATCACATTGATAGAAAATTGCATCCTGAAAAGTATATCGGAATCAAGACCGGCATTAAGGAAATTGATGAGGCTTTTGCATCTCCTCTCGGACAAGGTGAATTGACGCTGTTTATGGCTCCTCCTGGCGGTGGAAAAACCACAGTCATGCTTGCTGTAGCAGACGCGATTTGGAGAAATTCAAAAAAGAACGTTTTATACGCTTCTTTAGAGATGGATACCTTGAAGATTGGAATGAAGCACGTGTGTAATAATGCGGCCGTTTCATTTAGCAATATGGAAGAGGCAACCTTGACAGAGGTTAATAAGAAAGATTTGGAAGCTACGTTTGATGAGAGACGCGCTCTTTCTGAAATAGCTAAGTTTAAGTTTTTAGAAATTTCTACGGCTGGTCTTATTAGCACCAGAGTTCTTGAGGCCAATATCAAAGCGCTTCTTGCTAGTGGAACAATTATTGATGTTCTTATTGTTGACTATCTTGAATTGCTCTTTCCTCCAGAGGCGTCTAGAGAAGATCATTGGATTAAGATGGGTTATATTTGTAAGTTCCTTCGCGGTCTTGGAAAGAAGTACGGATTTTCTGTAATCTCTGCTGTTCAGATGAAGAGAGATGCTATTAGCAGAATCCGTAAGAGCAAAGATGGCAAAATGGACTTCGGAGCGGATGACGCGCAGGGAAGTAACCAGATTTCAGCGGACGCTGATAGAATCTACGCGCTATGGATTGACCCACAAGACGATAGGTATATCAAACTTTTTACAGCCAAGAACAGATATGGAAAGAAAAGTTATGATTGCTCACTGTATTTCGATGCCGCTTGCTCTAGAATTTATGGTGACACAACATCATATGACCATGATAAGGTTTATGACGAACAGCAATTCAAGGAAATCATAGACTTGGCCAATGGCATTGAGGAAGACGGTGAAGAATCTAAGTCTAAGCCGTTTAAAGACCTGGTCGATGAATATGAAGACGCTGATGTTACGGAATTGGATAAATTCACAGATAATCATGACGATGACGAGGAAGAAGATGACGATGATGTTACTATGGAAGACTTAATGGCATGAATGTACACAAATACAGTAAAAGAGAAACGAAAATTCTCTGCGAAGAAATAAAGAAGAAATATAGCATACTCGATTATGTTAGAGCTAAGGGTATCCCAGTGCATGATAAGGGGAATAGACATTTTATTATTTGTCCATTTCATGGAGACACCGACCCTTCATTAAGCATAGAGAAACATGGAGATATAGAGCTTTTCTATTGCTTTGGATGTAAGCAAAAGGGAACCATAATAGACTTTTATGCTGAATATGAGCATGTGGGTTTAGGTGGAGCCATAGAGGCGCTAGGAGATGGGATAGAGTTTGATTTTGATATCATGGATTTGCTCGAAGAGTTTGAGGAAAAAGAAAAGAAGACTTCAATAGCGGAAATGAATATAGCAATTAGTATACATTGCTTTGATTATTTGTCTGCTCTAAAAGGTAAAATTTCTGAAGATGCAATGAAGTCTGAGTTTGGCAAAATGGATTTATTACTTCTTAAAATCGACAATTTGATAGAAGAAAGAAATGAAGAGGAAATAGCTTCATATTTTCAAGAGATATGCCATGGAAACTTTTTGACGGACAGGTTAAAGAAACTGGAGATTACTGAATGAAAACGAACGTAATACACAACAAATCATGCACAAATATGGAGGAAGTTGATGATAATAGCGTTGGTTTGGTAGTGACTTCGCCACCGTATTTTAGCGCTAAAGATTATGCGGAGAAACTTGAATATACTTTTGACCCAAATGGATATCAGGAGTATTTGGATTTTCTGAAAGATGTTTTTGGGGAATGCAAGAGAGTTTTGAAGGATGGTAGGTTTTGCGTTATAAATACTTCGAACATCATTGTTATGACTTCAAAATATAGGGCCGATAATAGAAGAGTCGCTGTAGCTTTTGACACTCATCAGATAATGTCTGATTTAGGATATGAATTTGTTGATGATATTATATGGATGAAGCCAGACGCGGCTTGCATTAATCGTCAAGCTAATTTTTTTCAAACAAGGAAACCACTTTCTTATAGGCCGAATCAGATTATAGAATACATTCTTGTTTACAGAAAGAATGAACACAATAAGCGGACTGGAGATTTTTTCCAAGACATAGATGATGAAATAATAGAGCAGAGCAAAATTAAAGGGGATTATGAGAAATCTAATGTTTGGCAGTTTGATCCTCAGACAGGAAGCAGGCATCCTGCTCCATTTCCTTACCAATTACCAAAAAATATAATAGAATATTATTCTTTTAAAGGCGACATTGTACTAGATCCTTTTTTCGGTAGCGGTACTACTGGCTATGCGGCTAAGGATCTAAAAAGGAAATATGTAGGTTATGAGATAAGTAAAGAGTATATAACAATGGCTAAGGGGCGATTAGCAGATATGTTTATGGGGTTTTAATATGGATGATGAAGAGCTAACTCAAGATTTAGATATTATGTTTAATGATCTGACCATAAATGAGTCGGATTGTGAACGCAAATCCGTTGAGTATTTGATGGGTGAGGACGTAAGAGTAAATGAATGGATGCTGGAAAGCGAAGTTGGAATATCCAATGGAGTGGAAGAGAGTTTTGGTATTCTACAGTTTTGGAGCAATGGAGAGGCGATTCTCAAAGAATATATGTCTGGATTTACGGATGAAATTGTTCCAGTTGATGCTATATTTTTACAGAATTATCTCAAGGAAAAGGGATGGGATTTTATTCTTAGCGAAGAGCTAGTTGAGGGTACTAGAGAATATTGGGATAAGTTCTTTTCCATTGTGGAGGAGGATGATATGGAAGAATTTGATGATGAATACCCAGAAGAAGATTTCTATGGTGACGAAGAGAATTTCTTTGAGTACGCTGAGCGCATGAAGGAATACAGAAAGCCAACTGCTAATAAGTATAATATGTTGAGTACGACGGAATTTGCAAACCATGAATATGATTTTGGTAAAAGAACCGAGAGAGAAGAAGAAAATAAATTTTAGGAGAAGAAAATGAGTAAGATAAATCTAAAGAAATCTTCAGTCTATGAATTTGACCTGGAAATTGATGGGGAAGACAATCCTGTACAGGTAGTTTACAAGAAGGATGAGGAAAATCCATCTGCGAGTACAATCAGCGCCACATATACGGATGGTAGACAGATTGACATAGAAGCTTCACTTTTCACGGCATTGCATGACGCCTTAGGCGAGATCGATCCTTATGGTTTTGTTTTTTCAGATCTAGACGAGGATGAATAACTATGGAATACGAGTGTCAATTAATGTCGGCAAATAAGTTGACTAAGGGTATCCTTAATATGCGAAAGCCCTTATGCACTCGTTGTAGAAATAGAAGTTGTTCTAATCCAATTGTTAATCAGAAAATAGCAATAATGGGTGTTGTTCATACCTCTCGTCTATATAGTTCTGGCGATAGATTCTTTTTCGTAGTAAGGTGCGACGGTTTTACGGAGGTAAATGAATGACATACGAATATAAATGCGAAGAGCATGGAGTAATTGAGATCACGCATGGTATGATGGAAAGTAGGGACGGAAGATTGTGTCCAACTTGTGAGGCAACTCTTAAGCCTCTTATTTCTGGAGGCGCTCAGGTTTTGTTAACAGGCCGTCCTCCTTGGGCGTATAATGATGTTACTAAAGCCGCTCGGGCATCAGAGGATGGAAATAATACTTTTGTTGATGGAAAGACTACGGTTACTGATAAGAGAGATAACAGTAAGTTTAAAGGGCAGAAGCATAAACTAAACAACTCAATGGGTTGTTATAATGCTCAATGGTGATACAATGATAAAAGCTATATTTCAAGATGAAGACAAATTTACGATCATAATGTCAACAGACAAATTTAGGTCGTTATGGGATGATAGTTATACGTCCCTGGGTGAGTATGGAATAGAAAAATACAAAGATGAATTAGGAATTTCTTCTAATAAAATTGATCTAGATTCATTTGTGGCGGAACAGATATTGAGTGTTTTGAACTCTGACGGAGAAGAAGATGAGAGCGCCAATAACGAATGTTTCGAAAATTATGATGCCTCTGGCTGTTGCATAAGAGATGTTGTCAGCGATAGTGTTATGATAACAGGCAGAATGGTAAGTTTTTGATATTGAAAAGGAAATGATTATGAATGAACATGAGAGTGGAAAAGCGGTAGTAGTTCACGATAAAACTACGGTACAAGTACCTTTTAGGAATTTTAGCGCCCAAGGAAAACGAGAAGTCTCTTCCATGTCGGATGAAGAGATTTATGGATTCCTAATTGTATTCAATGCTTTTGAGGAAATTCTTGATCCTAAGCGAGAATTGAAAGATGATGTTAAGAAGATGATTGACGGACTGTCTTCTGAAGTATCTGTTGCCTATGTTAATGGATGGAAAGTTATCTATTATACTGAATTCAAAAAGTTCGCAAAAGCTGGCGAAGATGATTTACCTCGTGAATTTACAGCATCAGAAGATGACAGCTACCACAATAAAACTACTAAAAAGGATATGGCCGAATTTATCCTTTCTTTCCAGCCCTATCTCCAAGTTGTACGTTTTACTGGAATTGTGTCTCAGAAGGAATTTGAGAGCGTAAGTAAGTTGATAGAGAATGAGAAGCTGAAATTTGAATGCGATAGTCCTTACTTCGTGCCAGTAGGTTAATGAAAACAATTGCTTTTGATAGAAAAGTTTGCAACGTACTGAAGCAATTTGTTGAATCTTCAGGTGAAACCGTAAAAGATTCAGTCTTGCAGTCAGTGCTGGACTATGTAAATATCCTTTCTCATGTATGCGGAGATAATCCTAACCCCGAGTTAGCTCATATAGTCAATAGCTTCGAGATTAAGGCTCAGGTAATATTTAAAAAAATGAGAGAGCTTAGAAAGGATTACCTTCGGCTACGCAAGCACGAAGCTATCTTAACAGATCGAAAATTACCTCATTGTGATAATCAAAACTACGTTAGGATTTCCTTGCCAGACGAGTTGTATAATGGCATCAGCGTATTGATTCATCGTTACCCTAACGTTTTTACTAACGAGAAAAAAGCTACTATTAAAGATGTTGTTAATAGGGCCATTCTATTCCGGGTTATGGAAAATGAACAATTGATGAACAATGAGATTTATAGAGCGTGGCGTTTAAAGTCTCTCATGCAAAGAGAGCAAGATTCCAAGTTGCCTATTGATGGTATACTTGAGATTGTGTCCAAGAAAAGGAGAGTTATCTGGAATGACAAATGATTTTGTTCACTTGAGGTTTCATTCAGAATATTCTCTAATGGATTCCTGCTGTTCGATTAAAGATTCCAAGAAGGAAGCTCTGAAAAAGGGATTTTCTGCTTTGGCAATTACCGATACGGCAAATATGGCGGGAACTATTAGATTTTATAAAGAATGTATGAAAACTGAGGATAAGGATGGCAATAAACTGGAAGTTATTAAGCCCATCCTTGGTTCTTTAGTATATGTTGTTGATGGGGATATGAAAAAACATGGGGAAGGCGATCATAGGCCAATTATTTTGTTAGCTAAGGACAATGGGGGCTTTGAGAATCTTAAGAAGATTTCTCATATAGCTCAGACTGAGGGCTTTAGCGAGGTTACTCAAAAACCTAGAATTGATAATGCTATTTTAGACCAGTACAAGGATGGACTGGTTATGGTGGCAACTGATTTGAATGGTCCTATTCATAGGCAATTAAGAAGAAAAAATGTTGAAGAGGCAGAAAAACTTGCCCATATGTATAAGGACATGTTTGGGGAGGATTTATACCTTGAAGTACAAAACAATGAACAAGCAGATCAAGATTTTGTTAATTCTGGGATTGTCTCTTTGGGTTCTGGCGCTGGCATTAAACTTGTGGGTACTAATGATGTTAGATACTTTGATAAGAATCATCATCATGCTCATTTGGTCCTAAGAGCACTTGATAAAAGACAGACTGTAAAAAGTAGAAAATTCTCTGCTGTCAGAACTGACCAAAGATACTTCAAGACAGGCGCTGAAATGGCAGAAGCGTTCAAGGATTTCCCTGAGGAACTTGGAGTTTTGAAGAATACTGTGGAAGTGGCCGAGAAGTGCAACGTAAACCTTAAATTCGGAGGCATGAGACTTCCTGAGTTTGATCTACCAGACGGATTTAGCACTGATTGGGACTATTTGAAGCATTTGGCCTTTGAGGGATTGAAGCTTCGGGGTCTTTCGGATAAGAAAGAATATGTTGATAGGCTCGAAGAGGAGTTATTTGATGTATTTATGGTTAATGAAACGAAATCATATAATTTCGCACGTTATTTCTTGATGGTATGGGACTATGCAAATCACGCTCAAGATAATGGGGGAAGAATTGGAATTGGTCGAGGTTCTGCTTGCGGTTCATTGCTCCTATATGTTCTTCGCGTCACGAAGATTGACCCCATGGAGCATGGATTGTACTGGTGGAGATTTTTAACGGTTGATAAAAGCCGATATATTGATCAAGATTGTTTTATATGAGGTGATAAATGTTTAATGAGAAGAAATTTGCTGAACAAATAATACTCTCTATCAAGAAAAAGATAGATGGAGGTCAGGATATAGACATTGACCGCGCAATTGATGAAATTTGTGCGATGTCATGTAGTGATGGGATGTTAGAGAAACTCTATGAACTCATGAAAACCAAAAAGAAGGGTAAGAAGAACGAAGTAAACTCTTATTTGGCTTTCATATTTGGTATTACTACAAAAGAGCCAGACGGACCTTTCAAACCCAAGCTAGATTTTGAACTCGCTAGGGTATCTCACCCTGATATAGATATCGACTTTGACTTTTTTCATAGAGATGCGACTTATGACTATCTAATTGAGCGTTATGGGAGAGAGTATACTGGAAATATTGGGACATATCAGCGATTTAAGGCGAAAAACGCTTTGCGCAAGTCAATTAAGGCTCTTGATCCATTCGATGACAAGGCAAAGAGCTTAGAATTTGAGAACTATGTTGCGGATTTGATTCCTAACGGTCCTGGCATCACTTTATCGACTGCTGTTAGAGATAATATGGAATTACAGAAGCTTGAAAAGCAATATAAGGAAATTTTCGACACTGCAAGGATTATTGAAGGCTTAGCTTGCGCTCCTTCGAGGCATGCGGCTGGCTTGGTTGTATCTGACGAGAAAATCAAGAATATCGCGCCTCTACATCGTCTTAGGGACGGATCTTACGCCACTCAGTTCGAAATGGCTGAATTGGAAGATTTGGGATTGATCAAATTTGATATTTTGGCGCTAAAAACACTTAGTTATTTCTCTATGGTCGAAGAAGACTTGAAAAATGACTTAGATGTGGATTTCGATGTTGATAATGTCCAATTAGATGACCCGAAATCTCTTAAATTGATTGCTAACGGTCTTACTGATAGCGTATTTCAGCTTGAGGGTAGGGGAATGAAGGAATTGTTGCAGAATATGAAGGTGAACGTTTTTGATGATGTTGCGGCTTCAAATGCTCTGTATCGCCCTGGCGCTATGGCCGCAGAAGCTCATATTAAGTACTGTGACTGTAAGCATGGAAGAATGCAAGTAACATATGAACATCCAAAACTTGAAAGCATTTTAAGTGATACCTATGGACAGTTGATTTATCAAGAGCAGTGCCAGTTGGCTGTTATGGAGTTAGCTGGATTCACTAGAAAAGAAGCGGATAAATTAAGGAAAGCTATTGGTAAGAAACAGGGAGATCTATTCATAGCTCTAAAGAAGAAATTTATTAAGGGGGCAAAGGAAAAGGTCGGTATGGAGCCGTCAAAGGCGGCTGTATTCTTTAAAAAGGTAGAAGATATGGGAGGCTATGCCTTCTGTAAGGCTCACGCTTACGCTTATGCTGTTCTTGCCCTCCAGTGCGCTTATTTGAAGGCACATTACCCTCTCTACTATATGAAGGCAGTTTTAAACACGGAAACTCTTGATGGCAAGCTTGAATCGGTTGAGCGATATATGAAAGACTGTCTGAGATTGAAACTCAATATGATGCCGTGCAATGTGAATAAGAGCAAGGCGCTTTTTGCTGTTGAAGGAAAGGGATTGAGAATAGGCATGGCATCTTTAAAGGGTGTTGGAATGAAAGCGGCTTCTGAAATAGAGAAATTAGCTCCATTTAAGGACTTTGAGGATTTTGTTGAGAAGACGCTGGATGAATCGATTATTAACAAAAAAGTAGTAGAAGTTTTGATGTATAATGGAGGTTTCGCAGATTATAATTTGCAGGATGAGGACGGTCTTGAAGAGTTTTTAACAATCAGAAAATCTGTGGATTACCGAAAGAAAAGAAATATACAGAAATCGTCTATGTTTGATCTTTCTGGCGTTTCATTTGGCTGAAAGTTGTATAATAAGAGAAAGACAATTTAATTAGGAAGGGTATGAAAATGGCTACAGAAAAAAGACAATCATTTGTAGAGAAAAAACTTGAGTTTCTCATTAATGTAGGGGATTTTGAATCACTGAGAGTTGGTTCCACTTTTGGCGAAACTATTGATTGGTCAACGCCTGAAGAGAGACAAAAGAAGCTTGACGCTTTGACCAAGAACCTCGCAAAGGAAGTCGCTAAGGATGCGCAAGAAGTTATGTTGGCTTATGGGCTGAAGAGAAAATCGTCAGCTATGCCAAAGACGGCTGGAAGAACAGAAGTGAGCGGCCTTGATGATATCGCTGAAGCTGAAGAAGCAGATGACGAAGATTTCGATCTTTAATTTGGGGAACAATTATGCCTATAGAACGCGCAGAATTAGAAGCTCTTTTTAATTCTTCCGACAACGAAGTGGAAGATGAGAGAATGAAAGAGTTTGAAGATCGCTCCCGTAAGGCCAATACAGAAATGTCTGAATTGGAAGAGAGTGTATCTTCTCAGAATCTTCCTTCAATATTGGAAGAAGCTACAGGCCCAAAGGTTGAAGAGGAAATTCCTCACGATGAGGGTACAATTTCTCTTGACGATTTGACAGGCTCTGAGGAAATGAACATGGAAGAGCAAGTTGATCCTCACGCCGAAGAGCAGCAAGCAGAGTATGATTGCGCTCAATTTTTTCTAAATGATAATGTCATTATTGACTATGACGATGACGAGGAAATAACTCTCGATGATTTGATGAATTCTGAAAATGTTTCTGAAGATGTTGAAAAGGATGCTCCCGAACCTAAAGATGACAAGATTAGCCTTGATGATTTGACGAATTCTGAAAATGTTTCTGAAGATGTTGAAAAGGCTGTTCCTGGGCGCATTCCACTAGAGATCGATTTTGACGATGAGGAAGAAGTGGTAGCAGAAATGACACAGGAAGAATTGGATGAAATCGAGAATCGTCATGTGATGAATTGTGAAGCATCATTAGGCATGGACTCAGACTCAGAGGAAGCGCAAGATTTGCGCGAACATCCTTTAGAGGGCGTTAAGGTCAAGATAGTAGAACCTGAACCTGAGACAGAAGTAGAGGCTGAACCAGTTGTCGGATCTAGACTTGACAAGGTATGTGATGATAAGAAGTACTTAAATGATCCTAGATATGCTGAGTTCTATAGGCAGAAGCTTCGCGCTTATGAATTCCTAAAGTACAATGTTCCTAAAATAGACTACAAGCAACTTCGTGAAGAAATGGAAGAGTTCCATGTTTCTGTTAGAATGGAGGGCGTTATTAGTCTCGATACATTTAACGACAAGATACAGCAAGTTCAAGCAGTTAGGAATCGTTTGACGAAAATTAAATCACTATGCATTCAGAATTATGTGCCTAGAAAAAGAGTTGTTCGACTTCTTGAAGATTGTCTCATGAAAGAGTCTCAAGAAAAGTCTAATGACAAAAGAGCAGGAGAGATTCAGATACATATGGCAGAGATGGAATATGACCTCGCACTTTCTGAAGCTTTTTTGAAGGATATCGAACAGATAATGGATAATATAACTAGTGCGCATGAAGCTCTTTCTCGCCAAATCACAGTGATTCAGGAGAGGAATAGAGAGATACAGCGTGGAGAAGAACCGTATATCGATTCAACTCAAGATGATAAAGATTCCATATTGTCAGATGATGACAATGAGGATGAAGAAGATATGGACAGACTTGGGAAAGATGATGTAAGAACAAAATGGAAAAATATTATGTAATTTTTCGATTCTTTATAAGTTTAAGTGTATAATGGTATAGACCGCAAAAACCCAAGTTCGCGGAGACGAACTAAAATAAACTCCAAACAAACCAAAATGGGAGAAATAACTCTCCTCAAAAGAAAGGGAACGTAAATGAGTATGTTAGGTTTAGTTGATTGGTCCAAAGTAGAAGTCAGAGAAGGTGGTAACTCCGGTGGTTCTGGAGGCGATTCGATTTTCTTGAGATTCGGTCCTGGTAAGTTTAAGGTTAGATGTATTGGACAGCCTTATTTCTTTCTCCAGACTTTCATTCCCAAGAAGTTGACTGGCGCAGAAAAAGACATCGCAGTTATTAGCCCTGGCGAAGACGAAGATCCCCTGATCAAGATGGAAATTGTTCCTCAGCAAAGAGGCGCAATCAACATTCTCCACAGAGATGACGGTAACAAACTGAAGGTTATGCGTTTTGGTGCGGCTATTTACAAGCATATCAGAAACTATGCTGTAGAAACAGGCATCGATCCTTCTGACCTGAAGAAGGGAATTGATTTCCTTATTACTGTTACAGATCCAGGCGGAAATCCACGGAATAGACAGTATACCATAACACCTCTTAATGCCACTCCTATTACAAAGGAAGAAGCGAAGCAGATCAAGGCCGAAGGCGGCATGCGTGATCTTGAAAAGTTCTTTGCCCCTACTCCTTTGGAAAAGATCAATGAGTACATCGAACAGTATGATCTTGCCGAAAAGACTTCCAAAGTCGATGGCGGTAGTACTGATTTTGATGACTCAGATACCGATGTTGAGGCTGATGGAGATGACGATTACGCATTCTAAGTCTATTTAACCCCCACTAATTATCTATCGGGCATAGGATTCCTATGCCCCGGTAGGTAATCTAATCTATAGGAGTAAAACTATGGCTGAAGCGAAGAAAACACCGGCTGATAAAGTATTTGATAATATTGAGAAGGATTTTGGAAAAGGTTTTATTTGTAAGGGTTCGGATGTTAAAACTAAAGATGTAATTTCCACATCATTCAAGGATTTGGATGAGGCTACCGGTGTCGGTGGAATTCCTTTAGGGATCATTATTGAGTTGTTCGGTCCTGAGGCGAGTGGAAAAGGCGTTTTGTCTATGCATGTTTGTTCTGAAGCTCAAAAAGCGGGCAAGAAAGCACTTTGGGTAGATGCGGAAAATCAGTTCAACAAGCAATGGATGGAATTGAATGGAGTCAATACGGAAGACCTGATACTAATGCAACCTCTTCTGTTTAGTGCAGAGAAGGTTCTTCAAGTCATTCAGGACTTAATTGCATCTAAGGCAGTTGATATTGTCGTTATAGACTCTCTGGCTTCTCTTGTCCCACAGATCGAAATTGATAAGCCTATGGGAGAGGGACAGGTTGGAATTATGGGCGCGATTATGTCGAAGTCCTTAAGGAAGCTTGCCCCAACTGCCGCTAAAAACAATGCTACTATTATCTTCATTAACCAAATGAGAGAAAAGATAGGAGTGATGTTCGGAAATCCTGAGACAACTCCGGGAGGCAGATCTCTTGGTCACTATGCTTCATTGAGAATCAGAATTCAGAAGACTTCTGAGAAAATTGAGGTTGATAGAGAAGGCGGAAAAGAGCAAATTGGAATTAATTCCACAGTGCAAATCGTTAAGAATAGGTTCGGGATGCCTTACAAGAAAGTAACCATTCCTATCTATTTTGAAGAATACGATCCCACACCCCTGGATTTATTCGTCAACTTTGCTAGAAAAATATTGGCGATAACGACCAAGCAAGGGGCATTTTACTTCGGTAAATTAACTGGAGAGTCTCCGATGGAAGTTATGCAGATTGTTCAAGCCAATGAGGCTGTACCTGAGTTTTATGAGAAGCTTAAGACTCAGATTAAGAAAAAGAAAGTAGATATGGAGGAAATCCTGAAGGACACTCCGGAGATAGGACAGGTTATTGATAGTATGCAGAACGAGACATTCACAATTGAGGCTTTTAATTAATGGCACTATCTGTTCTTACTGAAGATGTAAGAGAATCCCTCGTCTGTAACGCTCATTTGCAGTTGTCAACAGACGAGGGATTACGTGGTCTTCAGTATCTACATGATCGAGGCATAAATGATTCTTCAATTGAAGATTGGAATCTTGGATACTGCCCAGAATATGTGCAAGATTTGATTTTTCATGACAGAATTATCGTTCCTTATGCGAATCAATATGGCAAAATTACGGCTGTATCGGCTCGTACTGTTGAGGAAGAAAAGCCAGTTTGGTGGAATGAAAAGTTCCCCAAGAAGAATTTTCTTTTCGGATTGGATAAGGCTAAAGAAACTATTTTCAAGCATAACTTGGCTCTTGTGGTAGAAGGACAGTTTGATGTTATAGCTTTTCATCAGAGAGGGCTAAAAATGGCCGTTGGGGTTTGTGGTTCTACTTTCGATGAGAAGCAGTTGACCTTATTGTCTCGTTATTGCAATAGAATCATGATTGCTTTCGATGTAGATAAGAATAAGGCGGGTCAGAAGGCATCAGAGAAAGCCTTCGAGATGATGAAGGGAATGAATATCTATCTTTATAGATGGTTTTTCCCTCAAGGAACGGACCCAGATCTATATATCCGTACCCATGGAAAGAAGAAGTGCATTAATGATATTAAGAAGATCATAGATAAGTATTCTTTTAGGGAAAAAGGCGGATTTAACAGGAAATACTATTTTGGAGAGGGTAAAAACCAATGAGTTCCAAAGTCGAAGCGATTCGTGAACTAATAAAGCACGAACATCAATCAAGGATAGACTGCAATGAGAGAGACTATTCTTATTTTCATCCCTCTGAATTCTATCAGTGTGTTAGATATATAGCTTATAAGTATTATGGAGCAAAAAGTACTAGAAAAATTAAGCCTGACCTGCAAAGAATCTTTGACAATGGCGACCATATGCATCAGAGGTACACTGATTATTTCGATAATATTGGAATATTGTATGGAGTTTGGGCGTGTAAGAATCCTCTCTGCAAAGAGACATATGGCTCTGAAGAGAAATTGGGCATATTGAAGCCATCAGATAAGTGTAAGAAATGCGGATGCGAAGAGTATGAGTACGTTGAATTAGAAGCAGAAGACAAAGAACACATGATGCGCGGACACATGGACGGCGTTCTGAAGATAGCAGAAGAGTTTACTGTCATTGATTACAAGTCAATGCATAGCAATCAATTCTCACGCCTTCGGGAGCCTTTAGACAAGCATATAATACAGCTTGAAATATACTTATGGCTTTTGGATCTTAAATGCGGTTTTTTACTGTATGAAAATAAAGACAGCCAAAAAATTAAGTTGTTTGAAGTGGCCTATAACGAAAACCTAATTAACAAAATCCTTACTAGGGTAAAGACTTTGCGCGAAATCGTTGAGAGTAAACGACTTCCGAAGCGTCCCTTCGAAAAGGATTCTACTAAATGTACAGCTTGTGAGTTCCGCACTACGTGTTGGAAGGACTCTTCTAAGTAGGGTTGAGTCGTATGGAACAAACAACAGATGGAGGTGCCTTGTGTGGAATGAAATAGTCGATAGTATTTTAGATGATGGTAAAGATATTCATAGTATTGTAGGGGTCCAGTTGATCGAGAAAGATTTTGTAGAGAAGGAGGCTGACGAATGCAGATTGTTTGTAGACGATACTTCTTCTGAGAATACCATTAAGAAAAGGAATATGTTGTTTCTTGAACAGAATGTGGATTCTGAAGAAAATAAGAAAGATGGATGGTCGAATCCTACTTTAAGCAATAACAAAGAACTTAATGAAGAGGTGATGAATTATCAGTCGATTCTCGCGTCACTAGAGAGTTGTTCCGCTGAGCAGATGGCTCATTTTGAATTCAAACTCGATATGTCGTTTAAGAGAATAGCTGGTTATTACGCCAATTATGAATATAGATGGTATGAGAAGATGGGTCATCTTTTTGAAGAGCCTGCTCTTTTCTACGATTTCTTCTATGACCTACTGAGAGATTGCCTCGCCGGATTCAATCCTACCAAAAAGAGTAACAAGCATGAGCGAGATTTCCGTAAAGCCAAGACTGGGGTTTACTTCAACCAGTATTTCTTTGGCGCTCTTAGTAAACGTAAGATTACCAATTTGAAGAAGACTACCAATACGGCTTCTAACCCTTCGATCCTTTGCGAGATTTGCCAAGAGCAAGTTACTCGAATTACGGAGTATCACTTGCGTCATCTTTATGATGAGGCTAGAATTCGTAAAGTCTTCAAAGTTTCTCCTATTGATATCAATGGTAATAGACTCTATGAGAAGTGTCCTATTTGCGGAGAGCAAGAGGTTCCAGTTTCTCATGTCAAAGAGCATAGTTACGCCGAGGAATTGAGCGTAAGAGAATATATTGAGAGATTTCCCAATGTTCCTCTCGCGGGTTCTATCCGCTCATTGCAGGAACCATTAACATCCTCTGATGACGGGAGTGTATTAACATACGAAGATGTCTATCAGAGTACAGCGGCAGACTGCGACTCTGAAACTGAAATGGCGATGTTCTCTTCTCATATCGATGATGTGCTAAAGGATGACCCATTTACTGCGGAAGTATTAAAGCTTAAAATGCTTGACTACAAAGATAACGAGATTGCTCAGGAGATTGGAGAAACCTGCGTATTTGAGGTTGAGTATGACCTTTCTAAGGACATTAAGAAAAAAGCAGAGGTCTACAATTATGTGCAATCCAACATGAACGATCTTGATTTCTTCAAGAAATACAATAAGTTCCATATCATTAGTCGTACAAGAGAGAATGATGTTGAAGTGTTCCATGTCTCTTCTTGTGCGCCTTCTCAAGTTAACTCTGCTCTTAAGAAATTGCGGAAGAATAAGGATAAAATAAAAGCCCTATTTGGAGACTTTGCTGTTCCTGTTGTATAATGTGAACAGCGCACCGACAGCAATTAAATACAAGAAAAGGAGAAAACTTATGGAAAATCAAGAGAATACAGAACAAGCACAGCATGTTATTAAAGTTTCCGGTACTACGAACGCTAAGTCTGCGGCAGGATCTTTGGCTATGGTTCTCAAGGATCATGGTTTTGCAGAAATGATTGCAATTGGAGCGGCCGCAGTTAACCAAGCTGTTAAAGCTTATACGATTGCTAGAGGACACGTTGCTCCTCTTGGTTTGAATATCGTTATGGTTTCGGCTTTTGAGACTACTTATATTGACGGGCAGGAGAAGACGCGAATGCGTATTACTGTCGAACCTAGATAAAAGGGAGATTTAATTATGACTAATGAATATACTGGTATAGATTTTGACCAGGATATCGATCTGTATGACGATTTGAATTATGATGATATAGCTACCACTGTTCAGGATGGCTTAGACATTGAAAAGATTATTGCGTCTATCCGAAGGGCTAGAGAAGAAATTGAATTCCTCAAGGAATTGAAGAAAAGGCGCGTAGAACCTATTAATGTCAAAATCACCAAATTGGAAGACAATGAGGAAAAACTTAGAGATTTCATTCTTGAAATGATGCCTACGCTTTTCCCGAAAAAGAATTCAGTTGATTTCCCTGGGGTTGGAAAAATCTCTAAGAGAAAGACAAAGGGGAAATGGGTTGTTACTGATGAAGAATCTTTCTTAAAAGTGCTCAAGGAGTATGAAATGTATGACGAAGTTGTGAAGCTTAAGGCAACCGTCGATAAGAAGAAAGTTCCGAATGTTGTTTCTAGAATTCTGACTGAGGCAAGTGAAGACGCTCTGGAAGGCGTTGAGTTCCAAGAGCCTGAAAAAGAGAATTCACTTGTTTTAAAGATTTATGAAGAAGTAGAAACAGTTGAAGTGGCAGAAGATACTGAACTTGGATTCTAATTTGAGCCGTTTTTATGACTAGAGCAAGGCTGGCTAATTTAGGTTAGCCAGCTTGCTTTATTTAGGAGATGATTATGAAGAAGACGTTGCAAGACCTTTTCCCGGAATTGAAGAAGCTTTATGCTAAAATGCCAGAAGCAATTGGGTGCGTTGGATGCGCAAAATGCTGTAAAGTTCAGCATCCTCATTGTTATTCTGTTGAGTTCTATCACATAATGGAAGAGCTTAAGAATTGGTCTCTTAAAGAGACTGTCGATCTGCATGTTTCATGCGTTTCGAACTATCTTAGCAATGATTTGAATAAGCCATGCGTTTTCTTAGACAAAAACAAGAGATGTAGGATATACGACTTTAGGGATTACAACTGTAGGGCCTTTGGTATTATTCCTAAGAAAGCCTATACTAAAAGGGTTAGGGCTGTGAAGAAACAGTTCCCAGGAGTTCGTCTAGGTCTTGAGAGTCAGTCTGATTGTTGTGGGGGCATCCATCCCGAGACGTTCATTGGAGCCAAGAAGCTGGATCAAATTTTTTCAGACATACTTGACTTAGATAGAGAGCTTGGGATTGAAGATCAGGATATAGATCAGAATAATAACTACATGACCTTCCACGACCACTATCTACTGTTTTATTATCATGAGCGCAAAGAAATGCTTGAACAATTGACCAACATCAAGTATAATTGTTCAGAGACAGAGAAGCGCAAGTTTCTCGATAACATGAGAGAAATGTTAGAGAAGCAGACGGGAGTATAAATATGAGTGAAACAATTGTTGGTGCTATCCTTGATGTTAAATTAAACAAAGATGATTTGGAGATTTTTCTAGTTGTTGATGCCAATGGAGAGCGAAAAACTAGGGTAATCAAATCTGAACAGCTTATTCATTTTGACACTGATAGAGTAACGAAGCAAAATATTATGCTTCAATACTACAATGCCTTTAAAGAAAGACAGAAAAAGGGGCTAAACGTTAGGCTAGAAGAAGAAGGAGGGCCTAATGTATAGAATTGTTCTCTTTGGAGTAGATGGTTGCCCAGATTGCGATAAACAGAAAGAAATTCTATCAGCGAATTTTAATGAAGCAAACATCGAATACATCGATATTGATAGCCACTATGACTCTGACCAAGAATTGATGGCAAAATATGGTATTGATTCACCTCCCTCACTCCTGATTATAAAGCAAATCGCGTCAGGTAAGTCCAGAATCTTCAAACATGCCGGAATTATTTCGGCCAGCAAATTGAGTAAGTTTATAGACAATTTTTAGGAGAAATGATGAATCTTAATCCACAACAACAGAAAGCCGTTAAGTATCGTGAAGGCTTTGGATTTGTAACTGCCGTACCAGGCTCGGGCAAAACTAGAGTATTGACTGAGAGAACGGTTGACTTATTGGAAGACGGTGTACAGCCAGAAGAAATTTTATGCATCACCTTTACTAATAAGGCCGCAAACGAGATGCGTAATAGAATTAAGGAAAGAGTTGGATCAAGAATGGCGAAGAAATTATGGATATCGACATTCCATAGTATGGGAGCTAAGATACTTCGACAAGAAATCGAGAAGGTTCCTCACTATACTTCTACTTTTACCATTATTGACACGGAAGATCAATTAAGCATCCTTGAAAAAGGCGCAGACGAACTTGGATACGCTGTTAAAGGCAGGAAGAACAAGAAAGGCGTTAATTTACGCGACATATTACCTGTTATCAACAAGAAAAAAGACATGTTGCAGAATGATGAAGAATTCGCAGAAGATCACGATGAGGTGACTGTTAAAATCTTCAATTATTACAAGAAATACCTTGTACAGAGCAACTGCATGGATTTTGGAGATTTACTATATATACTGTATCTTTTACTCAAATATAAGGGATCTGTTCGCAAGAAATATTCGAAACGCTTTAAGTACATTATGGTAGATGAGTGTCAGGACTTGAATTTCTGTCAATATGAAATCGTGAAAATGCTTGCAGAAGAGCATGAAAATCTGGTTCTTATTGGGGATTGCGATCAGTCGATTTATCGTTTCAGACAAGCCGATCCTAAGCATGTGCAAAATTATCTTAATGAGCGCACTGTTGATTTATTGCCATTATCCTACAATTATCGGTCTACTCAGAAGATTGTAAAATGCGCTGATTCCCTTATCAAAAACAACAGCAGTAGAGTTTCAGATAAGTTGGAGACAGTCAATGAAGAGGGTGACTATGTGAGATCTGAATTATTTGATTATTCTGCTCTTGAAGATAGATGGGTTGCCAATGAGATTAAGAGACTTTGCGATGAACAGGGATATGAGTACGGAGATGTGGCTATTCTATATCGTGTAAATGCTATGAGTAGAAATTTTGAGCAGAGTCTTAGAATGGCGCATGTTCCCTGTAAGGTTATAGGTGGAAGAAGCTTTTTTGATCTAGTTGTCGTAAAAACATGCCTGAATTATCTCTCATTCTATGAGAATCCTAATAATGTGCTTGCATTCCATAAGATCATCAATAAGCCACGCAGATCAATCGCCACAGAAATGGTCAATAGGATAGAAGCTTATTGCTTAGAGAACAAAATAAATATTATTGATGCTTTACGCAACATCGATGACCTTAAAATCCCTTCTATCGGCGCAAAGCGCAAGGAAGAGTTGGGGAAATTCCAAAAAGCTCTTGAAAAGCGACCTGATGATGAGTCTTTAGTGAAAGTTGCTGAACGAATATTTAATGATTCTGGTTTAATTGACTATATTGAGGAGTTAAATGAAACTTCACAGTCTGGCGATCTTACTACGGGTAGAAGTAGTGCTATGGAGATATATGAATCCTTTATGACGATGCTTGAGGAATGGCAGGGGTCTGAGGGGGGTTCTGTAGCTAAGTTCCTTGAGTATATCAATCTACAGACAAGCAATGATGAAATTGACAGTTCAAATTCAGTCAAATTGATGACTATGCATACTGCAAAGGGGCTTGAATACCCTGTAGTCTTCATTGTGGGCGCAGAGGATGGCTTGATACCGCATAAGTTCAGTTTAGATACGGGAGATCCAGAAGATATTGAAGAAGAAAGGCGTTTGTTCTATGTCGGTATGACTAGGGCTAAAAAGCTTCTATATTTCACTCATGTAAGTAAAAGGTCTTCTTATCGGGGCATGGAGCAGAAATTCCCTACAAGATTTTTGAAGGAAGCTAGATTAAGTGGGTCCATTATAAGCAGGACACATGATAAATGAAGAATGTTCCTCAAAAAGTAAATACGCTATTCGAAGTCATGAATTCTCTGATGCCGGAAAAGTATCTCAAATTCAAGTTCCAAGATTTTTGCGTTGACCTGTTTTTCTCTGAAGAAGAAGTGGGAGCGTTTATTCTCGAAGAGGACTATCAGGATATTTTGGCTGAAGTGGAGAAGTCTGGTATCATATTAGATGGTCCGAATAAGGAAATTCTACTTCGCTCTTTTGCATTTGGGATTTTTATGTTCTACTCTTATGCGGATTTCTGTCTAAAATCTGCTAGTTTAACAAAAAGGAGTATGAAGCGTTTTACAGAAAAGGTGTCGAACAATTATTTTGGAGATAATTTCCCTCAATTAATATTCGATTATTACAACTATATAAAGAGAGAGGGAAATTCCGCTCTGGAGCAAGAGACTATTGCACAGACAGAGGCCATTTTTCCATTCTTTAGCGATCTAGCTGAATTCCAATTTTCCTTTCACTCTCCTACTGATGATGAGGACAGAGATAAGGAAGATATCGGAGTATCTATAAAGAATTCCTATTCATGTTATATCAATACTATATGCTTAAGCTTTTCTACGTTTGTTAATTTTTTGAATTCATTAAGTATATTCAACGAGTTGGCTTCGGTTGAACCAGATGGTATAATAGAGAAAAAGGAGACTGATAATGGCACAAGTGACACCGATTTATGAAGAAGAAAATGAAATGCATAGTATGGTTACGGCTCTCGTAGAGAAGTACCCAGACCTTTATTATGCAGTAGATCCAAGCGATATTCGAGGATATTTGATTACAAATAAGCCTCGTCCAGATTCGAAACCTGCTGAAGTTACAATTAGCGGTGCTTCTGGAGTTTTTGCTCACGTGAACCCTTTCAAGTATGCCTTAGTTGCGTATGCTGACGATTGGTGTAATTGGGACAAGAACAAGAAGGTTATTGCTGTTGCTAAGGCAATCAAAAGGATTTCCGATGACGGTAACGGCAAGTTGGTCCGTTTCGATGAGATGAACCATAGAAGCTTTCTGTTGACGTTTGGAATTGGTTATGAAGACAACCCAGAGCTTGTTGACATTCTTGAACAGAATGTTGATTGGGTATTGTAAGGGAACAAAATGGAATACAAAACACTTCCAATTAAATACAGGCCCAGAAAGCTTAGCGACCTATGTGGGCAGGAACCAATTGTGGTATCTATAAAGAACTTCTTTAGTAGGAGACAGATACCTAATGTATTCCTGTTTACTGGGCAATATGGGTCTGGCAAGACCACAACTGCAAGGTTAGTCACCGCGATGTTGAATTGCGAAAAGGGAGTGACTATTGAGCCTTGCGGACAATGCATGTATTGTAAGAAGATCCAAAATGGTGCATCAATCGATATTCAAGAAATTGATGCCGCAGCTAATAGGGGCATTGATAAAATCAGGGCACTTATAGAGTTCGCCAGATATGGAGCTTCTGAAATGAGATACAAAGTAATTATATTAGACGAATGTCATCAATTGACAGAGGAAGCTAATAATTCGTTACTCAAACTTCTAGAAGAGCCTCCGTCCAATATGTACATTTTCTTATGTACCACAGAGCCGAGGCAAGTTCTTCCAACCATCCACTCCAGATGCCAAAGGTATGACTTTAAGAAACTGCTTCCTGTCCAAATGTTTTCGCATATGAAGAGCATATGCGCACAAGAGGGCATGCAATATGAGGAAGAGGCTTTAAGGATTATATCCAAAATATCCAATGGCTCTATGAGAGACGCTTTGAGAAACGTTGAGTCTTTAAGGAACTTTTGCGACAACAAGCTTGATGTCGCTGGTTGCTATAAGCTCTTCGGCGTACCCGATTCGTTGTTCGCCTTTGATATGGTGGACAAGATTGTTAGGAAGAAGACCACAGAAGGCATGTTATTGATTAATCAATCAGAAGAGGTTGGGACCGATATCAATCTCATGATCAAAGAAATCAGTCAGCACTTAAGAGACTTGCTTGTTCTAAAGACATGCAAGACTGATTCTTTGGTTCACGCTTTTGGTGGAACTATGGAGAAGTTAAAAGATCAGGCGAGCAGAATCAATATTGTTGGATTACTAAAAGTAATGAAAGTATTTGAAGACGCAATGTCTGTAACTGTATATAATCTTCAGCCTAAACATGTGCTTGAAAAAGCCTTTATCGAATCGGTTATTGTTTACTATCAAGAAGAGCAAAGTCAGAAACTATCAACCGAGAAGAAATAGGGATATTTTAAGCATAAAGGTGATTATATGCCAATACAACAGACACTAGAATATTATAAGAAGCAAAATAGTGAATTAATCGAGTTAGTAAAAAGAGTAAAAGAATCTGATGATAATACCTCTTTTAATGTCATTTGTAGTAAGATGGAGAAATATATTCGTTCAGTAACTTCCAAATTTTTCATATCTGGATTTACTGATGACGATATTGAACAAGAATGTCTAATTGCTTTAAGATTTAAGGCAATTAATGACTATGATGATAAGAAAGGTCCATTTATAAAGTTCGCAAAGCTTTGTATTAGGAGGCATATCATCACGGAACTAAAAGCCTGTAAAAAGAAACGTAATTTTGCCTTAAATAATGCAGTTTCTTTGGACAAGAGTCATGACGATGATGGTGGAGACGATTCTTCATACACATTATTGGATATGATTCCCGATCAGCCAACGCATGATCATTTCAGAGAAGTGGGCATTAGAGAACGTGGTAGATTTTTGTATCATCATCTCGCAAGAGATTTGACAGAATTGGAATATAGGATACTGGTTTACTACATCAAGGGGTATAATTACATGGAGATTGTTCATCTTCTTCGCGGAGATGAATTACTGACAAGTAACGATGACACTCTTGACAAAAAAGCAGTTGATAATGGGCTTTGTAGAATAAAAAAGAAAGCCTATGATTTGAAGCAACAAATCGATGATAAGCATTATTTACAAGATGATATGTTTTTAGATTTGTCACGTGAACTTGAATAAGGAGAATGACTAATGAAGGTGAGGATTAGAAAAGAAGAATTTGAAAAAGCATTGGGCAAGGTTTCTTGCGCACTCGGAGAAAAGAATGAGGATGTAATCACCAAAAACATTGGTATTGAAGCATCAGGAAAGATTCTGAGATTTATTGCTTCTAGCCAAAAGGTCTGCGCTGAATACCAAGTTGAGGTCGGAGACGATCTTGACATTCAGGAAGAGGGAAAGATTGTTGTTGATGGTACTGCTCTTATTAGTAATGTTTCTAATTTGCATGCTGGCGTTATGATTAATGCTGAGGCTGGCGAAGAGGAAAAGGACGGAGATGAGTATAAGAGAAGTTTGGCCCTTGACTATTCCACTAAGTATGATGAGACTTGGGAGCACGTTCATAATTTGCTCGATCCTAAGTTTTTTCCAGAAATTGATTTTTCTTGGAATACTCAACATACCGTGACATATCCTACTCCCCAGTTCCTCAATGGAGTATCTAAGGCTATTTCTGCGGCAAGTGATGAAACTCATAGGCCAGATTACAATGCTGTTATGATTGGATTTGGGAAAGATGGAGTTGAGTTTTTCGCTTCCGATGGGCGTCAAATGGCCTATACTAAAGATACTTCCCATACTTCTACGGAAATTAGGAAAGCGTTGATTCAGTCACAGGTGATGGCGAGAATTGCTAAGAAGAATATTCTTGACAATGCGCAAGACATTGAAGTTTCTATTAGTCCTAAGGAAGACGGAGATGATAATTCTGGTAAAGTTCGTTTTCGTCAGAAGGGTCTGACAATTATCACGAATTTCCTCAAAGAAGCTGACTTGCTTCCTTTTGAGAATATTCTTGGTATTGGTGCTGATGTATGCAGTTTTACGCTTAATGCCGGTCTGCTCAAGGATGACTTGAAGGTTTTTTCGGATCTTGAGAATAAGGATTCAAAATGGACATTCTCTCCTGACGGCATTCGTGTTGTTAGCATTGGGAATTTTGATAGAAAATCTGAGGGATGCGTTTCTGGCGTTAGGGACTATGACGGCGGGTCTTGCGAAATCAGGCTTTCTTTACGATACTGGGAGTCTTTGTTGTCCAAATGCGATGCCACTACAGACCTTAAGGTTGAGATTATGAATGAGAGAGTCCCTATTAGCATTGAGGTATCTCCTGAGCCTTCGTTGTATCGTTTCTTCATCATGCCGATCAATGATACGAATGACTAAACATGGCAAAGAAACCTAAGAAACAATTAGAGAAGCAAGAAAATCTTGTCTTGATTTATGGAAACCAATATACGGTTGATGAAACCGTGAGGAAAATCAGGAAACAAGTCAAGAGCGATGAAGTAGTGAGAATTGACGCAGAGGATTCCACTCTGCAATCGCTTACTGAAGCTCTTTGCTATGAGGATATGTTTGCAAGCAGGAAGCTTATTCTTGTTAGGGGAATGCCTAGCGAAGATGCTAAGACACTAATTCCACTATGGCAACGCATCCCTAAGAACAACTTCGTGGTTTTCTATTCTTATTCTTCCCTTAAAGCTAAGAAAAATATCTGCAAATTCTTCAAAGAATACGCCAAGCTTATTGAGTATGACATTGAAGTTAAAGACGTAGATAAGATCATTACCCAAATAGCCAAGTCTTACGGTAAATCCGTGGAGAAAGACGCTTTGGATTTGATGACTGAGTATTTGGGAAACCATGTCGGAATTATTAAGGCAGAAATTGAGAAATTGTGCAATTATGTTGGAGAAAAAGAAGAGATAGAAATAGAGGACGTTAGGGCTATTTGTTGCCTCAGTAGAGAATTTGTAATTTGGGATCTGGTTAGGCATGTTGGTGATAAAAATATTGCCAAGGCAATTACGGCGCTATCCTCTGCGATTGATAGCGGTTATACTTATGAGTTTGTGGTGTTAATGCTTATGAGAAGTATCCGATTGGGTATATTTCTTAGAGAATTAGACGCTGAAGATATGAGTATTTGGGACATGACCACGAAAATAAAGGAATACAAGAAGACTAATGGTTCTTTCGTCTATAAGGATTATGAGGTTCGAAAAACCTATGACGCAAGAAGCGGATTCTATGCTAGTTTTTCTTTATGGGAATTATGTCATTCTCTACAGAGTTGCCATGAAGCTTTTCTTTCAATCAGAAAGGCATATAAAAAAGAAGAGCAGGAAAAGGAATTGTCTATGTTGCTATTTGCAATATGTTTTCCATCCTGCTTTACGGATCAAGGAGAAAGAACATGACAAAGATGGAGGAAATCTTTACCGCTTCCCAGTTTATTATGATGAAGTGTATCCATAACTTGTCTGATATTAATCAAAATCTACAGGACGTGAGTCCGTATTCTGCTAAAAGCAATTTGACATTTTTAGCAGACAATATTGAGACTCTTCACAAACTCGTTGATGCCATGGAGAAGGCAGAATTTGAGAGTGTTGGTTTGAGCGATGATTCAGATGAGATTGAAACTTCTTCTTCCTCTAGTTGGGAAAAAGAGCAGAAGCAGCCTCAGAATGATGAGGTATTAGGGGTTTTTGAAGGTGAAGAAGGCTGTGAGGATGATGAAGAAGATTGGGGAGATATTTTTGATGAAGATGAGGATTTTATAGGCACTGTAGAATCTAGTTCTTCCAGCACTTCAACTGAGGATCGTTAAAAAGAGGATAAATAGTCTTTTTTACAGAAATAGACATATAGAACTTTAAACAGGAGGTCTATATGTCTTATTTTGTATTAGGAATTGATCCTGCGAGTATTCGCAACCTTGGAATTGCACTTGTGTCCGTAGATAACAAAAAACCCTCAGTGAAATTTCATACAACAGTCGTACTACCTGACTTTGATACTGACGGAGGTCGGTACAAGTGCATTTATGAAGCTGTAGAAGATTTGCTTGTAAAGTATAAACCTTCTATTGTTGTCATGGAGCTTTCAATGGGTTTTGGCAAGTCCTTTGTCAGGCAGAATCTTCAAGAATCAGTCGGAGTTATGAAACTCTGCTGTTATCACCAGGGAATCGCAGTTAAAGAAATAGCTCCCAAACATATTAAGCTCATTATTGCTGGAAGCGGTAATGCAAAAAAGGGAGAGGTGAAAACTTGGGTAACAAAGATAGTTGACATGGAAAAACCCAAGACTGAACACGAAGCTGATGCTATTGCTAGTGTAATAACTTATTTTGTAGATGAAAATATGATGGACCCAATTCACGAAAAGAAAACCAAAACAACTAAAAAGAAGAAGGCATAATGAATTGGTATAACCTACAAAAAACTTCGTCTGCAAAAGATGAAAAACAAGAACAGATGAAGTTCCTGGAAGAAAAGATTGTTGAGGCAATCGACCAGGCGCTTATTGGCGGTAACGAGACAATTAATCTTTTGGAAAGATTGACGGAATGGTTAAGAGGTGATAATGGTGTTAGGAATCTTATTCCTCCCAGCATTAAAGAAGCAATATTGGCCCTAATAGCACAGGCCATAGAGGTTAAAAGAGATTCTCCGCAGAAATGCTGTGCCATTCTAGAAGAAGCTCTGACATATCTATATTAAGGTGATTACAATGGGCGATTATGATATAATCAAAAAAGAGAATATAGGTGAGGGTGTGGGAGTATTTTCTTCTGACACAGAACAGCAAATAGATAAGGTATTTGATGCTCTAGTAGAAGTCAATGAGAAGGATATTATCGTTAGGAAGAATTGCAAGCTTTGCAATCACCCTTTGCGTTTTGAGGCAGAACAGAAATGGGAAGAGCTTAGTTACGACTATTCAAATACTTCCACTTGGCTTAATGACGAGATAAAGAAGCATAATGAGGAGAATCAACTCTCTGATATGTGGGAATATCTGTCCGTACAGAATGTACGAAACCATATGAAGAGCCACTATAAGGAACAAGAAAGACAGATTAGGCTCAAAGAATATTCTAAGAAAATCGAAGAAGTTGTTAAAATCAAACAGAACAAAGAAAGACTATTGGAAGTTGGACTCGCTGTTTGTTTTGAGAATCTTGGTAGAATCGCTTCTGTGGAGACAAATGGCGATATGAAGTCCGAGAAGTCTCGTTCCGATGCTCTTAACAAGGTAATGAGTACAATTCTTAACATAATTGATTTGCAGTCTAGGATTGAGGGGGAAGTTTCTACGGCAGAGATTGTTAAAGAGAGGTTTGTGCAGACTTGGATTAATGTTATCAATAAAGAAGAGTCAGATGCTAAAAAGACTTTGTTGGTAGAGATGCTGGAAGAGTTTTCTGTCAATTTCAATGAGGTAAAATAATGAATGTTCTAGATCAGGTAGCGAGAGATCTGGAGGTTGAAGAAATTATTCCTAATATCCTTGAGCGTCTCACTCCCGTCAATGGTTTGCAAAGTGTTATTGAGTTAAGGTCAGCATTGAATGATTTGCAATGTCCCGATATGTATGAAGATGTTCAAAGTATATTAGAGAAAAAACACGATATGCATTTCATAAATATAGATAGGCAGAGATCACATATAAGAGGCCGATAATGAATATACAAGATTACGAAATAACTCCTCTCGAAGAGGATAAGCAGACATATGTAGAATATGTGCAAGAAAACTTTGATTTGGATACTCGTTATCCAGCGCAATCTACTGTTTCCATTAAGGGAAGAAGAGATTTTGAAGGAGTTGTCGATAGATTAGAAGATGGAAATGTTGTAGTCAAGATGTTTAATGAGACTTATTCTGTGCCGCCAAGCGCTTTTGATTCTATATTCTTTTTGCATCCTACCAAGAAAATAAATTGGTATGAAAAGCTTAAACCGAACGGATAAACAAGATGAAATATTTAGTTTTAGGAGATATTCACTCTAATCTTGAGGCTTTCAAGGCTGTTCTTTCGACTGCGGCTAAACTCAATATTGACAAAGTTGTTTGCACTGGAGACCTTATAGGATATGGGGCCGATCCTTCCGCTTGTGTTCGCATCATGCGTTCCTTACCTTTAGAAGCATATGTCGGCGGAAATCATGAGGAGAAGGTGTTTTCTAATAGCGCAACAGGAATGAATACAAAAGCAAGGGCCGCTATTGAGTATACTAAAGAGCAATTGTCCGATGACGATAGGGACTGGATGTATGAAACGGCTTTTTGGAAGAAGACTTTTGGTGAAAAATGTGCAGTAGCTCATGGTAGCTATTATTATCCAGACGATTTTGCATATTTAGGAATGGATGAATATCAGAGGCGGTTATGCCATAAGGCCATGAGGGAAGATGAAATTGAAGTTCTTTTTGTAGGACATACTCACACACCGTATTTTATGCCTAAAGACTTAAAGGGCTATCCTGCTTATACCGATATCGATTTTATTGATTTGAAGAAGCACAGACCGTGTATAATTGATGTAGGAAGCGTTGGACAGCCTAGAGATAGGGATGTTCGTGCTTCGTTTGCTGTTTTTGATACTGATGAGGATACTGTGATTCGATATCGTGTAGATTATGATATTGAAAAAGCCGCTAAAAAGATTTCCGATGCTGGTCTTCCAGCATTCTTGGCAGAGAGGCTGAGAGAAGGAAAATGACAAAGGAATTTAAACATGAAATGTTTGGTGACTGGAGGGGCAGGTTTTATTGGCTCGAATCTTGTGAGTCATTTGATTGAGAACAAGGGATACATAGTCGAGGTTTGGGATAATATATCTACGGGTTCGTATGATAATCTGCATGAAGATGCCTTTTTTAGATGGCTTGACATTACTGAAGAAATTGATGAATGCCATTTATCAAATTGGGATGTTATCTTTCATTTGGCAGCACTTCCAAGAATACAAGCTAGTATGAAGAACCCTGTGGGTACTTCTAAGGCAAACGTATTGGGTACTCAGAATGTGCTTGAAGTTGCTAGAAAGACAGGCACCAGAGTCGTTTATGCTGGTTCTAGTTCTTTCTATGCGGACCCGTTGAAAAATCCATACTCTTTTACTAAGTGGATTGGGGAAGAGTATTGTAAGATGTATAACCAGGTTTGGAATGTGCCAGTGGCTATTACTAGATTCTTTAATGTCTATGGTCCTGGGCATGATAGAGATGCTGAATTTACGACAGTTGTAGCGGCTTTTGAAAAGTGCATGATAGATGGTGAGCCGTTTAAGATTTATGGGGATGGCTCTAAGCGAAGAGATTTTACGCATGTTTACGATATCGTGAAAGGAATGACTGCCGCTTCTTATCATGAGTGGCAGGGAGATATTTTTAATTTAGGTAGGGCAGAGAATTGTTCTATTAAGGAGTTGGCAGAAATGTTTGACCCTTCTAATATACTGTATTTTGAAGATCGACCAGGGGAAGCTCAAGAGACTTTAGCGGACATTAAGGAGACAACAAATAAGCTGCATTGGTCTCCGAGAGAGAATTTATCATCTTATGTATATACGTTTATGAATAATCTGAAAAGGTCTGCCCAGTAAATTGTAGAAATATGTAGAAACAAATTGAGGTACTTATGACGAATTGGTATTCCAAATCTAAAAAATTGACAGCTTTTTCTGCTTTAAAGTCAGATGATCTTCCTTTCGTGCAAGCTCAGGTTCTTTTATCTGAAATATCTAAGAAAATGCCTGACGATCATCCCCTGAAGGGCAAGTCCTACTATGCTGGTGGAGCCGTTAGAGATGAATTACTTGGTCAGATTCCAAAGGATTTAGATATTGTGGTAGAATCTCCTCAGGGAGGAATTGTCTTCGCGCAGTATTTAGCGAAGTTGTTGAATCTCAGAGATCCTGTTATCTATCCTACTTTTGGTACTGCTCAGCTACAGTTGAAAGATCTTACTTTTGATGGAGTTGATTACAATGTTAATGGTGTTGAATTAGAATTCGTACAGACTCGTAAAGAGCAATACCATGATGAAAACAGCAGAAAGCCAGAAACATCTTTCGGTACGCTGAATGAAGACGTGGAAAGACGAGATTTCACTGTAAATTCCTTATTAAAGAAATTGGAAGCTGGACCGTCATTGTCTGTTCAAGATGCGAGAAGCAAAGTGGATTCTGGGGAAGTTCTAGATTTGACTGGCAAGGGAATTTCCGATATGGATGCTGGAATTATTCGCACTCCTCTCGACCCGAACATTATTTTCTCAGAAGATCCTTTGAGGATGATGAGGGCGATTCGATTCACTGTCCGCTATGGTTGGCAAATGACCCCTGAGGTATCTGAGGGAATAAAAAACAATTTGCATAGATTACCAGCCGTTTCTAACGAGAGAGTCAGAGACGAGCTTGACAAAATAGCGAAATACGGTAAGATGCATCAGGCAATACCTCTTATGCAGGAAGTCGGTCTTCTTCAGCATGTTATGCCGGAAATGCATGGTCTTATCGGAGTGGAACAGGATAGCGTACATCATAGCGAAGGCGATGCACTTGTTCATACGCTAGAAGTGATTAAAGCATTGGAAGAAAATAATCCTGGTGCAGACCCTTACCTTGTTTGGGCAGCGATTGCTCATGATTGGGGAAAATTAGCCACTCAGGAGATCAAAGGTGATAGGATTCATTTCTATGATCACGAGAAAATCTCTGCCGATTTAGTGGAGCAGAGAATGCGGGAGTTAAAATATCCCAATGATGTCATCAAGAAAACAAGGAAACTTGTTAGAAATCATATGAGGGGGCATCAATCTGACCAGTGGTCTGAAAAGGCTTACAGAAAATTCCATAGAGAAATGGGTAATGATTTGGATGATGTGCTTGCACTATTGCAGGCAGATGAAGAAGCGTCTGTTCCTGAGGTTGGAGAAAAAAGTACTAAGTACCAGGCGATTAGAGATGTTATGCCTACAATGATGATGGATAAAGTTCCTCAAAAGCCTGTGCTTAATGGAAATCAAATTGTAGAGATGTTGAGGCAGTATAATCCCAATTTTAGACCTGGTCCTGCTATCGGAGAAATAGCGGCAATACAAATGGATCTACTTATGGGGAACCCTGCTCTTGTGGCCGATGACCCTGTTACAACTGAGATGAACATGAGGCAAGCTTTGGAAGCGGACCCAAGATACATTCAGATAACACAGGGGCTATAATGAATTGGTATAACCTACATAAGACTGCTAATGCAAAGGGGATTATCTCATTCGATTTTGATGACACTCTAACTAAGCCCGAATACAGTGAAGAAGACGGTATATGGGTTAGTTCAGGGCCTAATTTGGAAACAATAGCGGAGATGAACAAGTTCCATAAAGAGGGATACACAGTTATTATTGTGACCTCTAGATATGATAAAGACATGGAAGAAGTAAGGAACTTCGTACAGAAGTATTCGTTGCCTGTATCTGGTATATACAACACGAACGGAGAATTGAAAGGACCGATGTTAAAAGAGCTTGGAGTCATGAAGCATTTCGATGACTGTCCAGATGAAATTGAGACTGCCGAACAGTATAATGTAAGCGTGGAAAGAGTTTGGCATCCATTAGATGTGGAGATGAATAATGAGGCTAATGAGTAGGAAAAAAGAAAAAGGACTAATTGGAATGTCCTTTGGAATTGCGCTTAAAGCTGTGACACTATGGAAAATTGGCCCATTCAGAAAAGTATTATATCGTGATATCGACGGAAGATGTCATACAGATTTTGCTTGGATGGAATGGTGGGTCAGAACAGTCTGAAAATGAAAACTTCTTATTTCGCTAAATACAAAGATCCGAATGGCGTTTCTATTGCACTGTCTACTCCTAAATGGTTTCAATTTTCTCATGAAATTAAGTTGAATCCTACTTGGACAATGATTAACGGTATTAAGTCCGGATTTATTACGGCTGACACATATGAAGAAATGTATAGAGATACGATATTGGCAAATCTTGACCCTTGGGAAATTTATCGCAAGTATGAAGATTCAGTGCTTTTGTGCTGGGAGAGAATAGGGGAATTTTGCCATCGAAGAATTGTCGCCTCATGGATAGAAGAAAATACCGGGCATGAAGTTGAAGAATTTGGAGTTTGGAAATGAAAGTAATTGTTAAGTTTTTGCTAGGCTTTTTTGGATTTGGAACAGTTAACAATGGTATTACATGTTGGTTTAGCAAGCATTTCTGGGATGTTCATGATTACAAGATGAATAAAGGTGGAGATGGAACTCCATCACATTTTTATGTGTATGCATGTTCGAAATGTAAAGCGAATTTTACAATTTGAAAAGGAAATGGAATGTCTGGAATATGTAAATATTGTGGGTATTCAGGTACTAATGAGATGATGATGGAGCATGCTGGTTCATGTGATATTATGAATTATGATTATTCCCCTGAAGACTGTAAACTAGGAGAAATGAAGATGAAAAAAGGTTTTACTACTGTTGTTGTTGGCGCTCTTTGGGGTGATGAGGGAAAAGGAAAGATTGCCGCTTATCTAGCTTATCATGATGACTATGATATTGCTGTTAGGGCTGGCACAGGAACAAATGCAGGGCACAGTATTTATCGCAACGATAAGATGTATAAGACAAATCAGCTTCCTATTGCAGGAATGTTTCCGAATAAATCTGGGAAGAAAATGACTCTTGCTATCGGTAGCGGAGTTTGCGTTGACCCAAAAAAGTTGTATGCTGAAATTGATAGATTCGATTTGCACGATAGAGATAAAATTGTTATTGATCGTCTTTGTCCAGTAATTACTCCAGAACATATAGAGAAAGAATCCACAGGGGCAAATTATTCAGAGTCTCATACTGGTTCAACTAAAAGTGGAACTGGAGAGGCGAGAGTCGATAGGGTGAAGCGTACAGGCCCTCTTTATGCAGAATATTTAGAGGAACTTCATGAAGAGCATTATATTTGTGGAATTATGGACTATTCCGTTTATGGGAATGTGGCCAAATTACTAAATGAAGCTTATGACTCTGGCGCAAAGATTGTTGTAGAAGGAAGCCAGGCTTATTGTTTAAGTCTTTACCTTTCTGATGGCTATCCAGTTGTCACATCTGATAATTGTACAACGGCCGCTTTTATTGACGATGTTGGTTTAGCATGGAACAGAGTTGACGAAGTTTGCATGGTCATTAAATCCGCTCCGACAATGGTAGCTCAGGGATGCGGAAATCTTCCCGGAGAGATTAGCAAAGAAGAAATGCATGACAAGGGGCTTGAGGAATATGGAGTAACTAGTGGCCGTTTAAGAAGAAAGTCTCTTACTATTCCTTTTGACAAGCTTGATGAGTCTGTTATGGTTAATGGACCGACCTATTTTGCTCTTTCATTCTGCGACCATATTGATGAAATACCAGAGATTATGCAGGAGAAAATGACAAGAGAATGGCTTTCCATGAATATGCCTAATACTTTTGCGAATGTAACTGAGATTGAGGGAAGGTATAATATTCCTGTAAGATTTATTGAATATGGCAAGGATTTCTTTGCCGTTTCTGAGTTAGAAAATGGAGAGTGTTAAAATGATACGAGAATGCATTTCATGCGACGATATACTTTTAGTCCCGAGATATTCTGCAATTCAATCTAGGAACGATTGTGATCCGGGAGTAGATGTTTATAGTTTGCCGTTAATAGCAAGTTGTATGGATACGGTATACTCTCCGGAAATAGACGAATTTTTAACTAATAAAAAAATTCTAGTTATGGTTCATAGGTATTTTAAGGACTATAAAGAGCAATTAGAGAATTCTCCTGGTTTTTCCACTGATTATCGATTCTATGCAGTCGGCTCCATAGTCACTGATAGCGGAAAGAAATGGATTGATGGATTGATTGATGTGGGTATTAAGCATTTTGTGGTAGATATGGCTCATGGAGATTCTATGGCTTGCTATGAAACCACTCGTTATATTACCAAGAGAGTCGCTGATGCTAAAGTAATAGCAGGAAATGTCGCTGTCAAGTCTGGGTTTAGGAGATTACAGGAGGCTGGAGCCTGGGCGATCAGAGTTGGAGTTGGAAGCGGTTGTTTTACTCCGAACATGGAAGTGATGACTTCTGATGGTCTGAAACCAATATGTGTAGTAGAAATAGGAGATGAAGTCTATACTCATACTGGAGAACTTAAAGATGTTATGGCTTTAATAAAGTATAAGACAGATGAAATTATTTATAAAATAAATAAAAAAATAGAATGCACAGGAAATCATGAATTTTATGTTATACATAAGAAGTATAGGGATATTGTCGATGAGACTAATTATATGAAATATGCTAAATGGATTCGGGCCGATGAGTTAAATGAAGATTATTTTATGCTGGAAATAGAAGAATAGATTATGTATAAGAATGTTGAAATTCTGTTAGAAATTCAAGACATATTGAGGAGAATAGATTGTGAAAATTAAACTGATTCCAGTTACAAAAATAGAAAAACAGAGATATGTTGGCAATGTTCATGATTTAACAGTTAGAGATAATCATTCTTATAATGTGTTTAATATTTTGGTACATAATTCAATTTGTTCGACCAGATTGAACACTGGGTTTGGAGTTCCTTTGCTTGCATCAGTTGAAGATTGTGCTACTCAGAAGGATGGTGCTTATCTCATAGCTGATGGTGGAGTTAAATATCCTGGAGACATACCAAAGGTAATAACTTTTGGTGCAGATTTTGTTATGTCCGGTAGAATGTGGGCATCAACTGATCTCGCTCCTGGGGCCTGCTATGACAAAGAAAGAAATTATCTGTGCAGGTATGACGAAATTGATAATGAGCTTAATAGAGAAGACGCAGATAGGTATGCAGGCAGTCTATACAGGGACTCTGTGGCCTATAAGAAATACAGGGGAATGGCAAGTAAGGAAGCTAGAAAAGGCGTTCTTAAGGATTCTTCGATTGAAGGAGTTTCAGGACTTATTCCTTATGTCGGTAGAACCGAAGATTTTGTAAAAGATTTTACGAATAATATGAATGCGTCTTTAAGCTATGCTGGGGCGTATAATTGGAAAGAGTTCAGAATGAATGCCAAGAAGATACGAATTTCAAGTGCTTCATGGTCAGAATCGCAAACATTTGTAACACAGTAGGGAGTTTCATGAAACATAATACACAAAGAGATAGGACTATTAAACCAAAGGAAGACAAATCCAAGTTTTTTGTCATTGATTTAGATGGCACTATATGTAATATTGATATCGTGTTTTTTAAGTTAGCATACGCATTGTCATATTTTGGCCTAGAAGTACCTGAAAGCTTTCTTGATGAAAGAGAATATATCACGCTTACTAACTGTGGGATATTGGCAGAGGAAGATGAAACTCGTATATTGGCATTAATGGATGTTCTTAAAACATGGGAGACTTTAGATCCTTTTCCGGGTGTAACAGAATTTTTACAAAAAATATCATTCTCAGGTCACCGTATTATATACCTTACCAGTAGAAGAAGCTGTTTAAGGGGCCAGACGACGAACTGGTTTAAGAACAATAGCTTTCCTAGACCTCCTGACACTGAATACGGTAATGAGTCTCCTTCTGGGAAGGTGACCCTTATGATGAATGGTCCATTAAATAAGAAAGATCATTTATCAAATATTTTAAAGACGGGTAAAGAAGTGCATTATTTTGAAAATGACCCATTTTATGTAGAGCAAGCATGCAAACTTGGGGTTAAGAATATTTACTCTTTTAAGGAGAGCTATATTGTGAATCAGACATTTTCTAAGAAAGTAAATTTGCTTCCCAAACCAAAAACAAATGCTTATGCAAGATTGAGCGATGCGATATTCAAATGAAAATAAAAATCGGCTTAGATGAGGCTGGTCGAGGATGCGTCCTTGGACCTCTGTATGTAGGCGCGGCTGTTTTTACCTCTTCTGGAGATGATGAGTACTTCAGAGAGCAAGGTGTAAAAGATTCAAAACAACTGACGGCTGAAAAGAGGAATACTTTATTTTCTCAAATAAAAAATCACTGTTATACTGATTGCAAAATCATATCTACTTCGGAAATTGACAGCGGTAATTTAAATACGCTAGAATTTGATGCTATGGCATCTTTGGCCACAGATATCATTCTCAAGCATAAGGATGCTTATTTCAGAGAAGTTGAATTTGAAGTATACATTGATTGTCCTACCCATGATTCTGATCAACATGCTAGAGACATTAGGCGTTCCATGCCTCACTCCTGCTCCATCCGGGTAATTAGCGAACACAAGGCAGATGACAACTATATTGTTGTTGGAGCTTCTTCGATTATCGCTAAAGTATCAAGGGATAGAGAGATAGATCGTATTAGGTCTCTATATTCTTCGGAGTATGGAGATTTAGGTAGCGGATACCCTAGCGATTGGAGAACGAAGAAATTTCTTGAAGACTATTTTAAGAAGAACAGAAAATTCCCTACTGAAACTAGAATGAAGTGGGGTACAGTTGAAAAGATAAGGAGAGAACATGGTGAAAATACCGAACTTGACTGGGAAGAGCTACGAAGTGATATTGAAAACAGTAAAAGGAATCGTAAAAGCGTCTAAGGAGAGTGATAAAAAAGCTAGGGCCGATGGAGAGTTATTGAAGTATGTAGTCGAGATTCATGACAAGAAGGGAGTTCTTAACGAGGTTCGAGAAATATATTCGAAGCATTATGTTTTTCCTTCTGAGGTTTCCATGAATTTGAATTTAGGTAAAGAGGGTCATAATGTTCGTGGGCCTTTTCCATTATCTGAAGGGGCTTTAGCAAATTCAAAATTGAATCGCTGGGAAATTGAGAAGGAAAAAGAAGAAAAAGACACTTCCGTCTTGGAAGGTCATTTTAGCGATGCAGAAGAAAAGAACTATAAGTATGGGTATATAGTGTATGAGGAGATTTTTGGGATAAAACGGTTTGTCGAATTGAAATTCTCTGACAAGGCACTCCTGAAATCCAATGTAGATAGAATGTTGAATGCCTCTTCTCACGGTCATAAGAGACGTGTTTTGAGGGTTAAATTGTCAAACAACCAAGAGAAGTTATACGAATGAAAGCAATGATATTAGCAGATCTCCACATGTGTGGAAAAATAGACATAGCTGATGCGAGAAGGAATATTCGCATGCTTATGCCTGGCAATCTGGATGTCGTTATTATTTGTGGTGATATTTTAGATGGCAGTAACCAGTGTAATCCGTACAAACAATTGACTAGGATTTTCGATAATGATGTTCCAGTAATATGCGTACTTGGGAACCATGAGTTCTTTGGCAGGACAGTCAAGGACACTATGGCCCAGTATACGGACTATTACAACCCAGACAAGTATGACGTTCATTATCTTGACGTTGTAGGGCATTATGATATGGACGTTTATCGATTTTTCGGCAATGTTCTTTGGTACGATGGAACAATGTCCATGAAGCCAAATCAGGATATTGATACTTTCGCAGATGGCAAATGGGCCGATAGATTGATTCATAATTTTGATTGGCGAAAAGCTAATGCGGATTGCGTCAGACAGATTATGGACAATATAGGACCAGATCATATGGTGAATGTACTATGCACTCATTGTTGCCCTCATGGAGATCTAAATCTTCATTTGAGTGACCCTATGAGTGATTTCAACGCCTACAGCGGTATGATGAATTTACTGGACTGCATTAAGCCTGATTATGCTTTCTGTGGTCATACTCATAGGAGAATTGTAGGGAAATACATTGGAGACTGTAAGTGCGTTAATGTTGGAAATGATCTGTATGAGTTCAAAAGTGTAATCTTAGATATATAGGAGAGTTCTATGTCGAAAAAAGATAAGCACATTGCAGAATGTTTTGTCTGCAAAAAGAAGCTTACTCGAAACGAAGTTGAACAAGAGTGTTATCAGCATTATGATCAAATTGCCTGCTGTTCACATCCTGGTATTGAGGAATGGTACGAAAAAATATGCGATGAAGAGGACTTGAAAGTATTATCAAAGCCAGCAAGAGAAATTATTGCTGATGGAATTGAAAAGGGGAAGTGAAATGTTAGGAGCGATATTTGGTGACATTACGGGTTCAACGTATGAATTCAAAAAAGAGTTACCTGAAAAAATAAAGTTTTTCGAAGAAGGCTCTACTTTTACTGACGACACTATTTTGACAATCGCTGTGGCAGATGTTCTTATGAGTAACGGATGCTATAGCTATGCGCAAGCATTTAGGGATTATTTTGATGCCTATACTGATTATGGATATGGTGGAAGATTTGCTGATTGGGCCACAGGCTTGTCCAGAAATGCTTATCACAGTTACGGGAATGGATCTGCAATGAGGGTTAGCCCTGTTATTTGGGTTGCTAGAGATGAAGATGAAGTGCTCGCCTTGGCTACGGAAATTGCTATAGCTACTCACAATCATCCTGAAGGAATTAAGGGGGCGCAGGCGATAGCTATGGCTGGCTATATGGCTTTACAGGGAGCAACTAAAGAAGATATTCAGGATTATGTGCAGAATGTTTTCGGATATGATATCGAAGGGCAAGTTCCTAATCGGAAAGTTTTTCAAGTTAGTTGTCAAGATACTGTACCAAAATCAATTAAAGCTTTTATGGATGCTGATTATTTTAATGAATCCATAATTGGAGCTATAAAAATGGGTAGAGATACAGATACGTTGGCATGTATGACTGGTACGATAATGGAGCCATTCCTTTATGGAAGAGGAGGAATACCATCAGCGTTGAAAAAGGCTGTATTTGGTGTGCTAGATAAACAGTTAGGAGAAGTTGTTGTAAAGTTTAAGCGAACTTTTGTCGATGAGAATTATGATCCCGAATGTGAATTGGAGGATTAATTATGATGATTGGCTTGATACAGGGTAAAGTATGGGGAAGTACTAGAACCATATTCGACAAGAATAATACTATGGTAAATTACTTAGTCCTAGATAAGGGACATGCTTGGTGTTCGAAACATCATCATGAACATCGACATAATATGTTCTATCTTATCTCTGGAAAAATGAAGATATTTACATGGAAGAATGATTACGATCTCGTTGACGAAACCATTCTCTTGCCAGAGCAAGGAACAGTTGTTAAGCCTGGAGAGAAACACCGCTTTGAGGTTTTAGAAGATTCTGTAATGTTAGAAATATACTGGGTCGAATTAGATTCCAGAGATATCGTAAGGGAGACAGTCGGTGGAAAAGACAACGAAATACAGTGTGATCAAGCTGATTAAGGTAAAAAAGCCTTTTTCTGAGAAGTTCATAATCAAAAAGGTTCAAGTTTATCCCTATAAGATGAATAAACTTGGGAATGCAAAAGCATGTGCTAGGATGGTTAGCGCTTCCAATGACTACACTCATTTGCACAATAAACTAGTCAATGTTATCGTGCAAGACAGTTTACATAACATTGTCT
>Ga0114918_10000059_pt1 | contig 84912 bp, 73 predicted proteins | sample LantaG_FD_87015 | JGI IMG/M metagenome (GOLD analysis project Ga0114918, IMG submission 87015) | Deep subsurface microbial communities from Baltic Sea to uncover new lineages of life (NeLLi) - Landsort_02402 metaG | ecosystem: Environmental > Aquatic > Marine > Oceanic > Sediment | place... | reverse complement strand
CACACCCTCCCCCTCACTCCCCACAAACACCCTCATTCCACCCCAAACCACCCAAACTTTTTTTTAACACAAAAAAAAAAAATCAAAACCCACACAAAAAAAAAAAAAAAAAAAAAAAACAGGCGTCAGGCTCACCGTCCGCGCTCAGGACGGCGCCGCCGCGCCCGCGGCGCCCAAGCCCCAGATTGGCCCCAAGCGCGGCTCGACAGTGAGTGTCGTTTAGGATCCTGTCTGGACAGAATCGCAAAGGGGGGCTCGGAGAGAGTGGAGGGGAAGAGGCTCAATTGCTAGGGGGCCGCGCGAGTTTTTCTTCTTTCTTCTTCTTCTTCGGCCGCCGATCTCCGCTCGCTCGCTCGCTCGACCTTTTCTCTTCTTCTCTCTCACCCCTCTCTCTCCCCCCCCCCTCTTCTCTTCCACCTCTTCACCTCTCCTCCAGGTCAAGATCCTCCGCCCCGAGAGCTACTGGTTCAACGACACCGGCAAGGTCGTCTCCGTCGACCAGTCGGGCGCGGTGCTCTACCCCGTCGTCGTGCGCTTCGAGAAGCCCAACTACGCCGGGGTGCAGACCAACAACTACGCGCTCGACGAGGTCAAGGAGGTCTAAGGGGAGAGAAGGAATTCTCTCAACCTTTTTTCTCCCCTGGTGCCTTTACGTTTTTCCGGCTCTTTTCTTAAAAAAAAGTAGAACAGTGGTGGAAGCGACGATGATGATGATTTCGTGAGGGAGAGGAATGCGCTTGCATGGGAACAAACAAAGGACGAGAGAGAAAGAGAGGGAGGAGAGGAGGAAATGATGGAGAGTAGATAGAACAACGCTTTTTTTACTTTTTTTCCTCCACCCCCCCCCCCGCTGCTTTTTTTTTGTGTTCCCCCCGTGTGAGTCTGAGTTTGTGTCAAAGCCTGCCTCACGCCCCCCCACCCAAAAAAAAAGAAAGAAAGAGAACGAGAGAGACAAGCTTGATCTTTTTTTTCAGTTTTTTTCTTTTTTTTTTTACTTTTTTTTCTCTCTCTTTTCTCGACCTCCTTCGAAATCTTTTCAAAAGCAAAGCGCCGGGCTCGACTCCAGCCTCGCGGTCAGCACCTCGCACCCGCTCTCGGTCACCACCAGCGTGTGCTCGAACTGCGCCGACTTCTCTCCGTCCGTCGTGACGCTCGTCCACCCGTCGGGCCACGTCGAGTCCCGCCACCCGCCGGCGTTGACCATCGGCTCGATTGTGAATATCTGTCCCTCCTTCATCATCCCCACCGCCTTGTTGTTGGCGTAGTGCGGGATGGAAGGGGCGCAGTGGAAGAGGTCGCCGATGCCGTGGCCGCAGTAGGTGCGGACCACGGAGAAGCCGTCGACGCGCGCGCGGCGGGAGATGGCGTCGCCGAGGTCGCGGAAGCGCGCGCCCGGCTTGACAAGCGCGATGGCGTCCTGCAAGCAGTCGTGCGAGCATTTGATGAGGGCCTTGTCCTTGGCGGAGACCTTGCCGACGGCGAAGGTCTCGTTGAGGTCGCCGTGGTAGCCGCCGAAGAAGGCGGTGACGTCGACGTTGACGATGTCCCCTTCGGCCAGTTCCCTAAGTTTTTAGAGAAAGAGTTTTTTGAAAGAGTTTTTTTTTTCAGAGTCGGGTTTTTTTTTCCGCAGAGGTCGAGGTCGGAAAAATTAGTTCTTTCTCTTTCTCTTTCTTCTCTCACTCTCTCTCTCTCTTTCTCTCCATAAAAAAGAACACCAACGCCAACCTCACCTCGCGTCAGGGATCCCGTGGCAGACCACCTCGTTGACGCTCGTGCACACCGACTTGGGGAAGGAATAGTAATTCAGCGGGCTCGGGTACGCGCCGCGCTCGACCGTCGCCTCGTGGACTACCCTGTCGAGCTCGTCGGTCGTCACCCCCGGCCTCATGGCCCTGGCCGCCTCGTCCAGGACCTCCCTGCCTATCCGGCACGCCGCCCTCGCCCTAGAGATCTCCTGCTCGCCCCTGACGGGCACCGAGTGCTGCTGCCTGGACTCCTGCTCGGAGAAGGGGATCGACGAGCGAGCGTAGTCCGGGAGGGGGATGCCCTCTGGGACGTGCCGAGTGGGGCCGATCTTCTCCGGGCGGAGCTTGCCAGTCCAGGGGAAGGACGATGGAGGCAGGAAGGAGCGTCCCGCTCCCTTGTTGGTGGCGTAGGCCCACTGGGTGAGCGGGTCGGGCTTGTGCGCGGCCTTGTGCTGGGGCCACGCGGCCTGGAATTTTTGGAGAGTTGAGAAGAAGAGGAGGTCGAGTTAGAGAAAACGTTCGGCGGCTTGATTGAAAAAAAGCTAGAAAAAAAACTCTCTCTTTCTCTCTCTCTCTCTGCTCACCTTGAAGCAGTCCTGCGAGCAAAAGCACGACGGCTGTTTCGGGAGGCCGAACTCGAGGCACTTGGGGCACTGGAGCTTGGCCGGCTCGCCGCAGCGGGCGCAGGCCGGGAGCGAAGTCGATGCGGCAGCGGCTGCATCAGCAGCGGCGTCGTCGGTCGCCATCTTTTTCGAGTTTTTGTGTGATTTGAGTTCTCATTTTTTTCTTTCTTTTTCTTCTCTCTCTTGCTCTCTCCCTCGCGCGCGAGCGAGAGAGCCTCTTGAACCATGGCCAGCCTCCTCGACGAGTGGGCCCGAGAGGAGACGACAACGACGACGACGACAGCATCGACAGGCCTGAACGCGTACGGAGCGGGCGAGGACAAAAACCTCCTCGACGAAGACCAAGGCTTCGACGATGATGATGGGATCGATTTCGACGACGACGACTTTGAAACAGACGGCGTGCTCGTCGGCAGGGCCGGCTCCTCTTCCTCGAGACGACAGCAACAGCAGCCAGATATGTTCTCTCTCGACGTCGTGGAGCGGGAGGTGGCGCGGTGAGTGGATATGATTCAGAGGAGGAGAGAGAGCGTTTTTTTTTATTTTTTCAATGCCCTTTTCTCTCTCGACCTTGACCTCTCAACCTCTCTTTCCCTCCTCTCTTTCCACCTCTCCCTTCCCCTTCCCACAGCGGCCGCGGCGCCGTCACCGCCGTCGCGGCCTCGTCCGACTCCGTCGTCGTCGTCACATCCTGCGCCTACCTGCTGCGGTACGACGTGGCATCGGGGGGCCCCCCGGTCGAGGTCGAGCTCGTCCCGGCCTCGGCGCGCTCGAGCGCCGCCGCAAAGTCGTCGTCAAAGTCTTCGAATCCTTCGTCAAACTCTTCCTCTTCTTCCCCAACCGCCACGGGAGTCTGGCTCGACCCGGCGACGGGCTCGCACGCCGTCGTCGCCGTCGACGGGCTGAACGGAAGAAACGCACCGGGGGCCCTGTACGTGCACGCGAGGTGGAGGAAGCCCCGCGCGCTCTCTCTGACGGGAGTCGGCGGCGGCGGAGAAGCTTCTTCATCTTCTTCTCTCTCTCGTCTCTCCGCCGCGGCCTTTGACGACGCTGCCGTCACCGAGCACAACACTGGCCCCGTCCTCGTCGCCACCTCCTCCGGCGTGCTGTCTTCTTTCTCGTTCGACGAGAGGGACAAGCGGGAGAAGGTCTCGGGCAAGCTCTACTCGTTCGGGGCGAGGAAGCCGCGGCAGCAGCAGCAGGGAGGAGGAGGAGGAGGGGTGATCTACGGTCTCGCGCTCGCCCGCGTCGCTGCGGGAGGCAACAGCCGGCGGCTCGCGCTCGTCGCCACGGAGGACCGCCTGTTCGCGTTCTCCGCGCCGATCTCTTCGTCGTCGACGTCGTCGTCTTCTTCCTCTTCCTCGAGCAGCGAGACCAGCCTCGAGCCGCTGTTCTCGACCTGCTCCCCAGACCCGGCGGACCTGACCAACTTCCTCGGCGCCGCCACGGCGTTTGCTTCTTTTTCGTCGGCGTCGCCTTTGCCGTCGTCGCTGTCGCTGTCACCTTCTCCTCCTCCTGCTCTTGTCGAAGGAGCGGGAGCCGTTGCGCTCGTTCCGCCTCTCCCTGGAGCGCCCTTTGACCGGTTCGTGTGGCTCTCGAGCGCCGGCCTGGTCTCGGGCAGCCTGGAGGCGGCCCTGGAGAGCGCTTCGGCGGCGGAGCGAGGAGATTCTTCGCTTCCTTCGTCGTCGGCGGCGTTGTCGCTCGTCGCGGCGCCGCTCTCTCCCGCGCGCTCGCTCGGACCGCACTCGTCCTCGTCCCCGCGCCCGCTCGTCGCCACCCGCTTCCACGCGGTGCTCGTCGACGGCGCCAGGGCCCTGGCCTTCAACCTCGTCAGCGGCGCGCTGGTCCAGGCGCTGGTGCCCGGAGGAGGAGGAGGGAGCGGAATCGGAGGGAGCGACGTTTTCTCCGCCGCGGCCGCTGCGACCGCCGCCGCAAACGCCGCCTCTCCTGCTTCTGATGACGACGACGACTTCGCCCCCCCGGCCCACCTCCTCCCCCCGCGCCCGCTCGCTGCAGACGCCGCCTCAGGCGCCCTCTACCTCGTTTCCGCCGAGGGCGCGCTCTTGGAAGTCTCCCCGGCCGGGGACGAGGGGCGAGACGCCTGGAGGGCGCACCTCGCTCGAGGCGATTTTACCTCGGCTGCCGCTGCCGCGGCCGACGACGCCGCGGCGAGGGACGCTGTCTCGCGAGCAGAGGCCAACCACGCCTTCTCCCGCGGGGACCTCTCGAGGGCAGCCAGGCTCTACGGTCGCACCCTTTCCAAAGGTTCCCCGACCTTCGAGGAGGTGGCCCTGAGGTTCATGGACAGCGGGGACAGAGCAGCGCTGATGCTGCTGCTGGACTCGCGGCTGTCGGCACTGCTGCTGCAGCGGCAGCGAAGAGGGAGGAGGAGCGGCGGCGGTTCTTCTTCTTCTGCGGCTCCTGACACGACAGCTCAGTCCGCGGCCCTCGCGGCGTGGCTGGCCGAGCTCCACCTCGACGCCTGCAACCGCGAGGAGCTGGTGAGCGAGGCGAGCGGAGCGGAGAAGAAGGAGAAGAAGGAAGAAGAGGAGCAAGACGACGACGGAAAAACAAGCTCCTCCGCTCCTCCTTCCACCTCTTCTACCACCCCGGCCCAGACTGCCCTCCGAGCCTTCCTCGAGTCCCACGCTGACTCCCTCGACGTGGGAGTCGCCGTGGGCCTGCTGGCCAGCTACGGCCGCGTCGAAGATTTGCTCTTCTACGCGAGGCTGCGCGGGGACACGGAGGCCGTTGTGGAACACGTTCTCTCCTCGGCGGCCTCGGCCGCGCGGCGCGGCGACGCCGCTGCGGCGCGGGCCGCTGCCCGGGCCGCCGTGGGCGCGCTGAGGGCCCCCGGGGTGCCCCGGGAGCTCGCTTACAAGTTCGCCCCGGCGCTGTTCGACCTGTGCCCCGGGGAGGCCGTGGACGCGTGGCTGCGGGCGGACCCGCCGCTGGCTCCAGGGAAGCTGCTGCCGGCGCTCTCGCACGCGGTCGATGACGGAGGAGAAGGAAACGGAGGCGGATGTGGAGGTGGAGGCGAGAACGAAAACGAAAAGGGCTCCCTCTCCTCCAAGGCCTTTTCTTCTTCTTCTTCTCCTTCCTCCTTCTCTTCTGACGAGGCCCGCGCCGCGGCCCTGCGCTACGTGATGACGGTCCTCGACAGCGGCGGCGGGAACGACGACGAGAACGACGACGAGAACGATGACGGCGAGAGCGACGACGGCGACGGCAACGACGGCGGAAACTTTGGCGGCTACAACAACCCTAACAAATCGGGCCTCCCCGCCCTCTACAACCTCGCCGTCGCGCTCCTCGCCGATCCCCGCGCCGGCGGCGAGGACGCAGAGGACGCCCTGCTGGCCTTCCTGTCGAAGGCGGGCAAGCGGGGGAGGTCGAGGAGGAATCGAAAGGCGCTTTCTTCTTACGACCCCTGCCTGGCCCTCGCCGCCGCTCGTAGGGGCAGGAGGAGGAGGGCAGCGGTCGCGCTGTTGCAAGAATTGGGAGAGATCGAGGCAGCCGTCGAGGAGGCCCTGGAGTTTGATCCGGCGCTGGCGGCGGCGCTCGCGGCTGCTGCCCCCGCGAACGGCGGGCCCCTGGCGAGTCCTTTGGGCGCGGCATCATCCTCGTCGTCTTCCGCTTCCTCGTCAGCCGCCGGCGGCGCGCGCCGGCGCGCCGCGCTCTCTGTCGCGCGCGCGCTCATCTCCAGGGCAGACCCGGGGGACCCCAGCGCCGCGGTCGACGCCGTGGACGGCTTCCTGCGAGCCTGCGCCGAGGCCGCAACAGGCGTAGGCGGAGGGCGTGGGAAGGCAGCAGCTTCTTTCGGCGCTTCCTCTTCTTTTTCGACGACGGCGACTTCGGCGGCGGCGCTGCTCTCTCTCGAGGACGTGCTGCCTCTCTTCCCCGACACCACTTGCCTCGGCGCCCTGAAGCCAGCCGTGCTCCGCTCGCTCGACGAGGCCGACGCTCGGGCCAGGGCGGCTCGGTCCCGGGCAAGGGAGGCGGCGGAGGCGGCCGACGCGGCGCGGAGGGACCTGCGGGCGCTGCGAGGGAGGAGGGGCGCGGTCGCTGCGTCGGCGCCGTGCGCTCGGTGCGGCAGGGCCGTCGGCGGCCCTCCTCCCCCGTCGCCGCTCTCTTCTTCTTTAAACTCTTCTTCCTCTTCCAGCTCTTCGATCTCCAAGGTCTACCTCTACCCGACGGGGAACGCCTACCACGGCAGCTGCGCCGTCGAGGCCCTGGCCGGGTCGCTGCCGGCGAGGGAGGCGGCAAGCCTGAGGAGGCGCGCCGCCGACGCTGCGGCCGGGAAGAAAGCTTCGAGCTCTTCTTCGAGTTCTCGTCGTTATCGCTCCGTCGATGAGGAGCTCCGCGCCGAGGACCCGTGCTGCGGCGAGCGGGCCGTGGCGAGCCTCGGGGTGCCGCTGGTCGACGCGGCCGAGGACGCAGAGGCGCTGGCGCTGTGGCGGGTTTGAATGAGAAAGGAGAGAGAAAAAGAGAGAGAGACGGCCAAGGAGAGAGAGAAACGGGAAAAAAACAGTTTTTTTTTGTGAAAGTCTGGAAACGAAGAGTGTATAGCGACTTAAACAAGTTCTAGTTCTCTATTTCTCTCTATATATCAGCTCGCAGCTGTTGTCGCTGTTGCAGCGGGAGGAGCAGCGGGCGCAGCAGCGGGAGCAGCAGGAGCAGCCGCCTTTTTCGCCGGCGACGCCGCTGCTTCGCTCTTCCGGTACTCGAGCTTCTCCACTTTCAGCTCGTCCCCCGGCAGCAGCCGGTACATGTATACCATGGCTCGCCCCTCGGAGCAGTCCATCAGCACGAAGGAAGGGACACAAGGGGAAGAACTCGAGCTTGGAGACCAGGCGCCGGTCGCGCTGCCAGGGTTGACAAACAGCCTGCCCCTCCGCGCGCCGGCCCTGAGCTCGTGCTGCTGCTTCCCGCCAGCGCCGCCGCCCCTCGTGACCAGAACGTCCACCCCGAGCCGTCGAGCGAGCAGGTCGGAGGCGTTCCCGGCGGCGTCCTCGTCGGCCGGGGCCGGGGCGAGGCCGAGGCGGAGCCCGCCGACCGAGAGCACCGTCTCGTCTCCCGAGGAGGAGGAAGAGGAAGAAGGGCCCGCTGCCTCTGACGACGACGACGACGACGACGCTGCGGCAGCAGCAGCTGCAGCGGCACTCGCGCTCGCGGCAGCCACAACCTCCGAGGAGTCGAAGTCGCCGCGGCAGAGGCGCACGTCGGGGCAGACGGATTTCAGGAAGTCGTAGGTCTCCTGTTGTTGTTGTTGAGGGGTGGTTGTTCGCGCGCGAGAGGTGGAGAGGTGTTTTGGTTGAGGTTCAAAAGTTGAAGAGAAGGTCGAATCGACGGGCATCGATGCCATCGAAAAAATGCATGTGTCGTTTTGGCGTCTCTCTCCCTCCCCGCCGCCTCTCCTTCTCTTCCCTTTCTCTCCCCGCATCAGCAGATGCGAGACACCTGGGTCACTCGATTCGGCGACTCAAAAACTCGAACGAAAAACGCACCCGAGTGCAGAGGTTGCCCGTGCAGAGGACGTGGTGGATCCTCCCCGGCACCAGCAGCGCCTTGAAGCGTGCCGGCAGGGCGGCCGCCCTCTGCGGCACGTGGAGGTCGCCGATGCAGAGGACGAGCACCATCTGGATGGAAGCGGGAGGGAGAAGAGGTAGAGAGCGAGCGAGAGAGGAAGAAGAGACGGAAACAAAAAGAATGGAAGAAAAAAAAGTCCGCGTCGACGACGCTCACTCTTTCCTTCTTCGACCTCGACCTCGACCCCATCCATCCTCCTCGCATCTTTCTTTCATATATTTGATTGCCACCTCGGCACACCCAGCGATGATGCTCCGCAGGTCCGATGCCCGCGTCGACGCCGGGGGCATCTCCGTGACGTTCACCACCGCGAAATCCAGGTCGAAATCGGACCGGAAACCGAAATCGAGCGCCGTCGAGCGAGGCGAGAGCATCGCTCCGGCTCTGGCGTCCGACGGCGACGCGAAAGCCTCCAAGGCCGCGGCTCTCGACCCCCCGACGACGACCGCGTCAGCTTCTCTCCTTCCGTCCTCTTCTCCCTCTCCCTCCCTCTTCGCCTCCGCCGCCTCTTCGGTGGGAGTCTACGCCGGCTTCTACTGGTGGATCCTCGTCATCACCGCGGGCATCGCTCCCACGCTGTGGTCGGCGATGGCGCTGTGCTGGCACCTTGGCGACTGCCCCACGGCATGGGCGTGCCTGGCCGCGTCCGGGGTGTACTGGGTGAGAAGAAGAGTGCCTTTTTTATCTCTTTTGTTTCAACCTTTCTGTGTCTTTTCTTCCTTTTCTTTTTATATCATCGCCTTATTGAGCATCAGTGCTTTCGAGTGGTGTTTTTGTCGAGAGCAGCGGCGTCCAAAAAGGCCTCGAAAACGCAATTACTAATTTCCGTAAAATTCCCAAAAATATATTTTCTCAAAATAAAAAAACTAGGTCGTTATGACCAAGGTCGTGCCCTGCGACCCGGAGCACCCCCCCGCGTGGGCCGGGCGCCTCGCCGGCTACGTCCTCGACCGCACCGTCTCCTTCTTCGCCGGCTTTGACGTTGTTTTAGACGAGGGCGCCGAGGAGGCGATGAGCTCTTCCAAGAGGCCCTTTGTCGTCGGCTTCGAGCCGCACTCGACGCTTCCGATGGCCGCCGTGCTCGCCTTTGCCCGCTTCTCTCCTTTAACTCAAAACCTGCCTCCCGGACTGAGAGGGGCGCGCCTGCTGGCGTCCAACGCCTGCTTCTCGACGCCGCTGGTCAGGCACGCGTGGTCGTGGCTCGGCTTCGCTCCGGCTTCCAGGAAGACGATGGCGAGGCTGCTGACCGCGGGCACACTTGATGGGAGGCAGCAGAAGAAGAAACATGGTGGGGCGGCGACGACGAAAGGTGAGAACGATGAAAACAACAACGAAAACAACAGCAGCAGCTCCTCCTCCTCCGGCGTGTCCGTCGTGCTGTGCCCGGGAGGCATCCGCGAGATCCTCCACCTCAACAAGGACAGCGAGACGATCTTCCTCCGCAGCCGCAGGGGCTTCGTGCGCCAGGCCCTGCGCGCCGGGGCCCCGCTGGTCCCTGCCTTTGCCTTCGGGCAGACCGGCGCGTTCGACTGGTTCCCCGTCTTGCCCTCGCCTCCCATCCCGCAGTCGCTGGTTTCCTTGCTGTGCCGGTCGGTCGGCTTCGCGCCGCTGTGGATCCACAACGGGTGGCTGGTCCCGTTCCCGAAGAGGTCGGCGGCGATGACGCTGATGATCGGAAGGCCGCTGGAGTTCACTCCCAAGAAAAGTGTTTCTTCTTCTTCCGCGGCGACGACCGAGGAAGGAGAAGGGGAAGAAGGAGAGGGAGAAGCCTCCACTTCCTCGGCGACGACGACGACGCTCGAGCTCGCGGGCAGCGGCAAGAAGACGACGAGGGCAAGCGGCGGTAAGACTTGGGGCCTCCGCAGCAGGATCCTGATCTCTGCTTCTTCGACGCTGTCGTCTTCGTCCTCCTCCTCCTCTTCCTCCTCTTCGTCGTCGTCGGAAGCGGCGGAAGCGACGGAAGCGGCCTCTGCCGGCGACAAAAACGGCGAATCCTCCTCCGTTCCCGCTTTCGACGACGAGGACGTCGACCGCTACCTGGGAGAGTTCGTCGACGAGATGCGCAGCCTGTACAAGAGGCACGCACCGGCGCTCGGGTGCGCGGACGTGCCACTGACGATTCTCTGAGCTGAGAAAGAGAGGAGAGACTTTTTTCTTCTTTTCGGGTTTTTTTTCTCTTTTCGTTTTCGACGAGAGAGAGAGAGAGGAGAGAGAGAGACTTTTTTCTGTGTACCTTTTTCCCCCCCTCCTGCTTGAACACTTAAATCCACCATACTCTTTGTTTTGTAATTTTGACGACGATTTAAGAAAAAAATTGGCAGCTCTTTCCAGATTGGGTGTTTCGCGCCGCGGAGGAGAGAGAGTGGAAGAAAGAGAAAAAAAACGGTCGAGGTCGAGAGAGCGAGTTCAGAAATCTCGAGTAACGGCGCTGCCCCTCTCTCGACATTTCTCGCCGCGGCGAGTTCTCAAAAGGCTCCGCCGCGAGCTCTTCGTTTCTCGCCTCTCTCTCTCTCTCTCTCTCCCTTTCTCTCTTCTGTCTCGCATCCCGGTCGAGAGAGCAGAGCCTTTGATGCGCTCTCTCGCTTGAGAGAGAACATCGAAGAAGGCAGAAAGAGAGAAGGCGCTAGCAAACGAGAAAGAGAGCATGGAACGACGGCGGCTTGTTTTTGACGTCACAGTCGCTGCCGCTTCCATTGCGCTCTCTAGCTGTTGAGGCTGAGCGCGCAAACGACATCTCGATCGAAGAGAGCTTGCGTCATAGTAGACGGTGAGTGCCAGCAGGAGAGAGATTGAAAGCGATAGCCCCGCCGCGCGCGCGAGAGAGAGAGAGAAGCGAAGAAGAAAGAACTAGAAGCATTGGAAGGAGGCTCTCCTCCTTCGAGCCGCCGGCGGCTTCTTCGACCCCTTCCTTCAACTTCTTCTCTTTCTCTCTCTCGTTCTCTCTCTCCCTCCTCTTCCAAGAACGACGACGACAACCCCGAAAAACTTTCCGCGCCGCTCCCCCGGGAAATGACGAGCTTTCTAGTTGTCGCCCCAGTCGTATTTGGCCCCCGATCAATAGCCAGGGGGACCCACCAATGACGATTGACACATTTTCGTCCGCTTTTAACAGAGGCGGCGGCCGATCCCAAGAAAGAAGGGGGCTTGCTTTGCGCGGAAAGTTTTTTCTCGGTTGTCGTCGTTGTTGGAAGAGAGAGAGAGAGAGAGAGAGAGAGAGAGCGCCTCGGCGTTGCTGTTTTCTTTCCCGCTTTTATCTCCCTTCGCGATGAAGATCCCAACTGCTATAATCCCAGCTCGCTTCGAGGCGATCAAAGGGGCGAGATGAAGCGTCAAACGCTTTTGCCTCGTTTTTTTTCTTCCTCTCTCTTCTCTTTTCTTTCTCTCTTCCTTTCTGCTTTCCTCTTTCTCTCTTTCTTTCTTCTCCTTTTTTTCCCCCTCCGCGGCGCCTCGTCGCCCGTCTTTCGACGGCCGCTGGCGAGGCTCACCTCGGGGGTGGGGAGAAGGGGGAGGAGGGGGTGGATGAGAATGTGGGGAGCGCGGAAGAGGGGCGAGAGGGGAGGGGGGAGGAGGAGGAAAACCTGGCGCGTTTGCCGCTTCTCTCGCCCCCCGCCGTTGAAGAGAACCTGTTTCCTAACTCACGATTTTTAATTTTTGTCCGAGCGAATTTCTTTGGTTTCCAATCTCTTCTTCTTCTTCGACTTCCCTCTCTGTGCTCACGTTCGAAACGGTGTTGTTCTTTTCCTTTCCTCAACTCTCTTCTGCTCAGGAGGCGGTGGTGGTGCTTCTGCGTGAACCCTTTCGAGGTGAAAAAAAACAACAACATCAAAAAGGTGAGTTTTTGTTTTTTACCTCTTCCTCCTTTCTTCCCCTCTCCTCCACCACTCCCCCTCCTCCTCCTCCTTCTTTCTCGGAAAAGACGATCCAAAACCTATGGTCCGTGTTTTGTATTCCATGCTGTCATTGGCATGCTGACGAATCAATGGGGGTCACAAATCCAGTTGGCCTCTCCGATCCGAAAGAAAGAATTTTTTTTCACTCTTTTTCTTTTCTTCTTCTTTTCTTATCTTTCCGACCTCCACTACTTTCGCTCCCTCTTTCTTCTTCCTCTTCTTCTTTCTTCTTTCTTCCATCATCGCGAGAGCAAGCAAGCAAAAAAAGGCATCAAAACCAAAAACCAAAAACCCGGCGCTATGATGATTAAGAGACAAATCACTCAAAGGACTAGAGTTTCAGATTCCGTCCGGCCTCATCGCCGGCGCTGACGACCCATCGTATTCTCTTGGCTGGCTGAGCGCACGTTTTTATTTTTGGTTTTTGGCCCTTTTTTATGTGCTGCTGCTGCTTTCTTGCTCTTTTTGGATAGAAAGGCTTCTAATTAGTTGGTCCCGCTGGTTTTTTGAAAGCGCGGGGGGGGCGTGTGGCGGGGTGGGGCGTTGCGCGCTCGTTGTACTTTTCTTTTTCCCTTTTTTCCCTTTTCGAAGGTCGAGAAAGGGGGGGAAGGCGAGAAGCACGCGCGCGCGCCCTTTTCCTCCACACACCAAAAACCCTCCCCACTCAAAAAGCGCAAAGTCCGGTGCCGCGGGGCCCGTTCCCAGAAGCGAGAGCGACGAGGCGGCCGTATGAACCCCGCTACCGATCAAGGCGGGGGCGGTCTTTGCTTACGACCCGCGAGCCAACGCTATCCCGCCTGTTTGTTACATTTTGCTTGGTTGGCCTGGCGGGACGAAGGCGCGCGGATATCTCTTGTTCGTGAAATCGTCGAGAAATGGAAAAACTCACTTCTTTCATTTCATCTCGGAAAATCAAAAATAAAAAACAGGGAGACGGCGGAACGGCGAAAAAAAGGTGAGAAGAAAAAAAAACGAGAACTTTCAAAAAAAAAAAAAACTCGGCAGCATCATCAGGCAGCTGGCGGATCGGCCCATTCTCCGCGGCCCCGTTTACCGGCGTTCTTGCGGCCGCACAGCTGAATTTAAATTCAGGCTCAATGCGCGGGCGGGGGAGGGCCTTAAGTCGGGCCCCCCCTTGCTGCGCGGGAGGTTACAAAAAAGGTTTTCCTCTTCCGCGCCGCCGGCGTTGCCGACAAAAAAATCGAAGAAAGATGAAATTCTAACGCCAAAAACTCCTTCTTCTTCTTACCCACTTTCGACAGGTCTTCTCTCCGCTCTGTATCATTCATTATACTCTTCAACTGCTGCTTGTCGTCTTCAAGGTGAGTCAATCGGGGTCGAGAGGAAAGAGAATTCAAATCGAAAAAAAAAAAAGCTACAAAGACGGTCGAACGACGGCGTTTCTTCGTTTTTCTTTTCAATTTTTGGAAAGAAAAAGGCGGAGAAACTAACTCCTGTGCCGGTTTTTCTCAAAAACATCGTTCAACGGCATTTTTCTTACTGCTCGTAGCGAGACTAGACCTTTGATGAGGCGCAAGCATCACTGCCGGGAAGGGGGGGTCGAGGGGGGAGGGTTTGGGGGGGGGAGTGAAGAAGGCTCTGCTTTCCATCCTCCTCCTTCTCCTTCTTCTCCCCCCTCCCCCCCCTCCTGCTCTTTTATTCTTTCTGGTGCCCCGGCGCCGATGCTGCAGCCCACAAACATTTTTTCTTTTCGAAAGAGATTGATTTCTTTTTTCCCTTTCGCTCACTTTTTTTCCGAAAACGAAAACAAAAAAACCCAGGTGCGGGCGCTTCGTTCTTCTTCTTCTTCTTCTAGTTCTTCTTCTTCCGCTTCCCCCACGCCCTTTTTTTTCTCCGCCTCCACTATCTCCTCCCCGCGCGATGATCGACACCTGTGAGGCTGTTTCTGAATACAAAAAATTGATTACAAACACCATCACAAGAAAAAAACGACTTCTCTTTCCACTGAGCGCTTTTCTCCTTTTTCCCTTTTTTCCCTTCCTTCCTTTCCCCACCTCCTCTTTTTCTTCCCTCTTTTTCCCCTCCCATCCCTGAATGAGAGAGAGCCGATGATGCAGCACGCCACTCACGTCTGAATTCCTGCCGCGGGCGCGCTGCCAGGTCCCCGACGCGCCCCCTTTCTTTCCTTCTTTCCTTTTCCTCCTTTTAACCGAGGAGGGGGGGGAGGAGGAGGAAGGGGGCGACGAGCGGGGGAACCTACCTGGCGCTTTTAAAGGCTCGCCCGTCTTTGATTTACGTCAATTAAGGCTTGACGCACGGGGCGCGGCGAATCGAAAAAAAAGCCGCTGTCTGAGGCTTTTTTATATTTCAAAAAAAATTCAAAAAAAGAGAGAGAGAGCGATGATCGATAAAACCCAAGTCGGGCCCGTTTCTCGATTTTTCATAACTGAATCATCAACACCATTCGCAGTGCCCGCACGGAGAGCGTTCCCGCCTTTCGCCGGGCGGTTGAGCGCTGCTGCGGCCTATCCAACTTCCTTGGAAGTCTGAGCTCCCTCTCTTTTGGAACTTTTGTTCTTTTTTTCGGGTTTCGGGGTTTTTTTTCTTGCTTGCTTCCTTTCTTTTTCTTCCTTTCTTTTTCTTCCTTCTTCCTTCTTCCTTCTTCTTCCTCTTCTGCGCATGATGACAAAAACTAGTTTTTTCAATTATCACGATGGTCTGCAGAGAAGGCGAGGTTTTTTACCTCTCCCGCGGCTGATAACGACAGTATTGTTTTCCCTGACGCAAGGAAAGAAAAGGAGGAAGAAGAAGAAGAAGGAAGGAAGGAGAGGAGAAAGAGAAAAGAGAGAAGAAAAGTGTTTTGTTGTTCAACCTCGACCTCTTTTCTCCTTCCCCTCCTCACTCAATCACTCAGCCTTCAAACCTCCCATTCACCAACAGGTCAAACGGCGCTCTCTTCTTGCTCTTGCGCTCTTCGTCGGCCGCGGCGCTTTGTAATTTTGATGAAATTTTCAAAAGAAGATGGAAAAAAACCAGTCTCTCACAAAACGAAGAAAAAAAAACAATGAGCGACGGCGGTCGACGCCGAGAGAGGCGCTCTCGCTCGCGCTCTCCCCGGCGAGACCGCAGTCGCGACCGCTCTCCTCGCCGCGACCGCGACCGCGATAGCGACCATGACTACAGCAGGCGCCGCCGGGACCGGAGCAGGAGCAGGGAGAGGGACGACGGCAGGCGAAGGCATCATCGCCTTCGGAGCGGCGACGACGACCGAGACCGCCGACGAGATCGATCTCGCTCTCGGGAGAGGCAGCAGCAGCTCCCGTTGCCGCCGCCACTGCCTCCGCAAGGACAAGGCGGAGACGGCCCTCCTTCGTCCTCGTGGCGAGGCAACGGCGGGAACGGAGACCGACGAGACGACAGGCGCCACGAAGGAGACAGGAGGCGGGACGGCGGCAACGGCGTTGATCACCACCACCACCGCCGAGAAGGAATGAGCTCCGGGCGCGGCTGGCGCGGCGCCAATGGCGACGCGGACGTGAGCGACGACGACATCCGCGAGGCAGCGGGCGGCGAACTGCAGGAGTAGTGAGTAGTAGTTTGGAAATGGGAAGGAAGAGAGAGGAGAGAGAGTTCGCCCATTGGCTATTCGTCCGTGTCCCTCGCTTCGAAACTAACCTCGACCTCCTCTCCCCAAAACAAAACCTAAAACCCAAAACGCAGCCGCCGCCTCCTCCGCATCAAGCTCGCCGAGCGCAACATCCGCTGCATGTGGAGGAGGACGCCCTCCCCGCCTCCCGGATCGCGGGAGAGGGAGGAGCTGCGGGAAGAGGCCAGGGAGAGGGCAGGGATCGCCGTGGTCGCTGCCGCCGCCGTCGTCGAGGCCCCTGTTCCCGCCGCCGCTGCTGCCGCTGCTGCTCAAGGAGCTGCCAACGGAGCAACCGCTGGCCCTTCTTCCTCCTCTCTCTCTCTGCCTCCGCGTGATCCTGCTATCGAAGAGCGAGCGCAGCGCGAGGCCGCGGCGCTGTTCTCCTCGTGGCTCTCTGAGCGGCAGAAGAGGGGGGAGGAGGAAGCAGAGGCCAAAGCTCGAAGAGGAGGAGGTGTGGCAGCAGAGGCCGCTGCAGAAGCAGGAGGAGAAGAAAAAGAAGACGACGAGGACGCCTTTGTCGGTCCAGCGCCTCCCAGCGCGGCAGCGGGCGGAGGACTCGGAGGAGGCGACGGCGGCGCTCTCGACCCATCCACCTCCGCCGCAGCAGCAGCAGCAGCCCTCGACGACCCCTCCAACGGCGACTTCGGCAAGGCCTTGCTCCCGGGAGAAGGGGAGGCCATGGCAGCCTACGTCGCCTCGGGGCAGCGCATCCCCCGCAGGGGAGAGATCGGCCTCGAGGCAGAAGAAATCGAGCGGTTTGAGGGTTTAGGGTATGTGATGTCGGGCGCGCGCCACGCCCGCATGAACGCGGTCCGGGTCAGGAAGGAGAACCAGGTCTATTCCGCGGAAGAAAAAGCCGCGCTCGCTCTTTACAACGCCGAGGAGGCGGCCAAGAAGGAGGCGAGGGTGCTGGCGGACATGCAGAGGCTGGTGGCGAGGACTCTGGGGGACCAAGCGGCGGCGAGCGGGAGCGGTGGAGGAGGAGGCGGAGGAGGAGGTGGAGGTTGAGGATGTGGATGAATTTTCTTCTGTTCTGCTTGTTTTTTTGTTTCGTTCTTTCTCAATCATTTTTTCCGTTTGCCTTGCAATGCAAAAACCAAAACAACCAACACCATTCAAGTATACAAACAAACGCAGAAGAATAAAAATCACACACAAATGAAGCGCTGTTGGCGAATCGAAACAAGAGGAGAAAAAACTCTTTCCATCTCTTCACTCAATAAACGGGCGCAAACGGCTTTCCTTCGCTCCTCTGCAGCCAGTTCCGCTCGCTCCACCGCAGCCCCTTGCCCCCCTCGGCGAAATGGAGCGCGTACGCGTGCCTGCTACTCGTTGGGGCCTTTGGATTAGAGTCAGAAGAAGAAGAGCCGTCGTTGGCCTTTGAGAAGTGGACGACGGCGCCGTCGAGCACCACCAGCGTCCCCGGCCGCGCCTCCAGAGGCATCGCCCCTTCCGTCGAGAACTCGGGGGGGGCCGACGGTTCCCCGTTGTTCCCCTGGTCGCTCCAGCCCACGGAGCCGTCGTCGCGGCGCCCGAAGACGCGTCCGTGGCCCAGGAAGAGATCGTCGCTGCCTTTTTCTTCGCTTTCTTCACCTTTTCCTTCTTTTTCTTTTCCTTCACCTTTCCTCTCCTTGTGGCTGCCCGGCACTGCCCACAGGCACCCGTTGTCGACCCCGGCCCTCTCCAGAGCCAGCCAGCACCCCGTCACGCTCCTGCGCGGCTCCGTGCGCAAGAAGCAGGCATCCTGGTGCGGCACCACCTCCCCTCCGAGGCGCGGGGGTTTGCAGATATACATCGACTGCACAGGGGTGGGCTTTTCAAACTTTAAAGATCTCAGCAGCGCTAGTAATTTTGGGTTCTCCCTGGAAAAACTTCTAAAAGTCTCGTCCTCGTCGTGGAGGGCGTGGCCGATCTTGTTGACTGCGTTCTCCTGCGGGACAGAAAGGGAGAAGGCCCCAGGTAAAGAAGGGGAAGAGAGCGTCGCGCCGTTGAAGGCGACGCTGTGGACGTTTGTTTCTTCTTCTTCTGTTTCTTCTCTCTTTTTGTCTTCCTCCTCTTCTCCGTCTTCTTCTTCTTCCTTCTTTTTCACGGCCCCCTCCTCGAAGAAGAAGGACACCTTAGAGGCCGACTCGGCAAAGTACTGGGCGGAGACCGAAGCGGACTGGTCCTTTGTCGAGAACACCGACGCGACCGACGAGGGGTCGAAGGTCGAGAGGAGGTGCCGGCCGCGGGCCAGGAGGAGGGAGACCTGGGCCTCGGAGGCGAAGTCTGGGATGACGAGGAAGCCTGTGGAGGTGGATTTTTTGAGGGGAGGCGGAGCGGAGGAGGGGGAGGAGGAGGGGCGCGCGGAGGTCGAGGAAAAGAATAAGGAAACCATGAAATTGAACATCGAAAGAATCTCTCTCTCCCTCTCTCCCTCTTCGCAAGACCTACCATCGCGTTCGAAATCGGCCAGCTGCTGAGGGGTGAGGCCCAGATCGCCCTCGGGAGTGGCGGCGGGCTCTGGCCTGGCTGAGGCGTCGAGCGCGGAGGCGGGCATGCTTTCGGGAGTTGCTTCGTTCGTTCGACGAGCGAAAGTGAGAGCTCAAGCCCATTCCGAGGGCTTTCTTCTTCGTCGCCATCTCTTCACTCTTTTCTTTGCCGACCCTTTTTTCTTTGGCGGCGGCAAGAGAAAGGTGTTCTCTCTTTCTTTTTCCCAACCGTTTCTGTTGTTTTTTGTTTTTCTCGAGTGTCTCTGGCGCGCGCGTTCAAGATGGACGCGCTCAAGGATGACACGTTTGGTAAGAGGAAATGCGGGCACGAAGCGAGAGCTGGAAGAGAGAGAGGGGATGACGACGAGTGAGCGAGCAAGCGAACGAATGCCGGCGTCGTCGTCCTCGACGGCTTTCTCCGATCCTTTCTGCCTTCGCCCCCCAAAAAATCACGCTCACCTTGTTTTCTTCATCCCCCCCCCCCTTTCCCACACACTGATCACTCCAGGTGGCGATGGCGACTTCGCCACGGCGGACATCGGCGGCGCTTCGGTAAGGACGAGAAAAAAGAAAGCGAGAGAAAGATTGATTGACGTCGTCGTCGACGACAGAGCGTCACCGGGCGGCAAAAGCATCATCATCATCGTCTTCCCCGCTCGCTCGCGCTGCCTCTTCCACGCGCGCTCTGCGCAATCCATCACCTCGAGATGCTTCATCCGTCTCATCGTCACGTGCCTCTGCGGAATTCGCGATCGGCGTCGCCCTGCAACTCGCTCAAAAAGAAGCAAAGAAAGAAAAAAACTCATCCACCCCCTCACCTCACCTCGATCGTCCGACGCTGATCGCCCTCAAAATCTCTCGACTTCACCAAAAACAGGGCTCCTCCAAGGCGCCGGCCTTTGACGCCGCGGCCTACTCGTTCTTCGACTTCGGCGGAGGGTCTGCGGCGGCTTCCAGTGGTGGAGGCTTGGACGACGGCGGCGGCGGCCTCGAGGTAAGAAGGAGATGAATTTCTTTCTTTCTTTCTTTCTTTCTTTCTTTCTTCTTCTTCAACCTTCTCTCTCGTCGCCTGAAACTCGTTTTATCTCTCTCTCTCTCCCCCGAAACTGCTCACAACAACTCCCACCAGGACGGCGTCGACGCCCCTCCGGAAGAAGAGGGCCCCCCGCCGGAAGAGATCGAGGCCGAGGAAGACGGATTAGACGCTCTGCTCGAGGAGGAAGAGGAGAAAGAAGAGGACGAAGACTTGTCTTACGCCGCGATGTTCGCGGCGGGCCTCGACCTCTCCTCCTCCTCCTCGACTTCCGCCTCAACTGCAGTCCCGCCGGCCGCGTCCAGCAGCTCCTACCTGCTCCCGGACGACCTGGGTGCCTACGCGGCCACGGGAGAGGGCGCGAGCCTGCCCTCCCAGGAGCAAATGCAGCAGCCGTCGGTCTCCGCCGCGACGGTGCCGGCGGGCTTCTTCGGAGACATCGCCTCCATGGGTGCTCTCACGGCCTCGGTGCCCGTGACCTTACAGCAGCAGCTGCAGTAGATGCAGATGCAGCAGCAGCAGAGGCAGGTTGCAGGGGGTTACAACGCGTATGGAGGCGGTGGGAGTGGGGGGATGATGAGCGCGTCTGACCTGGAGGCGAGGCTCCTCCGCGGGAGCACCCCGACTCAACCCCAGCCCCAGCAGCCTTCTTCTCGTCCCCCCCCGGTCATGGCCTCCGCCGCCGACCTCGAGGCGCGGTTGCTCTCCGGCGCCGGTGGAGGAGGTTACCACCAGCAGCAGCAGCAGCAGCAGCAGAATATGGTCGTCGTTCCGCCTCCTGCCGCGGGCCTGCCCCGTCCCCCGACGAGCATCCTCCAAGGCGGAGCAGCAAGAAAGCCGATGCCGATGCCGATGCCGCCGGTCCCTCCACAGCCCCAGCAGCTCCGGCAGCAGATGCAGCAGGGGCCAGCAGCGGCCCCCTCGGCCCTGCTCCAGAGGCCCGCCGGAGGGCCCCCCCCCCCTCTTGCTGCTGCCCAAAACGCCTGGCAGGGCGGGGCCCCGCCGCAGCTGCAGCAGCAGATGCAGCAGCTGCAGCAGCAGAGGCAGCAAGCTCAGGAGCAAGCGAACGTCGCTATCCTGCAGAGGCCCGCCGCGGGCTGGCCCGGGCCCCCGCGCGCGCCCCAGCCGGGAGCCTTCGCCCCTCGCCCCACTGGTCCCGGGGCTCTGCCTGCGTACATCGGCGCCGCGCCGGGAGGGAGGAGGCTCGGCCCCCCTCAGGGCGGCGGCTTTGGCGGCGGGCGCGGCGCCGGCGGGTTTAGTGGCGGAGGTCGCTTTTCTCAACAGCACCACCAAGGCCACCTCCACCACCACCGCAGGCCCTCGGCCTCGGCTTACATGGACGCCGACGAAATCGACACCATCCTGCGCATCCAGTGGCGGAGCTTGACGGCGGGCGGAGGCGGGACCCCTTACGTAGAGGACTTTTATTCGCAGGCCGTAGTCGAGAAGAGGGGGGGCCCCTCGGCGGCGATGGCGGCAGCGAGGTTCGCCCCGCCCGCCCTCCGCGAGCTGGCCCGCGACGAGAAGACCGGAGGAGCATTAAACGCTCCCGGAAGAGGAGGCGATGGAAGAGGTGGTGGAGGACAGGCCTATGTCGCCTTGGAGGGTTTAGGGAAGATCCCGTTCTCCAACGTGCGCAGGCCCAAGCCACTGATGGACCTTGGCTTTGCCTCCTCTGCTGCTCCCTCCGTTTCTTCCACTACTGCCGCCGGCTCTGACGCCAACGAGGACGGCAAAGCTCCTGCTCGCCCCCTGGACAAGGAGCCGGCCCTGGCCGCGAGGCTGGTCGCCGAGGAGGCCGCTTGCCTGCTGCTTGACGTCGACGACATCGACCGGCTCTGGGCCTCGGCGCTGCTCGGCGGCGGAGGCAACTCCAGAAACGGCAACAGTACCAACACCGCTCGCCGCGACGAGGGTTTGCTGAGGCAGCGCCGCTCCCTGCTGATGGAGGCCCTTTGCAGGGCCCTGCGTTTGCCCGAGACCCCGCAGGCGCCGCGGGCCAGCGACGGCGTCTTTTTGAGGATCGCCGCGCTCCGCAAGGGGCGCGCCGTCGTCGGCCGCGGGCTCCGGCTGCTCGTCGCGCCGCTTGCTCGCAGGGGCCCCGGGGCCGCAGGGATCAAGACTTCGAGGCCGCTCAAGCTGGTGTGGGCGGTGCTGCGGTGCTCCGCGGACCTGTTCGAGGCCGACGAGGTCGACGACGAGGACGAGGACGAGGACGAGGACGAGGGAGGAGAAGAAGGAGGAGACGATGAGGGAGCGAAGAGGAAGAAGAACGACGAGAACGAGTCGCCCGCCGCGGCCGCGGCGCGCGAGGCCCGCGCCCTGGCCGCCGCCACCGCCCGCGCCGACCTCGACGCCACCGCCGCCGTCGCCAGGCGTGCCGCGGAGGCCCTCTCCTGCCTGGAGTCCCCGACTGAGGCGGCGGACGCGATGGCGGCGCTGGCCGGGGGCTCCCTGGCGGAGCGCGCCTCCGCGGCCGCGGCATCGGCGGTTGGCGGCGAAGGTGGAAGCAGCCCGGCCGACAACCTCCTGCCGCTGCTGTGCCCGGGCGACGGCGGCGCCCTCGACGAGGCCGCGCACCGCAGGCCCTGGCTCGGGGACATGGTCGTGGCCCTCTTCGAGCGCGCCGCGGCCATGGGCCTGACGCCCGAGGCGGAAGAGGCGGTCGCGGCCAAGCGGGCCGCGCTGGAAGTGAAAGTCGGGGAGAAGAGGGACTGGGCCGAAGAGAAAAGCGGCGGCGACGGCGACGGCAGCGACGACGACGACGACGGCGAAATCGACCTCGAGCTCCTCTCCGCCCCCTCGGCCGCCTCGGCCGCCATCTTCCGCAAGCACGCGTCGTCATTCGTCGCGCTCTTGGCCAAGCACGTCAAGACGCTGGCCGACGTCCACAAGCTGGCGGTCGAGGCCGGCGCCGACGATGCGGCGGCATACGCGTCCCGCGTCGCCCCCGCGGCGGTGCTGCGGTCGGCGCTACGGCAGGCCGGGAAGGGGAGCGAGAGCGCCAGGGTGATCGAGGGCGCGATGGAGGAGCTCGGGTGCAAGGTCTGAGAGAGGGAGAGAGGGGGTTGCGTTGGAGAGGGAGAGGGAGAGAAAAGAGAGAGAGAAACGGGGAAGAGAAAAGAGAGAGTGAGTTTGCGCGAGAGAGAGAGAAAGGAAAGAGAGCATTCAAAAAAAGGAAAAACACCGAAAAACAAACACGAGAGGGGGGCGACGTCCATTTTTAAGCGACTCGCTCATCCCATCCCCACGTAGAGGAACGGGGGGGAACGGAATCAAAAGAGGACGGTGGTAGAGAGAGGGAGGGTGGAGTTGATGATTTGCAAAAAAAAAAAATGCTTCTTCTAAACGATCTCACTTTTTTTGTTCGATTTCGCTCTTTCTCTCTTCTTCTCTCTCGCGCACAATCGACGCCATGCCTCTCCTCGTGGCTTCCACTAGCGGGCGGTGCCTTTCAGCCCCCGCGTCACCGCACCAGCGCCACACGCAGAGGCGGCGGCACCGAGGCAATGCGAGCATCCGAAAGTCGTCGTCGTCATTGTCGTCGTCGATCATCGCCGCCGCTTCGACGCCTTCTCCTTCTTCGACCTCATCCCTCATCCCCGACACCCTCGCCGGCATGCAGCAGGACGAGGACTTCATCCGCGCCGCCGCGGCCCTCAAGGCCAAGGGCCAGGCGGCACTCACCCGGGAGGAGGCCGCCGCACGCAGGAGGTCACTCGCGAAGCTCGGCCTGCCCCCCTTCGCAGAGGCGATACGGAAAGCGGAAGTTGCAGCAGGAGGGAAAGCTTCCTCTTCTCCTCTCACCCGCTCCCGCGCGGACACCCTGCAGCTCAATGTGGGTCTCTTCTGCAACCAGGCCTGCGCGCACTGCCACGTGGAGTCCTCCCCGCTGAGAAAAGAAGAAGCGATGACTTCCGAGACGGCGCGGCGGTGCCTCGAGCTCGCGGAGCGAGCCCTGAAGTCGTCTTCTCCGTCTTCTCCTGCTACTCTTCGCACGCTCGACCTCACGGGCGGGGCCCCCGAGCTCCACTCGGTCTTCAGGGAGCTGGTGGTCGGGGGAAGGGCCTTGGGGCTCGAAGTCGTCGACAGATGCAACCTCACCGTGCTGACAGAGCCGGGGCAAGGGATGGAGCTCGCTCGTTTTTTGGCCGACAACGGCGTCCGCGTCGTGGCCTCTCTTCCTTGCTACACCCCGGGCAATGTCGACGGGCAGCGCGGTCGAGGCGTGTTCGAGCGGTCGATCGAGGGCCTCAAGATGCTCAACACGGTGGGCTACGGAAAGAAGACAAAAGACGGAACCAGAGGTCTGACTTTAGATCTCGTCTACAACCCCTCGGGCGCCTTCTTGGCCCCCGCGGCCTCGGTCCTGGAGCCCGACTACCGCAGGGAGCTCCTTGAGGGCCACGGCATCGAGTTCTCCAGCCTTCTAGCTTTGAACAACATGCCGATCAAGCGCTTCGCGGATTTCTTGATCCAGAGGAACGAGCTCGACAGCTACCTCCATCTTCTTGTTGATTCCTTCAACCCGGACACTGTCGAGGGCCTGATGTGCAGGGGCACGGTCTCCGTGGGGTGGGACGGGAGGCTCTACGACTGCGACTTCAACCAGCAGCTGGCGATGGCGATGACGAGAGGAGGGGGAGGAAGTGGAGAAGGTGGAGGAGGTGGAGAAGGTGAAGAAGAAGAGAAAGAGGAAAAACTCGCCTCTCCTCCTCCTCCTCCTCTCACCGTCTTCGACGTCGAGTCGCTCGACGAGCTCGAGGGGCGCAGGATCGCCGTGGGGTCGCACTGCTACGGGTGCACGAGCGGCAACGGGAGCGGGTGCCAGGGCGCGACGACCGTGGCTTGAACCAAGTTGAGAAAGAAAATAGAAGAAGAACTTTGTCGAGCTTTTCTTCTTCTTCTCTCCGCTTTCTTTCTTTCTTTCTTTTTTTAGAATCGACGCCTCCTTTTATCACTTTGTAATCACACATGCCCCTCCCCCTTTGTCTCTCTCTCTCTCCCTCTCACGACGAATTTAAGAATGGGAAGAATGGTGGTGTTTTTTCTTTTCTCTCTCTCTTGCTCTCTCTCTCTCTGTCTCTTTCAAAAATCAGAGGCACTCCCGCTCTCTTCTCTATTTCTCTCTCTCTCTCTTTCTCTCCTTCTCTCTTCCTCTCTCTTTCCCCCTCCCTCCCTCTTCAAGCGAGACCGACCAGCTTCTCCGACAGCTCCCACAGCTTCTGGCCCTTGTCGCCGTCGGCCACCTCGTCCGAGACCTCGTTCTCGAACGAGCCGCTCTCGTTCGACCACGACCAGTAGACGCCCGACTTGTCGAACTCGGCAGACGGGTCGGCGACGACCTGGGCCAGCCTGCGCCCGGCCTCGGCCTCGGAGACGTAGCCCTTGGTCACGTACTTCTGGAAGGCGGGGAACAGGGTGCGGAAGACCGGGTAGTGCTCGCGGAACAGGCCAGTCTCGGCGATGCACCCCGGGTACAGCGACGCGAAGGTGATCTTGCCGTCGCCGGAGTAGCGGCGGTGGAGCTCGCGCATCGTCAGCATGTTGCACACTTTCGAGTCCTTGTAGGCCTTGGCGCCGTCGAACTCGCCGCCTGAGAGTTGGAGTGGTGGGAGGGGAGGAAGAAGAAGAAAAAGAGAGATAAAGGGGGAAAAGGTGAGTGAAGAAGAAAAAGGTTTCGACGACGACGACGGCGAACGAATGAAAAGAAAGAAAAACCCCGAGTTTTTCGAAGAAAAGGTAAAAGGTCTTAAAAAACGTTTTTTCCTTCCTCACCATCCATCATCGCGCTCGTCCCGGGCCCGATGCCGGCAGCCAGGCCCCTCAGGTCCCCCAGGTCGGCCTTGGGCGGCACGTTCCCGGCCAGCGTGTTGGTGTTGCCCGTGATGGATCCGACAATCACCATCCTCGGCTTGGCCGAGCCCCTGTTGGCGGTCGGCGCCTGCTCGAGGTCCTCCATCAGCAGCCTGCACAGCAGGAAGTGACCCAGGTGGTTGGTGCCCACCGACAGCTCGAACCCGTCGGCGGTGAAGCGCGGCTCCTTCGCCGTCGGCAGGTAGACGGCGGCGTTGGCGACCAGCGCGTCGAGGCGGCGCCCGGAGGCGCGGAAGGCGTCGACGAACGCGCGCACCGAGTCGAGCGACGCGAGGTCGAGGTGGACCACAGAGTAGGAGTCGCGCGGGAGGCCCACGGCGCGGGCCGCGGCCTCGGCCTTGGAGAAGTCGCGGACGGCCATGACGACGTGCCAGTCGCCTGGTGGGGGATTGGTTGTTGGTGTTGGTGTTGTTGTTTTGAGGGGTGAGAGAAGGAAGAAGAAAGAAGAGGTTGAGAAGAAAAAGAAAAGGATAAGGAAAGAAGCGGCGGTCTCGAAGAAGAAGAAAGCCTTATCGCCTCGCTGCAATCGCTGCGTCGTCGACATTTCGGATCTTCTCTCCTCGCGTGCTCCCTTTCTATACCCCTTCTTCCCTCTTTCTCTCTATCTCAATGCAATTTGATCTATCTCTTCTCCTCTCTGAGATCAAAATCGAAACCAAAAACTCTCTCGCTCACCTTTTTTGGCCAGCGCCATCGCGGCCGCGAGGCCCAAGCCGGAGCTCGCGCCGGTGATGACGGCCGTCGGCTTCTGCTGCTCCTTGGGGACGTCGGTCTTGGCCGCCGAGCGCGCGCCCGAGGTGACGGCCGGGGCCGCGGCGACGGCCTGGGCCACGACCGAGGTGCGCGAGGGAGCGGGGACCGAGGACACGGCGACGGAAGGCTTGAGCGATTTGCGAGCGGCGGAAGCGGAAGCGGAAGAAGCGGAAGCGGCGACGACGCTCTTGGTCGTGGGCGCGGCGCAAGCAGAGAACGACTGCGAGATCGACGCGCCGCGACGCGAAGAAGACATGGTCGAGCCGCGGGTCGCGACGGAGGAGGAGAAGGTCTGCATTGTTGGAAGTAGAGAGAAGGAGGAAGGAAGGAAGGAAGGAAAAGGGAAGGAGAGAAAGGCGAATTGGAAAAAGTGAAAAGAAGAAGAAGCTAGCCGTCGAGCACGAGCCGAAAAAAAATCGAAAAAAATCTCCCTCTCCTCTTCTCTTTCTCCGACACGAGCTTGCGAGGCTCTCTCTTTACACTCACCACACACACCCGCGCTCTCTCTCTCTCTCTCTCTCTCCCGTAAAGGACTGAGAAAAAAGAACATGCCCTGCGACTCTCTCTCTTTCTCTCCCGTGGAAAAAAGGACCAAGCAAAAACAAAAAAAGAAAACAAAATCTCTAAACTCCTAAAACATCACCACGGCGCTCGGGTTTTTCTCTTGCAGTTTCGCCCTGAAGGCCTCGAGGTGCTCCCGCGACTGCGGAGTCCACGCCCGCATAAATTTCCTCATATGTACCACGCGCAGGTGAGGGCAGCACTCGAGCAGGTAGTCGAGCGGGGCGTCGATCTGCAAATCCCCGTTTTCGAAAAGATAAAGCTCCTCGAGCGAGCTCAACTCGCGCACAAACGCCGGAACGCGGCGGAGGCCGCAGTCCCGAAGGCGAAGGTCTCGCAGAGACTTCATCCCCTTGAGCTCTTTCGGGAAAGCCACATCGTCGGGCGCGGACCCTAGAGCCATGTTCGAGGAAACATCGAGCGTCTCCAGACCCGAGAGCGCGCCTCAGCTCTTTGATGCCGGCCGGGATCGTTTCGATCCTGGAGTGGGAACCTCAGCTTGAGAGTCTGAAGCTTCGTGAGCGCGAGGAAGGACTCCGGGAAGCGCCGCAGGCCAACAGCACGGTTACCGTAGTCTCTTTCGGAATCGAGCCCCCAGAGGGCGAGGTGCTCGAGGCTTCCTCGGAGCTGGACCATGGACTCGATGACGCTCTTGGAAACGCCTTTCGGGATGTCAAAGACGTCAAGCACGCGAAGCTTTCGAGCGGGAACCACGCTATCCCGCAGTGCCGCCCAGAAGGGAGGTCCCAAGAGCGCTTCATAGCCCTCACCGATCCCGATCCCGGTCAAGTGAGGTCCGACGGCAGCGACGAGTTGAGCAAAGTTCGTTGCGTCGAAGTCGCCGCAGTCAATGTCGCCGAGACCGGCGCCCTTTTGGTGGCTGAGGAACAGCTGGCGCACCGACCCGGCATGCGAGTGAGCCCAGGAGATGACCTTCGAGGTGCGGACGACAGGAGAACGCCAGGAGCACCCTTTCACCGCTGCGGCGTTCTCTTTTCGAGGAAGAGCCACGTCTGGAGCGGCGAAGCGTCGCGCGAGCGGTAGAGGTCACGGAAGGCCTTGCAGACATAGGGAATCGTGAATCGAGCCCAGAGCGGGTCACCCCACCCAGCCACGGCGAAGATTGTGACGAGCACCTGGTTGGGGACGTCGGTGAGCTTGAGGGGCAGCAGGGGCGCGGCAGTAGAGCTGGAGCTGCTGGAGCTGCTGCTCGCGCCCCCAGGGGCGTTGAGGTCGAGGTCGAGTTTTTCGGCCAAGAGATCGCTCGCGTCGGCCATCGTCGTTGAGTTTTTTTTGTTGCTTCCAAAGAACTCGTTTTCTTCCTTTTTTTCTTGCTGCCACTTTACCGCGAGCAAGATGCGGGTCTCTTGCGTCGCCCGTGGGGGGAAGAGGGAGCGAGGGGAAGAGGCAGAGAGAGAGAGACAGCGGTGGATGGTCGCTCGAAACGAACTTAACAAACAGAGAAAAGTGTTTTTTTTTGTTGAGGTCCGAGCTCTCAAAAACAAACGCTCTTCGCTTGCTCGCTCCATCCCTGTTTCTTTCGCTTCTTTTTTTGCCTCTTCCAAACATGGCCGCCCCGCCCACGGCCACGCTCGAGATCGACGGCGGCGTCGCTGTCATCACCCTGCTCAACCCGCCGGTCAACGCGCTGCACCCTGATGGTGAGCGGAGGATGCGTGAAAGCGAGAGAGAGAGAGAGAGAGAGAGAGAGAGAGAGAGAGAGAGAGAGAGAGAGAGAGAGAGAGAGAAGAAGAAGAAGAAGAAGCATTGCCATTCGTTTTTTTTATTCGTTCGGCGGCCGCCCTCGGCGACGAATGCAACTCTTTTCTTCTCCTTTATTCTCGCTCTCGCTCTTCCTTTTCTCGTTCAGCTCTTGGCACGGACGCTGTCGAGACACCATGGCACGTGCCCTCTCGCGGCTGGAAGGGACAAAGAAAGTCACCACAGTTCCCATGCGAGAGATGAAAAAGAACAGTAGCAAAAGCATCATCATCATCGCTTGTCGCTCACCCCATCGCTGAGTTGGCCCCCTCTCCTTCTCGCTCACCCTCCTCTCTCTCAACCTCCTCCTCCAAAAACCTCCTCAACAACAACAGTCCTCGCCGCCCTCTTCGACTGCCTCCGCCGCGCCCACGCCTCCCCCTCGGCCTCCTGCATCGTCGTCACGGGGAGCGGCACCAAGGCCTTCTCGGCCGGCTTCGACATCAACCAATTCGCAAAGTCGGGAGGAGGCGGAGGCATCGACAACCGCATCAACGACGCCTTTTGTGCTCTTTTGGAGTCCGGGGCCAAGCCCACCGTCGCCGCCGTCCGCGGCCTCGCGCTCGGCGGAGGGCTGGAGGTTGCTTTGGCCTGCAACGCCCGCGTCGCCACGAAAGGAACGAAATTAGGTCTGCCGGAGCTGCAGCTCGGGATCCTCCCCGGCTTCGGCGGCACCCAACGCTTACCGAGGCTGGTGGGTTTGCAGATGGCGTGCCAAATGATGCTGACCAGCGCCCCCGTCGACGACAAGAAAGCCCTCGCAGCAGGCTTACTCGACGCCGTCGTCGAAGACGGGGCCGCCTTGCTGCCCGCCGCCAAGGCCATGGCTCTGGCCATCGCCAACAACGAGCGGCCGTGGCTCGAGACGCTCTACCGCACCGACAAGCTCGAGGCTTTGGGCATGGCGCTTCCGATCCTCGACTTCGCTTCTTCTGAAACGGCAAAACGCGCCCCGCACCTCAGGCACCCGCAGCTTACCCTGAATGCTATCCGCGAAGGGGTCGAGAAGGGAGGGCGCGCGGGACTGCTGGCGGAGTCGAGGGCCTTTGCCGAGGCGGCGTCGCTCGACGCGCACAAGGCTCTGGTCCACTTCTTCTTCGCCCAGCGCGCCACCAAAAAGGTCCAGGGCGTCACCGACGTCCCCGGGATCTCCCCGCGTCCCATGAAGGTCGTGGCGGTGCTCGGCGGCGGGTTGATGGGGTCGGGGATCTGCACGGCGTGCCTCCTCAACGGCATCGACGTCGTTTTGAAAGAGGTCAACCAGCAGGCACTTGACGCCGGCTTGGCGCGCGTCAAGGCCAACCTGTCCTCCCGCGTCAAGAAGCGCAAGATGACCCAAGAAAAGGCCGACGCCTTGATGAATCGCCTCAAGCCGACGCTCGACTACGCGGATTTCTCGACCGCCGACATGGTCATCGAGGCCGCCGTCGAGAACGTCGGCATCAAGCAATCCATTTTTGCCGACCTCGCGAAAGCATGCAAGCCCGACGCGGTGCTGTCGACCAACACCTCGACGATCGATATCGACGTCGTGGGCGCGAAGCTGGACCCTCAGGCCGCGGCCCGCGTCGTGGGCAACCACTTCTTCTCCCCGGCGCACATCATGCCTCTGCTCGAAGTGGTCCGCGGCCCCCGGTCGTCGCCGCAGGCCGTGCTGGATACTTTGCACTTTGGCCTCGCGATCAAGAAGACTCCGGTCGTGGTGAGGTCCTGCACGGGTTTCGCCGTGAACAGGGTGTTCTTCCCTTACACCCAGGCCGCGATGCTGGCCGTCGACTGCGGGGCCGACCCGTGGCTGATCGACACGGCCGCGGGACCGGGACCGGGCTTCGGGATGCCGATGGGCCCGTTCCGGCTGTCGGACCTCGTCGGAGCAGACATCGGGCTGCACGTGGGCAAAAACGTCGTCGAGTCCTTCGGCGAGAGGTGCTACCCCGCCGGGCTGATCGCGGCCATGGTCGAGGCCGGGAAGCTGGGCGAGAAGTCCGGTTCCGGGTTTTACGCGCACGGGGGCGGTCGGGGCTCGAGGGCGAAACCCGACAAGGAAGGCATGGCGCCGCTGATCAAGGCGTCGCGCGAGAGGGCCGCCCAGCAGTACCACAACGCGCTGCCGCAGTTTGGCCCCGCTTTAGGGATCAAGTCCGCCGAGGACATCGCCGCGTTCATCTTCTACCCTGTTGTGAACGAAGGCTGCCGCGTCGTGGCCGAGAAGGTCGTCGACAAGCCCTCTGACCTCGACGTGGCCGCGGTGATGGCGATGGGCTTCCCGCCCTGGCGCGGAGGGCTCATCAAGTGGGGGGATTTGGTGGGCGCCAAGAAGATCGTCGCGCGGCTCGACGCCTGGGCCGAGGCGTTCAGGCCCGCGGGGCTGGCCGGATTCTTCGAGCCGTGCGAGTACCTGAGGCGGGCGGCGGAGCGGGGGACGGCTCTCGGGGCCGGGGTGGGCGCGGAGGCGAGGATGTGAAAAAGGAGAAAGAGAGAGAGAAGGCGAGGGCCGGGTTTTTTTTTTCTTCCTCTTCTTCTTCTTTGCGTTTTTTTTTTATCGAGCATTTCCCCCTTCCCTCCCCATTCGCACACCACCGCAATTTTACCATCATTCTCATTTTCGTTTTTTAGGACAAGACCAGAATCAATTTTACAAATCATCAAGCACGCGCGCGCGAAAGAGAGTAGAGATAGAGAGAGCAGTGAGTTTTTTTTGTTAAAAAAGAAGAGAGAGAGAAAGGAGCATCACTCGAGCTTCTTCTTTCTTTCTTTTTCTTTTCTATCTTTCTTAGATCTAGGCCCCCTTAGCCTTCTTTTCCAGATGTGTAGTTCATTCCCTCCTCTTCCGATCTCTCAATGAGACGACAAAGCGAAAGGCGAGAGAAGAAGAACATCAGCTCTCTCTCAACTGAAGAGCCCCCAGTCCCTGACCTCGAGGCTCGACGCCACCGCCAGCAGCAACCTCTCGGCCTCCGCCGCGATCTCCGCCGGCGCCCTGTTTCCCAGGTCCGCGGGGACCAGAGCAGAGCCAATACTGCTGCTCCCCAGCTCCGTGGCGGTCGTTAGGGAGACCAGCAGGTCGCTGCCGACGGCGGGGAAGCGCAGCAGCGCGAGCGCCAGCGAGACTTTGTTGCTGTTGTCATTGCTGCTGTTGCTACTGCTCGTCGAAGGGTTCGAGCTCGACCTCCCCTTGGCGATCGAGGCCGTTCCGATCGCCAGTGCCGCGTACGTGCAAGCCTCGAGCGCGTTCGAGGCAGAGGAAGCAGCGGCGGGCGGCGGCGGCGACGCCGCGAGCCCTCGGAGAAAGACCTGAGACGAGGAAGAGGGAGAGGAAGAAGCAGAAGAGCTCTTCAGCGCCTCGACCCTCAGAAGCCTCGCCCCCTCCGCCGCCTCGTTCTGCTCCGCCAGGTCCTCGAAGTAGAACCGCGCCGCCCCTTCGCCGTCCGGCACGTCGCCCGAGTGCTCCAGCAGCTCGACGACGAGGGCCTGGTCGACCGAAGGGTCCGAGAAGACCTCCTGGTGGTCGGGCACCGGCCGCGCGAGCGAGACGTCGGCGAGCCGGGGCGGGATCGCCGCCGAGAGCGCGCCGCCGAAGAGAGGGGTCTGGATGGCTGTGGACGCCTCTGCTGCTGCGTCTGCTTCGTGCGCTTGCGGCGCGAGCTGGCCCATGGCTGCGAAGAGGGGGTGGAGAAGAGAGAGTTGGCGTGACGCGCGATTTCGATCTGCTTTTTTTCTTCGTTCGAGCAATGGCCTTGCAACGCATTTTTTTCTCGGCTTCTTCGACGGCTGAGCAAAAAAAAAACACACACACATCGAAAGAAAAAAACTAGCTCTCGCTTGCGATGCGACGGCTCGCCTCGTCATCCGCGACGGCGCTCCGCGCTCTCGAGGCGCTGAGCGGGGCGTGCAGTACGTCGTCGTCGTCAGTCGCTGGCAGCAGCAGCAGCTCCTCCGTGGCGACGAGCTGGGCCTCACTAGCGTCGTCGGCGTCGGCGGCATTGGGCCGCCGCTGCTCTTCGTCATCGAGCGGCGCTGCTGGCCGCGGTGGCGGCGGCGGCATCAACAGCAGCAGCCTCTCGCAGCAGCGCAGGCACACGGCCGCCCAGCCCGCCGCCCTGCGCAGCGAGGCGGAGGCCATCGCCGCCGAGGCTGCCGCCGAGAATTCGTCAACTGCTGCTGCTGCCGCGAACGCAGCAACCAAAGCGAACGCCATCGAACCGGCATCGATGACAGCCCTCGAAGCGGCGGCGGCAAAGGCGGCCGAGGAAGCAACCTCCTCGGCGCTGCTCTCGCGCCCCTTCCACGAGTTCGACAAGGACGGCAACGTCAGGGACAGGCTCCTGCTCAACCTCTATCTGCTTCGCGGGCACGCGCACCAGCGCGCGGCAGTGGCGGCCGCCGCGGCGAGAGGCAGGCTCAAGCAGCAGGCGGCGGCGGCGGCGGCCGGCAAAGAAGGTTCCTCTTCTTCCTCCTCCTCCTCTTCTGCCCTCGTTTCGGGCAAGAAGCCTAAAAAAGCAACAGACTCGTCGGCGGAGTCTATGCTCTTCGCCCCGATCTCTCACATGCTCGACGGCTTCGTGGCGGCCGCGGCGCGCGGGGCGGAGGAGGCGGCGGCGAAGGCGGCGGCAGCAGAGACGCAAGCAGCAGGAGCAGCGGAAGCTTTTTCCTCTTCTTCATCTGTCATCGACCCTGCCTCCATCTCTTCCTCTCCGTCGTCATCAAGCGACCAGCTCGCCCTGCTCGAGTTGGCCTCGGACGGCGCCCGCGCCGCCGCCGCCGAGACCGCCGCACTCTGGACGCGCCAGCTCACCAACGAGCGCCGCTCGCTCGAGGCCGCCCGCGCGCGCTTCTCGGCCGACCTGGTCCAGCTCGCCGAGCTCGGGATCTGCCCTTCGGCGGCTAGCCCGCGCAGCATGATGCGCAGGCTGTACGACCCGATGGTGAAGGCCGTGAGAGAGGAGCAGCTGCGGATCCTGAGTGGGGCCAGGGGTACCGGGAGGAGGCACTATGGTCCTTTCCTGCTGCTGCTTCCGGCCGAGGACTACGCCGCGCTGGCCCTGCAGGGCGTTTTGACCGAGACGCTCAAGCTGAGCGCGAAGAACTTCAGGGGCAAAGGTGGAGGTGGTGGAGTTGTTGGTGGCGGTGGCGGTGGCAGTGGAGGTGAAAGCGGCGTCGGCGTCGCCTCCTCCGAGACCTCTCTCGACAAAAAGAGGAGGCTCCGGCTCCGGATCGGCGACGAAGAGGCCGCCGAGCTCCTGGCCAGGAGCCGCGACGACCCCCTGACGGCGCTGGACGCGGCCCTCGAGAGCGCGCTCCCCTCTTCGGGAGACGGCACGGAGTTGACAAACGTCGGGATCAGGGGCGCGCTGGGCAAAGCGGCGTCGCGGGAGCCCGGCTTCGCGCCCTTCACGGGCCTCGCGCGCCATCTGGGCCGCGGCGTCCGCGACACCGTCGCGCTGGGTCGCCTCGCCGCCGTCGTCGACCGCGAGAGCACCAAGCAGGAGAAGCTCGCCAGGCTCTGGGACGCCGCGAGGAAGAAGGTCGCCGCTCGCGGTAAAGCGGGCCTGACCCGCGCCGACGAGTTGGAATTGCTCGACGAGTTTGCGCGCGTCGGACCGTCGACGGCTTCGTACGTGGAAGAAGAGCTCGACTTCTTCGGAGGGGATGGTACGGCCGACGCTCTGCTTCCCACAAAGAAGAAGCGCAAGAGGGCACCCAAGGTGGGCGCTAAAGGGACCGCCGCCAGTGGGAACGTCTACGACCGCTTCTCCGCCGTCGCCGACGGAAGCACCATCGCGGCCGGGAAAGTGGCGCCAAGGCTGACTCCAGCAAAGGGCACCTTGCACGCGCGCGTGCTGGCGAGGATAGAGGCGCTGGCCGAGGAGGTGGTACAGGAGAAGAGGGAGGCTCACATGCGGGAGCTGAGGAGGGAGCACCACAGGCAGCTGGCCGAGTACCAGGAGCGGCTGCGGCGGTTTGAAGGCGGGAGTGGTGGAGGCGGGAGTGGAGGTGGAAGTGGTGGTGAAAGTTTCGTCGAAACCTCTTCTTCCTCTTCTTCTTCCTCTTCTGGCCTCCCGCCGCCGCCCACCTTCCCCGTCCTCCGCCGCAGGGCCTACTTCTCCCAGTTCGACGACCACCGCATCGAGGCTTACCGCACCCGGGCCCTGCAGGCGATAGACAACGTCTCGGCCTGGACCAAGGACGACGCCGTGAAAGTCGGCGGCGCGCTCTGTCATCTGCTCGTACAGTCGGCGACGGTCGAGGTGCCGATCCCAGACGCGGCGGCCTTCTTCTCCGAGGAGGGTTCTGCTTCGGCCTCGGCGGGGAAGGAGCTCCCGGCGATGCCGCTGCCGGCGCTATCGCCCTTGGACCTCGATCTGAACGAAGGCGAGGGTGGGGAGGAGGAAGAGGTGGTGGAGGAGAAGGAGAAAGGAGAGAAGGAGGTGGAGGTGGAAGAGGGCAGCAACGGCGAAATCGGTGGCAGCAACGGCGGCGAGAACGACGGCTTTTCTTCGACGACGGCGACGAAAAAGAAGAAAAATAAGAAGAAGAAAGCCGCAGAAGCCAAGTTCAAGCCCATCGTCACGAAAGGCGCGGGCGAGATCATCCGCCGCTCCAACGGCCGCGCCTTCCGGGTTGAGCCCGCCTTTGTCCGCTCGCACGTGCGCGGCGGCGGGAAGCAGGTCGGGGGTTTGATCGCGCACCCTCAGGTGATGGCAGACGCCTTCACCAGCGGCGACGTGGGCGTCGTCGAGCAGCTGGCCGAGGCTGGGGCCGCGAAAGCGGAGAAACTGCGGCGGTGGCAGGAGCGCGAGGAGGCGAGGAGGAAAGGAGAGGAGTTTTACGGCAGCGGAAGCGGGAACGGAAACGGCGGAGAGCAGAACAAGAAGAAGACCTCCCGGAGCGCAAACGCGAAAGAAATCATGACGGCGTTCCTGGGCCCCTTTGCAGCCGAGAGGGGAGCCCTGGGCCTAGTCTCGGACGTCCAGCTGCCCATGCTGGTCCCTCCCGTGCCGTGGAGGTCGCACAACGAGGGGGGGTACCTCGTGTCGAGGTCGTCGGCCGTCAGGTGCAAGGAGCGCGGACTGCAGCGGCGCCTGCTCGCGGCGGCCGACGACGCGCCCCCCGTGGGGCTGTCCCGGGTCTACTCCGGGCTCAACGCGCTGGGTGCCTTACCGTGGAAGATCAACGCCGAGATCCTGGAGGCCGTGGAGAGGAGCATCGAGCGGGAAGGAGGCGGGTTCGCGCTGATCCCGCCGACGAGGAACGAGCCGATGCCGCAGCGGTCGTGGCGGCTCGCTCGCCGCCCGCCTACCGCCTACGCGTCGGCCACGACCGCGGCAGAGGCCTTCGCCGGCGGAAGGGACCGTTTACCCCCTTACCTCATCTTCACGGGGGCCGAATTCCCGCAGGAGTTCATCGCCCGCCGTCGAGCCGTGGCGGCCACGAAGAAGCGCAACCGCGAGGCGCACTCGATGCGCTGCGATCTGGGCTTGAAGCTGGCCGTCGCTCGTGAGTTTGCGCGCGGCGATGACGCGATCTACTACCCGCACAACCTCGACTTCCGAGGCAGGGCCTATCCGATGCACCCGCACCTCAACCACCTGGGCAACGACGTCTGCCGCGGCCTGCTGACCTTCGCTGAGCCTCTGGAACTGGGCGAAGAAGGGTACGGCTGGCTGCTTGTGCAGGTCGCCAACGCTTTCGGGAAAGGGGCGGACAAGCTCCCGCTGGACGAGCGGAGGGCGTTCGCCGAGGAGAGGCTGGGGGCGCTGCTGGCCAGCGCCGACGACCCGTGGGGCGACGAGCCCCGCGAGTGGAAGAAGAAGGCCAGAGAGGGCCGCAACAAGAAGAAGCTGCGGTTTTCGCAGTTTGGCGGCGACCCTGCCGACGCCGGCGCACGCTGGTGGCTCGAGGCCGACGCACCCTGGCAGCTGCTCGCGACGGCCAAGGAGCTCCGCGATGCGCACCGGGCTCACCCGGGCCAGCCCTGGCTTTTCAAGTCCCGCCTGCCCGTCCGAGTAGACGGGACCTGCAACGGCTTACAGCACTACGCGGCGCTGGGGCGCGACGAGGACGGAGGGCGGGCCGTCAACCTGCTGCCGTCGGGGAGGCCGAGCGACGTCTACTCGGACGTCGCCGCCGTCGTCCGCCGCCGCGTCATGCGCGACGCGTCGGAGCTCGTCGCCTCCGACCCCAAGAGAGCCCGCGCGGCGCGCCTGCTGCTGGCCGCCGGCGTCGACCGCGGCCTCGTCAAGCAGACGGTGATGACGTCGGTGTACGGCGTGACCTACGTCGGGGCGCGGGAGCAGGTCGCGAGCAGGCTGCGCGAGCGCGGGTTCTTCCGCGGGAGCGACCGCGTCGCCGCGGCGCTCGCCGTCGACCCTCTGAGTCCTTGTTCTTCGGGCTCTTCCTCTTCTTCCTCTTCCTCCGCTGCCCGCGCCCCTTCCCACGTCTTCGACGACCGCACGGGCAACGCCTGCTTCGAGGCGGCGACCTACGGCGCGCTCGTCACCTTCGACGCGCTGGCCGAGCTCTTCGGCGGCGCGCGCGCGATCATGGAATGGCTCGGCGAGTGCGCGGCGCTCGTGGCGGGGCGCGACCGAGCGATGGCGTGGACGACGCCGCTGGGGTTCCCGGTTGCGCAGCCTTATCGGAAACGGCGGCAGCGTGTCGTGCAGACGGTGTTCCAGAGGCTGATGCTGGACGACGAGACGCCCGCGACGGAGCTGCCGATCTCGATGCCGAGGGCCGGGAGGAGGGGAGTTAGTGGAGGAGTCGAAGAAGAGAAGGAAAACGTCCGAGGAGGAGAATGGTCGGTCAGTCTCGAGGGCGGTGAAGGCCAACGCGAAGGCAGCAGCAACGCCACTGCAGCAGCAGCAGCAGAAGGCGACGACGACGAAATCGTCTCCTTTGAGGAGGCCCTCGCGAACAAGCCCTCGAAGAAGGAGACGATGGCGACCTCGACGGCGCCGGCGACGACGAAATCGAGGGCGATGAGCCCCCGCGAGCTCGAGATCGCGCGCCGGTCCTCCGTCGTCAAGCGGCGCCAGCGCACCGCCTTCCCTCCCAACTTTATCCACGCCCTCGACTCCACGCACATGCTCTCCACGGCGGGCAGGGCCAGCGAGGCCGGAATCGCGTTCGCCGGCGTCCACGACTCGTTCTGGACGCACGCCGGGACTGTGAAGCAACTCAACGAGCTTTTGCGCGAAGCCTTCGTCGAGCTGCACTCGCGGCCTCTGTTGGAAGATCTGCTGGCGCAGCTGCGGGCGGCGCACCCGGACATCACCTTCCCGCCGCTGCCGGCGAGGGGCAAGCTAGAGCTGGAGAAGGTGCGGGACTCGACCTATTTCTTCTCTTGAAAAGAAAAAAGGTTTAACTTTTTTCTTATCAAAATTGTAAATCATGAAAAAAAGCACTGCTGTTCATATTCCATTCATTTTGAATCCCTTTTTCTCTTTCGTTTTCGTTGGTCTGTGTTGCAAGTGTTTACCTTCCTTTTGTCGCGCCCAAGTTGAAAGAAAAGAAGAAAAAAAAAGTTTTTCTTTATTTGACGCTCTCAACTCTCTCTTTCTCTCAACTTTCTCTCTCCCAGAATCAAATTATTGTCTCCTCTCTGTCTTTTTTTCTTTTTTCAAACGCGCTTCTTCGTCGCAGCGGCAGCCCTCGTCATCCGCTTCGGAGGCGAACCGGCAGCAGCAGGAGCAGCAGCGATGGCCTTCTTCTTCGGCGCAGCCTTCTTGCCCTTGGCCGGCGTCTTCGAGAGGCACCAGATGTAAAACACCGTCATGAACGCCGAAGGCACCGCGACCCACAGCCCCGGGTAGTTCTGCCTCGTCTCGAGGTACCTGTGGCCCATCACGACCGTGAGGATGACAGACACCACCAGCGAGACGGCGGTCGAAGCCTTGGAGGTCTCTCCGCGGTCGAAGGCCGACAGAGACCGAAGAGCCGCCAGGCACAGCACCGACGACGAGACGCCGCAGAAGACGAGCGACTCGTAGGACTTTCTGTTGCCCTAGGCGACGATGCCTCCGGTCGCGAGGGCGCCGGCGTAGGGGAAGCTGTTGGGTGGTGGTGGTGGTGGTGGTGGTGGTGGTGGTTTTGGTTTTGGAGGAGAAAAGGTCCGAGGTCGAGAAGAGGGTTGAAGGAAGAAAAGAAAAAAAGAGCGCAGAGAGTTTGAGAGGGACGCTCGCTCGCTCGCTGGCTTTTCTTCAATTTGGAAAGCCGCTTTCGTTCTCGTTCGAATTGCGACCCGATTACTCGCGCTTTTCGTCGCGAAATTCTTTCTGGAGCGCCAAGCGAACGTGTTCTATGCGATTTCTACAAGAGGCACGGAGTCTATACGGCGTGGAGCGAGAGAGAAGGGAGGGAAGGGGGATCTGTGCTTCCACTTGGGGGGGGTGGGGGGAGGGCGCCATGGTTTTTTTTTCTTTTCCTTCGTCGAAAGAGGCATCCCTTCCTCTGTCGTGCTTCCTTGTCCTGTTCTTTTCCTCTCTCTTTCCGGGTGTCACGCGGGAGAAGAAGGCAGACTACAGAGACTGGCGAGGAGAAACCACTAGTAACAAACGCACGTCAGGCAAAAGTCGAGCATTTCTTTCTTTTTAGGGAGAAGGGAAGAGAGCAAAAGAGCGAGGGAGCGAGCGAGGAGGAAGTCGAGGTTTTTTGTGAAACATTTCGACGTCGAAATTCTCTCCTGCTTCTTTTTCACTTTTCGCTTTTCTCGCGACCCAGAACGATGACGCTCCCGCCGACCTCCCGCTTCGACGAGCAATGGGACGTCGCGCTGACGCTCGACTGGCTGCAGGCGCTGGTGCTCGGAAGAGGGAGGCGGAGAGGAGGAAAGGAAGAGCAGGGGAAGAGTGAAGGAGCATCGACGACGACGGCGCCTCTGCCATCGACGGCAGCAAACCGGAATCGACATTCGTCCATCCGCCGCGTCGTCCTCCAGTTCCCCGACGCGCTCCTGCCCGTCTCCCTGGCCGTGCAGGCCCGCCTGAGCTCCGGCTCGATCGCTCGAGGGCTCGATTTGGAGGTGAGAGGGCCGAGAAAGAGACGAAAACGAGTTAGAGCAGATTTCGAAAAGACGTCACAGAAGAAAAGAAAAAAAAACTAGCCGTCGAAACGAAGAGAAAAAAAACCTCAACCTCCTCACCCTTCCCCCCCACACACAAAACTCCACCGTTTCCAGTTCTACGTCCTCGCCGACTCGACCTTCAACCCCGCCGCCGTCGACGAGCTCGCGTGCGTGCGCGGCGGGGGAGACGCGGTGGTCCACTATGGCAGGGCGGAGGCTCCTCTTCTGAGCGACGACGACGACGACGAAAGCGAAACCGAAGGAGAAGAAAACGGCAACGACGACGACGACGACGAACCCGAAACCGAAGAAAACGGCAACGCCTCTGCTGCCGCTTTCACCTCCCTCCCTTCCTCCTCCTGCTCCGTCCCGACCCTCTTCGTGTTCGGGAGGCAGCGGCTCGACGTCGCCGCAATCGCCAGCGCCGTGGCAGGGCACGCCAAGGGGCTGAGGAAGGCTTCTTCTGATTCTAATTCTGCGGCAGTCGTCTCGGCCGTCGTGGTCCTTCCTGACCAGCCTTTGTCGCACGCCGCGGGGCTGCTCCAGAGAGAGATAGGAGCCCTGATTGCCGCCTCCTCCAGCGAAGGATCTTCCATTCCCGTCGTGGTAGCGGCGCCGGCGTTCAGGGCGGTGAAGCCCCGAGCAGCAGCAGTAGCAGGAGCGGGAAAAGCGAAGAAGAAGGAGACAGAAAAGTCGAAGACGACGAAGACGACGGAACGCTCCTTTGATGTCCGGCGGCCCTCGCTCTCCTTCACCCTCGGGGGCCTCTCCTGGAGGCTTCCTTCCGCCGCGGCCCCCGCCGACTGCGCCTTCGTGTGGGTCGGGCCCGGGGACGAGGGCGAAGAAGAAGGAGAAAAAGGAGAGGAAGAAGGAGAAAAAGAAGAAAACGACAACAGAGACGACGACGCCTGCGCCTCTGCCCGGCAGCTCCTCCGCCTCTCGCTCTCCACCGCCGCGAAGGGGGGATGGGCAACCGTCCACCCCCTCTCGGGCAGGCTCGTCGTCCCCCCTCCCCTGGGCAACCGCAGGCTGCTAGGGAGGCGTTATTTTGCGGTGCAGAAGGCCGCGAACGCCTCTCTCGTCGGGATCGTGCTCGCGACCTCTACCGGGGGCGAGAAGAAGAAAGAGGAAGAAGAAGAAGAAGAAGAAGGAGAAGGAACTCCTTCTTCTCCTGCTGCTTCTCCTGCTGCTGAAGCCGAAGAAGAACAACCCCCTTTCTCTTCTTCTTCTTCTCCCTCTCCTCTCCCGGCTCACATCGCGGCCTCGGACGCGCTGCTCCGCCTCGCGAGGGCCGCCGGGAAGAGGCCTTACTCTTTGGCGATGGGAAGGCCGACGGCCGCGAAGCTGTCGAATTTCCCTGAGCTGGGAGCCTTCGTGCTGGTGGCCCCACCCGGAGGGCAGCTCCCCCCGCCTGGGACGCTGGAGGCGCTGGCGCCCGTGCTGACGCCGGCGGAGGCCGTGATCGCTTGGGGGTGCAGCGGCGGGGGAGGAGGAAGAGGAGAAGGAGAAGAGGAAGAAGAGGAAAGCGAAACAGAAGGCGAAGACCCCGCGTCCCGCCGGGACCCCTCTTCTTACTCCCTGGAATCCCTCCCTGCCGTGGCTCGCGCCGCCAACGCCGCCGCGGAGGCGCTGGAGAGGAGGAAGAGGAGGAGGTCAGCGGCGGGAAAAGGGTTCGAAGGAAACGGAATAGCAAGGCTGTCGCTGGTCGACGGAGCCAGCTACAATTCCTCCCTCCCTCCTCCTTCTACTTCTGCTTCCGCTTCTGCTTCTTCTCAGCCTTCTTCTGCCCCCACTCCTTCTTCCTCGCAGCTCGCCCTCCGCCACGACGACGGTGCACTTGCCGACGTCTTACCCGAGTCGAAACGGGAGCTGCTGACGCGCGCGGCCGACTTTTTGGCCCGCGGAAGGACGTGGCGAGGGCTCGAGACGCCGGCCACGGGCGGCGCGCCGGCGGCCGCGGCGGTTGGGGCGGTGCCGGGCAGGAGCGGAAAGGCTGCGGGTTACGAAGGGGAGGGGGACAAGTGATTTGTAAAATAAAGAGGCAAAGGCCTGTGGCCTCTCACATTTTTCGCGGAAGAGGAGCTCAATTTCGCTTTCTCCTTTGTGGTTGTCCTTTTTCTCTCTCTCTCTCTCTTCTCCTCTCGAAAAGAACGGCCTCGCCACGCTTGCAGCACAGCGAGGCCATGCCCGTCGCACGTCCGCTGCTGCGCGCGCTGCTCCGAGCAGAGTCAGCCTGGAGGAAGGCCGCGCGGGTAGCGATGGAGCGATCGGCGGCGGCGGCGTCAAGCTCGTCATCTTCAATCTCGACCTCCTCCGACCTCGACGACGAACCCTCGACCTCCTCCTCGACCACGCTCCGCTTCCGCGAGCCCATGGACGTCTCCGCCTGGCAGCGCGGCAGGCACGGCTGGGCCCTGGGAGGGGAGAGCTACCACCTCGAGGCGGCCAGAGCCGCCCTCGGCGGCGGAGACGACGGCTCCGCTGCTCTGCCGCTCGGGCCGCCGACCTCGGGCGTCTTCCGCGGCACGGGGCTCCGGCGCCTAATCCTCTCCAACTTCCGTGCCGCCGCCGCGGCGGCAGCGACGACGGATCTTTCCGCGGCAGAGGACGCGGGCTTCGCCGCCCTGCGAGCTTTGGGCGAGCAGCGGGCGATGGAGAGGTGCTCGAGCGATTCTCTTTGTGCAAACGGCGTGCGGGTAGAGGCGACGGCGGCGCTCGTCGCGGCGCTGCCCTGCTCCCTATCCTTGTCGCCGTCGAGGGCCTCTCCGGCGATGAGGGCGGTGACTGCCGCCGGTCCTGGCGTTATCGTCATCACGAGCGTCGGGGAAGCCGGGAGCAGTGACGAGGAGGAGGAGAGCGGGGAGGACGAGGACGAAGACGAGAGCGACGACGACGACGTCGACGACACCTCTCGTCGGGCGAGCCGGGTCGCCTCCTTTCCTCCTCCCTCTCCCTCTTCTTCGCCGTCGTCCGCAGCGTCGACGGCCCCGGAGATGCGCTACGTCTTCACCTACCGCCTCCGGATAACAAACACGAACCCGCCGCTGCCCGACGACGACGAGGAGGACGAGGAGGAAGAAGATGGAGAAAGCGACGGCGGAGGAGAGGAGGGCGAAGAAGAAGCGACGGCGGCGGCAGAAACTGCGAAAGGGACCTCTTCTTCTCATCCTTCTCATTCTCAGACCCCGGGCCTCCGCGTGCAGCTGCTGACCCGCGGCTGGCAGATCCGCGACTCCTCAGGCCGCCTCCACGCCGCGGTACCGAAAGGATCACCCGGCGTCGTCGGCTGCACGCCCGTGCTTTCCCCCGGAGAGACATTCGAGTACTATAGTTCAACGGATCTGCCGACGCCCGCCGGAGTGATGAGCGGTTCCTTCGGGATGACGGTCGTGGGGAACCCCGGGGACGGAAACGGGAACGGGAGTGAAAGCTCGAGCAGCAGCAGCTCTACCGGGAGGAGCAGCGGCAGTGGCATCGGGAGAAACAGGAAGCAGCAGCAGCAGCAGAGGCAGCGGAAGAGTCCTTCTCCTTCTTCGCCGGTCCTGTCGACGGTGGCGGCGAGGAGGTTCGAGGCCGTGGTGGCGCCGTTCGCGCTGCGGGCCGACCCTCTGAAGCGGTGAAGGGAGGATATCGAGGTTGGAGAGGTCGAAGAAGAAGGTTGAAGAAAAACTTTGTAAAAAAAACACTTTTTTCTCTTTCTTTTCTGCTTTCGCGTCTCTTTCACTCTTTTTTGAAGCGCGCGTTTTCCAGAGAGAGAGAGAGAGAGAGAGAGCACGCCTCTCTGTGAGCGCCATGGCCGATCCACAGAGCGGAGAGGTGCTCCAGTTCGAGCAGCTGCAGGTGAGAGACAAAGAAAGAGGGAAAAGGGATCGATGATGACGACGATGACGCTCTAGCCATTCGTTTTTTCTCTCTCAATCACTCACCTCCCCTCCCTCTCCCTCCCTCCCTCCAACTCTTCCCAGAGCGCCGTCTCCCCCGAGTTCTGGGCAGCTCTGGGCGCGGCCAAGCTCGATGAGTGGAAGCTTTCCGAGGAGCCGCGCGAGATTTACGGTAAAAGATATTTTTTTCTTCACTTTGACCTCGACCTCGTTCTCTTTTCGACCTCGACCTCACGCCTCTTTCTTTCTCTCTCTCTATCTCCCTTCTTCCCGATCGATCCACAGGCTTCCTCTCCCCCTCCGCGCACGACGGGATCCCGGCAGCGCTCCAGCTGAACGAACGGTCGCTCCAGCCCGCGAAGAAAACGGAGCGCGAAAACGAAAACGACGGCGACGGTAACGACCAAGCGAGCTCTCCTCCTCCTTCCTCTTCTTCCCCTCCTCTTCCTCCGTGGCCTCCGGTCCCGCCCTCGGGCGCCACCGCGGTTCCAGGCACGCTCCTGCTGGTCAACTCGCGGGAGCGGTTCCTGGGGCTGGACCGCAGGGCGGCGCTGGCGAGGGAGGCGGCGAAGGTGTGGCGGAGCGCGGTTGTTGTCGCGGGGAGCCGAGGAGGAGGAGGAGGAAGAGGAGGAAACGACGAAAACGACGACGACGACGACGACGACGACGACGACGACAGACGCGGAAGCGGCGGAAGCTGCGGCGAGCCCGATCCCTCGCCGGGGCTCTCCCGCTTCCTGCTCGTCGCGCATGCCGACCTGAAGACCTACAGGTACACCTACTGGTTCGCGTTCCCTGCGCTCAAGCCGCCCAAGCCTTTCCTGTGCTCTCGTCGTAATTGTGCTTCTTCCTCGGCGGCGGCAGAAGAAGAAGAAGAAAAAGAGGAACCGGGAGCCACAACGGCGACGGCAACGGCGACGGCGACGGCAGCGCAAGCTCGGCCCCTCGCCTCCGCGCTGGGAGCCTTCGCGGCCGAGGCGGTCGCCGCTGCCTGCGACAAGTACCGCAGGAGGGAGAGGGAGAGGAAGGGAGGGGGCCCGCCGTTGGCATGGGCAGTGGAGCTCTCTGCTGCGAGGAAGGCGGCGGAGGAGGGAGGGGGAGAGACGGCAACTTGTTTGCCGCTGCGCCGCCTCTGGAGCCAAAGCGAAACTTCTTCTTCTTCTAATCCTTCTTCTTCTTCTAATCCTTCTTCTTCTTCTTCTCCCGCGCTCCTCCTCGCCTTCGCAGACCCTGGCGCGGACTCCGGGCACCCAGGGTGGACCCTGAGGAACGCGCTCTACGCGGTAGCGGCGGCGAAAGCGGCGAAAGCGGCAGCGGGGGCTCGAGGCGGAGGAGGAGGAAGAGAGAGCGGCGACAACAGCGAGAAGAAGGAAGAGAACGAGACATCTCCCCTCCCGCCCCTCCCCCTCCTCCGCTGCGTCTGCGTCCGCCTCCGCCGCGGCGTCGTCTCCGCCGTGGCCTGCCTCGCCCTCGACGTCGATCTGCGGTCCGCGGAGGTGGTCGTCGGGGCGGCGGCGGAAGCGGCGGAAGAAGAGGAAGAGGAAGAAGGAGAAGGAAAAGGAGAAGAAGGAGCAAAAAAGCGCGAATTTCCTTTCCCTCCTCCAGAGGCGACGGGCTGGGAGCCCAACGCCCGCGGCAGGGCCGGCCCGCGCACGGTCGACCTCTCGTCGGCCCTCGACCCGGCCAAGCTGGCCGCTGACGCGCTCGCGCTCAACCTCAGGCTGATGCGCTGGCGCGCCGCGCCCTCTCTCGACCCCGGCGTCGTCTCGAGGAAGAAGTTCCTGCTGCTGGGGGCAGGGACGCTGGGCTGCTCCGTCGCGAGGACGCTGCTCGGTTGGGGGGTCACCGACATCACCTTTGTGGATTCCGGTGTGGTTTCTTATTCCAATCCTCCGAGGCAGAGCTTGTTCGAGCACGCGGACTGCTTTAACGGAGGAGGAGGAGGTGAAGGAGGAAGCGGAAGCGGGGGAGGGGGCAAGCCCAAGGCGGAGGCGGCCGCGGCGGCGCTCCGGAGGATTTACCCGGGCTCCCGCGCCAAAGGGATCCGCCTCTCCATCCCTATGCCCGGGCACCCGCTCTCCGGCTTCGTCGGAAACGACGACGGAGAAGGAGAAGGCCCTGCTCCAAAAAATGATCGAGACGACCTTTCGAGGGTCTCTGCGGCGGTGACGGAGCTCGACTCCCTGATCCAAGCGAGCGACGTCGCGCTGCTGCTGACGGACACGCGGGAGGCGAGGTGGCTTCCGGCTTTGCTCTGCGCGGCTCACGGTAAAGTGTGCGTGACTGCCGCCCTGGGTTTCGACAGCTACGTCGTGATGAGGCACGGAGGGCCTCCGAGGGAGGAGGAAGAAGAAGAGGAAGAGAAGGTTGAAGGAGAAGAAAAAGAAGAAGAGAGCGGCGGCGGCGACGAAGAAGAACGGCGGCGACGGAAACAGAACCGAAGAACGAAAAACCGCCGCGACAAGCACAGGCGCCTCGGCTGCTACTTCTGCTCCGACGTCGTCGCCCCCACGGACTCGACCCGAGACCGCGCCCTGGACCAGCAGTGTACCGTCTCGAGGCCCGGGTGCGCTCCCTTGGCGGGGGCGATCGCGGCGGAGCTGGCAGCAGCGGTGCTCGCCCACCCGCTCGGCGTCGAGGCCCCGCCGCCGAAAAGTCAACGACGACGAAATCATGACTCCGATTCCGACGATTCCGACGACTCCGATCCCGAGCTTGAGTTCGACCTTCCCCTCGGGGAGGCCGCCCACATGGTCCGCGGCCGCCTGGGAGCGGCCTTCGCGCAGCAGGCCATGGTCGCCGAGGCCTTCGAAGGGTGCACCGCTTGTTCTCGGAGGGCCGTCGATGCCTACAGGTCGCGGGGGGCGGGTTTCGTGCTGGAAGCGCTGCGGGACCCGGGGTCGCTGGAGGCTCTGACTGGCCTCGACGAGCTGCACGCGTCGGTCGGGGCGATGATGATGGCGGCGGCGTCGGAGTCGGATTCGGTGGAAGGAGGAGAAGGTGGAGGAGAGGGAGAAGGGAAGAAGAAGGAGAAGGAGGAGAAGAAAGAGGACGACGAGGACGAAGAATGGACCGAGCTTTGAAAACCTTTTTCATCTTTTCCGAGTTTTTCCAAGTGTATCATTTCTATAAATTTACAAGAACGAGGAAGAAGACGAAGACGAAGATGAAGGAGGAGGCAAGCGGATCCTCGCCTCTGTCCCCAGCGACCCGAGACCACCACCTCCAACTCCTCCTCCAACTCCTCCTCCGTTCGAGAGGAGATCCCGCCGCGCCCTCAGCTCCAGCGTCCTGGTCGCCAGCGCCTGGTACGCGCCCCTGGCTGCCCCGGCGAGCAGCCTGACGTTGGGGTCCGGGTCCGAGGCCGCGGCGGTCGCGGCGTGCGCGGCCGCGGCGTCGAGCGCGCCCCGCAGCCTGCGGTCCCAGGGCGCGACGGAGGAGTTCCTTCTCTCTCCTTCCGCCGCCTCGCCCTCTCCTCCTCCTCCTCCCGACCCTCCTCCTCCTAGCAGCGCTGTCGGGGGCAGGGCGCCCGCGGCGGAGGCGGCGGACGCCAGGGCGCAGCGCCTGACATAGGGACTCGCCGACCGTCGCACGTCCGGGCTCGACGCCAGCTCCAACAGGGCCGCGGCGACGGGAGCGGCGGCGCCGGCACTCGCGCCGGGAGCAGCGTTGGCGGCCGCGCTCCCCACGAAGCCGGCCAGCGTCGTCAGCAGCCTGCCGAGCAGCAGCGCGTCGCGGCCGAACAGGTCGACGCCGTGGCGCTCGGTGTCGCACTCCGCGAGGAGGGCGGTGGCCCACGGCACGGCGTGCGGGAGGAAGAGGTTTTTTTGGCTTTTTTGAAAGGTTTTCACCGCCGTTGCCGCCGTCATCGAAGCTGGGTTTTTCACGCCGCTGCCCCAGACGCGACTCTTGCCCACGACAGCAGCTCCAGAGGATCCCGAGGGAAGGGACAGCGGCGGCGGCTCTTTTCCTCTCGCCGCCTCCAGCTGCGGCACCCCGCCGGCGGCCAGCGCGCGTGCGGCGCCCGTGAGCGAGTCTAGCACCAGCAGCCGCTGGTGCGTGTCGAGGTGCGGAGAATAAAGCAGCCTCGCCAGCTCCGAGCCGGCCGCCTCGGGCTCCAGGGTCAGGAGGTCGACGAGGGCCTGGGCGCGGGCGGCGGTGGCGGGCAGGGAAGGGGTAGAAGAAGGGGTTCTCCTTCGCGAGAGGGAGAGCGCTGAACTTTCGCCGCCGTTGTCTTCAAATTCCTCCTTGGAAAATTCCTCCTCGTCATCTGCCCATTCGGGAAGCCGCGCCTGCAGCAGCGCCCCGGCCAGCTCCGCCGCCGACGCCCTCAGCTCCGCCGGGCACGACCGCAGCAGCCCCCTCACGGCCTTCACCGCCGCCACGGCCCCTCCCGGGTCGGCGTCCGCCGCGCGGAGTGCCATCGCGGCGTCGCGGAGCTGCGCCGGCCTGCCTCGCCCGGCGTCGAGCCCTGAGGCCACGCCTGCGGCGCGCTGCGCCGCGGTGGGGGCGCCCTCGGCGTGTGACGAGACGAGGTCGAGGGCCTCTGGGTCGCGCGGCGGTTTGCGAGGATTCAGGTCGAAGCGGAAGGAGAAGGCGGAGCGGGAGGAGGAGGAAGAGGGCTTTCTCGGTTTCGACGACGACGACGGCGGAAGGAGCGCCTTTGTCGTCGTTCCTTGCTTCTTCTCCCTCTTCTGCTTCTCCGCCTCTGCCTTCCAGTCGGAGACGGCCCCCGGGGTCTCCCTTGCCAGCGTGCGCGGCGCGATGAACTCGTCGTCGGAGTCCGCGAGCGGGCTCTGGAGCTGCTTCTGCTTCTGCTTTTGGTCTTGGCTTTTCGCCGTCGTCGTCGTCGTCGTCATCGTTTGCTGCTGCTGCTGCTGCTGCTGCTGCTGCTGCTGCTGCTGCTGCTGCTGCTGCTGCTGCTGCTCTTGCCCTCGCTTCTCCGCCTCGATGCTGCCGCCGAACAGCAGCCTCCACGACCCGGCGCCGCAGTCAGACGACCAGCGCTCCTCGGGGGACAGGCCCAGGTCGCCGCACCCTTCGAAGAGAGCGAACGGGCCCTTCGGACCGGCAGAGGAGGAACTCCCCTCTCCTCCTCGTCCTCCTCCTCCTTCGTTCCCGCTTCCGCCGGCTCCGCCTCCGCTTCCGCCTCCGCCTCCGCCGCCAAAGCCCAGGACGGAAGCCAGCTCTCCGCCGACTCGCATAGCCTGCGCCCTGTGCGCCTCGAGCGGGGAGTCGAGCCTGGATCCCACGCCGGAGAGGAGGGCCGGGACGAGGCCGGGGCAGCACGCGTCGAAGAGGGCTGTCGAGTCGAGAGGAGGAGGAGGAGGCTCTTTTTCGTCTTCCTCTTCTCCTTCTTCATCTTTCTTCTTCTTCGTCGTCGTCGTCGTCGCCGTCGCCATCGCCGCCGTCGCCGTCGCCGTCGCCTTCCTCCTCGAGAGCGCCTCCCCGACCACTGTCAATCCCGCGACCAGCTGCGCCGAGGCGTACCCCGCGACGTGCGGTGGGGTCCCCAGCGCGGCCCCGGGGGCACTCCAGGCCGCGGCAGCGTCCGCCAGCGCGCGAGGGAGCAGCGACAGCTCGAGAGAGGGAAAGGTTGCTGTTGTTCCTTCTTCTTTCCCTCCTTCTTCTCCTCCTTCTTTCTCTTCGCTTCCCCCCACTTCGAGCGACGCCAGCAGCGGTGCGACGACGGCCGCGGCCGCGGGGGGCAGGGCCGCCGACGAGCGGCCGGTGAGGAACTTGTCGGCCAGGGCGAAGAGCGCCGCGGGCGTCGTCAGGGCCCGCGAGCCGGCGAGGCGGAGGAGCGACGCCGCCGCCTTCTCTGCTCTCTCGAGCGACGACGACGACGACGGCGAAAAAGACGACGACGGCGGCGAAGAAGAGGGATGAGAACTCGCCGCCTTGGCGCAGCAGACGAGCAGGCCGCGGAGCAGCGCCTCCGCCGCGGCGCTGTCCTCGACGCGGGAGAGGACCTCTCCCAGAGCGAGCGAGGAGGAGGAGGGCGAAGAGGACCTCGAAGCTCCCTGGAAGGCGCCGAGCGCCGCGGGCGCGCCCAGCCCTCGCCGGCAGAGGCGCGCGAGCAGCAGCGCCGCCGCCTCCGCGGCGGCGGGAGCGACAGAGGAGGAAGAAACCGCCACCGCCTCCACCGCCTGCCTCGCGAACGAGCACGCGGCTGCATTCGGCTCTAGCAGGTCGATGCACCCCGCGGCGGCGGCGCGGTCGGGGCAGGCGGCGAGCGCCGCGGCGAGGCGCTCTGCCCTCGCCGCGAAAGCGTCGTCGTCGTTTTCGCCATCGTCGTCGTTTCCGTCGTCGTCGTCGTTGTCGTTTTCGGCTCTTTCTTCGCTTTCGTCGCCTCTCCCCGCCACCTCCGCCAGAAACAGCTCCCTCACCCCCTCCCCCTCGACGAACCTCGCTGCCAGCAGCCTCGCAGCCGCTCGAGCGCCGGGAGCCGCCGCCATTGTGCCCCTCGAAGCGTCGAAAGAGGGCGCGAACGGCAAGGAGGTGAGAGGGGTGTTCGAGGAGGAAGAGGAAAGAAGCTGCACGGAGCCGAGGTGGTCGCTGCAGGCCTCCAGGGCCGCGGAGGGCTCCGCCTTTTCAAAAAACGCGTCGAAGAGCTCGCGGATCTCCGCTTCTGTGAGCTCGGAGAGCCAGTCCGGGGCGACGAGGGACAGAAGGGCGTCGGCGAGCTGAGGGAAGGAGAGAGAGAGAGCCGAAGAGCGAGACTTTGCTGCTGCTGCCGCTTCTCCTTCCTCTTCTTCTTCTTCTTTCACCAGTCTCTCCTCAAGGGCTGCTATGCTCGCCTCTGCAGCTGCGCAAGCCTCCTCGGCGGCCTTGCTGGCCTTCGTCCTCGCCTTCGAGGTCGAGGTAGAAGAAGAAGTGTTGTCGTCGTCGTTGCCGTTTGCAGTTTTCGACGATGACACTTCGGAGCAAAGCAGCGCTTTGGCCAGCGCTCGCAGCACTTTCTTGACCTGTGCAGCATGTTCATTTTAATCCGCAAATTGTTCAGCGAGTGAGAGAGAAAGTGGAGAGAAAGAAGTGGAGAGAGAACGGGGGAGCGGCAGAAAGAAGATGTCCAATCGTCGAGAAATTCAAATGGGCTAGCTCGAAGAGACATCGATCTTCTTCTTCTCTTCCATCTGCCCTACCTGCTCCACCTCCTCGGCCGCGGCGAGGGCCTCGCATGCTGCTGAGACGGCCGCGTCGACCAGAGGTCGGAGATAAGCGGAGCCATCGGAGACGGCGGTCATTTTTTCTTGACGGGAGAGAGAGAAAAAAAATGAAAAAAAAAACGGAAAAATGGTTTTTTTTTCTTCTCGAGAAAACGGGTTCTAATAACAAAAATTCCTCTCTTTCAACGGAAACCAAAACGGGCGATCCACCTCCTCTCCATCTGAATGCTTTCGCGCAAATCACGGGACGATAAAAGAACAGTAACTTCTACCAAAAATTTGGAGATCTCGCGCGGCGGAAAAAAGAGGGCTGCTCTGAGTCCAAACTTTTTTCTTTACTTTTTTGCAGCGAGCTCCGCGGCCTTCTTCTTGTTGGCCTCCTCCTCCTCCTCGGCGTCGAGCCGGGCGTGCACGGCCTGCGAGTCGCAGCCCAGCGCCAGCATGCACGCGGCCTCGTCCTCCGGAGACAGGTTCTTGCAGGCGTCGACGGCGTCGCTGTGAGGGGTAGGGGAGGAGGTGAGAGTTTGGAAGAAGAGAAGGAGGGAGGTGAGAGAAGCGGAGAAGAAGAGGGTCGAGGTCGAGGTCGAGAAAAAAAAAACGAAGAAGAAGCGCTTGGCATCTAAAAAGAAACCGAAAGCAATTCCCGCCTCGTTCCGCGCTCTTTCCTGAAGCATTTGCCTCTGCAAGGTAGTGCGTGTCGCAACTTGCACATCGACTTACCGGGCATCGGCCAGGAGGCACTCTCCGCGCGGCTCCGAGGGCTCAAAGTGCTCCTCGGGTTTGCCGCTCCTCATCGCGGTGCGGGGTTTGATGATGCTGCCGCTGGTGGGCCTCCTGTTGCTTTTGGCCAGCGGCGCCGCGGCGCGCAGCGAGTGAGCAGACGTCAGGACCGAGTACATGATGGCTTGAGGGTGCGGGAAAAGAGCGGGGGAAAGGCGGGTTCTTTCTCGTTGGGGGAAAAAAGGGTGGGGAAGAAAGAGACAAAACTTTTTTTTTTCTTCCTGAAATTCAATTATCTGATCGTTGTCGACTCAGCACGTTTGGTCGACCTCGACCTCCTCGACCCCCTCGACACCTCAGCTGCTGGGGGTCCTCCGCGACGCCGCCTTCCCTTTTTGTGGAAAACAGAAATTCGATTTGATAGCACGGGCTCTCGCCTCTCGAAACAAAAGAGGCAAGAAGAAGAAAGATGAAACCAAAAACGCGAAAAGAAAAAAAAAAACTCTCTCTCTCTCTTCTCTTCTCTTCTCTTCTCTTCCTCTCCTCTCAAAACCCGACCCCCTTCTTCGGCCCCGCCACGGGCCTCCCCTTCCCTGACGCCGCGGCCTTCTGCGCCTCGGCCAATTCTTCTTGGATCGTCCTCGGCGGAGGGAGGATCCGGTCGATCACCCCGTACTCCAGAGCCTCCTCGGCGCTGAAATACTTGTTGCGGTTGAAGTCGCGCTGGACCTCCGCCATGGGCTTGCCCGTGGCGTTGCAGAGCACCGCGTTGACGTAGTTGCGGACGCGGAGGAGTTCTGGAGGGATTGGGGGGGAGGGAGATTGGTTTTTTATCAATGAGACAAAGAGAGAGAGAAGAAGAAGAAGAAGAAGAAGGGAAAGAAAAAAACAGAAAAGAAAAAAAACGAACCTCGCGCCTCGTTGTCGATGTCCGCCGCCTGGCCCCTAGCCACCCCGCTCGGGTGGTGCAGCATCACCCTGGTGTTGGGCAAGACGGCTCTTTTCCCTTTCGTGTCAGTGGCGAGCAGGAACCCGGACATCCCCATGCACGCCCCGAAGCCGATAGTGCCGACATCCGACTTCAGGTACCTCATCGTGTCGTGGAGCGCCAGAGAGGGGACGACCTCTCCACCTGTGCAGTTGATGTAGATCCGGATGTCCTTCTGGGACTCGGAGTCGAGGTAGAGCATGGTGGCGACGAGCTGGTTGGCGAGCTCGTCGTCGACGGGCTTCTGGAGGAAGATGATACGGTCGCGGTACTGGAGTGAGTTTTTTTTTTAGAAGAGAGGTCGAGGTTCAGTTTTTTCGGGGGTTTCTTCTTCTTCTTCTTCTTCTCGTTCTCTTTCTCTTGTCTCGCTCTCTCTTTCCCCTTCCTCTCACCAGGCAGTTCCAGATGTCGATCCAGACCCACGCGCCGCCCTTGGGCAGGCGGTAAGGGACGCGGGGCACCCCCACGGGCATCATCGTGACCGCCCTCCTCCTCGAGACAAAGCTTGACGTCGCCGCTCTTCCTCTTCCGCCGCTGCTACTAGAACTCGAGGCTCGCGAGCTCCTCGACACCCGCCCGGAGGCCTGCGCGGCTGCGGTGGCCATCCAGTCGCCGGCCATCGCGGCGGTGGAGGGCGCCGCGGAGGCGACGTGGGCTATGTGTGGTTTTTGGGTTTCGGAGGGAGGAGGAAGAAGGAAGGGGGGGTTGAGAACAAGGTCGAGGTCGAGGTCGAGGTCGGAAGGGGGGAAAAAAAACCTGGCCGCCGCCGATTTCTCTCGCTCGCTCGCATCTTCTCGCGATCTTCTCTTTCTGGCTGCATTCCCCATCTTTTGATCTCGCTGTGCTTCGCAGCTCTAGCTCGCGTCCGTACCTGCCCGCGCCAGCCCGACAAAGGGCGCCATCGAGGCCGTGGGGGAGAGCCTGTGGGAGTTTGTTTGAGTGGAATTGGGAATTTACTTCGTGAGCGTCGTCATCACCGTCGTCGAAGGATTCTTCTCTCTCTCGCGCGCGCGTACACTCCCCTGCCCCTTTCGCAATTCTCGTCTCTCACCTCCGCGCAGACGCAGAAGACATCGTCGCCCTCCTCGTCGTCGCCGAAGCGGAGGAAGAGGCGTAGGAACCTCGCAAGAGGCTCATCTTTTTGGTTCAGAAAAGAAGTTGGTCGGAGATCGAAGTGGGAATCGACGACGCAAGAGCAGGGGGCTTTTGCTTCGCTCTTCTTTTAGAGCCTTTGTCCGTTTCTGATTTCCCTGTCGGCCGTGAGTCTTGCGACAAAGGAGACAGCGACGTGCGCGAGCTGTCGAAGAGAGAAGGAAAAAAGAAAGCGCGAGGTGAAAACCCTTGTCGGTCGAAAAAAAAAAGAAAAAGTGAATTTTTCAGAGCTCTCTTCCACACAAGCAATTCGGAAAGAAAGAAAAAAAATCAAGAATGCTCCACCTCTTTTCCTCTTCTTCGACACGGGTCGCGGCGCCCCTGCCGGCGCGGACCCTGCTCGCGCGCGCCGCCGCAGGAGGTGCCGAGCTCTCCGGACCACCCATGCGTCCAGTCAGGCCCACGGCCCCACCGAGGACGAGCCCCAAGCCCGCAGGAGGTGGCGGCGGCGGGGGCAACGGCGGCACTAGTGGAAGCGGCAGCGGCACAAGTTCGACGGCTTCTCCCAATGGCAGCGGCCTGCAGCGCCCTCCTCCCTCGCAGCGCACCTACGATGCGAGACGACAGCAGCAGCAGAACGGCTCCGGAGGTAGGTTTGGTGTGGGCTGGTGTGTGTGTGTGTGTGTGTGTGTGGCGCGCGAGCGAGCGATTGGAGAATGGCAAAAAGACGAAAAAAGGTTGATTGGTGAGAGAGAGGCGCTCAATTTCGTTCGAACAAACAAACGAAGAAAAAAAGCCGCATTGCCGCCGCGCAGTTCTGCCTCGTGCGCGATTCTTCTGCGTTGTTTTTTGATCGCGATGGTATCGCTTTGATGTGTTTGATGCTCTAGTTGCAGCAGATTGGGACTGGAAGGGCGCGAAGGGTGTGAAATGGGGAAGCGGCGGATTCGACTTTGGTGAAAATCGGTTGGTGGCGGCTAGGCGAGTTTTCGTTTTTTCTTCTTCTTTTTCTTTTTTTTCAACCTCCTTATCTCTCACTTCTTCCTCTCTTCTTCTTTCTCTCTTCTTCTCCTCTTCTCTTCTCTATCCACGCACAGGCCGCGGAGGCGAGGGCGGAGGCCGCGGCGGCGGTCGCGGAGGCGGTCGCGGAGGCGGCGGCGGCGGCGGTCGCGGCTACAACAACGGCCAGCGGACCTTCAACAACAACGGCGCTCCCGGCACCGCCGGCAGCGGCCCTTCCTCTTCCGGCGCCCCGGGGGCCCCCACCAGCCCCAACGGCGGCTTTGGCGAGCGCCGCGGGCCCGGAGGAGGCCCGCCCGGAGCTAGCCGCTTCGGCGCCAACGCCCCCCGCGGCGGCTTCAGCGCCGGCCGCGGCGCCGGCCGGGGCAAAGGGAGGGGAGGCGACTCTTTCGACCGCGACTCTTCGGATTCTCGCCGCGGGGGACCCCGCCAGTCCGCCGCCGAGAAGGTCGAGGCCCGCCGCTCCGCCCGCATCGCCCGCAAGACCGCCCGCGCCGCCAAGAGCGAGACAGCAGTCGCCGAAGACATCTTCGAGGTCCCTACGGTTGGGATGCCCCTCTCCGAGCTCGCAGACAAGATGGCTATCTCCCCCGGTGCCATCGTGAAGGCCCTTTTCATGCGCGGGGTGATGGTGCAGGTCAACCAGGTGCTCGACGCCGAGATGGTGGTCGGGGTGGCCGCGGAGTTCGGCTGCGAGGCCGTGGTCGAGGACGAGGCGGGCGTCGCCGACGCCTCCCGCAAGTCGGACGATTTCGGGGGGCGCCTGTCTGCAGAGGACGTTGGGGAGCTCGCGCTGCCCCGTCCTCCGGTCGTCACCGTCATGGGCCACGTCGACCACGGCAAGACGTCTCTGCTGGACTACGTGCGCAAGGCGAGGGTGGCAGCGGGCGAGGCCGGGGGGATCACGCAGGGGATTGGCGCTTACACCTGCGACCTCGAGATGCAGAGCGACAGCAGCGAGGAAGAAGAGGAAGCATCGCCTTCTTCTTCTTCTCCCTCAAAAACAACAACTACAACCCGCCGCATCACCTTCCTCGACACGCCTGGCCACGAGGCCTTCTCCGCCATGCGCGCGCGAGGGACCAGGGTCACCGACATCGCGATCATCGTCGTCGCGGCCGACGACGGCGTGAGGCCCCAAACCTTAGAAGCTATCGCGCACGCTCGCGCCGCCGGTGTCCCCATCATCGTGGCACTCAACAAGATGGACAAGGAGGGGGCCTCCCCGGACCGAGTGAAGCAGGAGCTGGCCGAGGCCGGAGTGGTGGCCGAAGAGTGGGGCGGCGACGTGCCCATCTGCCCGATCTCCGCCAAGAAGGGCGAGGGAGTCGACGCCCTGCTCGAGACTGTGTGCCTTGTTGCCGAGCTCGAGGAGCTCTCGGCCAACCCGGACAGGCCCGCGGTGGGTACTGTGCTGGAGGCCAGCCTGGACCGCAGGACGGGGCCGACGGCGAACGTGCTGGTGGCCGCCGGCACGCTCAGGCCTGGAGACATCGTCGTCAGCGGCGGCGCGTTTGGCCGGGTGCGCTCACTGCTCGACGGTTCTGGAGCCGACGTCGAGTCGGCAGGCCCTTCGATCGCCGTGAAACTGGTCGGGCTCAGCGCCGTTCCTGCGGCCGGAGAGCCCTTCGAGGTCTGCGAGACCGAGCAGGAGGCGCGCAAGAAGGCCGAGGCGGCCGAGGACGCCGCGAGGCTCGCGAGGCTGCAGGACGCGGCGGCGACGACGCGCGTGACGACGATGAGCCTGGCGTCGATGTCGCTCGACGACGACGACTTTGGCGGCGCGCTGTCGTCGAGCGCCGGAGACTCCGGTGCTACTTCCTCGAGCAGCGGCGGGTGGTCCTCCGCCTCCGGAGGCGCCGGAGGCAACGGCGTCGACGGCGACGTCGAGGCCCTGCAGCGGATCAACGTCGTTTTGAAGGCCGACGCCGCGGGCGCCGTCGAGGCGATCAAGGCCGCGGCCGCGTCGCTGCCACAGGACCGGGTGACGCTTCGTTTCCTGCTGGCCGCCGCGGCCGACATCACGCTGTCTGACGTCGACCTCGCCTTCGCGTCCGACGCGCTTGTCCTGGGCTTCAACATCGAGCCCTCCGATGCCGTTGCCGCCTCTGCAAAACGCTCGGGCGTCACGATCAAGTCCTACAAAGTGATTTACGACGTTCTCGACGATTTGAGGGCCGCGATGGAAGGCAGGCTCGCGACGGTGGACGAGCGCTTGCCGCTGGGAGAAGCCACGGTCCGCGCTGTGTTCGGCTCCGGGTCCCGACGCGTGGCGGGCTGCGCTGTCACCGAGGGCCTGCTCCGCAAGGGAGCCCTGGCCATCGTCAAGCGTGGCAAGCAGGGTAAAGTGGTCGCGGAGGGCAAGATCACCTCCCTGCGGAGGATCAAGGAGGACGTCAAGGAGGTTTCCGGGATCGGCACAGAGTGCGGCGTCGGCGTCGAGGGTTTCGCGGAATGGGCAGAGGGGGATTCGATCGAGGTCTTCGAGCTTAAGGCCAAGCAGAGGACGCTGGAGGAGGCGAGTAAAGAGGTTGCTGACCTCGGGGCGACACTGGCGACGGCGCCCGTGGTCGCTGCGAGCGGCGCCGAGCCCGCGGGGGTGAAGAGCTGAAGGAGGGAGGGAAAGATGAAAGCGGGGATTTTTTTCTCTTCCGCTTCTTCTTCTTTCGTTTCAAATCAGGCAGCCATCGCCATTCATTTTTGACTTGATTTTTTGATGTTTTTTACTTTTTATTTTTGGGCGAGAGCGGGGAGGGAGGGGAGAGAGAGAGAGAACGGGGAGAGAAGGAGAGAGAGAAAGAGAAAGAGAGTGAACGGAGAGAGAAAGGAGAGAAAGAGGAGAAAAGAGAGAGAGGAAAGAGAGAAAAAAGTCCCAAACCCGTTGCAACGAAACAACACCAAAAAAGAGCAACCACAGTTAACTCAGAGGCTTTGAAAAGCCGTCCCGCTCTCTCTCTTGCTTTGCGCGACGGAAAACGAGGCTAGGTGCTCGCTGCGAGAAAAAAGGAAAGAGTCTCGAGAGGAGTTGCTCAAAGGTTGAGCTTGCCATTAAGGGTTGGGCTCTTGAAAAAAACCCTCGACCCTAAAAAAAACGAAACTCGAGAAAGTGATCTGTTTGCCTTCGAACCGCGCCTTTCTCCCACCCCGAACGAAGCAAAGCAAGCGCACAAGAGACAGCTTAGCAAAGAGGGATAAAAGACGAAGGCGTACGCGCGGGCCTTCTCTCTAGAATTACAAAAAAAGAGAGAGAAAAAAGAAACCTTTTTCCCCTTTCTTACGTCAAACTCGAAAAGGCGTCGTCGTTGTTGTCTCCACCGCGGCTCTCCTCCTCCGCCGCAGAGATCATCTCCGCGGCCAGCTTCTCGGCCTCCAGGCTCGCCAGGTCCCGCGCCGTCCGCGCGTCCCTGGCTTTAGCCTTCGTGTCGCCCTTTGGGGCGGAAGGGAGATCGTCGTCGTTGTCGTCGTTATCGTTATCGTCGTTGCTGCTCTTGCTTCCTACTCCTCCTCGTCGCCGCCTTCGCGCTCCCTCCTCTCCATCCCCATCTCCCCCGAGCGCCCTCGTCAGCTCTTCCACGACGGACCGCAGCCTCGCGCACTCCTCCCCGCGCTCCACGAGCTCGGCCACGTGCGCCGCCAGCGACGCGCGCGCGTTGTCGCGCTCCTCGCGCATCTCCTCCGCTTCTCGCTCAGCGGCGCGCCTGGCGTCCTCGGCCGCGGCCGCGAGGGAGCGGGCGTCGTCGAGCTGAGACTTAAGGTCGAGGAGCTTGCGGATGAGGGTCTGTTTTTTTGTTTTTGTTTTGGCGTGTGGCGGAAGGTTGAGGTTGAGGTTGAGGTCGTGATCGATCGACGGAATTTTCAATGCTTTCTCATCATTCATCCGTCTCTCTCCCTCTCTTCGTCCATTATTCCCTCTCTTTCCTTCCCAGTTCCAACAACACACATATCCACTCACATTGAGCCTCTCGGCTGTCTGCGCAGCGGGAGCGGCGGCCTCGAGCGCGCCCTCGTCGAGCCAGAGGGCCTTGTCGACGGCGTCGCTCAGCGTCTCGGCGCGGATCGATGCGTCGGCGATGTTCCCGAGGGCAGCGCCCCAGCGCTGCGGAAGCTGCGGGCCTCCGCCAGGTGGGGTGTCGGTCATGATAAAAGTGTTGAGCGAGCTGTCGCAAAGGGACCAGAAAGAGAGGAAGAAAAGAAGGAGAGACCCGAGAAAGACTTGGAAAAAGAAGATGAAAAAATGAAAGACGAAGTTTTTTTGACAAAATTTTGTGATAAAAAACGAAAAACACCTTCTCTCCTCTTTTCACGGCGCCGCGGGAACAGCCACGGCAGCGGCGGCGGCGGCCACCAACGCCTCCCTCTGCGCCGCCCTGGGCGTGAACTGCGCCAGCCTCTTCGTGCGGCGGGAGACCTCGGCCCTGCGCTGTCCCTCAGGGACCTCGAACTTGTCGACGGGGACGACCGAGACCGAGCGCTCGTGCTTGGTGACCTTGTAGACAACGATGCCCTCCGTCAGGGCGAAGAGGGTGTCGTCGGTGCCGCGGCCGACGTCGGTGCCCGGGTGGAACTGGGTGGCGGGTTGGGTGGGCGGGTGGGGGTTGGTTGGTGGGGGTGGGAAGAGAGAGGAAGAAGAAGGAGGTGAGGTTGAGGTCGAAAGGAAGAAAGAAAAAAAGCTCCTACGTCGCGCGTCGCAAAATAGTAAATGGAATGCGCTCTCGCGATAGGCCTCTGACGCCGATTCTACTCTCTTTCCTCCCTGATCGACATCAAACGAAGACGAACGCAGACGTCTACGCGGGCAGAAGGCGGAGTCCAGCCTGCTGGGTGACAAATGCGTGTCGAGAAAAGTGCGATTTTTCCAATTCCGTCGTCGCCCAAAAACATTTTTCCACCTCGATCCCTCTCCTTTCTTTACCTTGGTACCGAGCTGGCGGACGATGATACCGCCGGCCTTCACGGGCTGGCCGCCGTAGATTTTGATGCCGCGGCGCTGCGTGGTGTTTGATTGGTTCGAGAGGGAGGAGAAGGGGGTGAGTTTGAGGAGGGAAGATGGCGAGATTTCGACGCAGCCGCCGCCGTCGTCGTTTCCGTTTGCTGCCGCCGCCGTTGCCTTTTTCTTGCTTCTTTCATCGCCGTCTCAATGCCCCCCTCTCTCGCGCATCAACTGCTCTTTCCTCCACAGCACGGACCTTGGACACGGAGTCACGGCCGTTCTTGGAGTGACCGGAACCCTTTTTGTGCGCCGCCTCGACGACCAGGCCGATGCGAGGAGCGGCGACGACGGCGGGCGCCGGCACGGCGACGTGGGCGCCGTAGAGGCTGGCCCCGCCTGCGCGGGCCGCCGCCGAGGATAGGCGCGTCGACCCGACGAAGGAGGACGAGAGCATGGTAGTCTCTGAGGTGTGGTGGTTTGGAAAGTTTTTTCTTCTCTCTCTCTCTCTCTCTCGCGCGCGCTCGCGTAAGAAAAAGAAAAGGCGAAAGGAGGAAGGATAGTGATTTCGAGATTTCGCCTTCGATTTTTTTTCCTGCTCTCCGAAGAACGCTGCGTCGCTCTTCTCGCCTTCATTTTTTCTCGATTCGCCTCTTTCTCTTCTTCGACGGGAGTGTTGAAGAAAGGAGGGCGCGCACTTTCTCCTCCTTCTCTTTCCTTCTTTTTTCTCTTCTCTTCTGCCTGGAGCTCTCGGGCGCGTGCCCGCGGCCCTCTCTGTCACGATGGCGACGGGAAAGAAGAAGAACGTGAGTCGTGGGAAAACAAGGAAGAAAGAAGAAGAGCGAGTCCCTTCGATGACAGCGTTTCCCTTCTTCTTCTCTTTCCGTGTCCTTGCACTCGCCTCTACCGCGGCCCTGGTCCCTTTCTCCTCGCCGAGAATGAAGAGCTCGATGTCGCCTCTCGGTCACTCAAGCGACGAGGCGGAGAAAAGGGCCTGGAGCAAGGCACGAGAGAGCGAGAGCGAGAGAAGAAATTTGCTCCTTTGCTTTTTTTTTTTCCCTCTCGTTTCTTTTCGATGCCTCTTCCTTTGAATGCTTTTTTTCCCCTGCTTCTTGGAACCAGCTTTTTTTCTCTCCCAGGGCCTCGTTGCTCCCTCTGCCACTTCGAGAGCCTCGTCGTGGATTTTCTCGACAAGCTCACAATCGCTGAAGCGCTCGGCTCCTTCCAGAGAGAGAGAAAAAAACGAGTGATGTTTCCATCGAAGCATCGATCTCGGCGTTCGCTCTTTTTTCATTCTTTCAAAACTCACCTTTCTCCTTCCCTCTTTCTGTCCTCCTGCTCCCTCTCCCTCAACCACCAGTTCAAGATCGAGCCGTTCAAGCACCCGGTGACGATGGACCCGAGCTACGGAGGTGAGTGTTTTTGTTGTTTTCGAAAGAGGGAACGAAAAGAAGAAAAAGACGAAGGCTGGTCGACGAAAAAAAAAACTCAACCTCTTCCAACCTCTTCCCTTCCTTCCTCTAAAAAAAAACAAAAAAAAACTCCTCAACAGAGAAAACTTGGAAGGTCCTCGAGGACGCGATCCACGAGATCAACAACCACAACGCGTCCGGGCTGAGCTTCGAGGAGCTGTACCGGTGAGAGTGAAGAAGAGAAGAGAAGTTGGGAGAGAAAGAGAGAGAAAGAGTTTTTGTTTCTTCTTCGCCGTCGACTCTTCTTCCTTCTTCGCTCTTTTCCGCCGTTCTCACCGACCGCGCCCTCTTCTTCCCGACAAACCAACCATCCAAACTCCGACAACAGCAACGCCTACAACATGGTCATCAACAAGTGCGGCGGCCGCCTCTACGACGGCCTCGTCGCGACAGTTTCGGCCCACCTCTCTCGAGTCGCCGACGCCGTCGAGCGCTCGTCGGGCGACGCTCTCTTGAGGGACCTGAAGGAGGCCTGGGACAGGCACCAGAAGTCGATGCAGATGGTGCGCGACATCCTGATGTACATGGACCGGATCTACGTCAAGCACGCCGGGAGAGTGAGTTTGAAAGTTTTTGTTTTGTTTTCTTCTTTTTTTCTTTCGAGAGCAGAAGCGAGCGAGAGCGCGCGCGCGAGAGCGAGAGAGAGAGAGAGAGCGAGAGAGAGAGCGAGAGAGAGAGAGAGAGAGAGAGAGGGAGAGAGAGAGAAAAAACTCACCCTCTCTCTTCTTTCCTCCTTCTCCACCTCATCAACCTTCCAACAACTCCAGGCCCCCGTCCACCAGCTCGGCCTCGACCTCTGGCGCGACGTCATCGTCCGCAGGGCCTCGATCGGCGCCAGGGCCCGCGCCGTCGCGCTCGCCGCGGTCGACTCGGAGCGCGGCGGCGCGGTCGTCGACCGCGCGCTGCTGCGATCGTTCACGTCAATGCTCGCCGACCTGGGACAGTCGGTCTACGCCTCCGACTTCGAAGGGTTTTATCTCGAAGAAACGGCCGCCTACTACGCCAGGGAGGCCGCGGCGGCGATGCGCGAGCTGAGGCCGCCGCAGTACCTGGCCGCGGCCGAGGGGAGGCTGGCCGCCGAGGCCGACAGGGTGAGCCACTACCTCGACGCGTCGACGTCGGCGCCGGCCACCGCCGCCGTCGAGAGGGAGCTGCTGGGCAGGCACGCCGCGGCGATCGTCTCCGCCGAGGAAGGGGGCGCGGTGAGCCTGATGGAAGCAGACGCTCTGGGAGATTTGAAGAGGATGTACGCGCTGCTCGGGAGGGTCGAGGGTGGGCACGACCTGCTGCGGGCGGCGATGAGCGAGCACGTCCGGTCGTCGGGCGCCGCGCTCGTCCGCGCGTCCAATTCGAGTTCTTCCTCTGCCCCTGCTGCTGCTGTTTCTTCCTCTGCTGCTCCAGCTGCTGCTGCTGCTACTTCGACTGCTGCTGCAGATGCCCCCCGCGAGCCCATCGCGTTCGTCGACCGCCTGCTCTCGGAGAAGCGCAAGTACGACGCGATCGTCCGCCGCTCGTTCGACGCCGACAAGACCTTCGGCAACGCGCTCAACAGCGCCTTCGAGCACTTCGTGAACCTGGCGCCGCGCGCGCCCGAGTTCGTCTCTCTGTACATGGACGATAGGCTGCGGAGGGCCGCTCGCGGGGGGAGTGGAGCGGGAGGAGCGGGAGGAGCTGGAGCGAACAACGCAGCGGGCAACGACACCGGCGGCGGAGAGGAGGCCAAGGCAGAGAAAGGAGACGCCGACCTCGACGCCGCCGACACCGACGCCGCTGCTGCTCCCACCTCCGCCAACGCCAACAACAACGCCAACGACGACGACAACGAGGCCGCCCTCGACCGCGCCCTGGTCCTCTTCCGCTTCCTGCAGGAAAAAGACGTCTTCGAGCGGTACTACAAGGCGCATCTCGCCAAAAGGCTGCTCGCATCTAGCCAGCGCCCGCTCTGCGACGACGCTGAGCGGCGCGTCTTGGTGAAACTTAAAACAGAGTGCGGGTACCAGTTCACGTCGAAGCTGGAGTCGATGTTCGCCGACGTGAGGACGTCGAGGGACCTGAACGCGGAATGGAAGGCGCACAGGGCGGCGAGCGCGGCGGCGGCAGCTGCTGCAGCGGGGCCCTCAACTACCGGCGAAGGCGACAATGCCGCCGCCACTGCTGCTCCTTCCAACGCGCAACCTCCTGCTTCCACCTCCGCCCCCGCCTCCGACGCCTCCTCGATCGAGCTCTCGGTCCAGGTCCTCACCACGGGCTCCTGGCCCACGCCTGCCCCCTACGCCTGCTCGGTCCCTCGCGCCGTCGCGGCGGCCCGGGACGCCTTCGTCGAGTTCTACCTGTCCAAGCACGGAGGGAGGCGCCTGGCGTGGCAGCCGGGGATGGGCTCGGCAGAACTCCGCGCCGTCTTTGGGTTGAGTTCTTCTTCCTCGACTTCTTCGGCCAGGGGCGGCGGCTCTTCCGCCGCGCCGCGCCGCCACGAGCTGACCGTCAGCCCCATCCAGGCGTGCGTGCTGCTGGCATTCAACGAGGCCCCTGGAGGCACGGAGACGCTGACGCTGTCGGAGATCGCAGCTGCGACGGGCGCGACAGCGCAGGCGTCGGCGTCAGCGACGGCGGCGGCCGCCGGAGGTGGAGGTGGAGGAGCCGCTGCTGCTGCTGGCCCTTCTTCTGCGGACCCCAACGCTTCCGCTCCCACCCCTTCCTCCTCCTCCTCCCCCTCCCTCCTGGCCTCCTCCTCCACCGCGGCCTCGGGCGACCTCAAGCGCGCCCTGCAGTCCCTGGCCTGCGTCAAGGGGAAGAACGTTCTCAAGAAATCCCCCGCAGGCAAGGACGTCGACGACGGCGACTCCTTCTCCGTCAACGACGCCTTCGCTTCGCGCCTCTTCAAGGTGAAGATCGGGACCGTCTCCGCCTCCCGCTCCGAGGCCGAGCCCGAGCGGGCCGAGACCAGGGCTCGCGTCGACGAGGACCGCAAGCCGCAGGTCGAGGCCGCGATCGTCCGGGTGATGAAGGCGCGGCGCGTCGCCGACCACAACGCGATCGTCGCAGAGGTGACGAGGCAGCTCGCTGGCAGGTTCGTTCCCCCTCCGCCCTTGGTCAAGAAGAGGATCGAGTCCCTGATCGAGAGGGAGTTCTTGGAGAGGGACGCGGTGGACAGGAAGCTGTACCGGTACCTGGCGTGAGGAGGAAGTGGAGGTGGAAGTGGTGGGAAGGAGAGAAGAGAGAAGAAGGTTGAAGAACGAAGCGCGAGCGAGCGCGCGAGCGCGAGCGAGAGTTTTTCCTCTTCTTTCCTTTTCTTTCTTACCAATAAAAAGCACTGCCTTTTGTTCTTCTATTTTGCCCCGCTTTGTGTTTTTAAGAGTTTCTTTTAGCTACAACCGCGGGGAGAGAGAGAGAGAGTGGGAGGGAGAGAGAGTACTAACAAAACAATGAAATTAAAAAAAAAAATCTTCTTCCTTCACATACAAAAAAAGCAAAACAACGACATGACAATAAAGCGAAGGGGGCTGCTCTGCTGCTACCTCGCCAGCCTCGTCGTCGCCGCCGCCGCGCTGTATCCGATCACGCTCGACGCCCCCGATGATGGAGAGGGCGACGACGGCGAGGAGCGCTAGTACCAGGGAGCCTTCGTCGTTGCCTTTCGCTTCTTCTTCCTCTTCTTCTTCAGGCTCCGCCGCCACGGTCGTTCGACCTCCTCCTCCCTTTCTTCTCGCCCCACCTCCTCCTCAAGAAGAGTCCGTCGCCGCGCTCACGCAAGAGGGAGAGGAGCACCTCTCCCGCGGCGACGCGTTCTCGGCGCTGGACGCAGGGATGGCGGCGGTCAAGCTCGCCGCGGTCGCGGAAGGAGAAGAAGAAGGAGAAGAAGAGGGAGAGAAAGCTTTCGTCGAAGAAGAAAACAAAGAGCGAAACTTTTCGTCTTCTTCTCCTTCTTCTTTTCTTCCCTTCTTCTCTCTGTCCCGCCCCTGGCGCCTCGTCGCCCGCGCCCAATCCGCCCTGAGCAAGCACTGGGCCTCTGCCGCGGCCTGGAGGCAGGCGGCGAGGCTGACGGACGACGAGGAGAGCGCTCGCAGGGACGAGGCCAGCGCTCGGGAGGAGGCCGCGGCCGCAGAAGAGGCGGCTGCGCGCTATCGTTGAGAGAGAGTTTTGCTTTTCTTCTTTTCGTCGTTTCATTCCGTTGTTTCTCTGGCTCTGTGTCTCTCTCCCTACACGATTCAAATAGATATCTCTGTGTGTGTGTGTAAGTTCCAAGTGTTGCGATCAAGAAAAAAACAAAAAAGAATTCAGAAAAAGAGAAGAAAAAAAGTTTTTTTAAAGCTTTCCCTTCCCATCATCATCATCATCATCATCATCATCATCATCATCATCATCATCATCATTCACTTCCGGCCGAGGTACGAGTCGACGCCGCCCTTCTCCAGCCTCTCCGCCTTCTCCAGGACCACGTCCCTCTGCGCCAGCTGCCATGCCTCCATCTTCTGCCGCAGCGCCGGGTCGCTGGCCCCCAAGATCCGGGCTGCCAGCAGACCCGCGTTGGCGGCGTTGCCGATCGCGACGGAGGCGACGGGCACGCCCCTCGGCATCTGCACGATCGAGAGCAAGGCGTCCATCCCGTCGAGCCTGCCCCCGCTCGTCGGGACGACGGGAACCCCCACCACGGGCAGAGGGGTCATCGCCGCGACCATGCCGGGCAGGTGCGCTGCGCCTCCCGCGCCCGCCACGATGACCTTGATCCCCCGCGAAGCGGCCTCTCGCGCATAACAGACCATGCGGTCGGGCGTCCGGTGCGCAGAGACGACGGTGACCTCTGCCTCGACCCCGAACTCGAGCAGCGCGTCGCGCGCCGCGGCCATGGTGGGGAGGTCCGAGTCGCTGCCCATGATGATGCCGACTTGAGCAGTGGTGGGAGGGAACATCGAAGTGGAGGTGGAGGGAGAAGGAGAGGAAGAGCTCGAAGACGACGACTTTTCGAGCGCGAGCGCGGCGTCGGCGTCGACCTCGGAGAGCCTCGCGCGCGCCTCTGCTCGGCTCCTCCCCAGGATCGTCACGTGACCCACCTTGCGCCCTTTCGCCACGCCGTCTTTCCCGTACCAGTGGACGGTGGCCCCCGGGGTGGCGTAGGCCTTGGCCATGGTCTCGTGGGCCTGGGCGACTCCGAGGTCGCCGTCGGCGGTCCCCAAGATATTGAGCATCAGGGCGCACTCTTTTCCGTTTCCGTTTCCGTTTCCACCGCTTCCTCCTCCGCCACTTCCGCGCAAGCTCGGGTCGCCCAGCGGCCACCCCAGCACCGCCCGCAGGTGCTGCTCGAACTGGCTGGTCACGCACCCTTCGATGGTGTAGTGCCCGGAGTTGTGCGGCCGGGGGGCCACCTCGTTGAGCAAGAGGGAACCGTCGGGCAACAAGAACATCTCGACGCCAAAGATGCCGGCGCCGTCGAGCGCGGCGACGGCGACCGCGGCCGCGCGCGAGGCGGCCTCTGCCGTCGCGGAGCCCACGTCGGCGGGGGCCTCGGTCACCCAGCAGATCGAGTCCCGGTGGATGGTCTCGACCACGGGGAAGGGGAGCACCTCGCCGTTGCGCGACCGGGCGACCATGACCGCGAGCTCTTTCACGAAGGGGGCCCACTTTTCGGCATACAGTCGTTCGCCGCTTGGCGCGCCAAACCCGCCGAGCGACGCCGCGGCGCTCTCGATCTCGCTTCGGGAGTCGACGACGGCGTTCCCCTTCCCGTCGTAGGCCCCCCTCCGCGCCTTCAGCATGTAAGGGTAACCAAAGGCCTCCCCTGCGGCGATAGCAGCACTCAAGTCCGGGATCGCGGCGTGATCGGCGACCGCGACCCCGGCCTTCGCAAAGTGCCGCTTCTGCTCAAACTTGTCCTGGACGAGTCGCAGCGTCGCCGGCGTCGGCTCCACGTCCGCGCCCGAAGCCCGCGCCGCCCTCTCCAGCGCGTCGGCGTCGACGTGCTCGATCTCGACGGTCAGGATGTCGACGCCCGAAGCGGCGAAGGCGGCCACGTCGTCCGGGTTGGCGAAGGAGCCCAGCGTCTGTTGAGCGCAGGCCGCGGCTGGGCAGCCCGGCGTCGTTCCGTCCTCGGCCAAGGTCGGGTCGAGCACCCGGAGCCTGACGCCCATCTTCACCGCCTCCTGGGCGAGCATCCTGCCGAGCTGGCCGCCGCCGAGGACGCCCACGACGGCCGCGCGGGGGAGGCCGACGTCGCTGTTGGTGAAGAAGGGAAGGAGTTGAAGGAGAGAGAGAAAAGAGGTTGTTCGTTTCGTTTTCGTTTTCGTTAGAGGAGGTCGAAAAGAGAGAGCGACGGCAATCGAATCGACGTCGCAGAGCAAATCATCATCATCATCATCATCAATTCTCTCTCCCATCCTCCCGCTCACCTGATCGACGTCGAGTGCTTCTCTCCCGACGAGGACGCAGAGGCCGCCATGGAGGCTTGGCTACAGGGATTGGAGCTGCGGAGAAGAGGAGAGTAGCGACGACGAAGGCCGCTGCTGCTCGCCGACGAGGGAGGAGGAAGAGCGGAGGCGACGATTGCCGTCGTTCGTGTTTGAGTTTGGCGGCCGGAGGAGAAGGTTGAAGACGGCAACGAGAGCGAGCTCTTGGTCGTCACGTGCTGCTGCTGCTGCAGGAGCAGCTGCGGTCGCATAGTCTCTCTGCGTGACAGAGAGGAGAAGGAGGAGGAGGCCCCGGCTTCTGCTTCAGGAGTGAAGAGAAGAGAAGAGACAGGGAGAGAAAGGGAGTGAGAAACCAATCAGTTTCGCCGCCGAACAAACAAATTTTCGACGAAAAGTGGAGCGTCGTCTTCAAAACTCTCTCTCCAAAAAAAGCAACTCAACCTTCTTCCAAAAACTTCGACCACCGAATCATGCAGAGCCTCTCCGCGTCCAAGTCCTCCTTCCTGGCCTCGCGCCCCGTGGCGTCGCAGCGCCCGCGCCGCGTCGCGCCCGCGCGGTGAGTTGGAACGATAAGCGCGGAGCGCAACAGCGGCGCGCGGGGGGTCGGAAGAGAGAGGGTCGAGTGATCGAAGAGAAGAGCAAAGAGAAGGAAACAACAAGGAGGAAAAAGAAAAGGAGAGGCAGCGAAGAGAGGCAGCAAAGAGAAGGCATTCGACCTCTCTCTCTCCGACTCTTTCTCCGCCTCCCCCACGCACGCGTCGCGCGCTCTCTGCTTCTCTATCCCGCGGGCCCCTTTCGGCACTTCTCGTCGCATCCGCCCAGCTGGGGCAATTGTCTCGTCGCGAAGAGACGCGCGAGCGCGCGAACGAGAGACGAATGTTTTTTTTTTCTTTTTTTCAATTGGTCGTCGTCGGACCTCACCCTCTCTCTCTCGCTTCCGTCCTTCTTGACCTCTTCTTTTCCCTCTCACCCTCTTCCTCTTCCTTCTTCTGCAACCTCTTCCTCAAAACTCTTTTCCCACGACCAGTGCCCGCGCCGCCGTCAAGGTCTCGGCCAAGTACGGCGACGAGTCGCGCTACTTCGACCTCGACGTGAGAATAATTTGATTCCGAGGTTTTGGTTTTCTTCTCCTTCCTTTTTTTTAAGCGACGAGCTATGGAAAAAAACGGAAAAGGCGCACACCCTTTTTCCCCCTCCTCTTCCTCTCTCTCCAACCTCTCTCACACAGGACCTCGAGAACACCGCCGGCTCCTGGGACATGTACGGCCAGGCCGACGGCGCCCGCTACCCGGGGCTCCAGGCCGAGTTCTTCGAGCGCGCCGCGGCGCCCATCGCGCGCCGCGAGGCCGTGCTCGGCCTGCTCGGCCTCGTCTTCCCTTCGGCCGTGGTCGCGTGGGGCATCAAGGGCGCCAAGGACGTCAAGCTGCCGATCACGGTGGGCCCGCAGAAGCCCGCTGCCCTGGGCCCGCGCGACAAGCTGTGAAGAAGGACAGAATGAGAAAGAGATTTTGTTCGAGATGAAGAAAGTTGAGAAAAAAATGAACTTTTTTCTTTCTTTCTTTTCTTCGTGAACCCCCTCTTGTCTTTGTCCCTCAGCAAAGTTCTTCTTCCGTTTCTTCTTCTTTTTCTTTAACTCTCCCCTGTTCTTCTTGAGAAGAAACCAACCAAAGGAGGATGGGAGAGAAGGCGAAAGAGAGAGAGAGAGAGAGAGAGAGAGAGAGAGAGAGAGAGAGAGACAGAAACAGCGTTGTTTTTTGCGAAGCGGCACCCGCTTTTTTTGTAAAAAGGAAACGCCGGTCTCGTTCGAGCAAAAAAAGAGAAAGAAAAAAGTTTTTTTTTCCGATTTTTTTCGATTTTTTGGATAATTTTTACATCTCCCGCCAGCGCAAGACGAACGGAGAATGGGAGCAAGAAAGGAAGGGACTGGTTGGTATCATACTATGAAAGAAAACGGGGCGCTGGAATTCTGAAGTGGAGGAGGAGGAAAGCACCCCTCCTTCTCAACCTTTTTTAAGCAGAAGCAAAAGCAGTAAAAAAAAAAAAAAAAAACGACTTAAAGATTTGTGCCCACTTCGAGGAAAACAAAAGCGCGCGACGATGCCCCGCGACGCCACGCAAACCGATAAAAAAACAAGACAGGGGGAAACGAAAACAATAATGTGTGCAGATTGAAAGGTGTGAAGGTGAGAAGCTGGAAGGTTTTTTTTCAAACCTGCTGCTGCTGCTGCTCTCCTCCCGCGACAACAACGACGGCGGCGATGCCACCACTTCCGTCCCCGTCTCCGTCTCCTCCAGCTCCCTCCTCGATCCTCGCCATCGAGTGCGGCGCGTCCGGCACCTGGTCCCACCGCGGCTTGCTGCTGCTCCCCGGAGGACTGGGCGTCGCTGCGGGAGGAGCAGGCGTCTGTTCGGGAGTACCCGACTTGTCTTTGACCAAAGCGGCGGCAGCGGCGGCGTTGCTCTGCACCGAAGAAGCGGCTCCGGGGAACGCAGACGCCACGTTCACCGTCCCGCTCCCGGCGGCAACGCCGCCGCCGGCCCAGGACCTGTCCCCCTGCAGCGGTTGCGGGCCCTTGGGGCTGCCCGGAGGCCTGTTGGGCGACTCCGGGAAGGCCCCGCGGGTGTGATAGTCGTCTCCCGCGGCACCCGTCACGGGCCCGATGTCGACGAGTTCGCTCGGGGGAGCAGGGGCCGCGCCTCCGGAGCGCTGCAGTTGCTGAGCTTGCTGTTGAGCCTGCGTCTGCTGAGAAGAAGGAGAAGGCCCGTCGAGCGAGCCCAGGCTGGAAGCAGGGATGAAGGCTGGCGGTTCCGTGGAGAGCTCGCCCGTCCGGAGCGGGGCAAAGCCGAGCGGCGCTGTTGCTGCGACGGCAGCAGATGCCGCGCCAGGAGGAGCCGGGGCGAAGGTGGTCGTCGAGGAAGAGCCCCGGTTGTTGAGGGGAACCTCGCCGAGGCGCTGGAGGGGCCTGTCCGTGGCGGTGGCGTTGTTGTTGTCGGCCGGGGCAGGGGCGAAAGTGGTGGCGGAAGAGCTGTTGTTTGCGGCGGCTCCGGGCGGCGGCGGCGCGGGAGCAAAGGTCGTCTTGCTCCCCGCCGCCGCCGCTCCGGCAGCAGCTCCTCCAGCGCCAGCCCCAGCAGCCGGCTGCGGCGCAGGCACGAAAGAGGTCCCCGAAGAGCCAGAGCCAGGCCCAGGAGCAGGAGAGGGTGGTCCCGCCTTCCTCCCTCCGACTCCGACTCCACCGGCGGCAGCGGGAGGCGCCGCCGCCGCCGCTTCCTTTTTCGGCGGCCCGAGCTTGTTGCCGCCGCCGCTCCCCTCCGTGGGGGGCGCCTGCGCGAACGCGGCCCCCGTCGTCATCCAGGGTCCAGCAGAAGCTGACTTGCCATCGGAAGCGGCAGAAGCAGGAGGAGCGGGAGCGAAAGTCGTCGTCGAAGAGCTTCTCGCCGGCGGCGGAGCGTAGACCGGGGTGCCCCCTTCCGGCACCGGCTGCCCCTGCGACAGCGGGATCGCGCCAGCTGGCAGCGCCCCCTGCGTCGGTGGCGGGCCCGGGGTGACGCCTCGGGGCACGTAGCCCACCAGCGTCGCCCCGGCGGGCGGCGGCAGGGCCGAGGTGGAGTTGATGAGTTTCGGGGCCTGGCCCGCCATTGCGCCCGGAGGAGCGTAGATCGGGGTTCCGCCTTCGGGCACCCCTTGACCCTGCGCCAGCGGGAGCGCGCCGGCTGGCAGGCCACCAGGAGCGATCTGTGCTCCCGGGAAGACGCCTCGAGGGAGGTAACCCACGAGGACGGCGCCCGTAGGGGGGGAGCCTTTCGTCTGCTCGACAAAGCGCGGCGGCGGAGCCGAGACGACGACCGGCGTCGTCGAAGAGGAAGAACTCGAACCCGAACCCGAGGAGCTCGGAACGGCGATCGTCGTCACGGGAGCTGTCTCCGGCGGCACGGACCCTGGAGGAGCGAACACCGGCGTGGCTCCTTCGGGGACCGGGACCCCGCGCGGTAAAGCAACGACGCCCCCCGGCAGGGCCCCCGGGAAGGCCGGCGCCGAGGGGATCACCCCTTTCGGCACAAAGCCGACGAGCACCGATCCCGCCGGCACGGCGCTGCCGTCCACCCTCAAAGGGGCCCCCGTTGCTTGCTGCTGGTTGTCCGAAGAAGAAGGAGGCGGGGAGTAGAGCGGCGTGGCGTCCTTGGGGACGTCGGCAAGAGTAGGCCCTTCGGCGCCGCCCTTGCCGCTCAGGCTCACCGCGCCCTCGGGCAAGCCGCCCGCGACCTTCGGAGGGCCCGGCGTCACGCCAGCTGGCACGTAGCCAACGAGCTTTGCTCCCGCAGGCAGCTCCGACCCTTGGACCTTGATCGGAGTGGAAGTGGAAGCGGGAGCAGAGGAAGAGCTGCCGTTTCCTCCTTCGAGCGGCGGAGGGGAGAAGACTGGAGTGCTCCCAAACGGCGGCGTGACCCCGGGACCCGCGGCGACGACGCCCGTCGGCAGACCCCCCGGAACCAGCGGCGGGCCAGGAGTCACGCCCTCAGGGACGTAGCCCACGATGCGAGAGCCCGCGGGCACGTCTCCGTAGGTGATAAGCCTCGGGGCCTGAGGACTGGAGGAGGTCGAGGGAGAAGAAGAAGGAGGGTTGACGACGACGACGGTGCTGCCTCCTCCGGGCTGCTGCTGCTGCTGCTGCTGTTGAGGCTGCGGCGCTTGCGGCGGCGTTGCTCCTCCTCCTCCTCCTCCCTTCCCGGGCTTCCGCAGGCTCGCGATCGCGGCAGCCATGATGGGACCCTTCGGGGGAAGCGTGGGCTTGGCCGGCTTGGCCCAGGCTCCCACCGGGATCTTCCCACGGCCTTTCGCCGCGGCGGCGACGGCCGAGGCCGCCGCGGCCGGCGGGGCCCCCGGCGCGGCGCCCGCGGCGGCAGCGGCCGCGGCGGGAAGCTCCGGCGCGGGCTCCAGGACCACGATCGTCACCCCTCCACCGGGGGCAGGCGCATAGGCCGCGTTGCCGCTCGCGGGAGGCGCGTAGACGGGCGTGGCTCCAGCCGGGATCGAGGGAGGAACAGACGGAGAGGAAGTGTTGTTGCTGTTTCCATTTCCCAAACTCGAAGAGGCAATCGGAACGACCCCTCTCGGCAGACCGCCGGGGACCTCCGGTGGGCCCGGGACGACGCCGGCGGGCACGTAGCCCACCAGTGTCGCCCCATCGGGCACGGCGGACCCGTCCACGAGCGTGGGCGCGGCGGTAGCGACGCTGGCGGCGACCGGAGGCAGCCAGATCGGCTCTGCTCCCGCGGGAACGCTGTCGACGTCGTCGCCGGGTTTCGCGGCGACGACGCCGGCGGGGACGCCGTCGGCTCCGGGCGGGCCTGGGGTCACCCCGGCGGGCACCCAGCCCAGCAGACGAGAGCCCGGGGGCACCGCTGAGCCCGGGACGCGGACGGCAGAGAGGGAGGAGGTGGGGAGAATCGCTGGGATGCGACCCCCTCCTCCTCCCGCTGCTCCTGCGGCGGCAAGGGCAGCAGCGGCGGCGGCAGGAAGAGAAGAAGTTGCTCCGCTTCCAACTCCTCCATCAGCGGGGACGAAAGTCGTCGAGGACAGAGGCGACCCGGTCGAGTTCGCAGCAGCCAGAGCCGCGGCGACGGCGGCGGCGGAGGCCGGAGAGCCCGTGGCTGCCGCGACCGCCGCGGCGAGCGAAGAAGACACCGACGCCGACGCGTCAAGGGCGTTGCCGCTTCCTCCCCCAACGATGCCCGGTCGCGCGTACACTGGCGTCGCCCCCGGGGGCAGGGCCTGGCCCTCCCTCAGCGGCAGGACCCCGAGGGGCAGGCCCGAGGTCGTCGGGGTCAGCGAGGGCTGCATGCCAGCTGGCACGTACCCGACGACGACGGAGCCGGGAGGCGCGACGCCGGAGCGGGGCACCGCGACGACGGGCCTCGAGGAGGAGCCCATCAGCCCGGGTTGCTGCACATATGGAACCCTGTTGCCTGATCCGAAGCCGCTTCCAGGGCCGACGTTGCCGACGGAGGCGGTGCCGCCCGGACCGAAGACGCCGCGGTTCGGGTTCCCCGCGCCGACGCCGCCGATGACCGGGCCGCCGCCTCGAGGCTGACGAGATTGTTGCTGCTGCTGAGGAGCAGCCACAGCGGCAGCAGCAGCGGCAGCAGGCGCAGGAGCTGGAGCGCCTCCGACCCTCTGCACGAACGACGCGAGTAACGGGCGAGGGGTGGAAGCTGGGGAAGGAGCGGGAGCTTGAACTTGTTCTTCTTCTCCTCCTTCGACTTCTTCGTCGGTCGTCGAGGTCGAGCTTGAAGAAGCAGCAGCAGAAGCAGCAGCAGCAGCAGAAGCAGAAGAGGCGGAACCCAAACCAGCGACAGCGTCCCCGGGAGCCACGAAAGGATTCATTCCAGCAGGAAGATCCTTCACGTCCACCACCAGCGTGCCCCCCATGTCCCCGACGTCAAACCACGAGGTGTTGGAGGGTAAAGGAGCAGGATTGGCCGAGGGCGGCGCGAGCGTCGTCGCGATCTCGTTCGCCGCCGTCCACGCCGCTCCGCCGGCGCCTCGCGGGGCAGCCCAGGGGGAGACGGGCCTGGGGTTGACAGGATCGGCCCTCTCCCCCGTGACCTCCTCCTCGGACCTCCTCGTCCTGGGCGACTCGCCCGCGGGACCCTGGTTGACCTTGATAGCCAGAGCAGCGGAGGTGGCCTTGCCGCCCATGTGTTTGGGCCAGCCGACGAGCTTGGTCTCCGGGGGCGTGGTGATCTCCTTGACGAGAGCCGCCGCGGCCGCTCCGCCGACGGGAGGGGTCCTGGCGGCGGTGGCTTGCGGGACCTGGCCGGAGACGACCCAGGCGCCGGCGCCGGCGCCGGCGCCGGCGGGAGAAGTTGGAGGAGGAGGAGGAGAAGAAGTTGAAGAAGAAGAAGCGTCGTCGTCGTCGGTCGAAGAGGTCGAGCTGCTCCTCACGCCAGCGGCGTTCGACGCCCGAATCCCTCCCGCCTCAGCCCCACCAGCAGCAACCAGGTGCGGATTCGTGCCGTCGGCGCTGCCGGCCATCGCAGACGCGGCGGCCAGCGCCGCCCCGGACCCGGGCGCGGCGGCGACCAGCCAAGCGGGCACGCCCGACGCGGGCGCCCCCGACGAAGGGAGGGCGGCCTCCAGGTAGACGGGCGCGCGGGGGCTCATGGCGACGCCCTGCGTCGCGCCGCCGTCCCTGGGGGCGGCACCGGCGCGCACGGGCGGCGGGGCGTCCGGGGCGAGCCAGACGGTGGCGTTGTCCGCCGGCAGGGCGTCTCGCGGCGTCGCGAAGCCACGAGGTCGAGAGGGGGTCGAGGAGGCCGGAGTCGCCTGAGGCAGCAGAAAGGCCTCGACGCCCGTCGTCCTCGGAGCCGCCGCGGATGAAACAGCAGCAGCAGCAGCAGCAGCAGCAGCAGCAGATCTCGAAGCGGGGCTGGGACTGGGCATCACGGGCATGGTCAGGTGCGCCACGGGCCCCGTGTAGAACGCGCCCTCGGACCCGTTGTACAGCTCGTCGTCCTCGACCGGCTCGTCGGGGTCGAGCGGCAGGATCGCGCCCGACTTTTTCGCCGCCTGCGTGTACAGCATCTGGTTCCCGGCGGCCCCACCGAACGCCGCCGTGGGGGTGAAGGCGGACTCGGGGACGCCGATGCCAAGAGAGCTCGAAGAAGCTGCCTTGGGCAGGTCCGGGACGCGAGCGATCGCGGCGGCGACGTTGAGCCTGCCCGCGGCGATGGCGACGCCGGGCATCGGGTCCGCGGCGCTCATCAGCAGGTTCTTGACCTGCTGCCCGGGGGCCACCGTCCCAGGGCTCGCGCTCACGTCCCAACCCTTGCGATGAAACTCCTGGAGCAGCAAAGCCGCGGCGCCGGCCACGTGCGGGGTCGCCATCGACGTCCCGGACAGCGTGACGTAGGTGCCGCCGTTGCCCGTCGAGAGCACCCTCTCGCCCGGCGCTGCCAGGTCGACAGTCCGCGCGCCGTAGTTGGACCGGGGCCACAGGCTGCCGTCTTTCGTGCTGGCGGCCACGGCCACGATCGCGTCGTCGCCCAGGCTCGAAGGGAAGTGGTCCGTGATGTCGGTGTCCTGCCCGCCGTTTCCGGCCGAGGTAACAAGCAAGACGCCGCGCGCCGCGGCGTGTTGGACCGCAGACTGCAGCGCCGCGGAGTTGTCGACGCCGCCCCACGAGTTGCTGATCACGGCCGTCTTCCTCGACAAACAGTACTCCCAGCACTTGATGGCATCCGAGACCCAGCCGTTGCCCTGCGAGTCCATGAACTTGCAGGGCACGATTGCCGATACCTGGTTGATGCCCGAAACGCCGATGTCGTTGTTGCCGACGGCGCCGACGACGCCGGCGACGAAGGTGCCGTGCCCGTTGTCGTCGGCGACGTCGCCCGACTTGCCCCCGTTGACGAAGGCGGCTCCGTAGACGTCGTCGACGATTCCGTTGCCGTCGTCGTCGCGGCCGTTGCCCCAGCCCAGCGAGGGGTCCGGGGCCGGGTTGGCGGTCGTGGCCTGGGAGGTCTCGCCTGGGTTGAGGTCGAGGTTTGGTCGCAGGTCGGGGTGGGAGATGTCGACGCTGTTGTTGTTGTTGTTGTTGTTGTTTATGTTGAGAGAGAGAGAGCACAAAAGAGAGGAAGAGAGTGAGTGTGAGAAGAAGCGAGGCCTCGAAAAAGGGAGAAGGAAAGAAAGAAAGAAGAAAGAAATATGAAAAAATTTGATGGAAAAAAAACGAAACTCACCCAGTGTCGACGACGCAGACGCGCGCGCGCCGCGTGCCCGTCGCGCCGGTCGAGGCCCAGGCGTCGGGGGCCCTGATTGCAGGCAGGTTCCACTGTTGTTAGAAGGGGGGGGGAGTTGAAGTGATGGTGAGAAGGCGAGCAGAATAAACTAAGGAATAAGGGAAATGGAGGAGGAGAAGAAGAAGAAGTTGGAAAGTGCTGCTGCCTTCTCCTTCTTCTCTCTCTCTTCTTCCTCCCTTACCTGCTGCGAGAACATCGGGTCGTTGGGCGTCGGCGAGGGGCGGTAGCCGCCCTTGTTGCCTCCTCCGCCCCCGCCACCTCCGCTGCTCGAGCTTCCCCCACCTCCACCTCCACCGCCGTTTCCACCTTTCCCTCCGCCGCCGCGCAGGGACTCCGAGCCCCCGTCGTCCTCCATCTGCTCCAGCGACACCCTCGCATCGGGCTCGCACAGCGAGATGTCCGGGTTGGCAGCCGTCAGAGCGGCGCACACCGAGCTGGCCCTCTCTTTCGTGCCCGAGACGGCGAAGACCTCGAGCGGCAACGCGTCGCCGACAAAGGTGCGCTGCAGGGCTGCGATGGCGTCTCCTATCGGGTCTACGGTTAAAGATCCCGACAGCGTGGTCGCGTTGCCGTCCATGCCCGGGAGTGGGGGCGGCAGCGGGGGTAGCGGCAGGGGCGCGAATGGGGAGGCGGCGGAGGTTCCGTTGGCGGCGGCGGCGACGCCGCTCGCGACGCCGTTCGCGACGGAGTTGAAGAAGTGAAAGGCCCCCGAGAAGGGTCTGACGGAGTCCGGTCTCTGAACGATGATGCGGTACGGGGGCAAGAGGTCCGCAGCAGGGGGAGGAGCAGGAAGCAGCTGCGGTGGAGGAGGGAAGAGTGGCGTCGGTAGCCACGAGGAAGAAGAGGAAGGCGCCGGCGCCGGCGCGGCAGCAGCGGCAGCCGAAGGAGCAGAAGCGGAAGCTGTTGTTGCTCCTGCTGTTGTCCTGTTCCTCGCTGCTCCACCTCCTCCTCCGCCTCCTAGAGAAGAAGAAGAAAATGAAGAAGCCGGCCTCGGCACCGTGGGAATAGCAGCGACGGCCTGTTTGAGAGGAGTTGGAGATGTCGTTTGTAAAGAAAAAAGCGAGGAGTCAATTTCGGTCAGCATCGTTGGCGGAGAAAAAAAAGAAAAAAAAGGTTTCGCTCTCTGCTTCCCCGCATCCGCCTTGGCCTCTCCCGCCCTTGTTTCGCTTTTTCTTCCCGCCCTCTGTCTCGAAAAGGCATAAGAAGACTTGTTTGAAGCCCCCTGCACATTGGGAGCTGGGAGAAAAGAAGCGCAGAGGGCGTCGAGCCGGGCATGGCGATTGAAGGGCGACGACGGTCAAAACACAATGGCGGCAGAAAAAGAAAAAGGAAAAAAGGCATTGACTAGAGATTGGCTCTCTCGCCACGGGGCCCCTTTCTAGTCCGCCGCTCCCAGTGGACCTCGCGACGGGTGCACGCGTCCTCTATCTCTCCGTAGTGACGAGGACCAGGGAAGGAGAAGAAGAGCAACGTCCTCCTTACCTGTCCCAGCAGGAGCAGCACGAGCGAGAGCGCCGAGTTTCGCCTTCTTCGCCGAGCCGTGCCTCCGCTTTCGGCAACGCCGCTCGTTCGCCTCCGCCTTCGCCGCATCGCTGCTGCTGCTGCTAGTGGCGGCAGCTCCTCCCTTTGATGAGGAACTTTGCGTTCAAGCGCTAGGTCGAGCTGCTATTGCGCTAGGAATGACTCATGGCGCGCTGGTTTTGCTTTTTAGTCGAGTGCCGTTTTCGATGCCTTTTCGAAGAAGAGGTCGAAGAAGAAGAAAATGAAGGCCCAAAGCCGGAGGAGCTCGATTTTTTTTTTCCTCCCTCTCTCTCTTCACTCTCTCTCATTCCGTTGCACTTGCTTTTTCTCTTTCTCTCTCGCGTTGCTCGTCGCTTGCCTGCTGGTTTTTTCTTCTTCTTCCTTCTTCTTCTTTCTCTCTCTCCCTCTCTTTCACCATCTCGAAGGCCTCCCATCGCCCACGCGGCAGCGGACGAGGATCCTCCGCGGCCGGCTGGGCCCCTCTACTGCTGACGGCGGTCTCGATGCTGCCCAGGTAAAGAGGCGGAGAGAGAAAGAGAGAGAAGATCGGGAGGAATTTCGATCGAGCAAAATCACTCTCTCGACCTCACCTCTCTCACCTCTCTCAACTGTCTCAAAAAACAAAAACAGGAACACCGCCGCGGGCCTCTTCGTCGGCGTCGCCGCAGGAGCAGGAGCCGGCTACCTCCTCTTCAGCGACAGGAACAGCAGCGACGAAAGCGACCCTTCCGCCCTCGCCCTCCGGCGCAGGAGGCGCCTCCTCTCGCTGCCGCTGGCCCCCGGGGCGGCGGGCTCGAGGCACCCCGCCTTGCAGCACGGCTGCCCTCCGGCAGACCTCCTCCGCGAGTTCCCCGGGTTCGCGGTGGGGTGGGACGCGAGGCTGCGCGTTCCGCGGTGGGTGGCCGAGAGCGTCACGAGGAGGGGCAGCAGGGGCGACGGGGACAGGTCCGCGCACGTCTTCCGCGAGGACGACGGAGGCGGCGGCAACGGGTCGAAAAGCCGAAGGAGAAACAACAAGAACAGCGTTTATACCACCGCCGAAAACAACGACTCCGACGACCCGGGCATAGACCCCCGCTGGCGCTCGACCAACGACCACTACTGGGGCTCGGGCTACGACCGAGGCCACTGCGCACCGGCCGCAGACTTCAAAGGAGACCCAAAAGCTTTGGAGGCCACCTTTGTTCTTTCCAACATCGCCCCACAGGTCGGGCCGGGCATGAACAGGGACTACTGGGCCCGCTTCGAGAGGTTCGTCAAGACCCTGGCAACAGCGGGAAATGGCGGCGACGAAGAGAGCGAGGGAGAGAAAGAGGTCGTCGTCTTCACGGGCCCGCTCTACCTGCCTCAGAGGATCAAGAACAGCGACAAGAGGGATTCTTCGCCGAACGCGCCGAGGTACGAGATGCGCCACCCGATGCTCGGGGACCCTCCGAGGCTGGTGGCGGTGCCGACGCACTTTTTCAAGGTGGCACTGGTGCTGGAGAAGAAAAAGGAATGGAAGAAGTGGGGAGGAGGCGGGAAGAGCGGCGACGGCGGCGGCGAAGGCGACGGCGGAAGCGGAGGAAGCGGAAACGGCGAAAGTAGCAAAAACGGCGGAAGCGGAGGAAGCGGAAGCGGCGAAAGTAGCAAAAACGGCGGAACCGGAGGAGGGACGGCGCGGGCGATTGGGGCCTGGGTGATGCCCAACGCCCCCATCCCTCCGGAGACCCCCCTCACGGCCTTCTGCGTCCCGCTCTCGTCCCTGGAGGACGCCGCCGGGGGTCGGTTCTTCCAGGGTGTCTTTGACGAAGAGGTTTCGTCTAGTCTTGCTTCTGAAAACCTCGACAGGGCGGCGCTCCGCTGGCAGGCGCGAGGGCGGGCGGCGGCTCTCGATTCGAGCTCCAGGAACAGGAGGAGCGTGCAGGCGACGGCCGAGGCCGCCGCGGCGCTGCTGCCGCTCGCGCCGAAGCTTGCGGGGTTGTTGACCGGCGGAGGTGGAGGTGGAGAGAAAGGAAAGGTCGAAGGAGGGAACGAAGAGGAGCGGAACGACAACGACGACAGCGAGCACGCGGGCCCCTCGTCCCCGTCGCGCTCCCTGGGCGGCGCCGCCGAGCTCCTGCTGAACCCGGCGCCGCCGTCAGGCAAGCAGCAGAAGGCTGGAGGGAGAGGCGGCGGCGGGAAGAACGGCAACAGCAGCAGCAGCGGCCGCAGAGGCTCCTCTCGCGCGCCGCCGCCAGAGCCGGCGCCAAAGTGGTCGTGGCTCTTCCAGCACGCCAGAGGAGGCAGAAAAGGAGGCAGCAGCCTCTCGCACATCTGCGACGTGACCGAGTGCAAGCTCCCGGCCGAGGACTGGTACAAGAGCGGGCCTCCTGCTGCTGCTGGAGGGGCGACGGCGAAGAAGTGAAAGTAACAGTAAAGAAAAAAAAACTCTGAAAATTTTCTCTCACTTTTTTCGAGGCGGCGGTCGTCGCTGCCGGCGAAGAAAGAAAAAAACTTCTCTCCTCACTTTCTTCCTTTCTTCTGTACTCTCCTTTCATCCAGCGATGGCCGTCAGGCAATGGCTGCGGACCAAGGCGAATCGTGAAGCGCGGAATTGATCTCGATCAAAGAGGGAAAACGAGGTCATTTCTGCTTGTTTCAATTGGTGGCCCCCCATCGATTCATCGATCCCTAACCTCTTCGCTCGACCTCCTCTCCCGTTACCCCCCCCCAAAAAAAAAACAGGCGGTCGAGCCCCTGATCTCCCTCGCCCGCTCCGGAGCCTCCTCCCCTCAGACGCTGGCTCGCTCCGTCGGGCTAGGCTTCGCGATCGGCCTGTGCCCGGCTGTCGGAGCGCCGGTGCTGATTCTGATATGCGTGCTCGCCGCCTCGAGGCTTTTACTCAGAAAAAGATCATTGTTCTTTTCCTCTATCATCTCGCTGCCGCCGCCGCCGGCACTCAACGCGCCCGCCCTGCTGGTGGGCAACGCGATCTCGTTGCCGGCCGAGCTGCTGATGCTGGGGTCCTACCTGAGGGCGGGGAGGGCCCTGCGGGAAGCGTTCGCTTCGGGGGGAGGAGGCGGCAAGCAGGGAGGAGGAGGAGCAGCGGCAGGAACGGGAGCGGGGACGGCGACGGCCAGCGGCGCCGCCTCCGCGGCCCTCGCCGCGGCCAAGGACCACGCGAGGCGTTCTTTACCGGCGGCGCTCTTCGTCTGGCTCCTCTCGGTGCCTCTGGTCTGCTGGGGCGTCGCGGCGCTTCTCGAGCCGTGGCTCGCGCGGGCGGTCTCTATCGGCGGCTCGAGTGCTCCTCCTCCTCATTCTTCTTTTTCCTCCTCGGCGGCGGCAAACAGGGCCGCGACGGCCGACGTGGAGCTCGCGCCGCTGGTATCCGAGGGAGCTACGACGACGACGACGACGCAAACGATGTAAAATTAAAATCAAGAATCAAAATCGAGATGGAGAACTGAGAAACGGGGGAAAGAAAAGCGGGGGGCAAGTTTTGATTTTTTTTTTTACAGTTTCCCTTTCTCTTCTTCTCTCTTTCTTCTCGCTCTCTCACTTCAGCGGCGCGAGCCCCAGTGAGGCCCGCAGCGCGTTGGTCTCGGCCACGCTCAGGCCTTCCTTCTTGCCTCCGCCGCCGCTTCCGCCGCCGATCTCTCCCTCTTCGTCTCATCGAGGGCGCTTGCCGCGGTCGCGGTCGCGGTTGTCGCGCTCGCGAGAGCGAGAGCGCCGGCGCTGGTAGTAGCCACCGCGGTCGCGGTCGCGGTCACGGGACCGAGGAGGCGACAGGCGCCACCGCTCCCTGCCGCGGTCGCGCCTTCCGTCGTCGCCGCCGCAGCCTTCGAGCTCGCCTTCTTCCTCCCCTCGCCGCTCCTCCGACCTCCTCCCCCTCCTCTCTCTTTCTTCCTCTTCCTCCTCTTCGCCCTCCTGGATCCTCCGCCTCCGCTCCCTCTCCCTCTCCCTCCCGGGCCTCTCCGCCTCCCACACCCTCTCGAACTTCTCCCTCAGAGAGCTCTCCCTCGGCAACCCGGCAGTCAGGGCCCCGGCAGCCTGCAGCGCGGCTCGAGGGGGCAGCCTCGGAAGCGCGACGTCGAAGAGGTAAGGGGTGCAGAGCATGGCGTCGATCAATTCGTCGACGTGCGTCAGCGCGTACGTGGCGTTCACCCCCGTGCTCACTCCGACCGCGGAGGAGGCGCTGGCCGAGACGCGCGCGCGCACGCGCCGGCGGTCTTTCAAGAGAGGCTCGAGCGTCCTGTACACGTCGGCCGGCCTCGCCGTGAGCCTGAGGTAAAAGGCCCCCAGCAGCCGCACGTACTTGTGGTCCTCGTTGTTGACATATTCGAGAACGATCTCCCTGTCCGGCTGCAGCTGGAGCAGCTTGAGCACGAGGCAGATAAAATGGGAAGGCGGCCCGGCCCCGCCAGAGACGGCAGAGCCGCCGCCGCCGCCGACCGAGCGGAGCTGGACCGCCTTGTCTAAGAGGCTCGCGGCGGTCAGGCCGAAGCAGTGCTGCTTCCAGTAGACGGTGTCGTATATGCGCGTGCGGAGGATCTTCTCGACGAGGTTCTGTTGTTTGTGTGTTGGTGGGTGGTGGCGGAGAGAGAGAGAAAAGGTTGAGAGAGGAGGTTGAGAGCAAAGAGGGAAGAATCGACGGCAAAAACGAATGCGAATGAAGAAGCATCTCTTTCTCTTTTCTCTCCTTCCTTGTCCGCACCTGCGGGTCCGTGCCGTGCACGGTTCCGGCCTCCTTGTCTGTGCGGTTGGCCATGGCCGCGCGAAGGTTTTGGAGATTGAGCGCACGCGCGCGCGCGCCGGTGAAGAGCAGAAAGAAAGCTTTTGCCGGCGACGGCGGAAAAAAGTGAAGAGAATCCTTGGGAGAAAAAATCGACAGAAATTTCGCACTAATTTTTTTCCTTTGGCGTTGCCTCTTTCAACTCTCTTCCAACTCCCCTAATCTTCCTCTTCCCCGCAGAATGCTCCTCTCCCGCCAGGGCCCCCACGCGCGTGCGGGCAGATCGATCTTGATCCTCGGAATCTCTGATGGCAAGCGGAACGGCAATCGAGCCGTCCCGAGGACGCCGGCGACCCCGCTCCGATCGTCGCTCCTCCTTCGACGTCGATCGAGCGCATCCGCCGCCGTGGCCGCTGCTTCAACGACCTTGACCTCGACATCAACCTCCGCTGCTGCTGTTCTCCCCTCTCCTCCCCTCCTCCCCACCACTTCCCCGTTCGATCCCTCCCTCGAGACCCTCCGCCCGGCGCGATCCTCCAACCCTCGGGTCCTCGTGAGGGAGGGCTTCTGGGAGTGGGAGGGACACAGGATCCGATACACGAGGGCTGGCTTTGGCGACGACGACGAGTTCAACGAAAACGGCGATGGCGACGACAAAAACCCGACCTCTTCTTCTTCCTCCTCGCCGTCCGGCAAGCGCCCGCTGCTCGTCTGCGTGCACGGCTTCGGGGGAAACGCCGACCACTGGAGGAAGAACGTCCCCGAGCTGGCGCAAAGCGGGTGCAGGGTCGCCGCGATCGACCTGTTGGGGTACGGTTACAGCTCGAAGCCTGACCCGAAGAAGAGCGGCGGGAGAGGAAGGAGCGGCAAAGAGGCGAGGAACAAAAACGGCGACGGAAACGATGACGGCGGCGACAAAGGAACTCTTTCTTCTTCCTCTTCTTCTTCTCCTCTCCCGCTCCTCCCCCCGAACCAGGTTTACTCCATGGAGGCCTGGGCCCGCCAGCTCCTGGACTTTATCAAGGGACCTTGCGGAGGCGGCTCCGCCTTCCTGATCACGAATTCGATCGGAGGCATCGCGGCGCTGCAGGCCGCTGTTTTCGCCGAAGAGGAAGAGGAAGAAAACTCAAACAAAACCTCTTCTTCCGCTTCTTCTTCTTCTTCGAGCAACCCCACCTCCCTCATCGCCGGGGTCCAGCTCATGGACGTCTCTCTGCGGATGCTCCACACCACCAAGCAGCCCCCGCTCGCTCGCCCGCTGGTTTCGGCCCTGCAAACTGTTTTGAGGGAGACGGCGGTCGGAGAACTCTTCTTCGGCGCCGTCGCCAAGCCCCAAACGGTTTCCAAGATCCTGAAGGAGGCCTACGGCGATCCCGAGACGGTCGACGACGAGCTGGTCGAGGCCATCCTGAAGCCGGGGCTGGAACCGGGGGCCACACAGGTCTTCCTGGATTTCATCTCGATGAGCGGCGGCCCGTTGCCCGAGCTGCTGCTCTCCCAGCTGAAATCGACCCCGGTCTCCATTCTCTGGGGCGAAAAGGACCCATGGGAGAAGCTGGAGTGGGGCCGCGAGCTCGCAGCGCAGGCGGCAGGCAGCGAGGAGCTGGCGCGGGAGTGGCGCGCGGGCAGAGCGGAGGGCAACGGCGCCGTGACTATTTCGAAAGCGAGCTGCGTCGAGGAGTTTGAGGTCTTGAAAGGGGTCGGGCACTGCCCCCAGGTAAGCTCTAATTGTATTTTTTCCCAGCCCGCGCAGCCAGCACCAAATAGCGACCAACGATAACCAGCGCCTCTCATGACTCACACCCGCCACCCTCTTATTTCCTCGATCTCCTCCCCATCTCCTTAGGACGAGGCCCCTGGGCTGGTGAACCCGCTGACGCTGCGTTTCGTGCGGCGACACCACAAGTGAAAAAGAGATGTACCAAAAAGAAAAATGTAGAGAGTCTCCGTTCGTTGTTTTGAACCGCGCGTCGAGGTTGAGAGAGGAAGGGAAGAGGAGGAGTTCGAAGACGAAGAAAAAACTCGACGATGCCTCTCTCCTTCGAAACACAAGTCGAAAAAGAAAAAACTCTCCCCTTTTCCCTTTCCGCGAAGGAGGAGATGAACGACCGCGAGCTCTCCCGCGCGTCCACTGCGGCCTTTGACGACGCCGCCTCCTTCTTCGGCGCCGGCGGGGGCACCAGCGACGGAGGCAGCGTGAGCGGAGGAAGGTTCTTTCGGGACGACGATGGCGGCGGCGACGATGGGTTTAGCGGCGACGACGACATTGACGATGGCTCGTCGTTGCTCTACTCCCGCTCGCTGTCGGTGTCGTCGGCCTCTCGCGGCGGCCGCTCGGACATCACTGACCCGCTGGACGACTTCCTCAAGCGCTACACGATAAACATCATGCCCGAAGAGACGATCGCGAAGCTGAAGAAGCGGTGAGGAAAAGAAAGAAGAGAAGAGAGGCATTCGAAAAAAGAAAAAACCCTCCTCGTCGTTGCCCTTCCTTCTTCTTCTCCGACCTCAACCTTTTTTTTCAACCTCGACTTTTTCCTCCTTCCACACAGAGCCGGCCCGCTGGTCTTCGGCGTCAACTACTGTCCTCAGTGGGACGCGCGCGTGACTTACACGGTGAGTGGGTTGAGAAGAAGAGAGAAGAGAGAAGGAGAACGGAAGAAGAAGAGGAAGCCCTTTCCTCAACCTCGACAAAAAAAAGAAAAAAAAATAGGCCAAACCGACCCCGGGCGCCGGCTCGCCCTTTTGGTGGCTCCACAAGCTCTCCTACTCCCCCGGGTCCGGCGCCGGGGGGAGGAGGAGGAGGAGGAGGAGGGGCGGAGTCTCTTCCTTCGACATCGGCGACGACGGCGACGACGACGACGACCTGTTTGTCGAGCCCCTGGAGGCAGCGGCAGCTGCAGCGGGCAGCGACGCCGCCTCCGCGAGCAGCAGCAGCCTCAACGGCGGCGGCGGCGGCTTCGGCGGCGTCGCGCCCTCGGCTGCCTCCTCCTACCGCTCAAGCCTCCGCGCGCTCAAGTCGCGCCTCCCCCCCCTGACGGGCATCGCCACGCTGACCTCGCCCAAGATCCTCCTCTTCTCGTGGCTCAGGCTGCAGTTCGTCGCCGACGCGGACCTGGCCACGGGCGGCTTCGGCGTGCGGTGGCGGGTGAGCACCAAGTGGAGCGCGAGTCCAGGCAGGATCGGCAGGAAGGAGCGGGTGCGTTTTTTTTTTTTTTTTTCGAACTTTTTTTTAAAACTTTTTTCCATCGTTTTTT
>Ga0114918_10000057_pt1 | contig 85322 bp, 110 predicted proteins | sample LantaG_FD_87015 | JGI IMG/M metagenome (GOLD analysis project Ga0114918, IMG submission 87015) | Deep subsurface microbial communities from Baltic Sea to uncover new lineages of life (NeLLi) - Landsort_02402 metaG | ecosystem: Environmental > Aquatic > Marine > Oceanic > Sediment | place... | reverse complement strand
CTTCTCACGCCACTTCGTGTAATCAGCACGCATTTTCTTGGCCTTCGCCAAGATCTTGTCCTTCATGGCAGGAGCGGCCTTCTTCGCGGCAGCATACAACTTCTTGATAGCTTCCCACATCTTACTAAGGCGAGCTCTAAGGGCCTGCATTTTCTTGCCGGCGCCACCTTTGACCTTTTTCTTTTTGAAACCACTGAGGCCACGGTGCGTCTGCTTCAAACTACGCTTGAAAGGATTCTTCAAGGCGATGACTTCTGAGGGAGCCGCAAAATGTTCTTCGCATTCCTGGCATAGATAGACGCCTACACTCATACCGGCATCCGGTGGCGGACCCCAGTAAGTAACACCCTGCTCCAACACGGTGGGATCTAGAGTAGTGGGCTTGGACTCTAGATCGCTTTCTTTCTCTTCTTCTTCCTCTTCTTCCTCTTCTTCCTCTTCGTCTTCCTTCTTCTCTTCCTTCTTCGGCTCTTCTTCCTCCTCTTCCTCCTCTTCCTTCTTATCGTCGGCTGCTACGGGCTCGACTACTGAATCTTCGTCGTCCAGTAGGCCCAATTCAGCCTCGAGCTCGCTAAGGTCAAAATCAGGATCTGAATCTGCTACGGGCTCTTCATCAGACAGAAGCTCTTGCAGATTTTCATCGAGCAACCCTTCGGCTGCATACTTCTTGAGTCGCTCTTTTCGTGCGGCTCGTAGTTCGGCTGGATCGTACATTGGTTTCTCCTAAATCTTACGGTCCATGCTCTAAGACATAAGGCTGTGCATGGCCGGCAAAATTGCCGGTTTTACATCCAACGCATATCTGAATTGGCAGACACGTCCGCCGGATCAGCAACGCTGGAAGTTTCGATGTAGTTTACGCCGTAGCATAGATCATAAATCAACTTGCCTTCAACAACTTTTCCTTTGCCCATTGTCATGTGGGCACAACGTCTGGCAGTACTGGAAATCTGGCCGCAAACACTACAACGAGTAAAGTCAACCAATGCCCCCATACTGTAGCCGACACGACGTCGATTCAGAATATCACTGACTAGATCACGATCTTTGGTTCTATCGAATCCAGCGAAGACCGAAATCTTGTGCAGCTTAGGGCCACGGCCATCGGTGTAAAATGAACGAAGACTTAGAGACGCATCAAAGTGGCAACCCTTGGCTTTTAATGGATCTTTATTCTGATGGTCTTTGTGCGTTGGCTTACCAACGAACGTAGAATAAACCATTCTACCCAGCAAGGGATGGAATCGAGTAACTTCTTCGTAAGGGAAACAATCCATATTACGATTAGGAATATCGATGGTAACGATGGGAATTTCGACGATAACGTAATCTGATAGATCAGCGCTAATTTGGTAAGTATCCGACGCAGCGGATAGCCAGGAGATGTCTAGCTCGCGGCGGTAATGATTTGATGCTGCTACGCGAAGATTTCCCCGACGATCTTGCCGAGGATTAGGCAACCGAAAAGCCTCTACAAGGCTTGCCGCTGCAACTGTCGTCCCAAGCTTTAGAATAGGTCCGTTTTGCATCATTATCCCAAACGGGTATTAATCATTAAATAACCCAATAAAACAAAACCCCTAAGAAAGTTAGATAATTTAGACTCCAGTTAGAAGCTTAGAGCCCTTGACACCGGCTTCTCTCTTCTGCATTATCTTCAAATCATCTGACATGGGACCGAACTCCCGAGAAGCGGCTGTTTGCATGTGCTCAGAAGTAACTTTCGGCTCCCCAAAGGCGGATTTCTGCATCTTCGATAGGAAATAGAGTTCACGAGTTGCCTTAATGGCGTCTTGCTCACTATTATTCTGCTGGTAGAGCCACATTGCAATATCTTTGTAGGTATCCGCCGAAATCTCAGCCTTGCGAATGTAGCCCATACGATGCATTAAATACTGGACAAGTTCCATCTTACGGCCGTTGGCGTCAACAGGCGATGCAATTCGTTTCTTTAAGTCTTCCATCGTTTTGATGGCGGTAAATCCACCTTTATCGATAACTGATTCAAAAGCCTCTATAGCTTCATCATATTCCAGTTGCAAGAAGCGTCCGGTGCGATCCCAAACGGGTACTGCCGCTAGATTATCAACACGGGCTTCTTTATACATCGCAAAGGAGCCACCCTCTTCTTTCTCTTCCCCTTCGCCTCCCGTCTTCTTCTTCCACTTTGCAATTACTTTCTTAAGCTCGATATCTTCATCCAACGACTTTAGTTCTTCTTCAATGGTATAACCACCAGCAGCGGCCCATCGACGTAGAGTAACGGGTAGGCCCTTCTCTTCTAGAGTCGTTAGAATATTAAGATAGTTTTCGTCAGCCACTGGATTCAATTGCTTCTTCCAGTGTACTGTGGGAATAATCAAATCGCCCGGCTCTGCATCTCGGCCAGACCTATCAATCTTAACATCACCCAAATCAGCCATTTTAGTTGTTCTGATGCGATGATCTAGCTCGGCTTGCTTACGCTGAACGAAGCCATGTACTCGAGCAAGTGTCTCAAAGATTTGACGCTGCATTAAGTGGCGGGCAAAATAATCACGGAACGCGCGAATCCTCTCCAAGAAAACGGAGAGAGCCACATCCATCGTAGAGTAAGAAGCGTCGCCCGATAGGAAGGCATCATTGATACCAAGTGCCTTCATTTTGGCTTCGTACAAGAAGCTCCACTCATCGGATAGTTTCCAAATATCACCCTGCTTACCCGAAAGCTGATTGGCCTCGACGCCAGTACGTGTGGCCACAATACCACCAACAGGATCTTCGTCAGCTTGGATAAAGAGCGCGGCGATATCTTCCATCTCTTCACGAGAAGGCTCCCAAGCTTCGGTGCCTAGGGATAAATGTAGGATGCCACCCGCGCGACGTTTGGCCGCCACTACCGTAGCGTTGAGAATAGACTTTTCAAATGCCCAGTAATTAATAATACGTGTAAAAAAACTCGTTCCAACAGCATCAATCGCTGTGGCCCGGCGGGGTAGGTAAATGGTATTTAGTGGATCTAAGGGAATCCAACCACCCTGCATAATCTGCTGAAGCAAATGCTTGGGTAGCTTTTGCCGGGCATCTAGATCGCGGGGATCCTGACTACCTGCAAATTGTCGCATTGCTGGAGTAGGACGTAAATCTATCTTGGGTTCTGCTCCTGCAATAGGAATAGGCGTGATTCTGACCGCATCGGCGTCGTGAATAATAAGATGATCCCAGAAGCCCTTCTTTTCATTGAAGAGCATTGTGGCGATGATCTTGCCTAATACTAAGAATTCACCAGCCAAATCGGGGAGCCATTCTAACAAATCCAGAGCGGAGCACGCATCTTCGTAAATCTTTCTTTGCTCCGGATCATCGACGCCTAGCAACTCAAAATCAGACCAAGGTAACTCCTTGTATAAGTCAACGGCAGGACCGGCGATTGCATCCCGGATATAAATCTGCCGCATGAGCATGTTAATGCCGGCGGGATCTTTGGGCATCCAATCTTCGACGACTGAAGGCTCATTGAGGCTTTCGTGCGCCGGGTTAAAGCGATTGACTTGGTAAGATGCCTGCTTAACAGCACCTAACCTTTGATCCATCGCTCGGGCAGTTCGGATGTCCTTAAAAGAAAACATAATTACTTACCACAACAGCTATCGAAATAATCGGATGGATTTGGTGGGGTGCTATAACTCAAATTACGTAGCCAACCTCTGTAACACTTCTGAAGGCAAGAGTTTCCAGCAGATGTTAATAGATCACTAGTCAAGGCGAAGTCATTGGGAATTTCTCTGAAGTCGGAACTCCACTCCCATTCGAAATCAGCATCCATCTTTAATAGACGCTCTGCCTGAGAGGTCAGCATATGATTCTTGGCCAGCCAGCGTAGGGCTGCTGCAAAATGTTGTTTAGCCACTGCAACATTTGGAGCATTACCATCGGGATAGTGCCACTTGACTTTATCGTAAACGGTTCCTGCGGTGACTTCAGTAGCGCCCATCCGTCTACGCTTATTCAATCCTTTGCTAGACATCTCGGGCCGGCACATCTTCATCCGCTTGCCCTTGATTTGAACAAACTGTGGTCGGCGCTGCCAGCCATGTGCGACAATGCGCTTCATAGCTCGAACAATACCCTTGCCATCTTTGTAGCGCAGGATTGAGAACCAAACCTTTTTACGCTTGCGGCGGGTTACGCCCTTAACGGGGCGGGTGGCGCAAAGATACTTCTTGCGCTTTTTAGGTTGATGTGGCTTATAGATGCGACGCCACTGTTGCTTAGTTACACGTGGAGTCAGTGCAGCTATGCGCTCATCAAAGTCATCAAAGCCGAGAACTAAGTCTTCGCCTTCATCATCAATGATGGGGACATTTTCTGGATCAATTCCAGCCTGCACTAGCAAGTCCGTGGCTGCACGATATTCGCCACGTTCTGCTAGATCGTCCGCGGTTGCACGGACTTCTGTGCGCCAAACGAACTCATCAAATGCTGCTTGAAGTGCGAGCTCTTCGTACCAAGCCGAAACGTCATCTAGCCCCTTAGTCTGAGCTAGCTTGGCTTTTAATAGGTAACTGTTTCGTCTCTTCGTCGACGGCTCGCAGCATGGGGATGATTTTGTGCTCATTGAGATTGCACCCCAGTATTTCTGCTAGGATTTTAGTATGAGTATCATAGCTATCTCGGGACTTGGTGCCCAACGAGCGAGCGATGCCCTCAAGCTCTGCGCGCACTGTTCGTGCCTGATCAGGCGGAAGACTGCGCTCAAGATTACTTAACGACTGACCAATTGAAGTAGTGACTTGTTTCAACATATCCCGAATCAGATTTTGCAAGACACGGCGCGTAACCTCTTCATGAACGTCGGAGGGATTTTTCAGATTATCAATATCCTGAATCAATCCCTGTTGCGTCTGAATGAAAGAGGTTAGTGCACCGGCTCTGCGATCTGTGGGATCGTCGCGATATTCACCTTCGGCCACCTCAATTAGATCTGTAATTTTATCACGGGAGTGTTCGAGTAATTCGCGATGTGTCTTAGGAACTTCAGCTGCTTCGAGATGTGCTACAATAACATCGATTTCAACATTCATCCGGACAGCAATAACATCCGCAGAGATTCCCTGCTGGACTAAGTCTGTTATTTGTTGTAACTGTCCGGATGCAAGTTGCATTATTTCTTGACCAAGTCCTTCGCATAGTCTTCGAAACCATAAGCCCGCTGGAAGTAATCCTTGAGCTTGTCTTCTTCGGCTTCCACCGCCGCCTGATTCTTCTGAGTCACCTCAATGATGGAATCGCAGGTCGTTTCATGCTGCCCGTCGTCCCCTGCGATAACGCAAAGATCGCCCTTGAGCTGGGCTACGGTGCCATGATAAATACGACCGTCACTATAGAACTTAACCTTGTCGCCTACACCCAAAGTGGCGCGGCCGGCAGTCTTGAGCGAGCCCAAGGAAATTCCAGCATACTTAATCTGCATGCGAGCACGACGCTCCTTGAGAATCTCCTCAATGTCGTCGTCGACTAGGCGTGCCAGGAAGCGCGTGCCGTCGTCATGTTGCTTCGACTCCCAGATCCCACCAAAGTTGGGGTCTTGGTACATCGTTGCACCTAACTTAATCATCTCACCAGTGTCATCAAATTTGCGGGTGGGGGTGTTACGCTCGACTACGATAGTGATGCCGGCCTCTTCCGGATAAATCCGAGCAGATAGCATCTGCGGAACTAGCTCTGCACCAAACTCGCGATGCATGAACTTATGCAAATCTTCCGATGAGGGACGACCAAGGTGCTTCGCATATCCCAACAGAATCTTTGCGGCTGACTTATTAAGACGTTGCCAATCTGCCAAGAATAGATCGGAACGCGCGCCTTGGCGCTGATCCATCTGTGCAGCTAGCTTTTCAAGAATCCGGTTGCTACCCATGATAGTCCTCCAACGAATAGAAAGGTATAGCAAGGTAAGTACACATTACCTTGAACTAACGTTTAGAATGTCAGAGTTATTGGGAAGGAGAGTCGGATTTTCGGACGCGGCAAGATTTCAGATGATACGAACGGAGAAACCAATTAATCTTCTTGCCGCAACGGGGGCAAGTATACCAGCAAAAAGGAAACTTAGTGGGTTTAATCATAAACTACATAAACTCTCTATAATGTTTTCAGTATATCAGCCAGCTTATCTTGCACAGGGGAGAAATCTACTCCTGCTATGCCATATTTTGCTTCAATTAAACGAGTAACTGGCTTAAGTTTGACTAGCATTTCATCCACCCACTTGGGCGCGTGCCAAGTGCGTCTAACTAGCGAAGATTGTCGATGCTTCTTCATCGCACGCAAGCCGGGGAAGAAGTCTTCGGGATCTCTACCTAGGAATCGCTGACAGGCTTCGTAAAGCATCCAGCGATTCATTCCTAGTGCATGTTCTGCTGTGGATAGGTTGTGGAAGTGAGCTAGGGCCCAGGATAAAATATTTTTGATTTCTAGGCCATATTGGTGTTCTAGCTCGATAATACGTGGAGGTTTAAGTGTCTTACAATGCCGGGAACAATAGGCTAAGCCCAAGGATCGAACAGTTAACAGAGCCGGCACTTCAATAACTTGCTCACAAACGCAGCAGACGCGCTCTGTGATTATAAAGTTGAAGTTACGGGGCAGATCATTCTGAATCGCAGCCACCTTCAGAGAAGATTCCCGTAATTTAACCATAGCTTCGTACAACGAATGTTGCACATCTGCCAGAGGCAAACGATATAGATATGAAATCTCTTCGGGAGTCAATCCCTCGACTTCTTGCTGCTGAAAATATGCCCATAAACAGTTGTATGTTTGGGGCCATTCTACCCAATAACCACAACTATGTAATTGACAGGAACAACGAAGGTACATTTGTAGGCGATTACAACGAAAATCGAAGTCTGGATGTACCTCAGCTGGGGGAGCGGCTAGACTATCGAGAATATCTAGAATAGCGCGCTGTTCAATATCTTCGGGCTGATCCAGCATATCCACCAGCTCAAGATTATTGATTAATTTGCAGTCTTCGCATTCTAAGCTGGGAAATCCTAGCTTATTGAACGCTTGACTTAGCTTTGCGCAGTCTTGGATATAATGAATGCAATCAGTCACTTAATTGCTCTAATATATTAGTGATAAAGATAGTGTTATCCCTGATCTTAATAATACCGATATCGGTGGGATCTTCGCCAGACCAGAAGACGTTACCTGTAAGCTTAAGCCCCCACGACTTAAAGAAATGCTCAATGTAATATTCTATCCACTCAATATAGTTATAGAACTTCTCGCTTCCATCCCACTCAATAAATCGACCATCATCCGTTGGTTCCCACTGACACCATAATCCCGGCTGGCCTTTTGGGGGCTGGTTATAATCCAAGATGTTCTCATCACGATCCTGACCACAAAATCCTTCACCAGAGACAAAGTAGCCAGCTTCTTCCCCAATTGGAAGGTTTATTGCCTTCCGTAAAGGATCTGGGAGTTGTCCACATGTTTCGGCGTTACGTCGCATCCTGCGAGTCTTATGAAACTTCTTAACATATGCGACTTGATCAGGATTTAAGGGCTTATCCAGTTCAAATCTGCCTTCAAAGCTTGTCGTGTAACCCATCATTCCTCCATAATGCTATATCTCTTATTTACTGGTTGAGGTTATTGAGGGGTTATAAATTCATTGACAAAACCATCAATCTGTAAAATGACATAGACCATTAGGTCATGGTCATTTGGGCATTCAACATAAAACAATATACGAATTGAGGGGATTTTCCTATTAAAGGACCCCTTTAGTGGCTCATTGCTTATCATTTTATAAGCAGTCTGAGCATCGTAAAGATCATACCAGATAAAGTCTATCTTTTTATTGTTTCAGTAGTCCCTCGACCGGACTGTATAAGGAATATTATGAACGAGGAACTAAAGAGGGCAGCTATCAAGTACGTGCAAGATTATATTGCTGAAATGACTGAGAAGACTATTGGTCAGAAAGTCTCTTTGAGAGAGGCCGAGCAAGCCGTCGAAGAGCAGCTAAAGAGTATTGTAGGCAAGTACTACAACTTGAATAATAAGGATTATCGAATAGTCTCAGCTGACCTAGCAAACAAGGAGTGGAGTGTGGGGACACCCAACTGGGATCCAAACTTGGATATTGTCCTAACGCTAGAGTGGATACCGAGAGGAGATCGGTGCAAGGATTAGCTACAGTCTATTTCCCATGAATACTGACACATTCCGCAGGCATCGCTTTCGTGCGCCGTAGCAACGTTGGGGAAGAGGCGATCGAGGGTTTCTTCTAACGTATCATCCTTGTGATTCTTCTTCAAATAGTTCTTCCACTGAGCGGGAGTAATGGGATAAAGCGCGAAGCCCTTTAAGTGTGCGATGTGAATCATTATCGCAATCATCCAAGAGCAGATTTCAATAGACTTACCAGACATGGGTCCACGATACATAAATCGTTCGATCAAGCCCCATCCCTCTTTGCTATTGATGTTTGTTAGTTTCTGCTCTTCCAGCCATTGCTCAAAATATATGGAGAAAGCTATCAAGTCGTCGTGACTGCAGCTCTGTAGTGGAGTCAATGCTCCTGATGATTGGAGTATTCCATCTTTCATGATGGCGTAGGCTGTGTTAGTTTTACCAATATCAAAAGCTGAGATGATCACTTATTTCTTTTTATCTTTCTTTTCCTGTTCAATAATAGCCCAAGCAGTAGTCTTGGCAATATCCTGCGTCAAATTATTTTCGTCGTCAATTATCCACTGAAAGCCCAGCATCGGCCATGCTCGAGGAATGGTTTCCAGGTTCACGCTGCGAACTTCGTCGTCGGGTAATAATGATACCCAACCGTCTGGATGGACCAATCTCCGCTCTTCATCAATGTCTTTATCGTATTCGATCGCTGCGCCATTATAGACTATCGGTTGAATCTCACCATTGCGAATAACAACAAATGCATTACTCATTAAAGTCTCCTAGTACAGCCAGAGCCAGAACTCGTTGAGGTCCGTGTCCACGGTGGCGGGCTGATTGTCGATCTGCCACTGGATCTGAATAGTTAATTCCTTGTTTGTCGGCCTCAACGCTCCAGGGTTCGTTCTCTTGTGGGCCAGGATCCACGTCCCGGCATTCGCGTTTGAGAAGACAGTCGATCCAACAGAAGACCCCGTGAATAGGTGCTGGAAATCCCCGTTCCAGGCTAGACCATTCGACGTCTCTTCCCCAGTACGGTAAGAAAAACCGTATTTCCAGTTCGGAGCAGCCCATGTCAAACGCCCGTCAACAATACTGTAGTCGACTGTTGGTTTGTACCACTTCAGATGACCAATTACCTGTCCCCCACCGACGCCAGTCGTCCCCGTGGCATCCAGATCCCAGAACCCCTTCGTCTCAGGCCACATCGCTGGGTCCGAGGAGATCTGGGATGTGAACACCTTGGAGATCGTTGCCTGCCCGTTCACAGCTACACGAGTCATGGTCAGGGTGTAGGAGCCATCGGCGTTGATCCGGCAGACGGAGGGGACTATTCCAGAAGCCGCGTACGCCCACCCCGAAGGGGTGGTAGCCCCATCAACCAAGAAATCCCAGACTCCTCCACCACCGGCCGCTGCGTCACTGAGCCAGTCCTCCACGATGACGTCGTAGAACTTCGGGCGATATGTATCTACGTACGCCTTCACGGACTGCTGCGTCGGGACCAGGGTGGCCGAGTCCGATGTCATGTCGTCCTCGTCCACCGAACCCAACATGGTCGCATCCGTGATGGCTGTGTTCAACTCCGAGATGGTGCCCGATCCCAGGTTGCCCACGTCGGTTGAGTGGGGGTTCGCCGTGCTGTCCACATGACCCTTGGCTGTGGCTGCCGTGATGGGATTCGTTCCACCCGTGTCGAGACCCAAGTCCGTACCCTGAGTGTGTCTCGCACCCGTGTTGGTGGCGATATCCGCGTGGGTGAACGCCAGTAAATGAGCAGCATCTCCACCAGAGGCAGACCCGGCCGGATCAGCACCGGCCAGGGCAGCCGTGACGGCGTGGGGGTTGGTCGTGATGTCCGCGACATGCGCAACGACTGCTGCCGCTTCCATGATCGTTGCTGTTCCGGCGTTGATCCTAGCCCCGACGATCTCACTCACAGAGAGGATGAGTTCAGCTGTGGCTTCCACGTTATACGCGGTAGCACAATCGATTCTCTCCATACCTAGGCGTACACCACCCAGAGCTTCAACATAGATGCCAACTCCCGCGCCATCGTCGTCGATTTGTCCTACGTACCCTGTAGCATCCGCAGTGGGAGCCACGTAGATACCTATTCCAGTACCGGATACGTGGATGAGTTGAAGATCATAGAATACTGAGCCCGCACTACCACTAGATAGGCCCTCACCATTCTCCACGGTTTGAAGCGTTCCTGAATAGAATAGAGTACTTGCTGAATCGGTTACAGAGATTCCGTCTGCCGTTCCAGCGCAAAGCTGATAGCGAATATCAGCGATGCCTGTCGTATTGGCGCCAGCCAAAATGATTCCCGTGGTCCCCGTAGCTACAGTTTGTACATACAAACTAATATAGGAGTCCGTACCTCCTAAAACAACAGCGCCAGTTAGCGTAGCATTTGAGCCTAGCACACGAGCGCCAGCAGGAATGTTAATATCCTCAGCATATACTCCAGGAGCTACTTCAATAACATCACCAGCGACCGCTGGTATGGCTAAAGCCGCGCTAATGGTCTTATATCCAAATGGAATAGGTGTTACATCACTACCGTTAGTATCGTCTACGTAGATAGTGTTGCCGGCCGGATGTAGCGCGGTGCTGTCAACGACAGTCCCTGTGAGAATATGTGGTCCTCTAGTTCGTATGGCAACCATTATACCTCCCGCATACGCCGCACGTAAGTGATACCCACAAGATCATTCGCGTGCCCTGCGGCATCGGACATAAGAGCTACTTCCATAACCGTTTCGTCTGTCATGAGTGCTAGTCGCTTGGCATAAATATTTCCTGCTGCTACTGCAAGTACATACTCAATGTCTTCTAAGTTAACATCAATAATGCCACCGGCAGCCAATTGTGTATCCAAGGCAACTTCATCATACATATTAGCCGCTTCCATTCCAAAAGTAACTCTAATACGTAATTCTGTAACCGTGCTTCCTGCATCCATATTGGCATCGACATAGAGATACACCATGTCGCATCCCTCGGTCGAAATTGTATTGTTACTTGGTACTATTTGATCAGCATCACCAATCACAAAAGCTATTGTCGTTGTCCGTGGTGTGCGAACGACATTGACTTCGGTGTCAATAATAGCACCATCTTTATAAGAACTGGCATCTACTTCAGTCATGCTGATTCTCCAAAGCCATGAATGTCGACAATTGTGACAGCGGCAGGAACACCCGATAGACGAATAAAGACATTACGATATTTTTGTATAAGGTCTAGTCGTTCATGCTCGCCTAGAACAACGGCCGCCCCATCATTGATCCATAAACTGGCGGTAGTATCAAAGTACCAAATCTGAGCATTCAAGGGGCCCGTCGCTCCACCTGATGTTGCATGATAGTAAATCCAGCCGCCCTCGAATCCCTCAAGATGTAAAATATCGACATCAGCAGGTGGAGCAATATTGGGGTCTGCATCTGCTAAAATAGGAGCTCCCGTAACAATACGATCATCTCGGCCCGTCTTGTTTTTGATTTCCGTTCCTGTCAGTAAGATGCCGTTAAAGTATGCTAATAGATAGCCATCTTCCACAGCATCAGCAATCATGGCAGTCATGATTTCCCGAAAGCCCAAAAATACCACATCGGGTATGTCTGTTGCATTAACGCCTACCTCAAGAGTAGTGTTACCCGCATATTTCTGGGTTACCCCATACTTCCCTGCATCAAGACCCGAGTAGTTTAGAGCTTCATGTCCACTACCAATATTAAATCGAATATGCGCGACCGGAATACCAGTATACCGAGCATGTGTAGGATCAATTTGTAATCTATACATTATCCCTCCTAATGGAGTGTAATTCCTGCGATTTCATATGTAGAGAGTAATTCTGCTTGTTCGGATGTCATCTGAGGTGTAGGATTCTTAACAAAGAAACCAACACCATTACCCACAAGCTCGTATGATAATTCCTGTAAGTCTCGTGGGGTCTTAACTTCAATGTAGGACAGGCAACACTGTTGAGCCTGCTGCTTAGTTGTAAAAAGTGGGCACCAATGCTTATCCACAACATCTATGCAGACATATACCGGAAATCTTAGTAAACGATTACCCAATTTCTTGATAGTCTTCTTAATTTTGTCCGGAGCAGTCGCCCTCTTAAAAATTCTTTGCAAAAAACTCATGGCACTCTCATGTATGCTTCTAGGCAAAACTTTTTAATTTCTGTAATTAAATCAGACTTCTTTTACTGCGTATTTCAAAATACCACAAAATAAGACATCTGATAAATTCTTGTGGTAAGAAATTCGCTTTTCGCTTTGTTGAGATCTGGCCTCTGCTGACTCCCAATACTTAGTCGATTGCCTTAAGATTCTTTCGAATATCTGGATCTTGACATATTCTTTTGTGGGAATAGTAACATTCACTACTGCAGTATTTTGCCTTGCAGCCAGAATATTCTTACAAGCAGGATGTGTACTACGGGACACGGGAATATGCCTCAAATCGTTGTACTAATCTAGCCTGTAAGTCATGTGATGTCAATATACCCTCCGGAGTGTTCGGGTTAGATTCTATTATTTTCCATCGACGGCCTGTACTTATTTCATGAAAGAAATCTTCGGTGGTAACGACTGAAGGTTCATTGGCCGTCCAAATTGTAATAGCACTAAAACTATCAAACAAGCCAAACTCTGCGAGAGTCTGTGATTCGGGAACTCGTGGGATATCTCCTTTGATACTAATATTTTCTCTAAGCCTATACCTAAGCATGATATGACTTAGAAAAGGAATCTCCGACTCTGGACTAGCTCTCCAAAGTACTACCCTAAAATCTAAGAAGCTTGCATCTAGCATGCCCTCTAGTATATCTGGATCATCCAATTCAGTCCAGGTTAAATCTGTACTACGTTTAACGTATGCAATAACCTTGTTACCCTGCTTGATGTTATGTGGGATAATTTGCAACGCATCTAAAATACCAGAATTACTTGTGATGTTTATACGCGTTTGAATATAGCCCGAAGTAGCCGTATTGGCTAGAACAAACATCACTGGTCTTATTTGCTGATCAAATGAAGGTAACACATTAACTGCATTGACTTTGGGAGCTGTAACATCGATTACATGATCTACAGTTCCCCATTTGGTGTAGCCCCCGACTATTCCTGTACCCCAACAAACTTGACATAGACCATCGGGGGATGTCTCTACATTATAGCAGGAACATCTACGTCCCATTTGCTTTCTTTGATAGAAATGAAACAAATGGGGGTCAACGTTGATGGCATCTAAGTTGCGATCAACAATTTTGGGGACCATTTGGTCCCGGGCTATCTCATGAGGATAGTTCTGCTTTTGCTCAGTATTTTGAGCAATACCCCCACGACCTTCAACCCTACCCGTGCTACGCCGAAGGTCATTTTCTCGGTACATTCGGACGGCCAAAATCGCTCCTAGTTACCCAAGTACTGGTTAACCCACGTTATTTTTAGTATATACCGAGAAATAACGATAGTTTTGATGCCATCAAGGGATAAGTTTATGGAAGAGTCTACTCTGCTAGAGTATACTCCGATAAAACGGGTACTTGTTGTTACAGAAGAAGAATTACGGTTGAGGAGTTGCAGAATGTTGCAAATAGTGTAGATGCTCCCGATAACGTACATGTTATGATTTTCAATGGAGGAATCGACTTTATCGAGCCAATTGGCTCCCATGAATTGCGGTCTATCCGTGACACTATTGATGTGCTATTGGGCAAACTCGAGAAAGACGATGAAATAGGGACTCCCAGTGAATTACGGCGAAGGTTAAGTAAGCATGTCTGATCTTATTCACGACGTCTTCGATCCAGAAGCTCTTATTGATGAAGTTATAGCCTCAGATTTTGATCCTAGCGTCTTCAGTGAAGTCCGTGATCATGATATGCCGCAAGCCAAGAACGTCTTCGAGTGGCTGACAGGGAAAGACTTTTGTGCAATTCCTAGTGTGTTCCCCAAACAGATTGAAGTCTTAGCCAATTTCCTCGAAGACTACTGCGCATACTGCTCATCTACCAGTTGGTTACGGAATATCCCCGTTGATATTCCACTTATTGAAATACAAGATAGAGCAGTATGGTTAGAAAAGGGAATATGTCCTCGTTGTGGTAAGACGCGACCTGAAATGATTGCGGATCCTAGTACGCCCTTCTGTGGACCTTTGGAGCTAGATGGCTGTGCTGGAATGAGATCGGGGAAGAGTGTAACCACCGCAATGCTAGCTTCGTATCAACTACATCGATTTTTGTCATTACCCGATCCAGCCGCCTTTTATCAGCTAATGCCCGGTCAACATCTTTATGCAATCTTTGTGGCTACGACGGCCTATCAGGCACAAGAAACCTTATGGCAGTTGTTTGTTGATAGGATCAAGGCATCTCCTTGGTTTAAGAGTTATCACAAACTACTAGCTAGTGAAGCCAAGAGGATTGGTAATGAATTTTATAAGGTCAGGGATACATTCCTTTGGTACGGTCATAAAGGACTGTCGTGGACCTATACCGGAGCAGACATTAGGACTATTCGTGGTCGGACACGTTTCTTCTGTGCTATCGATGAAATTGGCTGGTTCGACGAGGAAATTAATTCGGGCAAGGTTAGGTACAATGCTGATGAGACGCACCAAGCCCTTGAGAAGGCTCTTAGAACTATTCGTTCTCGCGCGGCTTACTTAAACAAGCAGGGCATCGTTGATGTGCCCAATGGGCTATTCGCTAATATCTCTTCGCCATCTTCCATCAAAGATAAGATTATGCGTTTGGTGCGAGAGGCAGCGAATGATAAGTCGAAATATGCTTGGCATTATGCAACCTGGGAATTCAATCCCATGGAATCCGAAGAAGAGTTAAGACGGACAGAGGGTGGCAACCCCATGACGTTTGCTCGTGATTATGCAGCTATTCCTCCATTAGCTAATATGCAGTTCATTAGTTCACAAGACATTGTTGAGCAGAGTTTGGGAGATAAGCCTCCATTAATTTCGATCAAGACAGTCATTGAAGCGGACGATTTAGGTTATCAATATATTCGAGCAAATTTAAGTGCTGTCAAGGGTGACAAGCAAACACCTAGATTACTTGCGGTTGACTCCGGGGAGAAGTTCAACAGTTTTGCTATTACACTTGCCCGGTTAGATGCCCATGATCGATATATTGTAGAGGCTGTCCTGGAAATTGCACCACAGCAAGATAGAGGACATACTGTTTCTGTTAACTTTAATTGGATTTTCGAAGATTTACTGAGACCACTTTGTCAACTATTTCGTATTGAGTATGTAGCTTTTGATCGTTGGCAATCTACGGATCATATTCATCGTCTTCGTGCAGATAAAATCGATGCCGAACAAATCACATTAGTTTGGAATGATTTTATTGACTTTCGTGCTCGACTTTTTGATCATAAGATTTTGCTACCTAAGATGGAAAAGAGCTTCAAAGATATTGAAAGTAATTACGATGAAGCCATTCGAAATAATCCTGTTACACATCTAGTGTTGCAAATGATGACAGTTAGGGAGGTTGGACGTAAGGTAGCGAAGCCTATTGGTGGAGAAGATGATATCTGGCGATCAGTTGTCCTGGGCCATCGCATTATTCGAGACGAAGATTTACATGATCGATTTATTTGTAATAGCGTATCAGTTCGCCAAGGTGGCAATCGAGCCTTGGGTATTGCCTTAAGTAGAAGCTCTTATGTCGCAAGGCAGCAGTCCAGTAACATCGGTCTTATCCGTCGAGGAGGCGGTAATGCATATTGATAATTTGTTAGAACAAGCCTGTCATACCTATGGGCTAGATGAAGCGCGTAAGCCCGTCTTACGTCAACGACTATCCCTTGCGGGATTTGAATCAGAAATCCCAACTGAAGATGTCTCTATGGCATTGGATCTTCTACTAAGCGATGTTGTTCATACTGCTAATGCAGCAGCTGTAGCTAAAGGCCCTCGCTTGGCCTTACCTCAAAGAAGTCTCTGTCCTCGCTGCAACCGTCCAATGGATTCTGCTGGGCTAAAGACAAGTGGCGTTGTTGATTATTGCGGAACCTGCCGTATTGCCATTCCTGTGTAATCATGCAAGCAGTAACAGAGCAAGAAATACGTAAGGGGCTGGATGGGATAATTGAATATATCCCTATGGCTCTTTGGACCAATGAAGATCTTGTGGTGCTTGCTCAAAAAGGATCACCACAGGAACAAAGAACTGCTATTCGCTTGTTAGTCCTAAAGAATAAGGAGGGGGTATATAAACTAGCACATCATTATAAGGGCAAGGTTGAGTTTGAAGACTTAGTGCAAGAGGGAAATATTGGGCTCCTGCGGGCAATCCATAACTATGATATTACTAGACGTGATAATGTTAAGTTTTGGACATATGCTACTTACTGGGTTAAGCAGGCCATGCGCGAGGCTATCCAACAAGCGGATATGATCAACATTCCCGAGCATCTAAATCCACAAATCAAAGAAGTTAAGAAAGTCATTGAGAAGCTATCTCAAAAATTGGGTAGAGAACCTACCATGGAAGAGGTTTCCAAAGAAATGGGAATACCTCGTGAAAAAATTGAGAAGCTATTAGTTCGATTTAGTTATCATGAAGAGTTCACAGAAGAGACTGCCGCCGATTGGGGCATGGGCACAACACGCGGGCCTGAGGGAGGCACACATGCTGTTATTCCTCAAGTGTCTTCCGACGAAGAAGCTATTCTAATTAAAGATCTGTTAACTCATCTACCCCGTTTGATTAAGCAGCTCAGTACAAAAGAGCAGCTTGTTTTGCGTATGCGTTTCGGCCTTCCTCCCTATACCAGGGAACATACTCTAAGGGAAGTGGCCTTACGCTTGAATACCACGCCTGAGAATGTTAGACAGATTCAGCTACGCGCAGTGCGTAAGCTAAGGCAGATGCCAGAATTCCAGGAGATTTTGACTGCCCATGTTCGTAAGGCCATCACAACCTTGCGGGTAGCTACAGTAGAAGAATTTATCGCCTGGAGGGATTCGGCTAAGATACATATTGCAGATAATAAGATAATTCGTTTGGGCTCTAATATATATCGCTGGACGGTAGCTTGTCTAGCTCATACTTTTGATAGTGATGCCACTAAAGCCAAAAATGTGGCAATTAAGTTAAGGGCTTTGGCCTCTCGTTACATAAATTTCGAGTGGGCTGATTTCTACTATCTTACAGAGCATTTGTTACCTCGACTTAAGAATCTTAAACTAGCAGATATCAAGGCAGCGGATAGATCCGAAGCTAAGGGTCCCGGTGTAGCAGGACGCTGGCTAGATATGGTGATGGACGATATTGATCCTACCGATGACAAAGAAGCTGCCCATTTCTTACAGCTATGCGAAGATCTAGACGAAGTACTAAAGCCCATTAATACTAAGACTAAAATTAAGAAATTGCTTCCTAACATCATCTCCGCCGTTAATCGTGCTAGGAAGCCTGGCTATCGAGAACAAAAATTAGTACAAAAGAATACGGGACAGTTTGAAGCTATCATTGAAGATATCATTGGTGACTGTTTAGTTTGGACAGCCTTTAGCACCCGTATTGTTGATGAAGAGGGTAATCGGGCAGAGACATCAAAAACTATTCATTTTGATGCAGTAGCTGTTGTGGTTGAGGAATTAGAGCAGCATATTAAAGACATTCATTATCATCAGCATAATATACTAACACCTTTTGTAGAAGCTTACGTCAATGGTTTGCAGATGGCTACAATTGATTTCCACAAAGAACAGAAAAGTGTCGAAGCAGCTACTATAGGGCAGTTAGCTGAAGCTATTCGTGTTATCACACTTGTATCTGATACAAAGCAACGAGAAGAGTTTGGCAAGATACTTGCTATATCGGCCAAGATTCTTCGTCCGATTATGACTAGTGATGTTAAAAAGTTATACCAAGATTTATTATGGGCAATGAAAAAATGAAGACTTGGATTGATAGCGGAAATCCTTATCAGCAGACGTTGGTCAAATGGAAGCATGAACTTCACATGCAGTCCATTGCTCCCGGTGAGCTAAAGGACTTCTCTCGTAAGTCACTTATTATCACGGAGAAGATTGATGGGGAGCTTTCTTTACTAGTAGTTAAGGGTCAGCCCCTAGTTGCTTCAGCTCATGGTAGAATTCGTATGGACCTTCCCTTGTTGGAAGACGCCAAGAAGCGTTTTCCTCAAGGAACGTGGATTGTAGGAGAATTGGTAGCTTGGCGAAACGGTAAGCAGCCTCTGCCTTTTGGTGAGCAGATGTCCGTAATGCGTAAACCTGGTCCCGGCCAAGAAGATTGGATTTTATTCTTTCCTTTGCGAATCTTGAAGCTGGGTGGTAAGCGTTATGATGATTCCATTGAAAATTATGTTCAGAGTTTTCATGAGCTAAGGAATCGAATTAAAGGCTCTCATTACTTAAAGCTAATCAAGTTGATACAGGGTCAGGCTGCCGATCTAGAAAAAGCCTATAAGAAGATTACAGGAAAGGGAGGAGAGGGTGTCGTTTTTTATGAAGACGGTAGAGTATACAAGGCTAAGATAGAAGGAACGTTTGATCTTGCTGTAATTGGAGTGATGGAAGGAGAAGGTCGTAATGCCGGTAAAGCTGGTAGCTTACTTACAGCTTTCTTTGATGGAGAGCTTTATCGATATGCCGGCAATGTAGGAAACTTCACAGATGCCGATCGGGAGCAATGGTGGAGCATAGCAGAAGATAAGTCTGTAGGTACCCAAGAAGGTAGACGAAAAATCTTATGGATACCTCCAGAGGTTGTGATTGAATGCAAATGGCAACGTTTCAAGATTCAGCAAGTTCCTGTCTATAAATATACTCCTTCGGGCTATATGCCTATGGGGACTAAAAGAGGAGCTATTATGCATGGTCCTCCTCTATTTGTGCGAAACAGACCCGATAAATCTGCAACTAATGCCGCAGATCTTCGCTTATCCCAAATTCCAGGGTTTGATAAATCCTCACCTATTGTGGCTTCTTCGTTAATTAATATGAAGAATGTGGAGAGCTTTGTGCAAGCCGAGGTAATATCACCCGGATTGTTAACCTTTGTGCAGGATCCCTATCCTTACTTATGGGAGCATGGATTTACCCTAAAAGCGGGGGTAATCCAGTGGAATCCCACCAAAGGATGGATAATCACTGTGCCTGCAGCATCCTCGCCTTCAGGGATACTATATTGTGCTGTCAGTAAGGAACAGTCTAGTACTGTTCGTGAAACTGGTCTACGAGAAGTAAACTTGGCAGCAACAAAAGAAGTAGCTGGTGCTTTTGGCTCGTACTTCGTCAATGATTTTGATTTATTCGCTATTGATACTTCCGGTGTATCTTTAGCACAAAATGATTTCTATACGACACTAAAGAACAACTTGCTAGAAGATCCTTTGGATGCTTCCTCATTGTTATATTTCACTGAAGAACTCTTTAATCTATTTCATGGTAATTTATGGATGGCTACAAGAGTTCCTCCACAAAATATGCAGTCTGTTAATCTAACTGCGACAGAATGGAATCGTGGTGTTCCTATAGGCCGAACATTTCGGATACTACGAGATAGTCTAGCCGAGTTGCTACGACATATCTCCGCGACACCAGAAGACATTCTTGAACGATCTATTGATCAACCATACTAAAGGGTGAGGCCGTGGATTCTCTACAAATACTATCAGATGAGTTAATGGTTCTGGGAGAGTGCCAACTAGCTGCCGAAATTGATGTAGCTCTGCTACCACCTCCCCGAATTCGTTTTGATAACTCAGAGGATGTTATCTTTGCCAAGCTTGTGCAGGCCGGGCATACAGATCTTGCTGAAAAATTTGTAACGGCAGGACCATTAAAGCAGTTTATGCAGAAGCAAGTAGGCTGGATTTGGGATGCAGTTTTCTCAAGAGAGGTTAAAGAAAAGCTATTTGTCAAAATGTTAAAATGGTTTGGTAAACATGTTCAAGCAGAAATCGTTCGTAAGGCAGACTATTTTGTTTCAGGCAAGCTGCAGGTTCTACTAGATAATCTTTATCAAAAATATAACTGGAAGCCGGGGCAGGATATGTCATCCGGTATTGAGAACGATATTGAAGATCAGCTCAGGGAGATGCCCCCCAAAGATTTCAATGAAATTACCAGCGTTGTGGAAGATAAAGGAAATTATCTTGATTCTATCAATTTAATGGCGGGGCAAAAGTCACGACAATTTATTCGTAGGTTAGAAGAACTTACCGAAATTGAGTTTGGTGAGACCGTTAAAGGTAGTAGTAGAACAATTAAAAACGGCTTTGGTGTAGAATATGGCCTACGGGCTAAAATAGCCGACGCTGGAATTATTTCTATTCTAATTACTGCGGATGCTTTGGGTAAAGGCACAATTTCAATTCTACTTGCTCGAAGAGTTGTCTATCAAAAGAAGTTTCGCTTTAACACACAGACAGATTTTGCTAGAGTGGTAGGCGAACATTTTAAGGCATCTGAAGAGAAATTGATGCCAATCTTACAGAAGCGATTGTCCAGTATGAGAGGCATGGGGCCTTCAAAGAAAGACGATCAGTGGAAACCGGTGGAAGAGGCTCTGGAGCGCGGCGAGCGTCCCGGCCCGGAAGTATAACTGGAGCTACTATGAAACAGCTTAATGAAGTTGTTTACGATCTGACGGTTGTTGCCGAGACGCTTGACATCGAGCATCCCGATCTAGCCAATCGTTTAGATATTATTGTTTCTAGTCTAGAAATTCAAGCTGATAGTATTGGGACTAGGATACGTCACTGGATTATAGATCAGGCCAAAATTTTTACAATAAGATCTATTGGCTTTTTCTTTAAACGCTATGTAGTCACTCTTGTCTTACATGTGATGCCTTTTGTCTGGAATAGTTATTTGGATTGGACGTCTCAGCATCCCGACGAGAAGATGGGATGGGGTGGTCCTGATGGATTTGCTACTCTACTTCGTATGGCCTTTACGGAAGGCTTCGAGCGAACAGATTTAGCAAAACCTATAGAAAAAATCTTTACATCTACTATTGAGCAAGAAGCTGAGCCCACCGGTTTGTACGAAGGCGTCGAACTTATTGAACGCATGGAAATGGAAAAGCAACGTAAGATTAAAGATAAAGAACAAAGGGATCTAGCTCGGATTCAGCAGGAAAAGCGTAAGTTTGATATAGATCAGGCGCCCCGAGAAATGGAACTTAAGCGGATGGAGCAGGAACGTAAAGAAGATCAGGAGCGATCAAAAGCAAGGAGTCACGAGAGAGAGCAGCAGCGACAAAATGACGCAGAGGCTACCAAGCAACGTAGACATGAACAGGAAATGATGCATGCACGTGACAAGCTTGAGCAGAATATCCGCCAATATGAGCAGGACAAACGGAATTATGAAGCAAAACAACGTCAACAGGCAGCAGACCTAGATAGCTTAAAACGTAAGATTGAGTATACAGAGAAGACAATTGAATTAGAAAAAAGAACCAAGGGCACTAGTTCTCATCAGCTCAATAGGGAAATTGATTTTCTACGAAAAGAGCAAAGAACGCTTAGTGATCTCTACAATAGCGATCAAAGAAGTATCAATGAGGCAGATGCTTATATTCAGAAAAATCGACGAGAGCTAGATAATCTCAAACGTGATCTCGAAGATGCTAGAGCGAAGATTGATGATCTGGAGCGTAACGCGTTTGTCATCACTGCCGCCCAGCGCAAGAAAATCGCCCCTATTCTTCGTAAAAAGGCTCTTCCACCGTTGATTGTAGAATATCGGGTAATCCTTAATCGTATTGCTGATAGAGTCTGTCGTGATAAGAAGATGCAAGTTTATATTGAACGACAAGATAAGCGAGGATTATCACGTTTCTTGATCTCGGCCTTACAGCAAGGGATTGATAAAGAACAACGTAGTTTTAGTAAAGCAACGCACAACGCATTTAAGAAGGCTGGTAAGGAAGTTAAGATCTAATGCTAGATCTTGTCGATCTTTCTATTAGCAGAGTACATACTCCTCTGGCCATCTCGGCTGAGAGTGTAGAAAAGCTTGAACAAAACTTGAAAGCTGGAGGCGTGAAGTTTCTTCGCCGTAATGCTGCAGTTCTGCTCCCACCAAAGTTGAGTTTGTTTTTGACAACTTCAAGTACGCTTATTTTAGATGATGCACCAACATCATATAGAGATGGTGCAACAATGCATTACGCTTATCACCCACGAAAGGGATCAGCTGTAATGCATGGGATGTTAAGTGTTGTACGAAGTAAGGGTAATATTCCTAATACTAAGGCGTATGGAATTGCTATTCCAGCTAATGTCATCTTAAGTATTGCCGCACTAACTATTACCACTATGATCAGTGATCGATCTTTAGGAAGTCTTCAGCTAGCCATTTGGGTAGCACATCAGCAGGGAGAAAGTGTGCTTCTTTCACCGGGAGCCTATATGCATTATAAAGATCCCACCCTGCTGGGAGGGTATGCAATCAAGCAGATTAGCAAATGGCTAAAAAGTAACTATAAGATTGCGGAACGATTTAAGAGATAATCATGCCAACACGGGACCAAAACGAGCAGGCCGGAAATCTGACGACGAGGCTCCTTCGTAAGAATCCTCACACTTTTCGTGTAGGATTTTTTGAAGATGATGATTTACTTGTGCCTTGCGTTTCTTCAGATGCTTCTTCATATCCTGAGTACACCATCAAAGATGTGAATAATCTGGCAGTTGCTGCCGGTCTATTAGTTGCTAGTGCTCCGGTGGGATATTGGATTGTTGAATGGACTCCTGCGGCGGATGCTACGCTGACGACCGATACTAATAAGTATCGTTTTGAAGCGATGATGGAGTCTGATACTGGTCGTGAGATTGTCTACTTTGAAGAATTTGATCTAGCTGATTTTGATATCACGGCCACAGAGCGCGATCGTGCAATGACTTACCTGGCGATGCCAGGGACCATAGATGAAAGAATTTATCTTCGGTTAGATTACGAACCCGCCGAGGTTGCCTTACAAGTTGTGCGGGGATCTACTCCTAGCTCAGTTAATACCATTGTAGAAGAATCTGGTATTCCACCTATCAATTATGTCAATGAAGAAGACACTCATATTTACTATTATGATGTCCCTTCTAATGACCTAACTGAATCGGATTACCAGGTCGTATGGACAGTTCGAGAAAAAGTATACTCGGCCAATGAGCAATATCTACAATTAATTAGAGTGCCTGGCCGCAAGTACTTTAATTATCTTCCTTCAATGAGAATGTTTATTGATAAGCTACAGAAAAGGCTAGGACAGATTCAAGCATATGGTGACTCTGACATAATTGAATATTTATATCGTGGAAAACAAATCGTCGATGGGTGGCATCCCAACAACTATACTTGGGATATCAACAACTTTCCCGCTCCCCTGGAACCCTTCCTTCTAGTGGCAGCTTCCTTGTGGGGATTATCTGCACAAGCCTTATTGGAAACAGAATTAGCATTTTCCTTCTCTGGCCAGACGGTTACACTAGATTATGATCATTCCGGCGGGTTAGATTCTGCCATTAGCAGAATGACTGAGTTTTTAACCAGACAGCCCGGTGGTTTAAGTGATACCAAGATTGGTTTCATGCGAAGAGCCACACCTGTAGGTGTAATGGCGGGTCGTCCTTTGAAGTACGCTGGAAGACATTCTTTCGTTTACCGTACAGACGCCATGAATTCATCCAACTTTATCAACTTGTTGGCCTCTTTCGGGCTGCTGTAGGATCTGTAAAATGAAAGATATAATTTCCATAGTATCGTTTCATGCGCAGCAATTAGACCGTAATGGCTTACATCAAGCAGCCTTAGAGCTAGATCAAGTTGCTTACCATTTAGAAATTTCAGCAAGTAACGATCCCTTCTCCGCGCTTCGTTTGTTCATTCGAGACTCCCTCCAAGCCGAAGTATCTCGCTTCACTGCTATGTATCAAGAATATCTTGATCCAAAAGAACTGCAACAACAAATAGCCGCAGCCATTGAAGATGCTGCGGTAGAAGTTCTGTCTTGTATAAAACGAGACGACAATGTCTTAGAAGTATCAGATAAGGAATGACAATGCCTGTTATTATTAAATTAGACGACTTACTGGCCGAAGACAAACCTATTTATGTCCGTAATAGGACCAAGCCCCGCGGTCGCGTGGATATCACCTTTGCCGATCCTGGGACGCATAAGGTGATTTCAGTATCGGTTCCTCGCACAAGATTGCCCGTCTGTCTATCCGACGAGGTTCCGGCGTCTGCCATTCAGTCTAGTACAGACTTTAGGCGTTTTCTGGGCAAGAAGATTTTGGAGTTAGTAGATCCCGAGGTTGCCACAAAAGAGCTAGATACCGATGATGCACGAGAAGAACTCGCTGCACTATCGGAGTCTCAGTATGCTAGCTCTGGTGCCGCTCCTGCCTTTGGTCCGGGTGGTCCTCTACAGCCGAATAATGCTAACAATGCGGATGACTTTGAGTTCGAAAATCTGCAAGACGATATGATTAATGCCAGGGTATTGCAGATTGTCGCTAGTTTGGATACGGAGGATATGCAGGTTCGTCAGGCATTACAGGAATTGCGTGCAATGGAAGATGAGCTAACAATGGAAGACTGCTCTTACATCATTGCGCGTGGTCGTGCCGGTCAGGTGCGTAAGCTAGCACAAAAGGTTCTATCATCACTTACATCTAAGGACGTTTCATAAGGAGCTAGCATGGCTGGTGTCACAGAAGTTATAGTTGATGATATTGAGCAACTACTAGAGAAGTATACAGCAGATTCTTCTGTAGATACCAGCTATCGTAAGCGTCTTCCATTTATTATGACAAGAGAGTCCTGGCTTACCGCAGATTATGCGGGCACTGGTGATATTGATGTTGCGGCGATTAGGGCTGCTGCTGAGAGGGAGTCCTCAATGGGCCTTGTCAGCGGCTCCTATATCGTTGCAAACATCAATCCCAGTGAAGTGTCCTTTAGACTTGCTCTAAGATCTACAGAACAAAAGGTTCGTGGAGGTACAGTTACGCATACTTGGTTTGATCGAACAAGAGGAACATTTTTTGATGAGCCTGTCTTGTCCTTTACATTCCAATCGGGTAACTGTATGCCTGTTCGCATGGAAAATGGTGAGCTATCAATGCCTCGGGGATTGAATGCTTTTCATTCATTCATGAACTTGCTAGATACCGAAAATACGCTACCCGACGGCAGACCTAACTACGTATATATTATCTATAATAGCTTAAAGTTTCCAACATTAACATTGGTTGGATTCTTTGCGCCAGGTGGAATTAGTTTTACGGACTCTTCGCAGAGCGCCAGTGAGATGTCCTGGTCGGCAGATTTTATCTGCCATTTTACCAGTCCTAAACTAACATCTTCTACGGAATTACGTCAACGCTTTGTTGAGGTCCACACTGAACTTGGGACTGTCCGTTAGAGCAGTTACTCTATCTTTTAGCCATAGCAAGTAATCTTCTCCGATAGAACCTGGATCTTCTCCCTCAGGCAATGTGACACTGAACAACTTAAAAGTGTCCCTAGCATCATTTTCTATTTGATGTTGCATTGCTCTGCCACTTTCATCCCCATCAGGTAGAATAATAAGTGTGTCTACACCCAACGTTGTTAGATCACTTTGGCTAATACTACTCCACTGCCCTGCCCCCAGCAGAGCTACGGCAGGTATCTTGTAAAACTGTAGACGAAGGGCATCGTAGGGGCCTTCGACAATAACAGCAACATTATTTGTAATCTTGTTAAAGGGAAATAGCACGCGATGTGCATCAAGGCCCATACTATTACGATACTTAGGAAACACCTTGTCGGTGCTGTCTATCTTTGCAGCTACCCATCCTAACAGATCATCCCAGATATGGATAGGAAAGAGAATACGGTATCCATGGGAAGAGTCATCGTACCATCGATATGCAGGTAGCTCTCTAAGCCATTCTTCACTAATACTACGCCAAGCACCATGCTTCCAGCGAACCAACCCTAGTGGTAGTTCGGGCTCTCTCAGTCCCTTTTCCTCATGCATGCTCAACTTATTACGTAATAAAGAGAACTCATCGATATCTTGGTCATTAAGGGCCTTACCTCCAATTTCAGCCGCTAAGGTGTTCCAGTTACCTTTCCATCCACAATGCGGAACCCAGCAGCGCGCCATAGATCCTGATTTATGAATCCATAGCTTAAATCCAAAACTCTTGTGAAATGGGCATGGAATGGAGATATCATTCTTACGTACTTCAAAGGGAAGACCGAGCCTAGTTAACTCAGCTAAGATATGCTGCTCTGTGGTTAACATCTTTCAATCCACAAGTCATCGTTTTTCGCGCACCAGAATCGAAATTCCAGCGCTTGTACTTTGCAGTATATCTTAGCAGCTTCTGCTTTTGCCTGCACTATATTATCTACTATTAGTAGGCGCGGTTTTACTTCAACAATAACTTTTTTTGTCTTCATACTGTATTTTTCTTGATATCCGACACTCGGATAAGTGTCTGCAAGATAAGCAAATGTCTCTACTATCTGCCAAATAATTATGTAATGTCATATTCTCCTAACCAGATATAATGTTCTATCATGTAAATATTTTACAGGGAACATATGAAAGATTATACCACCAACAAGGGTACGCCCAAGTCTTCTATTTACATACTTCTAAATGATGTCTTAAAAGAGGTGAAAAAGGCTGCTCGGCCTGCTGCTGCTCGGTGGGACTTTCGGGCTAGTGGTCAGCCCATTTGTGCACGAGATTTTGTCTTTTGGCAATTGACTGAGGATGGTAAGAGACCACCAGACGAAGAATCCTTCCGTATGGATTTTTATACAGAGATCGGCACCGCCGTACACTCTGTTATGCAACGATGGTTGGGCCGAGTCAATCAAATCTACGGTAACTGGTCTTGCCAGAATCCCAAATGCCAGTACTACGAAGCAGTTGTTATCAAAAACCACTTAGGTGTAGGTCCTTGTCCGCATTGTGACAGAGAAACTATCTACGAGGAGTATTTACTAACGCACTCTTCTGGGTTGTCTGCTCATCCCGATGGATTACTTCCCTACGAAGATGGTTATCTCTTGTGGGAGTTCAAGACAACTGGTCTATTATCTAAGTTGAGTTTTCCCCGACATAGTTATCTTCTACAGACAAACATCTACGCAGCTCTGTTGGAAGACGCGGGGATGCCTATTAAGAAAATAGCCATTGTATACATTTCACTACTCAATCCCGAGTTTAAGGTATTCTTACTGAAACCTAATAGAGATGTTTTCAATGAGATAGTTGAACGTTACTTACTTGCAAAGAAAGCCCTGCATGAGGGGGAAGTTCCCATTGGATTATGCTTTACTCCTGCAGAAGCTGTTATGTATGAGTGTCCTTGGAAGGAATATTGCTTTGACCAAGATCCCTACGCAGTGCTGAGTAAGTTGCATAATTCCCGAGGCAATCAGTAAAAAACAGGGAACATTTTCGTTGGGAGAATAGATGTACACATGGGTGCCCGCTGGCTGTTGGAAAAATGGCATAACGGACGGTTTTGTCTATATAAAATACGGCAAGACCGGTGTTACACATATTGAGGTAACTGATGACCCTACGATTGGTCAGGGTGGAAAGATCCGACTTCCCGATCGTGAGATCGTCGTTTCACATCATCAAGATAAACGCCCTATCGATTGGGATTTTGATGAATGCCTTTGCACGAGTATTTACTCTGAAGGGGGCTTGGGAGAACGCTATCTCAAATATATTCTGATTAGTGCACATAATGGATTCGAGCAGAAGATCAAGAACAGGGATTGGTTAAAGAATGATCTAAAACTCATAGGGGACTCAGGGGGTGCACAATTAAAAGGTGGGTCTTCTGATTGGATTGATCCCTACCGGGTTATTGATTGGCATAATCGTGTTGTCGATATTGGGGCGACTCTAGATGTTCCTCCTCGGCCCATTGATCATGGGGACAATCGAGTCATCAGAGCTCTGGCCGAAGTGCAGCTTCGCAACAACAAAATCTTTTTGGAACATAAACGAAAAGACCTCAAACTATTTAATGTCATCCATGGTTATGATCACCAACAATCCAGTGATTGGGCCAAGCATGTAGCTAACGACGAGTTTTATGGCTGGGCTGCTGGTGCCGATAACTATGGGTCTGATCTAGCCAACTTCAGAAATCTATTAACCGCTATCTTGGAGCAACCTCGTGTTCCGCATTACCATTTCTTCGGTGTTAGTGGTGGACAGCGTATGCCAGCGATTGCTTGGATTGGTAGTTATGTTGATTGTATTACCGCAGATTCTACAGTCTACTTGCAGGGTACCAACAAAATGATGTATTGGTTGACCCCTGACATGAAACTCAAGCAGTTGAATGTTGGTGATAAGTCAACTCTCTATTGGGATCATCTAACCCCTTTGCCTTGTAGTTGCGAAGCTTGTTCTCGTGTGCGATATTGGCAGGTCTATAGTTTGCCTGCTAACTATGGTACATCTTTCTTGTTGGCTTGGCATAATCTAACAGTCGTGGCTAGACAAGCTATGTACTGGAATGCGCTTGCCCAGAAGTTAAGCTACCAAGACTATATCAAAATTGTGGAAGCGACTTATGGTGCTACCTCTGCGGCGTATAGGCGCACCGAGTACGTAGAACGAGTTTTTCAAGATGGTATCGAAAAGGCAGACGCCCGCTATTCAGCAAAAGACTTAGGAAGCCAGCCATTACGTGCAGGTCGAATGGCTATGCTATTTGAAGCGGCCGAGGAAAAGAAACAGAACTTTCTTAACCTGCCAGATCGTGAGAGTATTATTGAGAAGGTTCTCCCTCGCTATCTAACGGCACAAGAAATCGCGGATTTTGGTATTAAGATTAGGGCTTGAGTAGCTTTTTAATATCTGGTGGGAGTTGGTGTTTTCGACGACCAATATATTGGTTACGTCGTCTACTAACAACGGCAGCCGCAACTTGCTGCAGTTTAGGTTGAACCACAGTAGCTGGTCGTGCAGCAAAATAAGCATGTTTGCATAAATGCGGTACGAACTTGGGATTACGAATGCGAGGAAAGTTTCCGTTACTATCTAGTACAGTAGATGATCCCCTAGCGGCTAGGGCTACTTCAATATAATAGGTGAAATACTCACATGAACAATGTACCCATAGAGGTTCATCAATGTATGTTGCCAACGATGAACCAGAAGGACCATAAAAACGATAACGTACTAGCCTTGGATCAGTAGTGCATCCTACTTGCATGTGCACTTCTTTATACTTGCCGTTGTCATCGTTCCCCTCGAATGCCGTTACAACCCGAATACGACATCCCCGGATGTTCTGTCGAATATTCTTAGGTGTCGTCATCATAAGTTGTCTTAGCGTCAGCATTTGAGTCTCCTAGACTTCTATTATATAACCCTTGATGGAATGATGATGGACAACACAGGTGTAAGCGCAATTAGTCAGTTATATAAGGAGATATTTCGATATCCCTTACTTAGTAAAACACACATGCGTGTGCTCTTTTCGGAGTTTGAGGCAATAATCTTTCGGGCTTCCGATGAGCTACTGAATCAAGGTGATTTTGTTGAACATTACATCGCTGATCTACTTGTAGAAGTGTCTGCAGGAATCACGCGGGGTCGGACATTATTTATCCAACAAAAGGCTAAAGATAAATCCGATGAGCGACTATACGATGACACTCAGATAGCTGCTCTTTCTCGGGGAATGTGCTGGATGAATTTATTATCTTCAGGCAAGCCATCTATTGCCGCGACTAAACAGTGTCTTGATGATTTGCAATTTACCCGAGCTGTTTATGAGAGTATGCTTGAGCTATTTGCCGAAGTAGTTAAGGACTATCCTGAGCAGCTATTGGAAGCTATGGAAATTCGTCAACAGATAGAAGATGGTCTTGAAGAAGAAGAAAGATATGCAGGCATCAATCAATCCTTGCTATTAACGGAGAGGGCCGCGCATATCAATAGATATGAGCTTTATCAGTTATGCCAATCTATTGATCAGACATTTTTGGAGCTAAAAAGTATTCGAGGGAAAGTCATGCGCCCCTACTTACGCCTGGTCTTCAAAATAGCTCGGGGTCATTCCGCTAGTGAGCAACAAATACTGGACAATTTCCAGAATGGCGCAACGGGATTAATGCGCGCTGTTTCATATTTCGACTTTCATAACTATTCCAACTTTTCTTCTTACGCCCGTTGGTGGGTTAGTCAATCGATCTTGCTATTGTTAAAAGAACAGGCTAACTTCATTCGTCTTCCAATAGGCGTCTGGCAAAACTATAACTGGTTGGAAACAGTTAGGTCTAAGATCACCGCAGAGCAGGGTGGTTGTTCGACCGGCGTGTTAGCCAAGGAGACTGGTTATTCCATTGACCAGCTTCATTCAATCTATGAAGGTGTTGGAACAAGTAATGTTTGTTCCTTAGATTATTTCATAGACCAAGACGAGAAAGTCCCACTTAGTAGTGTCATAGCAGATGAAACTATTAAGCAGCCCGATGAGCTAGAAGTTCCAATTACACAGTATTTAAGTTTCCTTGATGATGAACTTCGTAAGATAATCTGTTTGCATCATGGACTCTTAGAATACGTACCTCGCGATCCCTTGTCCAGATTAGATATCTACAAGGAACGCTTACGCCAACGCTGGAGGAGTGATGTCAACTAACGATGATCCCAGAATGATTATTGCGGATCCTGATGATATATTTAACAAACTAAAAGAGTATATAATTGAAGTAGCCGAAGCTGATGGCACAGATGGTTCTAAAATAGCATTGGGAGATGAGAGCAATAATATTACATACTCTCGTCCGAATAATCCCAACGGAGACAAAATAATAGAAACGGGTCAGACCTGGAAGGAAAGTCTAGATGAAGATGGCCATTCCTACATTCCTCCTAAATACAAGCCATTTTATGTTTTGATCAAGGGTATTGCCGCTTGGTTGGCGGATTTTGCCTGGCAGGGCGTTGGCGGTGTATACCATTGCGCTGCATCTATTTCGATAGGAAAAGCTGTATATGTTTACAATAATGATAGTATTACTTTGGCTGATGCCTCTGCTGTAGGTACAATGCCAGCTATTGGCATCGTAATTGCTAAGCCATCCGATAGCAGAGCAATAGTACAGTTCGTGGGAGAGGTGGATTTTGGTACAGCATTGTTTGTGGCCGGTGCCCCTTACTTCTTAGCTAATGTTGCTGGAGATTTGGCGGCAGCGCCCGGTGTCATCCCCCAACGAGTAGGCACCGCTAAGTCGACATCTGTCTTAATTCTAGATGGTGTGTCTCAGGTTACGACGTTCTAATGCCTGAATTGCCAGAAGTACAAACTGTTGTTAATGATCTGCAAAGTCTTAATGGTTTTGTGATCAAGACCGCTAAATTTCCTCGAGAGCAGTTGAAAAAGCATTGGATAGGTCAACAAGTGCTTGGCCAGAAGCTTCTATCTATTTCTCGTCGAGGGAAGTATATTATCATGAACTTTCAACCGGGAGTTCTTGCTATACATTTAGGAATGTCTGGTAGGCTTGTATTCAAAGAAATAAAGCATACCAGAGCTAGCTTCGAGTTTGTACATTATAATAAGGGATTAGTCACCAAGCAGATTGTTTGTTACTTCGATGACATTCGCTGCTTCGGAAGATTATATACTTACGACAATGCCCTGGTTTATCACCAAGCATTTGATATCGGCCCCGATGTTTACGAAATCGATGCAGAAGACTTTGTTAAACGCCTTAGGTTACGAAACAACCAAAGTATCAAATGCGCATTACTTGATCAGTCGATAATATCGGGTTACGGCAATATCTATGCAGCTGAGGCGTGTTTTATGACGGGCGTAGATCCGGCAACTAAGGTAGTTAACTGTTCGGATGAGATTTTGCAGATACTTTATCGTTTGAGTAGTTCTATGTTTGATACGGCTATTGCCCTTCGTGGAACTACTTTCGATGCCTATCGTGGGGTTGATGGTCAGCCTGGATTAGCCTTAAATGCGTTATATGTTTATGGAAAGACCCGCTGCATTTGCTGCGGTAGCCCTATCAATAAGATAAAACAAGAAGGGCGTACTACTTGGTATTGCCCCACTTGTCAGGCTGGAGATTGTCATGCTAGTTGAGCTAGAAGATGCTAAGATTGCAGCGTTACAGCAAGAAGATCGTGTCTTAGCTAAAAAGATAGATGCTCAGCTATTACTAGCTCATAGCAAGTTATCTGATAGAGTCTCCGATATGTTGGGTGAGTTCATTGAATCTGGCGGCGCAGCCGAGCTGATTTGGAGTTCACTCAAAGGCCTGACTCGTGAGATCATTAAAGAGTTACTCCGGCAAAAAGATAAGGATTTTGGTAAGCCCCTGGGAAAAGAGTCAGAAGAAGATATCAAGAAGACCCTTGATGGTTTGTCAAATGAAGAGATTGAACGCCTACACAAAGTCCTACTAAATTTGGGTGTGAGTGCTCAAGAAGTAGTAGATCGTATACATAATCTATTGGTTAAGTGGCTACCTAGTTATGTAAAAGATATCTTAGGTTGGAGAATAAAGGAACGTCGTCCCTTTATCCGAGCTATTAGAGCCAGACAAGGCTCAGGTTTGGGTTTATCGATGACAATCAAACAAGAGGCTGAAATTCGATTACCGGGAGAGAAACAATATAGACAGTTAGTTATAACAATCATTGGGCACAGTTGGACAGATAATGGCGCCAAAGCTACAGCTGTTCTTGATAAATGGAAAGCGTCGCATGACTTAATCTATCATGGCATGAAATATCCGGGCCATGGAGCAAGCTGGGATTTTGAATATCAATTCACAAGAGCAATGCAAGATAGTATTACCGTCGTCCTGCAACGAATCAAAACAGATATCCTGTAAAGGAAAATCATTAATAGATCCGATTCAAACCCCGGATCACTTTTAAACTACGTTCCACTAGGAGATTCAAAATGGGTATGAAAGGCTGGAAGTCCGCTACTAGTTATAATCAAGAAGAAAAATGGGAAGACAATGTTCGTTGGGGAGATTTTGCGAACAAGTTTAAGTCGTTTCGCCCCGTTGGAGGTATTTGGCCCGTAGCTCGCCATTGGATCGAAGCCAAGTCTGGCAAGTTCTTTCCCATGTGGTGTCCCAAATACAACGCAGATACCGAGGAATTTGAGGAGGGCCGTGATTGCGCCGCTCACGATGCTGGTCTTCGTGCAACTCGAATGGCTCTAGGTAACTTCATCGATCGTGAACTTCAGCAGAAAGGCGACACAAATCCTATCGTTGTTCTTTCGCTTCCCACAACCGTGATGCAAGCTATCTCCGGAATCATCGACCTAATCGGCGTGGATCCAGCAGATCCCGTGAATGGCGTGGATCTTTACTTTAAGTATGACGCTAGCCAGTCCGGTACGGATAAGTATAGTGTGCAGCGCGGAGATAAATGTACGCTAACTACTGAAGAGGCTGCTTACGATTTATTCCCCTTGGATGAGATCTATCAGCCAGCCAAGAATGCCGATATCAAAGAGGCGCTTCGTCGCCATGGTTATTATGAGAACGTGGAACCTGCTTCAACGACGGAGTCTGTTCCGATATCTACGGACCTTGGTAGTCCCCCACCCCCGGCTCCCGTTAAGCCTGTAACTCAAGTCAAGGCACCTTCCCCACCAGTTGCAGTCTCTGGGGAGCTACCCGAATGCTTCAAGCAGTATAATGGCACACAGCGTTGTTTGCGCTGTCCGGTCAAGCATGACTGTATTGACTCTACTGACGATGACGACTAAGTTAAGTCTGCTTCAGCCAAGGTTACGGTTTGCATTAACAAGGACGCATTTTAAGCGAAAGCTTCATAGTAGTTTTTATGTCTTTGTTGACAGAATCACAGATTTCTCAGATAGATCTAGCGGAACTAAAAAATCTGCACTCAAAGATTGTACTATTCTGTGATGAGTCGGAACTTTGCAAAAAGTTCCTAAGCGCAATAGTAGAGTCCAATAATGCAGGTCATCTTTGGCTGGGCAGGTTTGAGTTATTCTTCCATCTAATCACTTCGGATAACGCGCACTTAATTCCAATCTTGCGCGTTCCTCAAATTAGAGTCTATCAAAATGGAGCAGTCATTGGTAAGGTTGAGGGCTTCTGCGGTTACGAAGAAATAAACATATTGCTGGAGAAGCTCAATGAGTAAGTTAACGAATAGATTCATTCCTGGAGAGAAGTTACAGATTTTTGTTCATTCCGGTCTTCCAATTGAAGGAGAGATAACGGATGTAGGTGATGATTTTATTTGTGTAATAAAACCCGATGGCACAAATGTGACTATTGAGAAGCATGCTTTAATTTCAACAGTAAGAGATTCTCATGAAGCTTCTGATCGTAGAAAGTCCCACCAAAGCAAAGAAGATAAGCGGTATTCTTAAATACCTCTATCCCAATGATACTTGGGAAGTAGTGGCTTCTATTGGCCATCTAATTGATCTTCCACACGATGAGATAGCCGTTGATGTAGATAAGAATTTTAATGCTACGTTTATAGTGACCAATAAACAAGCTCTCGATAAAATCGTTGACAAAGCTAGTAAGGCTACCGAAATTTACTTAGGTGCAGATGCAGACGTTGAGGGTGAGGGCATAGCTAGACGTATTCATGACCAATTGCTATCACTAGGCAAGCCTCTACATCGAGTTCGTTTTAACGCGATTACAGCTAATGTTATCAAAAAGGCAATTGATGCTCCCGAACAACTTGACTGGTCCTTAGCTGAAGCACAGGCTGCTCGTCGAATTTTGGATCGTATTATCGGGTACAAGATAAGTCCGGTGCTTTGGCACCAGTTGGGTGGTCAGCTATCCGCAGGACGAGTACAGAGTTGTGCCTTAAAGTTGCTAGTTGATCGCACGGTAGCACGTAGAAATTTCAAGCCCGAAGAATTTTGGCAATTGGCAATTAAACTATCCGACGGCACAGTTGCCTATAGTGATAGATTTGATACTAAAGTAGAAGTCCAAGTATTACAGGCTAAGTTACCTTCTGCTACATTACAAATCACTGTAACGCCTGATCAAGTTAAACCGGCACCCCCGTTCACCACCGCCGGTTTATTACAATTTGCTACAGGCTATCTTCGTAAATCAAGTAAAGAAGTAATGGGACTATGTCAAACACTTTTTCAAAAAGGTGCCATAACGTATCATCGGACAGAATCTATCGGCCTAGCTCCCTACTTTATTCAAGAAGCTCGCAATTATATTGATACCCAACTTGGCAAGGCTTTGCTAAATCCCAAGCAACGCTTTTATCCTTCGAAGGGTGCACATGAGGCCATTCGTCCTACGAAGGCAGATGTTACAGCCACACAATTACAAGGTGTTTCTAAAGATGGCGAACAATTATACCGCGCTATTTGGGCACGCTCTTTAGCAACACAAGCTATCCCCGCAGATATCGAACGTCAGCATGCCGTTATTACTGCTAGTGATGGTCAGATTCTTGCTAAAGCGTCTGGCGTTAAACTTGTGACTCCTGGGTGGTACCAAGTTAGTCTAAATCTATTTACACCAAAATATCACGCAATTGATCCGAATGCTAATATTGACTCCAATAGCATTGTTTCTAGTTGGACAGAACCGCCCCAACGATATTCTGAATCCCGATTAATTCGTAAGCTAGAAAAAGAAGGAGTAGGGCGTCCATCTACTTACGCTACGATCGTTAGTTCACTTTTTAAGCATAGTTACGTATTATACAAAAAAGGTGGCATGGACTCGACTGCTCGTGGAGAGCTACTTACAATGTTCATGCAAAGTTGCTTTCCTGATCTACTACAGATGAACTTCACCGCAGAAATGGAAGAGTGGCTAGATCGTTTAGCTAGTGGTGAAGATAGTGTTTTAAGTAGAACTATCTTACTACAGCGATATTGGGAATGGTTACTTCCTCTACTAAACTCCGCAGCCACACATATTATATCAACTGCAGATGTTTGCTCCTGTGGAAAAGACCTGCAAGTCTTTGTTTCTAGAAAGGGTGCGCCCTACTTAAAGTGCTCAACTTGTGGAACGTTTCATGGATTCGATGTAGATGAGCAAGGGGACATCCGAATATTCAAGCCAGCTAAATTAACAGGCACTTGCTCCAAGTGTGGAGCAGACGATTTATACTCGGCCCAAAGCCAATATGGTCGTTACATTCGTTGCCACTCTTGCAACACGGCACACAAGGATAATCAATGAAAAACTATAGGGCGGTAGCTAAGGCTACAGAATTCAATTTCGAGGACGCGGTTAACGCAATAGGCAAAGACTTGGATATGGATCCAGTATCCTTAGATAGAAAGTCTTTCGTCGATGGTTCCATTAGCTTAGATAGTTTGACACTAGATTTGATTATGGGAGGAGGAATAGCTCCACGACGCTGGACTACCTTCTTCGGATTTGAGGGCAGCGGGAAGTCGACAGCGGCTTTCCATGGAATGCGTTCTGCGGTCAATATGAAGATCCCTTGTTTATTCTTTGATTATGAGGGAGCCGATCCCCTATATCTATCCCGTATTGGGCTTGATATTAAGAATCCCTTGCTAAAGATTTTCCATCCAACTACTGGTGAGCAGACGTATCGCTTTATTAAACGTTTTGCATCGTTACTTCCAGAACAGCATTCTGGTCAGGTGCAAGCAGCTTTCTTCATTGATTCCTTCACGGCCATGCTACCAGAGGCTATTGATGAAAATGATGAATTTGGTCAGCGCGCAGTTGCAGCCTCAATGCATTCTTCGAAGATTCCCCTTATCCGTAGCATGCTAAACCGCAAGTCCTGTGCCCTAGTAGGAACCAATCAGTTGCGACTTTCTCCACAGGCCATGTTTGGTAGCCCTGAATATGAGCCTGGTGGTGAAGCCCTCAAGTTCTATAGTGACGTACGCCTTCGCATGCAGATGATTAGTCCTCGAACCGTGGGTGCTACTCCCATGACAGAGGCTGGTAAAACCAAGCTGGAAGAAGAGCCCTGCGTCGTGGGTAAGGGAGTTGATCGCTATACGTACTCAACCGCACGTACGGTCAAGAATAAAGCGTTTTCGCCTTTCCGAACAAGTTTCCTTCGGTTCTGGACGGAGCATCGAGGAATGCCTGGCCATGGTATTGACCCTGTTTATGATACCTATCAGTTCTTGGTAGAAACTGGACAGGCAGTATACAAACGTGGTCGCATGAATATTAGTATTCAAGGTTTCAATGATAAATCTTTTACGTGGCTAGAATTCAAGAAATTAATCATTGATGACGAAGATGAGGTGTTAAATAACGAAGGATTGACCCTTCGTGAAGTTTGTCGTTCGCAAATTGCTGATAGCACCGCCTTTGAGATGTTCTTTAATGTTTCTGGTGGGCTGGGACTTGTCAGCAATGAAAAGGAAACTGGAAGAGATGACGAAGATGGAAGTTTCGCTCCGGAGGAATAATGAGTAAGAAAGATGAAGTTCAGCACTCGATAGGAACCATTGGAGATAGAGTTCCTATTAACTCGGCAGCAGCTCATCGTATGCACGCCATATACAACTACCAGGTTGGAACCTTTAGATCAGTAAAGGGAGGATTGGACGCTACTCTTTATCAGTCACGTGAAGGAATCAGATACGTCGTAGGTACCTTGCAACTGCGTAATCAGATTGCAGGGTCTTTTGATCGCTCACATTATTCTATGCTTGATGTGCCTATTCCTGAACAATTTCAATAGGAAAAGATATGTCTAACTCTGTAGTAATGTTGCTATCTGGTGGAATAGATTCCACCGTTGTTGCTACCAATCTAAAGCTTGCACATGCTAAAATCCATGCGGTATTTCTTCAGCAGGAGTTGGTGCGGCATAGGCAACAGACAGAGCACATTGTTCAGTATCTTAATGAAAATTTTGAGGGCCCCGATATCGAATTTCATGCAGCCGATGTACAATCGTTACTACATATGCTCAAGTTACCAGATACAGGCTATGTACCTGGGTATCAGTTATTCAATCATTTGGTAGCTTTGGCTATGGCCGATAAATACGATACTACATTCATCTACACGGGAGAAATCCATAATGCAGTATTTGTCAGTAATAGTACGGAGGAAGATGCCGACCATCATATGTATTTAGACTTCCTAGGCAAGGAAGATGATACATTCTACGAAGCTCATTATAGTACACGAGACAAAATGGCAGAGGCATATTCCTACGCCTATAGCGGTCATACCTGGGGCTATCGTTTTATTGATCCTTTGCTAGGATTAACAAAGTCGCAGGTTACTAAACTGGGAGTACATTTAGGTGCTCCCTTACAATTATCGGTAACCTGTCGTGCTCCCGATATGGATGAATGGTCATCCGATGACGTCTTTCATTGTGGTCGTAGTAACTGTTACTTCTGCTGTCATCGCCGCTTGGGATATCTTCGTGCAGAAATTGATGATTCAGTCAAGTATCATGTTATCGAGGATCTTCCGCCAGATATTCAGGCATTAGTTAATATTAAGGATTGATGTGTTCAAGCTATTAGATAATCTGGATTTAATTTGGGCAATGAATGATGAATTGTCACATGCCTGTTGGCAAAACTGTCCTTTGCTGGGATGGCTCTTTGTTAAGACGGGCCTTTGTGAAATACAGCCGATGGTAGATATTATCAGCTTTCTTTACAAGCATCCAGAGTCTGCTCCAGAGGGACTTTTAGTTAACAAGAGTTTTATGTTACCTCGGACGGGCGATCGCCAGAAAATTAGTAGGGCACTATTGCAAACGGCACTTCCTATAGAATGCATCTCAGATCCACAACTCATTGCATCGTGGCCTTTTGCTACCCAGCTACAAGATTTTGAACCGATGCTTGAGACTAAAAAACTGCTAAACTTGCCTGGTGGTAAATTAGCTAAAGAACGTAATGGGATCAAACGTTGGTCGACAAAGTGGATTACGACTATTGCTGAGTATGATATAGACAAAGCGATTGTTATGTATGATCAATGGGTCTCCGATATGAAAGGTAAGGTAGAAGCTAATTCTATTGTCTTCCAGCGTTATCTTTTATCCAATCTTCCCCAGATCTCTACTATCTATCCCATTACCCTAGCTTGCTTAGAAAGAGATGGCGAGTATCTTTCGGTGTCTATTGGAGCCAAAGTTAGTATCTCTACTTGGACTTCGTTAGTACGGATTAGTCGCCGTGGTAAGGACTTTCAGTATGCCTCCGACGCTGCCTTTGTCCAGATAGCCCGGCAATCCACTCAACAGTTCGAAGCAGATGGTTGGATGGGGTATTATGATGAAGAGATATTCGGAGGATTAATTCGTTATAAAAAGAAGTTTTTATCGATAGGAAGGGCTAAGCCCTTGTATGCACTGTCTTCTACTCCATTGAAGAAGAATAGTGTTTTAATCAATCCGGCAGTTGAAAAATCCGGTATTTGGGAGATTGAAAATGGCTAAGTGGGCAAAAGTTGGCGTCCTTTGGAATCGTCCTAGTGGATACTCGGGATCGATTAGTTTAGGTATTCTGGGTGAGATCAATATCCAGATCAAGCCCAATTCAGACAAGCGCAACGACAATGAGCCAGACTATAATATTATTGCCCTGCGAGGGGAACTTCCACTAAATCAGCTTGGTCGTGATACTAGCATCTCTATTCGAGAGTTAACTCCTTGTGCAGGCAAAGGCACCATCAAGGCCCACGAAGACTGGAGGAAAACAGATGCGGAGTAAGCTTCTAGAATTATATCGTAAGCTATATAAAGCAACCTCTGATATTACTATTGGTTGTGGTAGCTACGGTTGTGGTAGACTTTGCGAAGAAGGGCCCGATGCCTTTGACCTATTAAAGCCAGGAGAGTGTTGGGTTCCTTGGGAGTTCTATCTTCTACCATGGGAGCACGAACTTCTAGCAGAGGTAGCAGAAGAGAAAGAAACACGATTTTCTGTTGTTAATATTGGCGGCATGCCCATTGCTACTGTAAAGTTTGATGATTATTGTCCTTACTACACTTTGGGCGCAGGACTGTGCCAAATATTTGACGAGCGGCCTATGATTTGTCGTAGTTATCCTTTGTGGCCGCATATCAACTTAACTAAACGCTCTGTATCGTTTTCACAAATTGACTTCTGTCCTGCAAAACTGGCACCAGAGTTTATCAGTCGTTACACAGATATTTACAATCAATTAATTCCGGAAGTGTCTGAGACATACTGGCGTTTCCACAACGTTTTGGGAGAAGGATCGCTTGTTCCCCTCTCTACCAAACATACCAGTGACTGGTATACCCGATTCAAGAACCGGAAGAAGAAATGAAAAAGATTTACTTTGTCCGGCATGCTGAATGCGAAAGTGATATTCAGCATATTCTAGCTGGTCAATATAATTACGTACTGACTCCTCGTGGACATCAGCAGGCTGCAAAGTTTGCTACTAGTATTCCCAAGGATATGCGGGCACTTACTAGTCCATTAGCGCGGGCTACTGAAACCGCGTCTCCTTATAGGGATAGCGCAAGAGGACAGTTACTGGAACATAATATGGATCTTCGTGAGCGTAGTTGGGGTCTGTTTGATGGTAAGACACGCTCCTCCTTCACTGATGCTGAGAAAGTGTTGATGAAGAGACTTCGTGATCCATTGGATGATCTGCAGGGATCGATCACTAGTCGTGCCCTAGAAGTCGAAGAGCGATCCGCTGTTTTCAATAGAATGTTTGCTATACTAAAATCATTGACAACGGGGCAAGTTGAAAATACTGTCTGTTTTTCACATGGACATGCTATTGCAACTTTAGTCGAAGGAATGACAGGACTGGCAGTTCCTTTGATTGGTCCTTGCGGCTATGTAATATTCACATTTAGTGATTATGGGGAATGTTACGGATATGAGGTTTTTACAAACCGCGGATCTTCATCTGGGAAAGTCGCGTAAGCTCCCCGATTACTTACCTAGGCAACAGCAAATGTTGCGTTAGATCTTTAGTCTTGCCAAACAGGAGCAAGTTGATGCTCTGGTAATCGCTGGGGATATTTACGATCGAACAGATTTACGAGATGAAGAACGAAATATCTTTCTGGAAATCTTACTGCAGTATGATGGTAAATTTCCCATCTTAATTATCAATGGTAACCATTGTATGCATGGACATGAACAGTTGACTGCTCTACATTTTCTAAAGACCCTAGAGAATCATGACAAGTTTAAGTCTGTGCATATCGCAGAATTAGAGCCACGCATAGTATCTATTATGGGAGTAGATTTTGCTTTATTGCCTTATCGATACTATAATAGCCAAACTTTTGCTACTGCGGCTAGGTCCTTGGTTGCACAAGCCACCGAAGATAAGATTGTGGTAGTTTGTCACGAGTGTATCAATGGGGCATCCACCGATACTGGATGGAAAGCTTCACATGGCTTCATTGAGTTGCCCAATATACCAGAAGTTACTTTCTGGGCGTTAGGCGATATTCATAAGCAGCAAGCCGTGCGCAAGAATGCCCACTATCCAGGTAGCCCTATACAGCATACCTTCGGAGATGCCCCAACCGGTAAAGGAGTATTGTTAGTCGATACCGATCATCCTACCACGATTCAAAAGATTCCTTTGCTAGGAATCAAGCCCTTATTGACACTAACTGAAGTGCCAGATGAATGGCCAGATGCATATATTCGTATCGTGGGAATTAAAGAAGTACCGCGAGATCTACCTGATGATGTAATTTACACATCTCCACAAGAACAGGAGCCTATTGATATCGCTGTGCAGGATGATATCCTTCAAGGCTTGATTGAAGTCTTAGCGGATCGTGGGCTAAAAGGTCAGCATCAGGCCGAGGCTATTGAATTAGCTACAGGCTTACTTAAAAGTATCAACGTTGACTAGTTGGAGAATTCATGGAAAGTTATGAACCTATGGCTTTGCGGTACCGACCGCAAACTATTGACCAGCTCATTGGGCAACCTACTGTTGCTAAGTCCTTGCGTGGAATGGTTAGTAGCCAGCGCATAACAAGAACGTTACTAATTCATGGCCCATTCGGTTCGGGAAAGACTACAACTGCTCGGCTAATCGCAAGATATGTCAATTGTGAAGCGAGGGAGCCCTCCGGAGATCCTTGTGGAGTTTGTGCTTCGTGCACCACAATGGCAGATGGTAACCATCCCGATGTTGTAGAGCTAAATGCGGCAGATGCTCGTGGCATTGATACGATCCGAGAGATTATTGAGCACGCTAACTTCTCCCCGCGGCATGTCTACCGTTGCTATATACTCGACGAAGTACATCAGCTTACTCCGCAAGCGGTACAAGCGATGCTTAAAATTTTAGAGGAACCACCCAGCAAGACTATCTTTATGCTAGTCACAACTGAGCCGGGGAGGCTACCTTTTACTATTCGTAGCCGCTGCGTCCAGCTTAAACTAATGCCTGTCGAGCCCGAAGTTACAGCAAAGCATTTGGGAAACATCTGTACTGCCGAAGGGATCGAGGGCGTTGATTCCGAAATTCTTTTAGAGATAGCCAGGGCCGTTAATGGTCATCCACGCGATGCTTTGTCTGCACTAGAGCAAGTCATTCATCACCTAGATACACTGGCAGATAAGTCTCAGATAAAGGCAATGCTACCACAAGTGATTGAAGAAGTGGTAGGCATACCTCCTGAGGTACAGGTTATGAAATACCTTATCTCTATTCTACGAGGAAGAGAAGGATTGGCCTTACGGATGATTCGTGGTATCAAAAATCCCGATGCCTTTCTTCACCAAAGTATTAAGTTAATTCAGCAAGTTCTTTTTGATAGTGTTTCTACGACATTATCCGATCAATATTACCGTAAGTTTTTCGACGAACTTGATAAGAAAGAAGTAATTGCTTCTATCAGTGTATTAGCCAAATTACTTGAGCTTCATATGTCTTCGTATGAAAAAGCTAAGACATACGTCTTAGAAGCCGAGGATCTATTGATTCTTACGGCAGTTAAAAGTACTGAGATTGTTAAGGCGCACTCTAGTGAATTGTGATAATTGTCCAGCACCTTGCTGCGGTGAGGGATATCTTTCCTTACTAGATCATAAAGCTAGGATCGGCGGCCAATACGAAATCATGCCCGTTAGACCCGAGTTCGGTTTGTACGCCTTAAAGCAAATTGATGGTAAATGTGTTTACTATAACGAGGGTTGTACTATTTACGAGGAGCGCCCAAGACACTGTCGTGAGTATGATTGTCGTTTAGATACGAGAAAGCCAACTACTAGTAAATACTGGCCATTTGATGATAACGTTTGAGAAAATATCATTTCGAAATGCTCTATCCTGGTTACAGGGAGATATTCAATTAGCTGATCAGGGTCTAGTTCTAATTTGTGGGGAGAACCGCGACGCTAGTCGTAATCAAGGTAGCTCTAACGGCGCAGGTAAAAGCTCTATCTTTGAATTATTGACACATGTATTCTATCATCAGACTAGTAAGGGGATTAAACTCGAAGCTGTTGTCAACGCAATGGTCAACGAAGATTGCGAAATTGCCGTTGATTTTAGTGTAGGTTCTAAGAAATGTAGGATTGAGCAATTTCAGGCTTCTAGAAAGCATGGTAACAAAACATTCATTAAAGAGGACAACAAATCTGTTACTCCCCATACTCGCACCGATGCCAAGAAGTATATTCCCGATTTATTGGGATTATCCTTAGAAGAATTTCTTGGTGTTATTTACTTAAGTCAGGGATCCATTCATACCTTGATCGAGGGAACGGGTGGACTTCGGATGGATTATATCGGTCGTCTATTTCAGCTATATAGATATGATCGCTTAGTTGAAGAGCTAAAAAACATCAGAGATACAATGAGTCCTCGCATTAATGTGTTAGAGGTAGCTGCTATCAAAGCAAGGCATATTAATGATAGACTTGCCAATATTCCTAAGACAACACATTTAGCGGAACAAATAGATTTGATTGAAAAGGGAATTCAGCAAGCAGCAAGCCAGAAGCATGACTGGTCACGACATGTCATTGATTTACGCATGCTTATTGAACAATTAAAAGAAAGAGAGTGTATTGAAAGTCAGGGTGCCTCTGCAGATGCCGCAGAGCAGTTGATTCGCAAAGAACAGCGCAAGGCAACGCTAGATAGTTCTATTGCTGCCATGGAACAAATGCGAACGCAGACAGTTGAAAGAAAATCTCTGGTTGCTAAGCTGGGTGATTTGAATGATATTGATCTAACGGAAATAACAAGTGAGTTAGCTGCTAGTCGTGCAATCAAAGAAGAATTGCCTCGTAAGATAACCAAAGCCAATGAAAGAGCCCGACTGGAACAGGCTGTTAGATCTGCGATAGTTGAAGCTTCTTTCGACGCTTGTGACTCTACTACATTGACTAATCTAGAGCAGACTGTAGAGAAACTAACTAAGGAATTGGCAGGATCTCGCACCGATCTTAAACGCGATAAAGAGACTTTGCAGAATCTATCGGCAATCGATTCAACGACTTGTCCCACGTGCTTGCAAAGTGTATCTCCAGAATATCTGGGCCCCCAGCGAACCCATTATCAAGATCATGTTTCTCAGCTAGAAAAAGATGTCGCTATAGCTAAGTCTAATCTTGATCAATTAAAGCAGGATTTGGGGATAGCCCGTCAAGTTAACAGTTGGCAAAATCAAATGCTGGGTCTACCAGCAGAAAGTCCTTTGGAACTACAGCAACAGTTTTCTTCTCTTGAAAGAAGAATAAAAGAACTGTCCGAGCAGTCTAGTGTGGCTAAGGATATTCATCTAATTAAAAGTCGCTTAGAGGTTCTACCTAATGAAGAGGTTTCTACAATTGATGAAGATCTAACTCTACTCAGAAAAAAGATTACAATTCTACAAGATGCTATCCATCGTTTAAATGCGGAGAAGTCTAGACACGATCTCCTACAAAGATTACCCGCCGGTTCCATTAGTAGTTGCAATGATGATCTGCAGCGAGTAGAATCTTTACTTAGAGAGATCGAAAGTCTTTTGCATGAAGCTGCTCAGATATCTGCTGCACAGAAGAGTTCATTGGAAGAGCGAACAAGGCTAGAGGACGAGCTTACTCCACTGGAAACGGATCTATCGGAATTAAAATCATTGCAACATAAGCACTACCTTTGCCAGGAGTTAATTCGAGCAATAGGAGTACTTAAACAAAAGCGCACCCGTGGAATCTTATCGGCTATTCAGAGTATCTTGCCCGCATATACGCAAATGATGTTTTCTGAACCAGGACTATCTTTTATGCTGGCAGATGATCTTGAAGAAAATTCCATTGATATTCTTGTTAAGAGATATACAAAGGTTAAAGGCAAACTAATTCCTCACACATTTCCTATTAAGAGACTAAGTGGGGGAGAGAAAAAACGCTTGGGTGTAGCTTTACTGTTTACCTTGCAGCGAGTTCTTAGTCCAGGTAAGCAATCTAACATCTTAGTATTGGATGAAGCTGATACTGGATTAGATACCTTGGGTCGAGAAGCATTTATTCAGGCGGTACGAAGTTTGACAGGATATAGCAGTGTGTTCGTTATCACTCAAACACCAGAGATGGCTGAGGATCATTACTTCGATCAAACATGGACAATCATCAAGGAAAATGGAACTAGTAGATTGAAAATCAATAGGCCGGCTATCCTGTAAAATATGTTTGGAGGACTTAAATGTTAGGGTTCGCTTATACTAGCCCAGAGGTTGTACATATCACCTTGGACCGTTCACGCTTTAAGCTATTTGTAGCTACGAAGGATGATCTATCTATCGTAGAAACTGATGGGCGTAAAGCCGTGCTATTGGTACCTTCAATTAAGGCACTACGCAATCTCGATCTTAAACCGTTTGGCGCGGTTGTCATTTTCGATACACCACAACTACTTTCCCGTCTTCCAGAAGTTACCATTGTTGATGCTAAACAGCATGATGGTAGCGTCTGGAATAAGCAGACGTTGGATATCTCTATTATCAACGATGCTGTTGATGGTAAGCTTAGCGGAGCACCGGCGGAGGTGGACTTGACTGTTGTGGATACAGTCTTGGCTGATTACAAGCCCCCACCAAAGAAGCGTGGTCGTTCCCGTAGCGGTTTCAGTGAGGCACTATCCAGTGTCTTAGAAAGTATGAAAGATAGCTCAGACAAAGCCGAACTAGAATTAGCCTCATGTCGTTATGTCACAGGCTTGGCGCAGGTTAAAGACTATAATGCTGCTAAGAAGGCTGCTCTGGCTGCTGGTGCGGAAAAAGATTCTCTTGACAAGCTGCTGCGTACAATGAATGGTAAAACAGGCCAGTGCCTCTTCTCAGCATATTACCATCATTGCATGTCGGGAAAGTCTATTGCCGATGCCGCAACGGAATATAAAGTCGAAGTCGATGACCTGAACTATCTGGCCGAGATAATCCCACCTTCAGATAAGCTCTCCTTCTTGGCCACTCCCCCCAAATAGATTTCTTAACCCTTTCCAAGTATAATAGATATAGAAGGGTCGGGTGAAGTTTGTTTTAAACTTCACCTGATCCTTCTTGTTGTACAGCTGAAACCGCGCAAACCACTCACGGGGAGATACGCAGATGCGCCGTAGCGAACGGAACTTGGATGGAGTTATTGTCTTGGTTCGGGGTCCTGGTAGGGAGTATGTACTACGAAATGAACGTCCTTGTCTGGTAGGATTGCCCAGCATCTTCGACTTAATATTACAGCCACGCAGTGATATCGCACGAATATATTTCTTGCGTGTTGTGGCGGCTGGACAGAAATTGACAGCAGCACAGGCCAAGAAGATCGTCGGTTTGTTCAGAGGAACCGAGGCGAAGATCTTCGCCTGCACTATCCTGTACGAAACCGTACAAGATGAAGAAAATTGGGCGACAACTTTGAGCATCTTACCCACAGTACATGATGCTGATCGCGTTGCCAATTTATTGGGAATGGGGACGTAAATAATGATAGGTAATTAATCCTTTTATTACATATTTATCAAGTATAATATTAATAGGAATAGGTTAGGTGAAGTATGTTTGATTTAATCTACTTCACCTAACCTATTCCTATTTTCTTTGAGGCCAAGAACAACAAATTTACTTCCGGCGATGGCCTCCGTAGTGCGCCGGTGGTATAACTTGGGGATGGAGTATCATCATGGACGGAATCAAAATCGGAATCGCTGCGACCGCAACAGTCGTCGCGGTCGTTGGCACCCTTCTTGGCGTCAAGGCAGTGAAGGGCAGGGACAAGGAGGCCAAGGCCATCCACGGCGAGCGCGCCGATGCCCGCCACTCCGCCAAGGCCACCTGCAAGGACGCGACGCACGGTGCCAAGTCCACCTGCAAGGAGGCCATCAGGTCCGCGAAGGATGAGCGGGATGCCAAGATCCGCGACGCGGTCACCCAGAGGAACGAGGCCATCAAGGCCGCCAAGTCCGCGAAGTCCGAAGCGTTCATCGCAGCGGATGACGCGCACCAGTCAGCCCTGATGGCCTTGAAGGCGTCGCGGAACGAGAATGAGAAGAAGGACGAGGAGCCCAAGGCCGCCAAGGGCAAGAAGTCCAAGGCCGCATAGTTCACCTGAACGTGGATGGGCTCTCGAGATTACTTGGGAGCCCATCCACACAGGAGTTATTAAATTAACTAATACTAATACTAAACTACAATTCAAATAGTATTTAATATATCTTTGGGATGTGTGCCCAGCGGGCTGCGAAAGCGGCCTGCCCGGCAGGGTGTTAGCTCACTTTTCTGTTGCCAAATAGGCAATGGATTAATCCTCCTTCATGAGGTGTCTTTGGACAGTAGCTCTTTGAGATACGATCTAAATACTTAGATCCTTCCAACGAGGGACTGAGGAGGGGTAGCTTGCTACCTAAGCTCCAAAGAACTTTTCGCACAACGAGAAAAACCGTGTAGTCGAGAGTCTTTCTTGAAGACGGAGAAACCTCCGGGGAAAGACAAGGACATCTTGACTATGTAACCAACGGGAAACAGTGGAGAGCGATACCGCCAGTATCGCCAGTAGCGGATTTCTTCTCCGCGATGGATTACCCCCACTGGAAGGATGATGGCCAATGACCTGCGCCTCAGGTATCGGAAAGGTGGCGTCATTGTGATCCCCTACTCCGAAGAGTCCTCAACTTCAGAGTTAGCCGACGATCCTTTCTCATCAGTTGTGCGTCAAACCGTGGATAAGTGGGTGCGAAGTTCCTAGGCCCACACCTACCATTAGTAGGTCAAAGCGGAGGCGCTATTAAATTCTTGAATTGAATTATCGAAATTGAATTAAACTGAACAAACAAGTGGGTACAAAACATCGTGGTACTACCTGAGGGTTACCCGCCACATCAGGGGATGCGGTGAAGCCACGATCGGCAAAACCTGGGTGCCGATCATAAAACCCGGTGAAAGCAGAAAAAAGTAGAAATGACTCAGTTGAAAGATGCGTTCGATAAAGCGGCGGACAAAGACGGTAATAAGGCCATCAAGGCCGCCGTCACTCGTGCGGGTGTGAATCCGACTAATTACGACGAGAATGCTCGGCTCGTATTCAGCACTCGTAGTGAGTGGCTACGCTTTGCGAATCGTGAGCGCGAGCTTTCCGAACAGCAGAGATCATTACAGCAGGCTATTCAGCCCAACGCACTGCGTGCTCTCGCAGAGGCGTTGGAAGTGGAGGAGATCACCGAGCTCACAGATGAGCTCGGAAATAAGATGGCTTCTATGGACAAGTCCAAGCTCAAAGCCGCAGAGCAGAATTGGAAGGCCGCAGAGCAGCACTTCGCCGCACGCGATGCGTTGGTCCAGATTTCAATGGAACTAAGCGCTCTCCGCAAGGAGATGAACCAGCATAAGCGGGAGCAGTTCGTCCCGCTACGCCGGAATCTGTCGAATATCCTGCGGGATCTTCCCCGTACGGAGTCATGCGGCAAGTACGCGCATGGGGCAAACGATCCCACCATTTGCGACACTTGTCGCGAGGCACTGAAGATGCGGTCCGGACCGGGTAAGATCACGAAGCAGGCTAAGAAGGCTTCGGATCAGAAGATGTTGGAATGTACCAACATGTATCCCGATTTGACCATGGCCGCCAGGCAGTCTGGATTTATTAATACTGGCTCCATGCCCTGGGGTCAGGTCCGCAAGTACTACTTGGAAGAGGTTGGTACCTCGCCACAGCAGGGAGCACTCGAGATAGGCGAGCAGTCGGCCGTCGATCCCATCGTCTCGTGTGCGTTGCAGATCAAGTCCCTGCAACGACAGCTCGGGGCCTGCGAGACCGTCGAAGTTCCCGGCAACCTTCCGCAGCAGCTCGGCAAGGCCCGCAAGGCCGTGGAGACGAAGCGCGAGGAACTCGATGTCGCGGAGGCCAAACTCGCGGAACTCGAAGAGTTGCAGACCCGCTCCGAGCGGCCGGCTCAACTCAAGGATGAGCTCGTGGAGCAGCAGCAGGAGATGATGCGGCTCATGAACGATTCCGAGACCCCCAACGACAACAACGGGGCCGACTAGACAACTATCCTCTGGCTATCCTGACGTCGTATATTCTACGATGATTGGTTAACCAGAGGTTAACCTGAGGGTGTACCTAATGGCGCGAAAAGAGTTGCTGATACAGCACAAGAGTTGCCACCCTCTAACTACAACTATGCCATTATTCGAAAGTGTCAAGGAACAGACTCGCCTCTAGCCCCTGACATATTTCCCACGTTCCCCGGCGCTACCAGCGCCGGGGAGCCTAGGGAGGGTGGGTTTCCATCCAGGACGTTTAGTCCCTAACGCCAACCGACTTTTTCTCTGGCGAGGAGCCTTTGAACGACACATCTGAAAAGGAGATTACTATAACTCTACGAGGAAATAAAATAGCAATCGACAAGATTCTAATACTAGTTGGACTTATGGAAGTTGCTGGTAATCGTACGATTGATATTGCATTATGTTCTCTAAATACTGATAAGCTAGTTAGTGATTTACCACCAGCCTTATCTGATATAGAAATGGAACTTATTCTTAATAATCAGAGAGTTATTCTTTACGATAAAAGAGGGCAGGTCCTTCTGCTGCCAGGATGACTTTCCAATTTAGGGGCTGTCAGTTAGCCCGAAAGTATACTCCATCAGATGCTATTCCCTTTCCGGTATTTGTTGAACCAAAGATTGATGGGGGCCGGTTAATCATAGCCATTGATAAGCATAAGCCAGAAGGATTTAGTCGAAGTGGTAATCCCAAACCGGGACTACTTCCTATTCTCGAACCTTTAACTGCAATTAATGGTTGGGTATTTGATTCCGAAGGATGGCGCAATAGTTGGGGCGAAACAATGAGTGTTTTCCAACGAGCCAATCCCAATCCTCAGCATCTAAAAGAGTTCCAGGTTTTCGTTTTTGATTTGATTCCAATTGCTACTTATCCTCGGGGCGCTTGGGGAACAGATCAACGGCAACGAAAGAGTCTTCTCAAGAATGCCTTATCGCGTTTAGGTACGATGCAATTGGTCATCGATCTGGATGCTGGAGAAGTTAATACAATTCCTTTAGGTTCTAGGGTAAGGGCGCCTAACATAGTTTACGTCAATCATGTTGAGGTAAATAACCATCGTGATATTCGAGATGCTTACTTACTTTTCAGAGAAAAGGGTTTTGAGGGTGCGATGATTAAAGCACCACAAGCTGGTTACATGTTAGATCGTGTAGGAGCTTGGAGAAAGGTCAAACCTTTCAAAATGATCTCAGGTATAATAACTCGCTGTGTCGAGGGTGACGGCAAGAATGTTGGTCGCTTAGGATCTTTTAGGGCTCGTCTTCCCGAAGGTGGAGAATGTGGAGTGGGAACTTTCTTGATGGGTTGCTTAAAGAATGCTGAGGGCACTCCCTTAAATGATGCGGACGTTCGACAATACTTTTGGGATCGTCGAGCTATGCTAATAGGAAAAAGAATCAACTTCAAAGTTCAAGACGATAATACCCCTGTTAGTGAAGCAAGGCACCCTATCTTTGTGTCTATCGAGGAGGATAATGGCCAATAAGTGTGGGGAATGTGCTTGGTTAGAACAGAAATCTCGGGGCAAGACTTGCATTGACCGCGGTAAGTCAGCAGAAGATGATGCCTGCCCTGACTTTGAGGGAGCCAAGCCAGCTAGTAAAAATGCCGTGTTAATCACGGAGATGTCTGATACTGCCGGAGCTTATTTACTGATTTCTGGAGATGAAGCCAAGAAGGTTTACTCCAAACGTAAAGAGCTAACTACTCTGGGTTGGAAATGGTTTAAGAAGGATACCTATTGGTGGCACGATAAGCCAGCAGATCCTGTTGGGATCACGAATCTTCTAGAGGAACTAGAAGATATCAAGATCGAATATGATATAGGGTTCGAGTACGTAGCAGAGGACAAACCCTCTATCACTGTTAGCGAAGAGATCGGTGACATTGGTGGAATAGCTGAGAACAGTAATTGCTCTGATTGTCGTTTCTTCCGAGAGAGTGGTGCTTACCACAAAACGGACTCATGTCGGGATATGGGCAAGAAGCCTACTAATTATTGTCCGAAGTTTGAGTTAGAAGTTCGAATTGATATTGCCGATACTGGCATGGCCGAACATGAAAAGGTAAAACTAGATCACTTGGTTGATGATAAAGTTGCAATCGATGAAGAAGTAAAAGATATCAATCGTCGCTGGGAAGAGAACAAAGATGAGCTCATGACTTTCATGTTGAGTCACGGCACGGTCACGGAGCCCAAAGAAACTTCCGTTCAAGGCGAAACTAATCCCGGGTCCCGGGTATTATTCAGCAATGGTTGGAAGGTCCTGCTTTCCTACGTTGCTAAAATGACATATAGTGAAGCTACTGCAATTAAGTATTGTACTGACCATAAACTAGATGCAGTTGCATCCAAACCAATTTTAGACTGGGATCGCTGGGAGGCCCTCCGCTTGGAGGGCAAGATTCCTAGTCAGGTAGTTAATAAGGTAGCCAAACCCAAACCACATTACACTCTAAGGTTGTTTGCAACTAAGGAGCAGGAGTGTCCTGCTTGCGGGCAAATTGTGGACAAGTCTTCTACTTTCTGTTCCCACTGTGGAACCAATATGAAAGAAAAAATTAAAGTATGCTCCTCTTGTGGAGGCCAGCTCACGGTTAATATGGCATTCTGTGGGCAGTGTGGGACAAAGGCGGCTTAGTGCGTGTTTTCGACCCCAAAGTTGCGATACCCCTTGCCTCTAAGGTCAAAATACTTTTGCAACTCCTTCCCGTAAAATTAGATATAAGTGTACCCGGTAACTCTGGTGCAATTATCTCTTTCAATGTTAGGTTAAAGGTAGAACCCATCGATATGGTCAATCCAGACACGAAACCTGCCGAAAAGAAAGAAGAGGAGAAGAGTGAGTAACATTTTGACAAAGATTGGCATCATCGGTTGGGACGATTGCTCCGCAGTCGTGATGTCGGCATTGACCGCGAAGTTACCCATTTGCTTCGTGGGAGAACACGGCACGAATAAGACAGATGGTTCTGGTGAGATTGCTCGTGCAGTATTAGGTAATTGTCGTTTTACGAAATATGACGTTCCTCTCCTAAATATTGACGATCTTCTGGGATATCCCGATCCCTCTTCCTTGGCTGATCCAAAGAGCGAGGAAGTACGGTTCAAGGGTACGCCTACTTCAATTTGGAAATGTGATGCGGTCTTGTTCGATGAGATCAACCGCGCTTCCCCTTTCATTGGAGCAAAGTTGATTGAAGTCGTCCGCACCGGTAGGGTGATGGGTAAGCAGACGAACGTTCAATTAGTCTTTGCTGCAATCAATCCTCCAGACAAATATGATTCCGCCTTTATGGATTTGGCACAAGCCAGTCGATTCGTATATGTGAAGGTTCCATCCCTGGGACAAATGACTTCTTCCGAACAGCAGGCCATTCTGGATATGCATACTAGAGGATCTCATTCGACGGGTGCAGAATTTCTGGAGACTATTACCGAGGCCCGTAAGGTGATGGAGCAGTTCTCCTTGGAAGATTTGGCTACCACCAAGCATACGGTATTGAAATGTACACAAGTTATCAATACTCAAAAGAGGGGTATTATTTATAGTGCCAGACAAGCTCAGTATTTGGTGAGGCTATTCCTGGCAGCACAGGCACTAAAAGTGGTAGACCCTAATTCCTACAATTGGTCGGATTCCGATTATTGTAGTCTGGTAGTGGCCACTACTCCCGAAGTCAATGGCATTGTCCGTAAGATTGTTAATCCCGCAGATATCAGTGGTCCAATTCAGCAAGTATTGGTCGGTTTCAAACTGAACGATCCTTTGACAACAGCAAGGTCGTTGAGAGACTTGCTCAGGATCAGAATCTCCGATCAGATGGCCTGGGCAGGTACTACCAAGGAATTCATTGAAAAAGAAAAAGATGGAGACATTTTACGCGAAGCGATACAGAATATTGTGGAGCGTCAGTCACGGGGTGATGTCGAGAAAGAACTCTGTAACAGCCTATGCAAGGCCGCCGCGGGCAAGTTGCTAACAACCGGAACATTGCAGGACTTCCCATTCTCCCTTCGTAATCTGAATGACGAAACGCTGAAAATGCTAGGAGTCAAATGAGTTTTCATCATATCAAAGTAGACTTGGGCGAGCCTTTCCGCAACTTGGCCCAAGACAAGGTTTGGCGATTCTTCGATCCCAAATCCGTCGTTAAGATTGCCAATAAAGATCTTCCTTGCAAGGAAGTTGGCCCAAAAGAGTCCGACGATCCCGAAAAAAGGGAACCTGATATCACTGAGGACGAAGTTCGTCAACTTATGGGATCTACGATCATTGTCATTCATGTTGATGACTTGTTGTACATTATTGATCCAGCAGAAGACAATATTCGCTACTTCAATCAGGATGGCACTACTGATAGTGATTCTTGGGGACTATACCACGAGTATGGCATCTGTACTTTCTGTCCCGATCCCAGTAATTCGATACTTCATTCCTTTGTGGCCAATCCTTCCTGGATGGACATACAACAAATGGGCTTCGGTGACATTCTAAAAAATTATGTCATGGAGAATCTGGAATTCACTGATTAATATGCTAAAAATTTCAGCGGAAGCGGCGGCTCGCACCCAGAGGCAGCAGATAGATAAGATCAAAAGGCTTCTGCTGAGCGATCGTCCCCATGAAGCAGCATCTGCACTATACATGCTACTATTTAATCGTACCACATTACGAGTATGGGAATTGGCTGTCGCGGACGGTAGTCGACTGCCACAGATACTAAACTATCTACGTAGGATAGAATTCAAGAATAAAGGAGTACCCACCGCAGGAGTGAATCTACGAACGGGTCTACTAGTAATTGGTAGTAAGTTCTTTGTTGACTTTATCGAAGACACCTTCGATATCTTCTGGTTGCTTTTGCATGAACGCAATCATGTGATTATTCGCGATATTTTAGATCTGCCCGTTCCTTCAATGACACATTCATTGATTAACTTTGCAGAAGATGCTTATATTAATGCCGTTGCTCGCAAGCAGATTCCATCGGGGATGCCCGAGCGATTTTACGCAGATCAACGGATACTAGAAAAGATATTAGCCGAAGCCCAGAAAGAAAAGGGTGAGGAAGAATTAACTGAAGAAGAAAAACAGGTGCTAGAAGAGCGTATGTCTCGACTGCATCAAATGTTAACTACGCGCTCTGATATTGTCAGTGAAGTCGTGCGTGAGCCCTTCGCTTTAACAGATCGAGTTAAGATTTCTGATAGTCTTTGTGATGCCTTAGTTGGTGCTCATCATGCACTTTACAAGGATACCGTTGTAGGTAAACAATACTTTGATAATAATCCCTTCACTCCTAATGGTGGTCATTATTACGCTGACTACGGCGCTTGGATGAAGGCATTTTACGAATGGTGGCGTAAACTAAACGATGAGGCTAAGAAGCAGTTTGAGAAAGTGCTAGCTCAACTTCCTCCACTAGTTAAAAGTGGATCTTGTCAAAATCAGCATGGAGATTATGGCCCGGAATTCGATATACCGGGAATGAATGAAGGACAAGGAGGAGAAGATCCGAAGGAGCCCGGAGAGGAAGACTTCGATCCCGATGCCTTTGAAGATCAATATGACATTCCGGAGCAGAAGAAAGAAGACATCCCCATTAAAACAGCTGAAGATTGCGGTGACGATGAGACACACGGCAATGGTGTGTCTCATCAAGGACGCGATATTCAAGGACATCCATTCCAATCAGTCAAGCCTTGTTCCTTTGAGCATGGCCTATTAAGCAGTACTTTCGATCAGCAAGATGATGCCCGCAACTTCGGTTCCATGATGAGCGCTATTAGTTCCACTAACTTGGATAAGATTGGGGAAGTCTGTGGAACTATCCTTAGTCTTCGTTCCGTGGAATCAATAATGGAGGGATCGACCTTTTATCCTCCTAGTAGTTTGAGTCGTCGCGATCTGGCCTTGCTTGCTTGCGGCCACACCCCCGTACTCTATCGCTTTGGTCTGGGTATTACTCAGCCGCGACTAAAAGTCTACATGGATGTTAGTGGATCCATGCATGCTTATTTACCCTACATTCCTTTTATCTCCGAACAACTAAAAGAACATGCTGATCGCTTCTTCCAGTTTTCCACCGAGCTAGTAGAAGTTGACGCGGATGAGAAATATTATTATTCAACCGGTGGAACACGATATGATATTGTAGCAAAGCACATTTTGCGAAATAGCTTTAGATCTGTCATCATTGTTACAGATGAGACGGATAGTATCAGCCCCGAGTTGAAAGAGCAGTTAAAAGTCAATGTTGAGGAGCTATATCTTGTGGTTACACCTTGCGGTTGGGGCGATAATAGCCGAGGTTTCACCGCTTTGGCTACACATCTTTCCAAGATTACCGACACTGAACAATGCGATTAAAAACATAAAACCCGTAAAAAGAGAAGTATGAATGGTGTAGATTTAACTGAATTACTTCGGCGTGTCATAAAACTTGTGCATAAGCACATTAAAAAGGAGACTGCATCTCTTACAACGTTTGCAGTTCCAGATGATATGCTGGACATTTTGGAATTACTTGAGAACTCTTTCGAGTTCATTCATATGACTGATTCTCATTATTTATATAGGCAGCCGGGGGTTGGGGATATAGACTTACATCTGGCCGACGGAATCGGAACGTTCGAGTTGCGACTCCGAAAAGTCCTTCCACCCGAACTTCAACTCGAACTAGATAAGCAATTAGAGATTTGGCGGGGGCCGGAATTTTCCGATTCCCTACTCAGTCTATCCCCCCGATCATTTATTATCGAATACATCACACAACAGCAGTCCGGCCCACATAACGAGCTATTCCGAATCCATCGTGAACTCGTGTGGGACTATCTAAACAAAGAGCTACACAAAGAGGAGAGCTCAGAAACCATGTCGACCGCAATCACTCTACACAAGACCGAAGACAAAGATGGAAAGTACCTCCAGACCGACAAGGGACTGGCGGACAATGACGACGTCGTGAAGGCGCTCGAAGCAAGCGGCTTCGCGGTCTACGGCAAGCAGAAGCGGGCTCAGCTCTGGTGGATCGCGCGTCCCGAAGAGGACAAGGGTATCGCTACCCTGGTCAAGACGCTGAAGAAGGCTGGCGTCGAGGCCACCCTCGAGGAGCCGCCCGTTGCCAAGAAGCGGGGTCGTCCGACGAAGGACGATGAGGCCAAGGACGATGAGGCCAAGGCCGAAGCCGCGCCGGAGCCCGAGGTGGAAACCAAGGAGCCCGAGGTGGAAACCAAGGCCGTCGAGTCCAAGGTGGAGTCCGCCGCTGCCGAACCAGAAGTCGTCGAGCCCGAGGCCAAGCCCATCGAGAAGGCCAATGGCGAGGTCATCCGTCTCTCCCGTGACACCTCCGGCAAGGAGGACTTCCTCTTCACGACCAATGACCCCGAGGATCTCAAGGACATCCTAGGAGTCCTGGAAGCGGCAGGATTCTCCCACTTCGAGAAGGATTACAAGAAGGCTCCGAAGGCCGACTACTGGTGGATTCAGACCCCCGAGAACGTCGGAGTGCTGATGACTCAGCTTCAGGAGCTGGGCACCGCGCCGGAGCTCGAAGGCTTCGCCGCCGGAAAGGCCGCGAAGGAGATTCTGCAGACCCTATTCGATGCCGCCGGCGTCAAGGCCCACATCAAAGGCAAGCTGTCGGATCCCACGGCCGAGATGAATGGTGTGACGGTCGCGGTTCAGGAAAGTGGCTTCTTCAGTGTTGCCATCAAGACCGAGATCAACACGGCAACTACCAATATCGATGCCGTCGCGGAGTTCCTTCGCGTGGCTTCGGGCCTGTAGACTCGATCCGTAAATAGAAGATGGAGGCCTCGCCAGGAATTGCCTGGCGGGGCACCCCATCAACCTATGACCAATCAAACAAGAGAAGCATTTGATGCTATTTTAACTCTGCGGGAAGTTGTTGATGCTAAAACCGCAGAGCTGGAAGAGCAAATTTTAATCCCTTGCAAACGTGGGTGTTCTCGTTGCTGTTACCAGCCGATTAGTTTGTACCTAGTCGAATACCTTCTAATCAGGGAATCTTGTCGCCAGCTAAAACGGGACAAATGGTTAAGAGTTTTATCGCAAGCTGAAAAGGCTTGCCGTAAAATAGATAAGTTTATACAAGTAAATAGATTGTCAGAGTCTACAGCGGATATGCACCGCTTAGAATTAGAATGTGAAATTCGTTGTCCTTTCCTATTTCATAACGACTGTATGATTTATGAGTATAGACCTATTTGTTGCCGTGTTTATGGTTGGCCTCAATCTTTAGGTGATGGATCGTTCTTTGGTTGCGCTTGGATCGAGGGCCCAACAAAAGTAGATATCTCCATCTCGATGGAAGCCTACATTGGAATTCAAAGCGATGCAAATAAAAGATTACACCAATCCTCAAGAATCCACGCCCCTTCCGTTTCACTGCTTCCACAATACTTGCGAGACTTGCCAGATGATTCATAAAGCTTTCGATGCCCTTGCCTTGTTAGAGGCGGACAATAGTCGTAACGCTAAACTGGCAGTGCTAAGGGACCAAAAAGACAATAGCGTCCTTAAGCGAATATTCCAGTTAGCCTACGATTGGATGACGCCTTACAATATTGCTCAATTAGAGAAAACCACTCCTATGGATATGCCTAGTGTTGGAGAGTGGTGTATGGCGGCCAGCTTCAAGGAGTTCGAAGAATTACTGACTGCCTTGAATAAGCGAACAATTACGGGGAATGTTGCTCGCGAACAGGTTAGCTCATTTCTATCTTCAGTATCTCCTATTGAGCATATGTGGTATCAACGGATATTACTTCGAGACTTGCGAGTAGGGGCTAAGGAAGGAACCTTCCTCAAGGTCTGGCCGAATTTAATTGCGCAATGGGATATCATGCTTGCGGATACTTACAAAAATCAAGCATTGACTTATCCTCTTATTGTTGAGCCCAAATTAGATGGCGTACGTATTACTATTGTCGTTAAAGACGGCAAGGGTATCGCTATGACGCGTGGCCGTCAAGATCACAGCGAACGCATGTCGCATATTATCGATCAGATTACTGCAGTTGTTCCCGGTGATAATGTTTGGGATGGAGAATTCTTTTTCGAAACTTGGAATAAATCCATTTCGATTCTTCGTTCCAAAACAATGACACCAGCAAAAATCGCAGATTTGGCCAAGGCAAAGTTCCACTTGTTTGATTGTCTGTCCCTGGAGGAATTCAAGGCAGGCGTTAGCAAGTCTCCTTTGACCGAGAGGCGGAAGACAATTGAACGTGTCTTGGCTTATTGGAAAGATCCTGCTAACTGGGCAGTCGGTACACCCAGAACTATTAACTTGACGGGTGTTGATCAGCATTGGGCCAAGACTGAGGAAGAGGTCATGGAATATTACGACCTTTTCTTAGAACAAGGTTTCGAGGGGATCATGATCAAAGATCCCCGTGGCTTATATGTCTGCAAGCGAGGGGATGCTTGGTTAAAGTATAAACCGGAAGAAACTATTGATCTTGAGATCGTCAGAGTCAATCTAGGTAACGGTCGTCATTCGGGCCGTTTGGGTGCCTTCGATTGTCTGACCGTGGATGGGGAAGAAGTTCGTGTTGGTGGAGGATTCTCCGACCAGCAAAGAGATGAGTTTTGGGCGAAGCGAGGCGAATTGCTTGGTACAATTATTGAAGCTAAGCAGCAAAAAGAAAAAGTTAAAGTTGCTAAAGCTAGATTTCCAATATTTAAGTGTATAAGATATGATAGAGCCAAGTTTGAATTTTCTGCGAGGACTTGATGGCATTTCATCTACAGGTTGTAGCGGAACGAAGAAAAAAGTTCCGCTTCCTAGTACGAGGAGAAGCATTCGATAAACGCGTTGTTGATTTTATTGCGCAGAATCTTGGCATGGAAACGACGATTGCACAAATTATCGAACTTGCGCGAGTAGACCATGGAACCTGGCTACCGGAGATCGGTAAAATAACAAGGTCAATTGCTAGACAATATGGGGCAGAAGTTCCCGTAGGAAATGCTAATTATCAGGGGAAAATAATTTCTCCCTTAGTGTTTGATCTATCAACAGTTTTACTTTGCACCAATTGCGGGCGTGTAGGCTCTGCGGAATGTCTCGCAGAAGGCTTCCTAGTAGATAGTCCCGCCTGTGCATATCATCGAACAAGGAGATGATAATGGCTAAGCAGAAGATATTTTATTGTAAGTGCAGCGACTGCATTTGGTGGAACCTTGTTGAGTGGAGGAAGTCCACTTGTGAAGGACGCCACAAGGATGGTAAGCTAACAGGAGTTGATCCTGACTTGGGTTGCAGCAATTTCAAACTGATTTCCTCTACCGTATTCTGCAGAGATTGCGCCGGCTTCGATGAGAAACCCCATCGCGGCAAGACATGCAAGGATCGGGGGTTTGATCCCAATACTCCCGTCACTGAAGTGGCCGATCGTCCTTGCCGTAGCAAGTCGAATGAAGATGGTCGCTTCGAGCAGAAGCTTGCCGTTAATATTGTCGACAATACGGACTTCTTCTATGATGGAGCCTTGGCGACAGTGGTCGTTTGTAAAAACCCACAGCCGGTGTGCATCAAGATGGGATCTTCCGCACTGGTGGTCGTCCCACAGCGGGTGGATGATGACATCAGATTTAAGGCTTGCTTCTTCGACATGTCCAGCGAGCCTGCTGGTTGTGTTCCAATAATCATTGATGGTGCTTCGGGGCCTGTGGTCGTGACACCAGAACCCGTAGTGTCTTCGGAAGCCCCTGGACCCGTAGTCGAGGCATCTGAGGAGCCCGAGGTCGAGCCAGAGCCTGAAGTCGCGCCCGAGGTCGAGCCAGAGCCTGAAGTCGCGCCCGAGGTCGAGCCAGAGCCTGAAGTCGCGCCCGAGGTTGAGACTACCCCCGCGGTGGCTGTAGAGCCCGAAGAAGAAGAAGGATTTCCTTCCTGGCTAGATGCCAAGAAATTCAAGGACACCGTTACTCAGATGAAGGATCTGATCGGTAAGGGTGTTCCCGGGGCGAAGGCGGTCAATCGCATGGTTCGTCTCTTCGCCACTGAGAATAGCATTGATGACGGCCAGCAGGACAAGCTATCGGAGCTACTACTGGCCGAGCAGTAGAAAGTAAACGAGGGCCCGGCGGAACTAGATTTCCGCCGGGCATTGTATAATGTCACGCAAAAGAACTCGCCCCACATTTGAAGCGTCTTTTCGTCTGTATCATAAAGACGTACAGCTAGCGGATATTTTGGTACGTCTTGTACAATCGGGACACGTCGAGAGTATTCCGGCATTAATTAGACGATCGTTACTCCTCTATTTGCAAAATGTTGGGATGATAACTTCCGATGGACAAATAGACAAAGCGGCTTATAATAGTTTAGTGGCTGCAACGGACAAGCCTCTAAAAATGACTAAGCTTTTCTAATGCGAAAAACAGTTGATTATTACAAGGCTAGTCCCGCCGAGAAGATTTTGTACTTGGCAGGAATTCCCAAACGCTACTGGCATATTGATCATTCGATCCTGGTACCGCGACCCATTGTTACAGAAAGAACAGTCATCAATGCAGAGCGACAACAGGAATGGCTAGACAAAATGCAAGAACCAGAAAAACTATCCGGTGTGATTATTGGTATAGGCTCCGATCCCACGGACGATCTAGCATTAGCTGCTGGCTTTAGTGCGGTGCGTTCCATGGTTCAGCAGAGAAGCGATACTGGTGATGTACTCGTCGTGGATCCAGCCAATACTCAATATGATACAATGATCAATCCTAAAATAGTGATGATTCATAACGTAACAGTTGATTCGACTCGTCCTAGAGTCCAGGACGTACGAGATTGGCTGCGGTGTTATGAGGGAGTACCTCGCATTGTGGCTGTTGCTGGAATGGATCCGGTAACTTTCTTTGACACCCGGCTATATAGTATTTTGCATTATGCATTGTACTTCGAAGGCAAGTTGACACAAAGACATAGAAACCTGTAGGAGAAAACATTTTGGACAGATCTCAGTTCCAGAACAATCTCGAGTCCATACTGACTCGTTCGCAAGACATTGATACAATTCTTGAGCAATTGCTCAATCATTGGAAGTTCGATTTGTTCAGTCGTAGTCCCCATCGTGGCGCGGATAGCATTATCGATCTAGACCTGGCTTGCTTCATGGCAGCCCTGGTGGATCGTGGCGCCGTCATCAATATTCCAGCATACAAGAGTGCACGGGGACGTACCCGCCGTGAAGGTGAGCATGTCGTCAGTGCAGGCAATCGCCACGGCAAGATGATGGGATTGGTCTCCAACAAGGACGTCTTCTCGTTCAGCGTTCGAATCGATGACGCTAACGTAATGACAACCGATTCGGTGGGAGCACCCCGTAATTTCATGATCGTCGGACTCGATGGTGAATGGTACGATGGTTGGAAGACCATCGAATTCTTGCCCTCCGCGAAGGAGAACAACTTCCTGGATGCGGCAGATGCCTGGGATGGCTATGTCGATGGCAGGATCACATTCAAGCACTTCGTTCATCCCAATAGGTGGACATCCTTCTACGGCAGGCATTACTTCCTCAGTAAGACGATGATCGTCAGGCTGACCGAATATGCAAAGTTCTGCAAGAATGAGGTCGAGCGACTTCTGTCCGTTGGGGTCACCTTCCCACTGGGTGAGAAGTCCGCTCCCAAGGAATGGCCCAAGTCTACCAGAGACGCCACAGTCGCCAAGACGTTCACAGCTTTCGAGGCTGAGGTGGAGACTCCTCCGGTGGATGGCGAGTTCGCTTCCTTCGATGAAACGCAGGAAGATCTGGTTCGTGCTTCCCGTGAGCGTCGTCGGATGGAGGGCGCCCTGGCCCAGCTCCGCTTCGCGACTCGAGCCACGGAGCTGGCCTATTACCGACATGGATTGGGCAATAAGGTTCCAGTGTGGATCGAAGGCTCCTGGACCGAAAACTATCGAGAGGCTGGCAAGCGCAAGAACTGGAACCGCCTGCTACCCTTCGAGGATTCATCCATTGCTCTTCGCTGGCGGGCCTGGGACAAGTCCGAACGAGTAGCTCCGTAGATTAGGTAGGGAGCCCCGTCCGGTATTTGTTCGGACGGGGCTTTCCGCCCATGTTCGTAAAACAGCATATTGGAAGACATACTAGAATAATCCACATAATTCAAAACGATAATCCTTGTAGTAAGTCTTTTGCAGGTGCGTTGGCTTTATGGCAACAATTACGATCACAAGATTCGGAATATTTAAGGACACATTGGCGTACCTGGTTACATTTTCGTAATCGTTGGATGAGAACACAGGAGAAATCTTACAAGGGTACGTTACAATGTGTTTATTGTGGGAAGAGAGTTTTTCGCAAGTACAAAACGTTGGGCCTATTAGCGACGGTTGATCATGTCCAACCGATAAGTAAAGGCGGGGAAAGATATAATCCGGACAATTTAGCAATAGCATGTTTTGGATGCAATCACCGAAAAGGTGATGAAGTTTGGGAGCTAAAGCATGGACGAGAACAAACGAGCGGTACTAAAGAAGCTTCAATATAAAATTCAGCCCTGCTGCTTCCTGTGTTCACATGCAAGCTTGACCGGAATATGGGGCACTTGTAGTAAGCATGCTTATATGCATCTTAAACATTCTGAAGCATTAAGAGAGTTGAGTATTTCACAAGTTGGTCATTGTGATGGCTTTGAAGAATCTTCTCAAAAGATATTGGCGTTAGGAAAGTTTGCCGAATTCTTCTAAATAGGTAGATCTGTAAAGTAAATAATAATGCGGAAATTCAATTCTAAGGCAGAGGTCATTGCTATCAAGACTATACTTGACGGCAAGGATGCTCTTAGAAATAAATTACTAACCATTTGTTGGCGTGACCATTTTGGATATCAGCCCTCTTTAGAGGTATTCGATCGAATCTCTTCCTTAATGCAAGCGGGTAACGAACTTCCATCCAGCATCATCTTTTCCACCGACCCCATCCTTAGTGACTCCGCAAGAGCATTACTTGCGGGAGACACCTTAAAAGCCGTACACACTGAAGAGGACGCTCAAGCAATCTTTCGGACGTTGGATGAGCATCGCAAGGTCAGACATCTTCTTAGTGCGGCTTCTCAGATTGCAGACACGTATGCTGGTTCAGGAGAAGCGGCAGCAGAAGAAGGATTAAATGTCTTAGAGACAGAATTAGTTGCCGCCCGGCGCAGTAGCGAGGGTATTAAGATGCTACATGCTGGCATGGGCAGCAACGCTGAGGAAAAGATTAAGAAGATTCTAGAGTCGTCCAAGCCACCCTTAATCCGCACGGGATTTAAGGTCTTCGATACGAAGACTGGGGGTTTTGCCCGAGGTAACCTAGTAATCTTAGCATCAAATTATGGTGGCGGAAAGTCAGTCACCGGCATGCAGATGGCACTTAACATGTACTACAACCCCGCAAGGGTTGCTCTCGTCACTCTGGAAATGGATGAAGATGAGTACATGGAAAGGGTTCTGGCGAACGTTAGTGGAGTTCAGCACGACCTACTACGACGAAGAGCCTATAGTGTTACACAGAAACTAAAAATCTATAAAGCATGGAAGGAGTTCGAAGATTACGGGGAACTAAACGAAGCAAGGTTCACAGTATTCGCTCAGCCTGGGTTGTCCACTGGTGAATTACTGATGTACTTTAAGCCCCTAGCTCCCGATGTATTAATTGTTGATTACTTAAATCTACTAGATTCACCCAAAAGTGGTGCACAACAATGGGAAGAGCTAGGAGCTACGGCTAGACAGCTAAAGATCCTGGGGGGACAACTTAATTGTGTAGTGGTTGCATTGACGCAGATGAATGAAGATATGCAAGTTAAGTATTCGAGAGCGATTGCGGAACATGCCAATTATGTCTGGATGTGGCGGTACACGGACGACGAACGTGCTACTCATATCATCCGGGTAATTCAGCATAAGGCCAGAAATGCTCCCTTGTACGATTTCTATTTATCCGAAGATTTTGCTACAATGTCCGTCAATCATCATGACGGTCCAGCCGACTACACACTAGCAGATGAAGATGATGACGAAGAACAAGCCATCTAACAGGAGGCCCGAAAGATGAGTTCTAACGAGATGACCCTAGAAGACGTTATTCATGGAATTATTTGTAAATTAGTAGACAAGCCCGAAGAAGTTAAAGTCGCAATTACAGCATCTAAGTATTCCGGTATCGTGGAAATTGAAGTTGATCCCGAAGATGTCGGAAAAGTGATTGGCAAGCTTGGGCATACGGCTGGAGCCTTGCGGCATCTAATTTCCGCTTTTGGCGGTTGCCAGAAGAAGCGACTTATTATGGAATTAGTCAACGAGAGGAAAGATGGAACCACTGTTCGGAACGACGACTATCGCAACTAATTCGCTGAGCAAAGCGGATATTGCTCTGGTTATTGATGTCAGCAATTTGGCCTGGCGCCAGTCTACGGCAAACCAATGGTCCAAAACTTCCACCCGAAAATTTTCGGGTCATATTTATGGAACTATGAATTCACTATTGTCAATACTGGGTTCAGCAATTGGTGGATTCGCAGCCCCGCAACGAACAGCGATGTTTGTATTCGTTACTGATGGTACTCCCGTTCGGGCCAAGAAAGCGTATCCCGAGTACAAGGCTGGACGAATTAAACCATCATTTAGTCCCGTGGCCGATGTGGTTGAATTATGTAAAGCTATTCCAGGAATATGGTTACATAACGCAGTAGAAGAAGCTGATTTCGTTATCGCTTCGTTTGTGCGGCAGCAGAGCATACCTTGTCAAATCATTACCACCGATCATGATATGTGGCAGCTAATGAACGCACAAGTTGATATTGTGGGATTGCAGCAGAGGACAATTCGCATGGATGATTTGGAAGCGTACTTTGGAGGTATAGGTCCTCAGCATATTCCATTATACAAAGCAATTTATGGAGACAAATCCGACAACATTCCATCGGTTACGGGTCTTGGTCGAAAGAAACATGCCCATATTGTTCCGCTAATTCGACAAGCAACCAACCCCTCAGAGTTCTTTGACTTGGCCGATGATGATTTGGACCTTCCTCTAGAAGTGTATGGTTCATTATATAATCAGCGTAAGCAGATTGAGACTATGTTTGATATTGTCAGTCTTGCTCGCGATGTTTCATACGATACCATCATCACAGGCGATCTTGCTCGTCTTGCTAAAATTATGCAGGAGTATGAATGCCGTTCATTGGTTACACGCATAGGAGAAGCCTTTAAGGAATAGTAGTAATGCGGTGGAATACATTACCATTGTGGAATATTATCCAATTACAAAATACATACGTCCTCAAGGTTGATGAGACGATTGAGGATACCCTTGTAACGGATTCCCCTGGAGATTCCTCTGTCTCACTAGAAGTACATCATACTACAAATGGAAAACTGGTAGGATATCAGTTATCGTACCAAGATAATCCTCGCTTGATAATTAAACGATGGTATCTTGGGATGTTCTATCGTATTGATCCCAAAGATGATCAAACTATAACTATCTTGTATCACGACCAACAAACTCGTTTACTTAGCTTTGGTAAAGATGCTAAAGATTATTTATGGGTTGCTCGCTGGCATCCCGACCCTTTCAGGAGTAATGATGACTCATCATAAGAAGTTGACTACAGCCTATAGTAAGATTGTTGACACAATGAAGGAGATGGGCTATTCCTCTCCTAATGATGTTGCCAACTTTGAGGGAACACCCGAGCGGGCAGCAAAGGCATTGCTGCAGTTGATTCAGCCACGGAGCGTTATCCACACAGAGATTGATGGCATGCTTGCGAAGATATTTCCCGCAGGTAACATGCGAGACATGATCATCTCACAAGGCAACTTGGTATTTGGCATGTGTCCACATCATCTGCTTCCCGTCATCTATCGAGTGACAATTGCATATGTCCCCAAAGACAAGGTAATTGGTATTTCAAAACTAACTCGTATTGCAAAGTTATTAGCTGGTCGTCCTGTACTGCAGGAACAGTTTACACATGATCTAGCTAATGTATTTTACTATGAGCCCGATCCTAATCAGCAAGTGCAGCTACAAGCTAAGATGGAAGAACTTGCTCAGAAGGTAGATGTTAATAAGGAAGAGCGGGCACAGCAGCTCGTTGATTTTAGTGCTGAACTAGTTGACCAGTTTCGAACATTTCCCTCAATGCAGACGGTAGGGTCCGCAGTATATACGGAGGCACTACACATGTGTATGGCATGTCGTGGGGCAGAGCATCCCGAAGTTAGGATTAAGACTTCCGCCGTTCGCGGAATTTTCCGCACGCAGCCAGAGACCCGGAAAGAATTCTTTGATCAGATTAATTTGACAACTAGCTTGCTTCCTTGACACTACCTGCTGACCTAGAAAAGATCAATAAACTTCTATCCGCAACTAGATCATTAGTTTCATTCTCATTCCAGCTACACAATTTATTGCCGCCTTCCCATAGATTCTACCCTGCGCATGTGCAACGTGGATTTAATCGTAGGGCAACTGAGAAGGTGCAAAATCTTGCTCCCTGGCAAGTGCATTTCTATCTTAAGCGATTACGACAGTTCAAAAAGTTGTCTGCCGAGGTAGATAGCCTGGTCACAAGATATATTGCCTTGCTAGAAGAAGATTGTGCCCAGCGTCCCTATGCGGCAGCTCCCTCAGGCATAGCACATCCCAGCCAACTAGACAATCTAATTAAGTCCTTGAACGATGTCAAGCCTGCTCACGGCATCCTAGCTAAATCGCAGCGTGCTTGGTACGTATACCTCGAAACACATTCCGCTGGCCTACAGCCCATTTCAATTAAAGCAATTAGGCATTCGATGAGTTTTAATCATCAACATTATCGTCTTCGATATGTCAGTTGTCCGGGCTCGAAGGTCGATTTTTGTATGGAGCATGGTCGTGTTGGTTTTCAGCCTGTCACTAAGGTGGAATTCATTAATGTAATCCGTCGGGGTGGAGGACCGCTAAAACGAATGCTACAGTTTTATATAGGAGAAACATGATAACGATAACTCTTCGTAGATATTTTGAACACGTGGGTAGCCCTCGGGATTTGATAATTGCGGCGGAAGAACTAGCAGCAGCTGCTGAGATGTTAGAAGATCAAGATGAAGACATGGACCTTATGTTTGTCATGGACGATCATGATCCTCGCATCGAAGAGGTTACGGATCCTCATCGGACATTGCCTGCTAATGCGATTCCTCCTCGCCAAATATTACCCGAGGATCCGCTTTGGTCCAATGTTGACTGGACTCCCATCGTACTAAAGAAGTAATGCCGAGCAGTCAAGATTTTGTTATCATCATAGCTCAGATGGTTCGTGGTAAGTCATCTGGGCCTAAAGGATTCTCACGATACAAACCATTCAAGTATAAAAATTCATACAACAGCCATCCCATTGTTTACGCAAATGTTTTATTCGACTGCGATGGTCCCTCCGCTATTGCCCAAGCAAAGATAGCCTACAGGGAGATGCGTAGTATTTTTAGTTCCAATAGAGGACGCGATATTAAATCGTGGGGATTGGTTTTGCATGATGTTCGATACGATCACGCCGTGCCGTTATTTATGAAGCATGATAGCCTATCGGATGATGGCTATTTGTACGATGGCACCAATAGTTATAACAACTTACTTAGAAAGTGGCATATCCTGGGATGACCGAAAAACGAAGACCGTTGACTGAAGATGAAGAAGAAGCCTTGCAGGCCTTGCGGGGCAACTTTAAAGAAGATTTACATATTGATGTTCGAGCAAAATTTGCCCGTCAGGTAGCGCAGCATGAAGCTAATTATGGCATACGCTTCCAAGATTTGGTTCCTCTGGAAATGTGGTCTTTCATGGACATTGTCATCCAATGGGAAGATGTGTATCGTGACCAGATGATTGGTGTCATTGATGCTCTGCTAGCGAATGGGGTTGAGGATAAATGACTTTCCTATGGGAACGTCTTTTTCCTGAGATTTTTCCTGTTGTCGGTCGTCTACATGCTTATGGATATTTACTGGGAACTATAATACTAGCCACCTGTTTTTGGAGAGGACGATGATCATCAACCTCAATGATCGCGACGCCGTCGAATGGTTCCAGCAGCATCTATCCACGGTGAATGGGGTCGTGGGGATGACTAGCGGGGGCTGGGATCTCTTCCATTACATGCACTTGGTTTACTTGGAACGCTGTCGCAGACGTTGCGCTCTGCTGATTGTCGGTGTTGACAGTGATGACACGTTACGGAATGGTAAGGGTGATGATCGACCCTTCGTGCCCGAGCATATGCGCATGGCCATTGTAGATGCCCTTCGATACGTGGGCGCCGTATTCATTATGGAGGGGCTGGATGACTGGCGTCGAGCACTTGACCTGTTCCAGCCGAATAGGGTCTTCAAGAATGATGAGTTCAAGCCGGAAGATGTCATTGCGGGGAAAGCCGAAATCGTGATCATTCCTGATGTCTACGCACCACTAAATACCACAGGGATAGCAGCTGAGATCGCGAGGCGGTATGCCACCAAGGTTTAGCAAAGATCCTTACGGAGCAGGGTTACATATGTTGGGATCCATTGACGAAATCTTACTGATGGCCTATGATGCGGGGGTAACACCTGCGGGTGTGTTTACAGGTAGACACCCCGTCAGGTCTCGTAGCGAGGGATTCGACGAACCTTATGCATCACTAAGCATAAAGCTGCAGCCTATTGACTTCGAGGAGGGTTTGCAACAAGCTCTGGCTTTTATTGCAGAGCATCGGGATAAGGCCATTCTTGTGGAGACTACGTAATGGGCGGCTGGGAAGTATTGCGCAAGAAAGAAAATGAAAATAAAGTCCTCAAAAGAGGAGATAGAGTATCAGACAGTAATGGACATAAGGGGGTTGTAGTAAAAATTGTAAAAGGTACTGATAATCAAAATCACGGAACAATCTACGTGTGGCAAGAAGATAGATATAGTTATGGTGCTGATAATTGTGAGCACTATGCAGAAATTAACTGGAAATCCTCGTTAAAGATATTAGATGAAGAAGCTTGAAGCAAAGCCGTGTGTAGTTACATGGTCGAGCCATGATCCAGAAAACCTGTTCTAGGAGAAGAAGACGATGATCGAAGGCAAAAAGGGCGAACTGATCGAGACAACTCGTTCCGGACTCAAGGTGGGTGGAGACATCCAATTCACTCGTAAGGACTTGGCCACCGTGGCGGTCTCGCGCTACGAAACGCAATTGATGAAGCGCCGCTCCGAGCTGGAGGCGCGGGTTCACCAGACCAATAGCAAGCGGATGCGGGCCCAGCGCGAAGCGAAGGATCTGCTCAAGACGACGGCAGATTCCCTGTTGGTGGAGGAAATGAAGAAAGCCGAAGATGCCCTGAACGCCATGGGCTTCAATATCAATACGAATCGTACGCATATCGTCAAAGATGATAAGCTGCAGGTCAACTTCGTCTTGAAGTCCGACTCCGGCGAGAATCGGAGTTACAACCAATTGTCCCTCACGCGTACCTACGATCTGCCCGAGGGATTCGCCGCATTGGAGGCCAGGATTGAGGACGCCACCAACTACCTGCGTACCTTGGGAGAGAATATCTCCACCGTGCAGCAGGGTCTGGCAAACATGGGAGCACTGGAGCGGCGCGCCACCGCGGCACTGACTGAGGCAGTGTTGAATGAGTCGGAGGAAGGCCAGCGCCTGGCCGCGAGTCTGACCTCTTTGGATGTCGATGGCATCATTCCGAGCCTTCCCGAATTGGAAGCGCCCGGAGCTGACGACAAAGGCTGAGTGGCCAACGACACACTAAGACCTGACGTCGACCCCGAGGTGCAGCGTATACTGCATTCGGTCGGGGTCGACATCAGTGTCGGTTCAACTCCGGAAGAAGTCCCTTGGTTACCACCAAATCCGGAGGATACTAATGTAAAGGAATTAGAAAAGATTTATGATAGTAATTTGTCGGACTCCGCCCACGAACCTCATGTCAGAGAAATTTGGCGTATTAAACAGTCTATTGGTTATTATGACAGTACGAAAAGCGTACTAAGAATTATTACAACGGAAGATCCCTATAAGACATTATCTGACATGAATCCTTGTGATGTGGGTAGCTTTGTATTAAAGAGCTTCGCGAGCTACACCGTACTAGATACACCAATATTTCTGCAGATCGATGCAGATACTATTGCCATGACAAAGCGTTTGGGTAAAGTGCTGTTGAATTCCAGACCTAATATTAACAAATGCATTAGATTGGGTCAGTATTCAGAAACACTATTCTTAAAAGAAGATACCGCTATTGTGATTCGGACTAAGACTAACAATAATAGTTACTTAGAAGTATCCTATGAGCCATCCGCATATAGTCGTACTGTCAAGTCTTTAGCAGAAAAAAGCAAGAAGAAGGTAGCCTCTGGTAATATTCCTATTAGCCTTCTGGTTACTTTGTGTAAAGGATTAAAGCCGTACATTGAGAATACCATCCCTGCAATGTTATTACAACATATTAGATTTATTGCCCCCGGTCGTGCTAGAGTTAGTAAATTCCAGTATATTATGGGAGCCACTACATTAATCAAGAATCTAAATAGTCGGAAGTGCTTTTACCGTAACAAAGATTTTTGTGATTTAATTATTACTCTACAGCCATATATTAAAGGGCTTTTGGATTATACGCCAGCATTAGATAAGACAGAGAGTCCTTGTTACGGCCAAAGACAAAAAGTAATGAGACCCGAAAGCTCAGTTGAGCGAGATAAAAGAATAGCGAAAGAGTTCGGTGAATGGCTCAAGACAGAAGTGCGCGCGGCTAGGCGCCAAAGGAGATAGTGTGATAACATTCAGAAGTAACAAAGATATTATCGACGGTGCTGTTGAAAAATGTGTCATCGATCTTACTGCTAGTGCGCAGGTTCTGGCCTTCAGGGATAAAGAAGGTAACCTTCAAGTAGCATCCTCGAACGAAGCTTCTTGGTGGCTTGAGGAGATTCCCGATAGCAAGTCTCCCTTCATAGCAGTCGTTCCTGAAGGAGAAGCATATCACAAGGATAACCAAGAGTGGTACTACGCCACCGACGCTTTCTATCGCAAGGGATATAACCGTGGCGAAAAAGTTCCTTGGAATTATATCAAGCTAAAGGTAACAGATTTAGTTACAAAGGAATCAGCTATAGGTGAATTGCGATTCCATTATCCCATTCCAACAGCCCTGCAAAAGGATGGTTCGGGCATTTCCGAATTCTTTGGCAAGTCACGCCCAGTAAGCGTGAATCTTGACTCATTGGCAGTCGTACAGCATATTGACGCGCACGGCACGTACGAACTAGGCAACGATAAGCTCTGGTTGCGCTTCTTAGAGACTCACACTATTGAACCCATTGATAAGACTGCGTTGAAGGCTGTGGAGAAACGTAAAGACATCGCAGCAATATTGGCCAAGCTCCCAGAAGAGCCAATGCTATATGCCTGCTATAATATGCTGCATTATGGAAAGTCCTCCGGAGGAGTCAGTAATAATCAATTGATCGCTGCCATGCTCAAGCAGTGTAAGAAATATGAAGATTTGGCGGCGGCATTGAATTCAGTTATGAATCAATTGAGGACGCACAAGAAGGATGATCCCTTCCGGCATAGGGGCTATCGCGAGGCAAGGACTGGGCAAGAACTCATTCGGGAGTTGTGTGTGGGAATGCCTGGCGCACAGGAACTAGTTGTTGCGAAAGATAAGAAGAAAAATTGGGCCAAGCTGAAGAGCAATGCCGACAAGGCTTCCATGCTGGGCATCGATGAGAAGCGCCATAAGTTGACCCATGCGGCAATCTCCGCAGGCAAGCTTCCTGCTGCTCTTTTCCACGAACCAGGCAAAAAGAATCAGCTGGTCAATATCGAATTCGATTTGTGGGAGAAGTCACTCAAGCGCAAGGGTTGGGCTGAAGTGCTCTTCGAGATTGCCGCACGCGCAGCAACGCGTGGGACATACACCCATCGCATGAGTTCATACATGGCCTTCATGTTCAAATTGGAGAATTTTCTTCAGCGTCATACTGAAGGACGCAAGCGTTGGAAGTGTATGCCGCGCTTCGTGCAGTCCGAATCGGAATTGTCCATGACCGACACCAATGACAATGGCACGGTCAAGGAACGATCGGCATTGACTCCGCAAGCCAACCTGGAAACACGTGTGGTTACGGTGCCTTACGCCGCGTTACGAATCTACGGTTTCGGTACTTCCTACTGCTACTCCGACCGCTTCGTCTTATTCGAAGAAGGAATGAATGATCCTGGTGACTTCACCAGTAGTACCGGGGGCGTCGTCGAACACGACTTGGCCGAGAAGCTCAACGGCCGAGATGACTATGGTTTGATGTACTACACATTGACGGGCACGGCTCGCAACCAGGGCTACCCTACATTCCTCATCATCTTCGAACGGACGAACCGACATGGTACCAGGGTGCACTTCCACAGAGTCCATCCCAATCGTTCCAAGAATGGTAATCCTACTCCCTCTTGCCGATTGATCGAAGAGTGTTATCGATTCATGGCAGGCAACGTCCGTGCCGAGAATATTGATGCCCAGCAGGGCGACTTGATTTTCACCAAGAAGGAAAGTTTTGGTCAGAAGGTTTCTGATCCTCGACCAGTAGCTTCCTTTGAGAGCCACGCATTTATTCCCGTAACTGGGGTCGTCACCTTGCGGGAAAGCACCAAGAAGACGAAGGGCAATCTATTGGGTTGGATTGAGTCGGCTGCTGCCTTTATGGTGGATCATCCCGAGCATGAGCCCCTGGAAGAAATGTCCGCGGGCATCTGGGAAATTCGTCGCTGCAAATCGTTCGAGGCCAATCCCAATGCTACTTGGTCTGGGACGATTGATTAATGCCTCCGGGATTCAAAGGATACACCAATAGCGAACCACAAATGTCCTCGCGAAAGGCAGAGAGGGAAATCGCTATTATTAATGAAGGATGTATTGTTCCATCATTAGATGTTGCGGCTTTAGTTGCTGCTTGCGAATCCTATGATGAAGGACCTGGCACCGTACTTGGCTGCGGAGGACAGGGCACCGAGGAAGCCCAGAAGATGCTCTTACAGTTTCTCGGTGTAACTATTTCATGGGATACTATTAGTGTGCTGGCCGATGCCGCGGGATACTACGACAAGTAATGGCAGATGATCCACAAGGTTTTCGCGTCAGGCAGGAAGCTCTGGAAGAACAACTAGACGAAGCCCGCGTCGATCTGGAAGCAGGTGAAGTCACTGTAAATATGTTATCCCACGGAGGCGCCAATGTTATTGCACGGATTCGTGGAATAGATACCGTGCATACGGCCGTGATTGACGCCGAAGCGATGGGATTAGGGGAGTTCACGGAAGTGGCTATCGATGGAGATGACATAGTCTTCAAAGTGAGGTAACATGCCAGACGATGGAGCAGCATTTGATAAGTTGAAGGAGTTGAAGGAACTGTTAGCTACACGCCACATTAATTCCCGTTTTCAAAATCCGGGTGAGTTAGTGGTAGATACAGGACATATTGCGACTTGGAAAGCTGATCGGGGGTTTGCGCTAACTATTCAAGATATGTTTGACTCTACTACTGAGGTTGTTGCATTCCTAGGAGACGCATGGGATGACGCCTCTGACAGGGATTGGGATGAACTAAACCCGTAAAGTAAAGAGAAGCCGGAGTAGCTCAGTTGGCAGAGCAACTGACCTGTAATCAGTAGGCCAGGGGTTCGAACCCCCTCTCCGGCCCTCTTACCAAATGCCCATGTAGCTCAGCCCGGTAGAGCAGCGTACTCGTAATACGCAGGTCGCTGGTTCGATTCCAGTCATGGGCCCAGTCTTAGGAGTCTTAGTGCAAGCATCAGAGTATGATGACATTCAGGATCAGTATGAGCAGCTACTACGTGACGGAAAACTCGTCACGCGCCAAACATTACATTTAGTCATGTATCCCGGAGATATCGATGGTAACGATTTTATTACCACCGATCTGACTACTATTGCTCCCCACACTCCTGTGACCTTTCACCTCAAGAGCCGAGGAGTTCTTTTGGTGAAATTCTCAGACGAAATTGCAGCACTACAAAACGATGCAGATCTATCCGATCTATTTCAGGAGAAGAAAGATGCTTAACAAGAATGACGCTATTATCAAAGCCGTCAAGGCTTTGCATTTCGATGATTTATATCTGCACGACAGGGTCAAGGCATTTGGGTTGCATCCCAACATGCTGACATACGAAGTGATGTTACTGGGTGAGGCCGGGGGCTATTCTCCTCGTGCGCAGCTTTGGAACATCAAGGGAATCCGCATGGACCGCGCGGAGCCTCAAACGGTTACTTCCGTCTTGGCCCGGAACGTGCCGGGCCCAGGTTACACTCATTACGAAAAGCATGGAATTTGGACGAAGGCATTGCCCTTCAATGGAGACACTGAAGACGAGCGTCGAATGATCGATGCTGCAACGTTGTTGGGGGCTGTTGCGTCAACGATGCAGAACTTCGACAACGTCGAAGATCCTTTCAATCAAGGCAATACATTAACTGGCAGTCTTTGTCGGCAAGGAGACTTCCGTTACGGTGCGTTGGTCATCACGGCCGTCAATGGTGCCGCAGTGCCGCCACAGGTTATCTATGGCACGACAAAACTAGCCTATCCCTTTACCACTTCTTCGAAGGGTGAAGAGAATCGCGATTACCAACGATTCCCAGCAAAGGTCATCTCGGTGCATGCATACGAGAAGTTGGATGGTACCAACATCCTCCAGTATTCGTATACGGACGTGCTTGGCCGGCGTTACGTAACTTACAAGACACGGCTCTCTCCTGTGCTACAGGAGAGTCGCTTCGGAAACTTCATTGCTCTTTGGAAAGAGATGCTGGAAAAGTATCCCGAGATTGATGTAAATCCAATTGTACGATCCGGAGAATATACTTGCTCGTACGAATTGTACGGTGCTCGTAATCATCATACTATTCTTTACGAGGATGACCTTGAGACCCGATTGCTCTTCGCTGTCCGTCAGGAAGATGCTAAGTTAACTACTCCTGCTGATATCATGCAGAACATTGGAGTTCCCAAATTACAGATTCTGGAAACATGTCGAAATGCAGATGACCTATTGGCACTATACGAAAGACTCCGATTAGAATCCAATGAGACCAACCGTAAGGTCAATGCCCAGCGAGATGATCCCAAGGCAGAGGGTGATGCCTACGTTATTGGCACCGAGGGTTACGTCTTTTACGTACTAGGCACCAACAAGGATGACGACCTACCCAAGTGGTATCCCTTCAAGTGCAAGCCCGAGATGATCGAGGCGATGCATTGGACGACATCCTCAATTCCTGAGTCAATTATTCTACCCACCATTCGTAACTCCTTCGAGCATTTGGATATTCCTACTGTCGATGACATCAAGGAGATGTTGGCAGAAGAGTTTACAACTCAGCAGATTGCCAAATCTGAGATTCGCATTGGGCATTGCCTCCAAATTGTTCTGGAGCAGCGGACTTTCCAAGTGAGGCTACGGGAATTATTTGAGGACATTGAGGACAAATCAAATACGGGTTCGATTATGCGCGCACTTTCTCAGCATTTGCCCCGAGAGAAAATGAATTCTGCCTTTACTGCTCTAGAGAAGATGGGATTGGTGAAACGCTGATGGAAATAGTCGAGGGTTAAGCGTGGCTATCTGGGAATAGGGTAGCCGAGACACTTGCGACGAATACTTATTTAGTTGAAAGTGGTATTATAACTGATCCTCCATATCAGAAGTATAGGGCCAGAGTAAAAGCCAATGTGGCCCGAAACAACTGTCGAGAAGGGCAAGCTGCCTTTAACGAACTTCCTCCAAATCTAAGTGGACTTGTTGTGAGTACAAGTCTTGACCCATTCTATGACGACCACAAACTACCTGCCTTCTATAAGTGGGTAGAGAAGAACTGGTAAACCATGGAATATGAAGAAAGAATCCTACGGCTAAATATGAAGGAGATATATAATCTCCTAAAAGATCATCCCACAAACAAACTCAAACTCTCTCATGGCCAAAAGGGATATGACCACTTTGCTAGGTATGCTTACCTGATAGCCAAGGACACTCTTATCCAACTAAAGGAACTGTAACCATGAAGTACGAAGAAGCAAAGAAGAAGTGTATGGAGATGGGGCTCAGTGAACTGAGTTTCGTGCTGGCCACCTCTGCATATATCGACGAACTAGCCAAGTCAGGAACAACTCTTGGGGCAGTAACACAGCAAGCAGCTGAAATAGTTCTGCATGACACCGTATCTATTTACAACAAAGCAGTAGAGGATTGTGTTGCAGAGACAAGGATGTCGTCTGCTGACGAATGGCCCACGAACACCCTTACCAACATGATGAAGCTCAAGAAGTAAGGGAACTGTAACCATGACCGACAGACTCAAGGCATCAGTGAAATTCATCAAAACCTGTATCGATTGTGATACATGTGACCGTGATGGAGAAGCATATGAAGGAGAGGAAGACTCCTGTTACAAGTGTCTGGATTGGTTCTTTAACAAAGGTCCTAACAAAGACCTAAATTATAAAACACAGGAGCCTCAAGACTTTTACAAAGCTGCAAATATCCTGGCCGATTTCATCCGTGCCAACTAAAAGGAACCAGTAACCATGACATATGAGAAGCTCATCTCCTTCCTCGAAAAGAGAACCAAGGAAGAGCTACAAGGACTTCTAGAAAATATCTGGTGTGACTGTTGTGGTGTCCAGCCATCTGAAACACCCATGTCTTGTCAAGACCCCTGGGAACACAGACAAGATGGTAGAGCTGATATGGCAGAAGACATCAAGGAGAAAATAGAGGAGAGCATCCGATGACATATGAAGAAGCAAAGAAAATCTGTCTAGAACTTGGAGCAGACAACTGGGCTGCAAATGAAATTGCCAATACCCAAGAACACCGGGAGGATATTATCCAACTCCTAACAGCTATCTACAACAAAGCAATAGAGGACTGTAAGAAAGCAATTATGAAGAGAGCTGGCGAAACAAATAAAACTCACTCCTTCCTCTCCGACCATCTGATAGACCTTGAATCCATCAAGAAGTAAAGGAACTATAAACCATGACCTACAACCAGATCCTGGGACAAATCGAAAAGAAGATGGCAGAAATGGGCCTTCTAGTAGAAGACAAGGAAACATACTAGTCTAATGAGGGTGGTCTCTTTGCTTCGACTGAAGAAATAGTTGAAGTTAATTCCGGTATAGGTCGCATCGTTTGTAAACAACATAAGGAGTCTATGTAATGCTAGCATGGATCATCGCTTCAGCCGCACGCATCTTAATCATCTTCTGGTTCTTTGTTACTCATTATGCTGATAATGTATTCGAGAAGGGAATTTGGGCCGTGCTAGGCTGGATCTTTCTTCCGCTATCGACTTGCGGATACATCTTCCTATCGAATGAATATGCTTGGTCTACCGGATGTTCTGTTATCCTGGTTTGTTTGATTATTGTGGATCTTGTTATTCATGCAAGGCTAGCCGCCAGCAGGAGAATTAGTCGTCGTCGGCGTGCTCGACGCAGGTGACACACCCACTAGTTAAATCGATAACGGAGCATCAACGGCACGAACAATTAGTTCGTGAAGTATTATTTGTTTATTTAACGAAGCATCCCGAAGCGTTGCCTTCTATTCTGCATGACTTGGGCCAAATAACAGAGGCAATTATTGGAGCCAAAGATCGAGACTTACGATTCTACTGGCAGGCAGTTGAAGATTTGATTCATGCAATTGCAATAAAGCCGAAACGCAAGCATCTAATTCATATGTATTGGCGGCCCCTGAAAGTGTATATGAATGGAAATGGACGAAGTGAGTTAAGGGGAGCTAGTATTGGTGCCAAGGAATTCTTCAAGAAGTTCATTGAATTAATGAAGGATGAAAAAGATATTGAAACAGTTTCGTGGGCCGAGGATGCCGGGCAGTGGCTACAGGACCTGGTACGGAGGAATCGATGAGAAAAGGCTTCACCCTGATCGAACTAATAATCACTGTTGCAGTGATCCTAATTCTAGTTATCGGCATAAGCATTGCCGCCATCTGTGTCTTCGCTAAGAAAACCAATATTCTGGAAGAGAATACTGTGGCATATGAGCAATGCTTACAAGATTGTTATCCACAGGTTGGGAAACTTGGGTTACATGGGGATTGCCAATGCGATTCCACAATGACCCAGCCAGAAAGCAATGCCCCTACAGAGGACTAGTGTAGGGGCTCCAACATGGCCCATAGCAGAATTAGTGAAGCATAAGGTCGGATCGCACTGGTATAGAATCCTGCTGCCCTACGAGTTAGCGCAGTATATGATAGCAAGTGATCCTGAACATCGTGGTACACGAACTAGTCCCTTAGTATTAGATTTTGCGGATATATTGCGACAAGGTGGAGCACTCGGTCCCGTATTCAATCCTGATCTAACCTTAGCAGATATCCCGGGCGCTAAAGTACTTAGTAGATATTGCACCACTGATGTTAAGAAAGATGATCTTTGTATTACCTTTGATTAATGCCTAGAAGTATTCGCTGGCATCGCTATAGTCAAGAACTTAGTGATAAAAGAATCAAATTAGAAAAAGATGGTTACGTTTACAAGAACGATAAGCGTATCGCCAAATGGTTTGATCTTTTCGGCCCAAAACCAATTAGAGTCTGGCCACCAACATTAGATAATCCCGCGAAACTTGATCTTCGATTGGGTAAGCTTTATGCGGAGCGTAAGCAATTATCCCAAGAATGGTATAGCTTAGCAAGAATACTTAATAAAGTAGGCATTGCCCATCATAGTGTTGTAATAGACGATTTAGTTGAGCGAGAAATTTTATGCTCTACTTGTAAGGGATCGGGTAAGATATATGGTATCGGAGTTCCTCTAAGAGTGGTGTATAAGGATTGTAAGAAATGCAACGGCACGGGTAGCCTTGGTAAGGAATTCAGGCCAGGAGAGCAATGGATTGAATATGATGCTACGAATAGATATCATGCAACCACCTATAGTTTTACCACTAATGTATTAGAGGACTCGCCTGATCCTCCACGAAACTTGAAACTTGGCTTTCTATTATATCGACACGAGTGGCGCTCTTGTCGTAATAATATTCGGATAAAAATGTTCACTGAGGTATTGAAAGCTGCGATAAAGAGAAAGTTACCTCAGAAAATTTCTCAGGATGTAGTATATGAAATTAACCTTAATGAAAGAATATATATCTATCAAGCCTGCTCCATACGAGCAGGATATCATACGACAGTAATTGCTGATTGGAGGAGCCTTGTCTGGCCTTGGGACTATCCCATCCAACATATAAACATGTAAAATAGATACAATAGCATTAAGATTGATGAGTATAATATGACATGGAAATCATTACCTTGGATAGCCTTCGACACCGAAACTACGGGATTAGATCCCAACAATGATCGTATCACCGAGTTTGGTGTCGTACATCTTCATGAAGGGGTAATCACTCTTCGCTGGAATACCCGCATCAATCCCGAAATACCCATCCCCGACATTGTAGTCGAGAAGATTGGTATTACCAACGAAGAAGCAGCCATAGCCCCGCCCTTCAAGTGGATCGCTAAGTCGATTAAGCGAATGTTGCAGGGCGGGGTGCTGGTTGCTTTCAATGCGCCCTTTGATATTGACTTCTTGGTAAACGAATTCTCGCGAGCCGGAGTCGCTCCTCCACCGGGACTAGATCATCAGAACGTCCTAGATCCTCTGACTTTTGTTCGAGAAATACATAAATACGAATCCGGTGGAAAATCTTTAGATAAGACTTGTAAGCGCCTGGGAATCGAAATAGAAAACTGGCATCATGCCGTGGATGATGCGCAGGCCGTTGCTCTTGTCCTTTATAACATAGCAGATGGATTAAATGATGATATAGATGCTTTACTGGAAGGTCAGAAAGAGCTTAGAAGTAATCAAAAGCAAAGTAGAGAGAGTTACGCCAAACGAAAGACCGAAGTCCCTCCAGAGTTAAAGAAGTATATCGGTAGGGATACGAATGGCTGGATAATCGACTTTGGTAAATACAAAGGCGTACATATCTCTAAGTTGGTAACCACCAATCCTGGCTACTTTGATTGGATTACTCGGGAAGATTTCCCACAGGAGTTAAAAGATTTCCTGAAAACAGAAGTAGAAGCCGTCATGAAAGAGTTTGGGATTGAAGATGGCGGATAGCAATGTCTACGAAGCAAGAGCCCTTGCTCTACTAGAACTTGTCACTTTGCTGCAAGACAAAATAAATGAAACTACCGACTCTTATCCTGACAAGCTACAAGCTATCTTGGTGTCGTCGGAAGTTTTAAACAAATGTCTTTATAGCTTCAGTATTTCAAAAGAAATGTATGAAGATATTGATAAGCTCTTGAACAACGACTTAATGCAGCTTCGAGATGAAGCTAATATTAATCGACTATTTGGACGAGTCAAACAACTGGTCCAACAGTTTACACTACTCGTGCTTCAATGGGTCCGAGTACATTGCGAGTGAGGAAAAATGCAATCAGTTACGAAATCATTTGAGTTTGAAGCGGCACATCGCCTGGTTGACTATCCAGGGCATTGTAAGAATGTGCATGGTCACCAATATAAGATTGAGATCACACTCAGCTACGATGAGCACGATGCTTTGGGTATGGGCATCGACTTTGGTGAGATCAAAAAATTAGTTGGTGGTTGGGTAAATGAGAATTGGGATCATGCCTATATTGCTCATCCTGGTGACATTGTTCTTCGATTCTTACAAGAGCAAGCTATGCGGGTATATGTAATGCCTCCGGGACAAAATCCTACAGCAGAGTATATGGCCAAAGAATTGTATCATCACTGCTGCGAGATCATTCCATTGAACCTCACAATTGAAAATGTTCGATTATACGAAACTCCTACTTCGTGGGCAGATTATAAATGAAGAAAAAGAAGAATAAATCGACCAGACGCAAGACACGAACCAAGGCCGAGATTAAAAAGATTCATGCTCAAGAGCTTGCCCGTAAAAGTTCTGTTAATTTGGACGATCTTGCCGACCTAATAGAAAAGTTTGAGGAGCAGCTCAAAGACCTAGAAGAGTTAACAGAGGAAATTGCGAATAGTCCTGATTTGCCTGAAGAATTAGAGGATACTTCTAATCCATGTGAAATTGGAAAGATTCATGCCTGAAGATGTTATAACCGAAGATACGGCTACTGCCGAAGATACTCCAACTAACCTCTGCGAAGAATGTGTTTGGTTTACGAAAAAGTATCGAGGGCAAGACTGTCAAGAACGCAAAAAGATAGTTGCTGATAGTCCTGCTTGCAAAGAGTTTGAGTTAGAGCCATCCAAGATGCAGTGGGAGCAATTTCGAAGTGATCCTCTAGTCGCTATGGCAATTGAGCGTGTCGAAAAAGAGATGGCTTTTAGGCTAGATGATTCTTTGCATAGAGAATTAGATACCTACTTCGTGGCTAGTCTACCTACCGCAACGGGCGAGAAAAGAAGCCTCCCTACCCGTTTAAGTAGAGACAGTGATTTCGAAGTAGTCATTGGCACGCTAGAAGATATCCAAGCCAAGCGAGATCGAGTGACACAAATCTTGCTAAGCCTGCAGAGTTTTCGAGCAAGGATTACTGACTTATTCGAGATTATTGAAGGTCATTTGTATAAGCGCAAAGAGATTCAAGAGCTTAAGTCTGAGTATATGCGGACGGCCGTAGTTCATAGTATCGTCCCCGAACTACAGCAGCGAATTTCAAATGTTAAAGTCCTCATTGATAAATGTGATCTAATTGTTCGCAACTTAGACAAGACATATTATACAATTGCTACTATGCTAGAAGCTGCACGTTTTTATATGCGAATGAAACCTCAAAATCTGACTAGGAACAATTAATGGATCCACAATTAAAATCGATCTTTGATCAGCTATCCACCGTACTGTCTAGCATGCCAGATCAAGCTGCGCAAGGAGATATTGCCAAGCTACAGAAGATGCTTGATGGCGTCAAAGATGATAATGCGCTGGCGGCATCTGAGGTGGCTCGAACAATAGATTTGACCGCCAGAGATTGTGCACTTAGTAAAGTGTTGATTCGTGAAGGCTTGACGACCTACGAAGAGATCGAGGCCCTAGCTAACGAATTTAAGCCACTATTGAGTCAGATTCTAGAAGCAGGGCAGTTGATGAGAATCTATGGCCCAGGAATAAGATTTAACGCTAGTAAGTATCAACAAGCAGGGGAACGACTGCAAGTATTGAGTCGCTCTATCATTGTCAAGATGGGTGGCGATGGCATTATCTATGATCAGAAGGTACAGCGACTAGCCAAAACTGCAAAGCGAAAGAACAATGGCAAATAAAAAGTTTGATGGGCTAGTTGCCTATTATCAATCGATTCTAGCAGAAGCTTTTACTAAAGAGCAAGCGGCCTTCAAGACAGTCATGCTCTTGGATGAACATTTCAAGACTAGTGGCGAAGAGGCCAACTTTCCAGGACGACAGCGTTTTCAATCAATGGTACATGCTTGCTCTGATTTATATGTACTCAATCAACTAATCCATTTGTTTGGATTAAGCCCTTGGCAAGACGATATTATGGAAAAGGTTATTGAGTCACGCTTTGCTCGTAGGAAGGAAGATTGATTGCTAACATGACACTAATTTATTGTTCGTACGCAATTATGGGTGTGGGAGAGAAACCCTTTTGGGTTGATCCTGTTAAGAATCATCCACTATCCAAAAGCAGTGGCTGGACATTCTACGATCCAATTGAAAATTTCACAGATCATCTAAAAAATCCATTATTTGTGCGGGCTATGTCGCAGGCTCCTTGTGATAAGGCCAAAGAGCCCATCCTCAAACTAGATCCCATGATACTAGCCGAATTTGATAGTGATAGGGTAGAGATTTTCGAGAAGGCTGATATTGAAAATCTTGATGGTGGGATATCTTCCTTAATCAAACTTAAAGACTTGTATACATTAGCACGATCGAAGGTTGTTCTGACGGATCTGTCGTATCCGTCTTTCGGGGGCCGCCCACAAGAATTGTTGTATGCCTACTTGATGGACATCCCCATCATAGGCATTAGTCCACGTTTCATGAACAGCCCTTGGATGGTAGATATTTGTGAGTTGATTATGTCGCCACGAAGTATAGATCAGATCATACGTCAAATAGCAGCGATGACAATGTTTGAAATCCAGTGGAAACAAACAACGAGAGAGGATAAGGATAGTGAAGAAACTGCTCCGTGACTTTGGGGTAATGTTGCTGGGAATCCTAGCAATCATTTTAGTAGTGATATTAGCTCGATCAGTACGGGCAAGTGACCCAACGATATTTGGTCGCTACCAAGGTATGTGTTCTGATCAAGAATGTTATCGCATTGACACCTCCACAGGGGAGGTAGATCGTATTATTATTCCTGCCATACACGAGCATTATCCTTACATGGAACACGTCTACTGGGATGAGATCTCCGCTACTACGTGCCGACTCTCTGGGGATGGTGGATGACCTGGCATGTTGGTTCTCCCCAAGAATTAGCCATCATCGTCCCCAAAATAGCGAATAAAGTTCACGACTTCCTTCAGACAGCCTGCTCTGAGGCTGCTATAGCCTACGGCGACGGCTTCGATACGGGAGACAAATTTTCCAGAGAAGCTGCAAAATGGCTGGAGGAAGGTGCAGATAAATGGACTGTTATATCCTGTGTGGCAGATAGCATGTTCGGTGACGAAGATATAATCTGCGACTATGCAGGCGATAGGATTTATGACGAATTAGTACAACATCGCTTCTCGGCGGATGACATCACTATATGGAATGCTATATGCGACGAGTTGTCGTGGAAGATGGGAATGGCGCTGCAGAGCCTTAGAAAAGATGCCCAGTTATAATCGCAAGACTCCTTGGCGCAGAATCAAGCCCCGAAGGGAGAAAATTAGCGATATTATGAATAATAATATTAGTGAGATTCTTCGTAGTAATCACTTTGGTATATCCGGAGTTTTGACAGGTGAGGCTCCTAATCTCCGCAAACGTTGCCCCACGGTTGGCCTATTTCGGCGTGTTGAAGAGAATGCTTCTCTTCTACCGTTATTACGGAGTATTTGCGAAAGATCAGAGATAGGGGTACGTCCCTTTGCCAACATGCAATGTGTTGGCTCTCCTACATATATTCATTATCCGCCATATTATATTTCGTTTGTGCCGCGATTCGGCGTCCCCCCCGATCCCTCTACAGTTTGGGTTGGTGCCTGGATTAGCATTAAAAACCGCGCCAATGCATCAAATATTCATGCAGTCTTGGATGTGGTAACTTCCTGCATCAGCCTATGCCGTTAGAAATCCCGGGGCTTCGGCCCCGGGAAGTAGAGGAAACTCCTCAAGAAGCTCCATTCCTATGGGATGTCCCTAACAATCCCTTCTTTTATGATTGTTATGCTCAGAATGTTAAATTATAGATATTTCGGGGATTACTATGGCACTGAACTTTACATTCAGCG
>Ga0114918_10000056_pt1 | contig 85718 bp, 95 predicted proteins | sample LantaG_FD_87015 | JGI IMG/M metagenome (GOLD analysis project Ga0114918, IMG submission 87015) | Deep subsurface microbial communities from Baltic Sea to uncover new lineages of life (NeLLi) - Landsort_02402 metaG | ecosystem: Environmental > Aquatic > Marine > Oceanic > Sediment | place... | reverse complement strand
CTTAGACACGACAATTCAACTTTTTATAGCGGAGATGTAAAAACATCTTTAGTTGATTTGTTAAATGATTTAGATTTGTCGGCTCAGTTGTGTTGCAATAGCGTGGTTGTCAATACTGCTGAAAATGTATACTTTGCATGTATGTCAGATGGTTCTTATTATGTTTATGGTGATGATGGGTATTCTAGAAAAATAACATCAAAGTTAAAGACAATACACAAAGTAATTTATGTGAATGATGATATTTGGTTTTTTGGATATGATAAATTAGATGTATCAACTTTATATCATCCGATAAAATTAAGCACAGGCGTTCCTTTTTAAATTACAGAAAGTTTTAAATGACATTTTATTATAAAACAGGACAGCTATCACCATTACAGGTACCTGATGCTATTGTTTCTTCTGAAGTAAAGTTGGCACAAATTTTTTATGTTAATGGGTTGTTTACTCCTACAAAGGCATCTATATTATTAAAAACAGTTGGAGACGGTTATTGTGATTTTTTTGATATATCTTCTACTGTTATTATTGATGCTTTGAATTTTTCACAAATAGATCAGAGTGATAACAAATTAATACCATATCAACAATATACAGGATATACAAGTAAAGGATCTTTGTTTGTTAAGGGAGTTTCTGGAGGGGATGGATATTCTACGGTTTCTTATCCTATACAGTCTTCTTCAGCAGGATCACATATTTTGTGGTTAAAATATATAGCTCCATTAGGAGAGTTTAAAGCTAATGTTTATATCGATAATGTGTTGATTTCTTCTATAGATGAAACTACTGCTGCGTCTAATGATTGGCATTGGATTTCTACTACTTTTAATGTTGTTGATGATGATATCCATGTTTTAAAGATTAAGATGCAAGAGAGCACTACCGCTCTTGATAGAATGTGTATTGCGACAGACGTTGTTATACCGGAAGATATTTTAAAATATCAAAGTTCTTTTATTACTGTTCATTTACAAGTTTATACAGTTAATGACAATGATGTCCCGTTGTCTCCTCTTAGTATTTATGATAGTAAATCTACTATTAAAGACATTAAGGGAGATGATTGGTACAGTTTTGATTTAAATTTTCTAGACCCGTCAGAAGCAATAGATTTTGATGGATCATATGCATTAGTCGTGTATGCATCTGGTGGAAATGCTTTTAGATATTTGATTTGGGAACTGGTTAATAATGATGATCCTTATATTTGTGGACCATCTGCAATAAAAATATAAAAGAATAATTTTTATTTTGTAGAAAATGAGTTTAAGAAGTCTTTTAATATTGGAGTTATTTTTTAATGGCTATTGTTACTTATTGGTATGATTTAAGTTTAGAGGAGTGGTTTTATTCTTCTTTAGAAGAGTGGAACATTATGCAGCTTGGTGCTTCATTTTCATTTGTGAGCCTCATGCCAGATCCTCCTTTATATGTATATTATTATATTTATAATGGAGATATAGATGCTCTTGATAGGGGATCTTGGTATATCAACACTAGACAAAAACATTGTTATAAGATATATAGTGATTTTGAATCTTTGCAAGACAATTCTACTGTTGTAACAAGAGAAGGGTTTGCCCAGATTGAAGAAATAGATATTTTTCATGATAAAATTGAAGAATCTGTTAATATGTCAGTAGTCTCTGACCGTTTGGGGGGAGAAGATATTGAATTAAATAATGCAGATAAAATTGTTAATATGATTTTTGACAAAAGCGGGAGTATGAATTGGAATGACTCTAATAATGTAAGATACACTGTTGCACAAAGGATGATAGATAAGTTTTCTTCATCTTATCCAGGTAGTTTAGAATATAATATTTTCACATTTGGCGGCAAAGAAACTGCTGTTTTGTTCACTAGTTATTTGTATAATACTAATCCTTTAGATAATCCTCCAGAAGAAGAACAGTGTTGGGTTCAAAATGACTTTGTTGATTATATTAATAATGTTTCTGGATATAGAGTTGTGAGAAAACAAGGTAGTTTTCCCTTGACTCCTATAGATGGCAATATTTTATATGACGGTTTAGTCCCTAATTTATTAGACAATCAACTTACCGCTAGTGATGAATATTTTTATAAAGTATATAGCTATGATGCTGATTATGTTTTTAGCGATGGTGTTTCAATAAAGGTTACACCTAGAGATGTTGTTTTACCTAACGGCATTAAAGTATTCCAGGGAAAATGCGAAAAAGGTTCTGGAATTCGAAGAGATAGTAATACAGTTGCGATATGGCATTTTGATGAAGGTAAAGACAATATTGTTTATGATTTTATGTCACAATCTGATTTAACAATTAGTGCTACAAGTCCAAGATGGCTTAATAAATTATATATTCCTGTTGGAGAATCAGGGATTAGATTAAATGAGAATTCTTCTGGTATACAGGGAAATTCTACAGCTGTAGCAGAATTGTCTAATAATGGGAAGCTTTCAATATTGGCTTGGATAAAGCCTTATGACATTGATAATGATAGAGTTATTTTTGCTAGACAAACTTCTGCGCTGACAAATTATACTTTTTTTGTTAATGCTAATGCTGGATTGTCTTTTTCTACTGGGGTTAGTACCGTCAACTCAAAGGATAATATTTTATCTATTAATACATGGAATCATATTGCATGTACTGTTGATTTGGATTCTAATGAAGTTCAGTTTTTTTTAAACGGTTCTTTAATAAGTGTTGGGGCTCTTGCAGATACATCTGTTACTTCTGGTGAAATGAACCTAGATATAGGGTGGGATAGAAGATCTATTTATTCTTCTTTTTTTGGTGAGGTTACAGAAGTAAGTGTTCATAATGTTGTCAGGGATTTCTTATATATATCTTCAAATTCTGCTATTCTTTCTGTAGATGATACAGACAATGGAGATAGGCTTGTTGTTTTAAAATATACTATTCCTTCTGTATTTAATTATGTTGATGGACAGGTTAAAATAATTAATAAAACTTCGTCATTTTCTTCTAATGAAGATGATGGAGAAATGATTTATGAAGCAACGGCGGTAAGCGGTAATTATTATTTTACTTATTATGATAATTTAATTGATGGCACGAACGAATATTATAAAATTTTTACAAAAAATATTTATGGCAATTATTGTCATATCTTAGACGCGACAGGATTAGAGTTAGAGATAACTGCGATGTCAGAAGAAGCGTTACAAAATTTAGATGATGTTAATCTATATGCTGCTCCTCAAAATGTTGTTATTCAAAATGGTAATAGGAAAAATTATATAAAATGGGATAATACTTTTTGGAATGCTAGTCTTGTTCGTATGAAATTGTATTGTTCTACAGAGGGATATCCATCTATAGATGACCAAAACAGTTCAGGTGATTTGATTTTTGAAGGAACGGTTTATGAAGATTTAGGATATGTGCATAGAAACATTACCAATGGTATAAATTATTATTATGCATTGGTTGGGACTGATCGATACGGTAGAGTTTCTGAAGCAGCAACAGTTGCGGCTTCTCCTTTATTGTCTGCTAGCGAAGTTGGCATTCCACTTATAGATGTTGAAGGTTTAAAATATGAATTATTAGATGAGTCTTCTATCAGTTTATCATGGGATGATATTATTTCGTCTAGATATTTTTCTTCTTATTTTAATCAAGATATTGTTTTCTATTTGAAACTGGCTGGAAAATATGGAGACCTTATTACAGATGAGTTTCAGTCTTCGGCTGACATTACCTCTTCTGTTAAAATGTTTGATGATGCTGCTCCAGATGTTTTTTATGGAGAAACAAGTGTATCGACTCCAGATCCTGAATCTTTATATAATTTAGTAATATCTCAGCCGCATAATGGATTGGTAAAGGCAACGATAACAACGCCGGGAGATTTAACTTCTTTTAAAAATGTAGAAAAATTATTGTTAAATTTTAAAATTAAAATATTTTTAACACAACCAACACAAGCTAAAAATGTTTTTGAATATATCTCTATTCCTATTGATATCGAAATATTTAATCCTATTTCTTTATCTTTGTCTAATAGAGATAAAAAAACAGTTACATTGTTTAATAAAAATATTATATCTTCTTTAAATAATCAAATAGTGGATTCATATGAAAGCGTTGATGGTATTTATTTAGGAGCTTCTGAACCGTTTGTAGAGAGAGCTACAGTTTCATATAGAGGAGAGAATGTAGATTCAGGAACTTTTATTAAGGTTGCTTTGTATAATATTGTGGAAGATGGTGGTGTTGAATCTGTTAATTTATCAGCTACTTCTCCTACTGTTAGCTTTTCTTCGCTTAAACAGTCTTCTTCTGATGTTATTTCTACATTAACGACAGAATTGGCACAACTTGATATTTCTGGAAATCCCACTAATGAAATAAAGACTATTTCTTATGCTGATTCGTTTATCTATCCTCCTAAAGCAGATCAAAAATGTTATTTATATACAAGGATAGATTTGAATGGATTTGTTTTGATTAAAAGAACATTGATATCTTTCCAGAGTCCTTTGGTTGCAGAGTTATCTTTGAGAAGACCTATTTCTGATGGTATTGATGTGGCAGAACAGTTTGTGTCTATATATAAATTAGATCCAGATAATCCTCAAAACGAATCATTAAGAACTGTTCCTTCTGATTTAACTGTGGTAAAATGGACATTAACAAGTGAAGATGGAAATTCTATTGAAAGAATAATAAAATCTACAGACACGACTCCTAAAACAGGAGAAGTATTATCTTATATTCGAGATGGTGTTGCTAGAAATGTTTTTCTTGGTCCATTATCAGGGATTGTTGTAAGTAAGTATAGCAATGATGGAGATATTACATATCAAAAATACAATTTATCTATTTCTGCTTTTTTTGATAATAATCTTATAAAAAATAGTCAGGAATTTGAATTTAAACCTTTAAAAGCATTAGATTCTCAAACAGCATCTTCTTTCTTTTTGATGGAGTTTGAAAACTTTAAAAATAAACTATGGACAGATGGTATTGGTTATGCTAGAATGCTTATTTCTAATAATGCTAATACATCTACTTCAAAATATTCTAATTGTTTTAGAGAATGTATGGATTCTCTTGATAAACCTATTTATGAACTTAATGCTGGAGATAGAGTTTTAATAGATACATCTAATCCAGATGTTGAGATTATTTGGGGAGATGTTGTAGAAATAATTGACCCGTATACTGGACAATCTTATTTAGACACAACAAACGCAAGCATACAAAAAGGATCGGCTTATATAGAGATCGAAGAAGGGAACATTACTTATATTTATTTCAGAATGAATAAGTTTATTACTGATCAATCTGTAAAGTCTATGCAAACAATAAATAATAATTGCTCTTGTTTTGGACTTTTGCGAGAAGTTGAATTTGAAAAAGAAGTTATTGTTGCAGGGTCTGTTACTGTGATAAGAGGGGACAAGGTAGTCACACTGCAAGGAGGAGGCTCTTTAGTGGACGGACTGCCTCCTACTATTATTATACCTAAAGAGGCGTTACAAGTCAATGTCGTTGGAAAAAGAGCAGGAGGCATCGCTGTAGAGTCTTTTATTATCGATGGCGTTTCTTCTAATGAATTCTTGTTGGATGTTTCTTTTGGTGGTATTCCTGTAGAAGCTGGATCTGTGGTTGATTTAGAAACTGTAAATTATTATAGAGACTCTGTTTATACAACATCAAAAACAGCTTATACTTATATTGCCTTGAATCCAAGCATTAATGCTGATTATGTTAAGTCTTACGCTAACGTTGTTTTAAATCCTATTGCAAAAGGTAATACTTTTGGTGGTTTTGTTTATATAACTTTTAATCATTCTTCTAATGGAGTCCAAAGATCTATAACGTCTTGTATAAGGGTGGAATATGATGTTGATGACATCAAAGAGGGAGCTTCTATTGATGAAATTCCTAGTATTTTTAGCAAGCGAATTGAAAGATATAACTTAGATGCTGGATTGCTTTATTGGGAAGAAATGGCTCAAATGAATGAAGGCAGGGGGCATCTTGTAACAGAAGTGGTTGATGGGAAAATCTATGCTATAGGAGGGCTTAATGGTAGTATTGTTTCTAAGACAATAGAATTATATGATTCATCAAATGACACATGGTCTTTAAGAGCAAATATGCCAACAGCTAGGTTTGGTGCTGCTTCAGCTGTTTATGGACAATATATTTATGTTTTAGGGGGCGTTGAATATGATTTAAATAATAATGTTCTATATGTATCTAGAGCAGTAGAAAGATATAATACAATAACTAATACTTGGGAAGTTCTTTCAGAAATGCCTATGATTGATGCAGGTGGTGTTGATAGGGTTCCATACGGAGTTGCTTTTTGTAATTCTCATATTATTAATTCTAAGATTTATATTGTTTCTGGTATTAGATATATGTCTGAAGATGGAACTTTAGTAGATCATAATGATAGAATTTTATACTATAACGTTAGCACTGATTTGTGGGTATATTCTGATATTATAGATACTGCTGATATTAATGATTATCAGAGATTGGGAGCGGTATCGTTTGTTTCTGGAAATATCATTACTGTTCATGGAGGGATATTGCAAGATTATTCAGGTGATATTTATTATTTAAACAGTGCATATGATTATAATGTTGATTCAGGGTTGTTATCTGATGCATCTATGAAATTTGATAACAATATTGAACCAAGATATTATGCATCTTGTGCATCTTTTAATAATCAACATTATGTTATTGGCGGTATCGGAGAAAAATCTTTTTGGAGAAACACTTTTGAAACGATATCTGAGAACGGTTCTTCTGTAAATCCTGTTTATAGTCTTATTATCAATAGTATAAATACTAAATCTAATAATAGCTCTAGTTCTGTTATTGTTAATAGCGACGGGAATGATTTTATATACAACATAGGTGGAATGCAGAGTGGTAAAGGTAATGGATTTTTAAAAATCGAAAGTCAAATTTATCCAAATAATTTATTTTTAAATGATCATCAATATGCTCATTGCGATATCCGTCTTTATGATGAAAATGGGGATTCTCCTGTTGAACAGGTAGAGCTTTTGGAAACAGCATATACTCAATCGTTCAACTTGTCAGGAAATTATATTCCTATTATTAAAGATAGTTATATGAGATACATTATTGAACTAGAAAGCAGCGAATTATATTGTGAAGAAGGGCAGACAATTGCTATTATCAAACCACGTTCTGATGACGTTTTAGATCAATTAGACAGTAGCAATTTGTCAGTCCAAGAAGGCGAATCAACAGGTAGATATAAAATAGTGCTGCAAACAGCTATTGTTGATGATTTTTATTATGGACAAACATTTATAAATTCTGTAAAAACTCTTCCTGTTTTATTGCTTACTACAGGTGGGTGTGTTTCTTCTGCAACTAATATTTCTATAGCTTCTTTGACACAATCTTTTAATAATTCAATAGAAGATTTTACATTATTAACATCTCCTTTAAGGCAAAATGACATTCCTTATATAAACGCTGTTTCTGATATTGCTTGGGTTCCATCGGTTCATCAAGTGACAACGGATGGGGCTGTTGATGGAGACACTGCCAAATTGTTAATTGAAGACTTGCAGGAAACGATAGATATTGGTTCGTCTCCTCTTTTTGATAGTGTATGTCAAAGTGTTGATGTTTTATCAAACGTTGATTATGATGAAACAGAAAAATTAGTGTATGTTTTTACAGACAAAGAGCCAAATTCATCTCGTCGAACACTTGATGAAACTATTTCTGAAGTTAATTCTGTGTATGGGTATCCTAATTGTCCTGTTGTAATCGCTAATTTGGCTTTAGGTGATAGAGCAACTTCTTCTGTAATGCAAGAAAGATCAGTTTATGGATCAATTTCTTTATTAGCTAGTGAAACAGGTGGACAAGTTATAAGTTTTATTGATGCATCTCTTGAAGATGAGATGGTTAATGTTATGGTATCGAAATCAATTGGTAGCGTTTCAACTGGATCTGTTGTTTTAAATATTGAATTAGAAGAGAAATCTAGTTTAGAATCATTAGTTTTATACTTTAGATTATATGATAATTCTTCTGGTGAATGGAAATTAAGAACAAGTATAGATGGACAAGCGTATACGGCTTGGACTGAAATATACAATGCTAATACTGAAGCATTTTTTAATTCTTTAATATGCAAATATATTCAAATAGAAGCTACTTTAAATGATGGATTGACATTGTCTAATGCTATTGTAGACGATTTTTCTCCTCGACTTGATAATCCTGCTATAACGAATATTCAAATGAATATAGTAGCTCCTAGAGATGATTATATATATATAAATGCAGTTGATACAGTTGATGATTTGCAGCAAGTTGTGATAAGTTCTGAATCTAATTATGATAATACAAAAGATAATGTAGAAATTTTAGTAGGAGCTTCTACTTGGAACAATTCTCACAATTGGATAGATTTTAGTCAAGGCGGAAAACTTGCAAGAAATTATAATGGAAAGTTAGTTATTCCATTTAGAGAAGGTGAAATTGATGGTCTTAAGGTGGAGCCGTTAATTAACACAGATGGCTATTTGTGGGAAACGAGTTATGGATCTTGGGATCCAGATGCTTCTGTGTCTATTTATACACTAGATGATTCTTTGATTCCGTATGATGAATATGAAATTCACCCAAGAGAGGGATATGTTGTTTTTGCAAAAAGACAAACAGTAGGCATGATTATGAATATAATTAATGTGGATAAAGTGAAAGCAGGGATAAAAATTACTAATTTTACTTTTGATGAAAATGTTAATTTTGGTGGGTTCTCTTATATGTATACTATAAAAGACTAAAGTTCATCCCTTGCTGGCGTGGATTGAAATAATATAAAGATATAAAATAGATGAAGAAGAAAAATTCGTTACAAATCGTTCAAACTAGTCATGGTGACTTTTCTTTAGATATAATAGTTTTATCTCATAATAACAAAAAAATAACTAAAGATTTTTTATCTTTTCTTTATAAGAATTCTAAAAGTGATTGTTTTTCATATCGACTAGTCATGGTAGACAACGGGTCTACAGATGGTACTCAAGATTTTTTAGTAAATTTTTTGGAAAAGAAAGAAAATGCTACTTTAATTTTATCTAAAAAGAATACAGGGGTTATTAAGGGTAGAAATTTAGGATATTATTATGGAAGCGAAAACACATCTTCTGAGTTTTTGATGTTTCTAGACAATGATCAGTTTGTGCAAAAAAGGTGGCTAGATCAACATTTGGGATTGATTTCATTAAATTATGATCTTATAGGAGTTGAAGCCTGGGTTATGACTCGTAATCTAATGCCTTCTAGACGGCTTACGTCTCTCAATCAAGCATTTAATTATGTGGGATGTGGTGGCATGGTAGTGCGGAGAAAGGTTATTCAATCTATTGGCTTATTTGATGTTGGATTTAGTCCTGCTTATTTTGAAGATCCTGATTTTTGTATTCGAGCATATAAGGCAGGGTTTAAAATCGGATGGAATTCTAAGGCTAAAATTTGTCATTTAGGACATCAAACACTAGGCACTCTTTCAACATCAAATAAAAAAGAAAAGTTTATGCGCAGCTGGAAGTATTTTAGGTCTAAATGGAAATATCATTCTCTTCCTTATATTAACCAGTTGCCTATTCCCTCATTGGGCATTGGAGATAAGAATTAATGAGAATAGTTATAGTAGCTAATCATTCTTATCCTCATGTGGGTGGTACAGAAATCGTTATACAATCTATAGCAGAAGGTTTATCTCGCAAGTTTGGTCATAAGTGTTTTATTATTAGCAAATCGTTAAACAAAAACATGATTAAACATAATGGCGTTAAGATTATAAAATGTTATAATAAATTTGATAATTTTTTAGGACAACTTGAGTCATTATCGCCTGATAGAATACTTGTATATAGTGATTGTTTTTGTTTTTGGCCAGATTTGTTAAAAATAGCTCCTTATTTTCCTAATAATGCAAAATGTTCTTTATTTACAGTTGGATTAAATTTTCTTTTGTCTAAACCTCAAAAATTATCTTTATTTAAAGATAAAAAAGTAAGTTTTCAAGTCATAACGCATTCTGATAATTATATAGATTATATTAAGTGTAAAAGCATAGACATTCCAGTTAATGTTGTTCATAATGGCGTTGATTTAAGTGAATTTGTTTTAAAAGGGGAATCATTTAAAAAAAAATATAAAATCAAAACAAAGAAGATTGTTTTATGTGTTTCTAATTTTTTCCCAGGGAAAGGGCAAGATTATTTGTTGCCGATATTAAATAATACCTATCGGAAACTTGGAGATTTTACTGCTGTTTTTATATGTACAAGCGTTAACTTCTTTGTTGCGAATAACATTAAGCAAAATTTTCAACGCAAATTAAAGCAATTAAAAATTCCTTCTGTTTTATTGTTAGATATTCCTAGGCAAGATGTTGTTAATGCTTTTTTAGAATCTGATGTTTTTGTTTTTCCGTCGTTAAAAGAAGTTGCTCCTGTTGTTATTTTAGAAGCAATGTCTGCTAAATTGCCTTGGATAGCGTTGCCTGTTGGTAATATTCCTCAACTTTCTGGTGGAATGATGGTTCCTACTCGTGGAAAAAATAGTCAAGGATTTTATTTTTTTGGGGCTGAGACACAGGTTAATTTTGAACAAAGAATAGTTGATATTTTAACAGATACTGCTTTGGGATTAAAATTAGGACAAGAAGGTAGGCAGTTGATTGAAGAACAATACAATTGGGATGTGATTATTCCTAAATACAACGATTTGTTTCTATAATTATTAAGCGAACTTTATGCCAAAAATTAGTGTAATAACAACATTATATAATTGTCAAAAATATGTGAAAGCTTCTATACAATCTATACTTGATCAAACATATGATGATTTTGAATTAATTTTAGTTAATGATGGATCTTCCGATAAGACCTGGGAGATAGTTAACCAATTTAAAGATGATAGGATTGTTTTGGTTGATAGAAAAATTAATAAAAAAATTCCATATAGTAGAAATGAGGCTATAACCCACGCAAGAGGAAAATATTTAGCGATTCATGATGGAGATGATATTAGCCTTTCATCTAGATTAGAAAAGCAAGTTTTGTTTTTAGAAAAGCATCCATTTCTTTTTTGCGTTGGAGCTCATGCTTTAAAAATTGATGAGCAAGATAATGAATTAGAAATTATGTCATATCCTCCAGCTCTTCATAGTAGAATCGAGATGATGTTTTATCGAGGACAAAATCCAATGATAGACCCTACAACTATGTTTAAAAAAGAAGATTTTGTGTCATTAGGTTGTTATAACATGGACGATAAATTGTACACAGTTCCTGATATGGACTTGTGGAGCAGGGGCTTATTGAAAAGAAAACTATTTGCTAATATGCAAGTTCCTTTAATCCGTTATAGAATAAACACTGAAGGTGTTACTCGGAAAAATAAGGAAAAAATGATTGAAGCTCATAAAAGAGTTATGAGAAATTATCGTTTTTTACGCATAAAAGCTTTTTCAAAGAAACGATAGGAATAAAAAAATGAGTAAAAAAAATAAAACCTGGACTGAAAAAGAACTGAAATTTTTGTATACCATGAGGGAAGATGGAATTCCCTATAGACTTATTTCTGTAGAGTTAAAAAGAAGCATTAGGGCGTGTGAGCGTAAATTTCAAACCACAGATTGGGTAAGTTCTGCCTTTTATGATCCAACTAAAGCTAGGATGAATACAAGAATGAAGCAAGTATTTATTGAAAAAACAGCTAGGTTACAAGACAGAAAACATAATACAAACAGGATGATCGGTGAGATAGTTGGTGACAAAATGGCCAGGGCTATTTCTGCTCTTCCTAATATTCCTAAAATGACCTATAAGGGGATTTCTAAAAAACAAAAAAAACATTCAGATGAAGATGTTGGTTTAATTTTAAGCGATTGTCATATAGGACTTCATCATACACTCGAAGAAACTGGGGGAATTTCTGAATATAATGTTGATGTTTTTAAGGATAGAGTTGAAAATTTGAAAATGGCTGTTAAAGACATCGTTGAATTACATTCGAAATTATATGCTTTACCAAAATTGCATATATTTGCTTTAGGAGATATTGTTGCAGGGATGAATAGTTCAGGGGCATGGTCTCCTACTTATATCAATTTAACAATATATGATCAAGTAATCGTTGGTATAGATGCTTTATCTGATATGATATATTATTGGTTAGGGTTGTTTGATGAAATTCATTTTTATGGTATAGTCGGTAATCATGGGCGAGCCGCCCCGGCAGGTGTTGAAAAAGAATATGTTAATTGGGATCTAATTTGTTATAAATTTTTACAAGCTAGGTTTGGGGATAACGATAGAATAAAGTTTCATATCCCTTTGAGCTGGTGGTCTTTAGAAGAAATTCGAAAGCATAAATTTTTAATGGTTCATGGAGATGAAGTAAAAGGTTCAATGAAGAAATTAATAGACACAGAAGAGAAAATGACAGGCATTTTAAAACAAATTCCTGACTATACTTTAGCTGCTCATTTTCATAATATTGCTGAATTTACAACTAATCATGGAAAGGTTATTTTTAATGGTTCATTTGTAGGTTCTGATATATATTCACTTAAAGATTTACAAAAATCATCTCCTCCTGAACAAAAGGTTTTTGGTATACATGATAAAAGAGGGATAACTTGGACATATAATCTTAATTTAGATATAAAAAGATAATTCAAGGAAAATAATATATTTATCTTGAATATGAAAGAAAATAACAATAAATTACAAAATATAGGAATTTATATATGTTAGACTTGCCTTCTTGGTTAAAAATGACGATTCCAGAACTGGAATGTCCTCATTGTTCTTTTTTGATGGCGAATTCAGGGGTTATATCTGTAGGCATTAGAATAAGTAATGCTGATCGTAATAAAAATGTTTTGTTTTTTGAATATGGGTGTAGGGAGTGCAAAAAAAAATCTATTGTTGAACTTAATAATATGACTTTAAATGAATTTGCTACATGTATGACAGGCGAGTTTATAGATATAGATAACGATATAGATAACGATATAGATAACGATTCAAGTAGAAATAACAACAAAAGGGATAAAAAATCATTTTCTTTAAAAAAGAAAGATCATTTAAAAAGAAACAAATCAAAAAACATTCATAGAGAATGGAAAGTTTCAGATGAAGAAGTTGAAGACTTTAGACGATATTTGAAAAATAGTGATGTTAATAGTTGTGATTTTTCAACTAAATTAGGATTGTCTCTTGAAGAAATAGAAGAATTTACTATTAAGAAAAAAGATAAAGATTTGGATAAAAGAGATAAAAAACATGAATAAAATATCAGATTATGTTTTAATAAGTAGCGTTTTAAAAAAGATATGTAAAGCTAGTCAATGTAATTTTATTGATGTTCCTATTTCTTTTTCTGGTAATGTGGAATTTAAAAATGGGATTATTTATGCAGGAGAGCCAAAATCGTTAGTTTGTTTGTTTAATATTATATTTATGCAGTATTTGAATAATTTTAATTTTATTTGCGATAAAGAATTGGATCAAAATTATATTAATAATTCTATTGTTTTATTTAGTACTTATTTAAGAACGTTATCTTTTTCCAATGAAGATGTTAAAGCTGATTTGACTGAACCACTTGCTATTCAACGATTGTATCAACATAGATTTCCTTGGTTGATAATGTACGATATAATTGGTCCTGCGTTTCAGGTTCCTATTGTGAATCATAAAATAATTTCTTATAATTCTTGGAAATTAGATATAGCTGTTTTTAATCAAGGTGAAGTTCAAGAAGATTCTTTTGTTGTAAGGAATACAGGAATAGAATATAGACCATGTCTTGATGCGGCTTTTATTGTTGAATCTATTAAACTTCATGGATTAGAGCCGTTTGCTATTATATCAGAAATAATAGGTTCTGATATTTTTGTGCAGTTTAAGGGGTTAGTTGATTTAGCTTACCTTAAAGACAAAGAAGCGTGTGATTTTATGGGCTTTTTGCTGGCTTTTGCTGGTATTGATGATCAAATATATGATATTGAAACAATGGGCGATGAAAGAAAAAAAATAGCTAATGAAATAAATAAAATATATAAACATGCTCAAGTTCAAAATAGCGGAAATGCAGGACAAGTAGACACTCCATGGTGGTTTTTTGGACTTTTAGAACGCATGTTAACCCCTGCTCGCGGGGCTGATTGGTCTACATATGAGAGATTAGAGCCATATGTGAAAGCGTTATGGGATAAAGTAGAAAAAGTAAGAAAAGAAAGAGGTCTTACTGGACTTTCGTATGAGGCATTATTAAGAGTTAAAGACGGAGACAATGAAAATGAACCTGCTCAAACGCTAGAAGCTTTATTAGGGGCGAATAGGGTTTGGTAACGAGAGGAATGATTATGACTAATGAAGAGGTTATTGCGGAAATTAAGAAAATTTGTGCTAATACTCAAGGGTTGATTAATATTTTGAAACAAGATCCCGCTGTTTTATCTTATAATAAATTATTGGGATTAAATCATAAATTATCAACATTACTTTGTAATTTAGATAATAACAACAAAGATTAAAAGTTTTGTTATAAAAAATGAAAAAAATACAAACTAAATTATTTATAAAGCTATCATACGGCGATTATGGTGATGAACCAGGATATATGAAAAGCCCAACGGGACAAGGAGCTAGTGTTTTATGCGATCCGTTTCCTGCTAGCCAAAAAGCGATTAAAAATAGATGGAAAAAACGAAGAAAAGTTGACAGCTTAATTATTGAACCAATGCCTGAAGCTTCTATATAGAAGAAATTATATTGAAAAATCATATTACGTTAAAAATAACCAATTCATCTACATTTATTATTGGATCTTTAAGTAAAGAAGATTATCGAATAATAAAAAGATCTTTATCTTATCTCCCAGAAAATGCTATTTTTATGATGAAGCATGTTGAAGAGCAAAACAATAATAAATGGGAATGGGATGGATATATTTCTACAGTTTGTTATAACAAGCATCATTGTAGGTGTTCTATTAAACAAGATGGTATGCATTTTCCTACAGGATTAATTGGTAAAGTTATTGTCGTATTAAAAAAATTACAAATACCATTTAATTGCACAGATGTTAGAGAGAAAGTTTTTGCATCTTTAAAATTGTCTATATCGGATAATTTCGAGTTTCGTGATTATCAAACAGATATTGTAGAGAAAGCAATTAAGCAACAAAGGGGTATAATAAAAGCAGCCACAGGATCTGGAAAAACAGCAATGGCTGCGAATATAATAGCCAATTTAAGTATTGCTCCTTTTATTTTTTATGTTCCTTCTATAGATTTATTAAATCAAGCTAAAAATGAAATAGCTAAATTTATAATTGAAAACAATAGTAGTTTAGAAGTTGGAATTATTGGTGGTGGATATTGTGATATTAAAGACATTAATGTTATGACAATACAAACAGCCGTAAGAGCTGTTGGAGCTAAGTATAAGAAATTTGATGATGAAGATTCCAAAGAAAAAGATCTTAATATAGAGCAAAAAAAAGATATTAAAAAATTAATCATGTCAGCTAAGGGTATTATTGGGGACGAGACACAACATTGGGCTTCTGAGACATGTCAGGTTATTTCTGATTATTCTGTATCGGCTTATTATAAATATGGAATTTCAGCAACTCCTATGAGAGATAAAGGAGATGATTTATTAATAGAGGCGTGCTTTGGAAAAACTATAGCAGATATAAGTGCTTCTTTTCTGATAGAAAAAGGATTTTTAGTAAAACCTCATATATATTTTGTACCAGTTAAACATTCAAGATATAATGTTAAAACATATGCTAAAATCTATCAAAAAGCTATTGTTGAAAATACCATCAGGAATGAATATATAGCTCAAATAGCAATTCATTTAGCTGAAAAGGGAAAAATTATTTTAATACTATGTCGTCATATTGCACATGGTAAAATTTTGAATGAAATGATTAGTGGAAGTGTTTTTTTGCATGGAGTTCATAGTGGTAAAGCTAGGAAAGAGCATCTTGATAAAATGAGGGATAAAGAGGTTCAAGTTACGATTTCAACTGCTATTTTCGATGAAGGAATCGATTGTAGGTCTTTAGATGCTTTGATTTTAGCAGGATCTGGAAAAAGTCAAACAAGAGCATTGCAAAGAATAGGGAGAACGCTTAGAACGTGTCTTAATAAAGATTCTGCTACTGTTGTCGATTTTGACGATGATTGTAAATATTTGTCTATTCATAGTAAAAAAAGAAAAAAGATATACCGAACAGAACCAGCATTTGAAATAGAAATGTTAGATGAAATACAATCATGAAAAATAAACATATTCCTGTTGAAATCGATTTTGATGATTTGGTATCGGTGAAAACATTTGAATCAAATATATTATATAATATCAATTTAGTTAATGCTTTGCCTAATCCTTATGTTGGCAATAAACGTAAGGTAATTTTTGAAATATGTAGTTTGTTAGAAAAGAATAATATTATATATAATAGTATTTTAGATTTATTTAGTGGAAGTTCTTGTTTTTCTATTGTTATGAAGTTAATGGAGAAGAGGGTTATCTCTAATGATATTTTAACAAGTTCTTATGTTTATGCTTCTGTTTTTGTAGAGCAACAAAAAACATTGTCTCAAGAAAAAATTAATTTTTTATTAAAAAACAAAGCAAAAAAAACTTCAACTTTTGTAAAAGATAATTTTTTAAATAGATTTACTTTAGCAGAAGCTGAAATTTTAGATTTTTATTATACAAATATATTGGAAATGTTTTCTTTAAATAAAAAGACTGATGGGTTGTTTGCTTCAGATGGGTGTTTAAATCCTAATGCTGCGATAGCGTTTGCTAATATGCAATTATTTATATTGGATAAATGCTTTGTTGGAGGACGATTGAATAACGGTCAAGTATTAGCGAAAAGAGATCACAGAATTTCTCATAAAAGAAACAATGGCTATGAAATGAATTTTAATAATTTACATTGGTATTCTTTTGCAGAATCTGATAAAAACAATCATAAAGCTTTTTGTTTAGATGCAACAGATTGTCTTAATGATGACTTTTTGCACAACAACAAACCTGATATTGTATATATGGATCCTCCTTATGGAGGACAACAGAGCGATTATGCAAAAATGTATTCTTTTTTTGAATCTTATATTTATCAAAAATTACATGATCAATGGAGAACGCAAAAACAGAATAAATTTTCTCAAAAGAAAATATATGAGGATAATTTTAGAAAGGTTATAGAAGAATCATTATACATACCTACACTAGTATTAAGTTATAATGATAGCAGCTGGGCTGATATCCAATATATTCTTAATATTATAAAAGATTTTCGTAATATTATTGATGTAAAGAAGATAGAATATAAATATAAATATCGCAATAATAAAAACAAATTAGGAGTGGAATATATTATTATAGCTATGTAGATGAGAAAGCATTATGAAAAAGGATAAAGAAACAATATTAAAAGCCATATCACAGGCAGTAAAAAAAGAGAAGCTATTAAGGGGGTCTTGTGAGGAAAAACAAAAAAAATGCATTAAAGCTAAAGTCATAGATTTTAGCGACATAAAGAAAACGAAATGGGACATTAAACCATCTCTTCTTAATTGGACTAATAGAGATTTTGCTTTATATATTATACAAAAATACGAAGAAAAATTTGAAGCAGACATACAGTTGAATATTGTTGGCATGATAACTTATTTAAACAATATTAAAGATGCAATAGTTGAGTTGCTTGGTTTTTGTGATAATGTTGTTTTTTATGATTATGTTAATTATTATTTTGAAGAGTTTGTTGATGGATTTGTGTATTCTAACAAAGGTAATTTTTCTTTACATACGATGAAGTTTAAAGTTCCTATTGAAAGTTTTGTATCTAATTATGATTATAAAAGCAGTATTAATAATAAAACAAGGGAAAGCGTGATGAAAGATAAAAATGATTGCAGTTCTAGTGATTGTTGTTATATGATAAAAGAAGAAAATTTAGAAAATTCTTATTTGTTAGGAATTGAATCTCTTTTAATGGATTATGGGGTTGTAGCACCTTTCAATTGGATGGTAAATAACAAACACATGAGTAAAGAAAATGTTGTTGTTTATATGGTTAATGGGTTAAAGGAATTAAAGAAAAGATGTCTTATCAATGTTGTTATAAAATCTAATAATCAATATGGACCTTATCCTAGATCCTTCTTAATTAAGGATGTTTTAAAAATTATATTTGATATGGACGATAGAGTTGATTTAATGGGATTAGAAGAAAATTATGACAGTAAGAGTAACAATTTATTGTGGAGTTTTATAAAGAGAAAATGTTAAAAGAAAATAAAGGTTTTTATGTCAATCATGATATTGTAGCATCTGTCGTTCGAGTAATAGACAGTAATGATGAGAATTTGGGACAAATGCCATTAAGTGTTGCTATAAATTTAGCAGCGGAACAAAATTTATGTCTTGTGCAGATAGCGATCAAGGAAGATGATACAGTTATTTGTAAAATTTTAGATTACGGGAAATATATGTATGAACAATCTAAAAAGAAAAAACATAAGAAAAAAAATAATATCGTGAAAGAAATTCGAGTAAACTGTAATATAGATAGTCACGATTTAGAAGTGAAAAAGAAAAAGATTATTTCTTTTCTTGAAAAAGAATATAAAGTAAGATTTTCTATGAAATTAAGAGGTAGAGAAAGAAGCAGAGAGAAAGAGTTGTTGGTCAAGTTTGTTATTATGTTAGAAGATTTGGAGAGCTATGCTCATTGGGTGAGTCCTAAAATAGAAGGTCAAATTATTAGCACGATGTTAAACCCAATTAAAGTGTAAATATATCGTTTTTGGAGAAAATGATGGAAACAGAAGTAAAAGAAACTCATGAAAAATGCCTATCTGCTATGGCTTCAAAAGAATTTACAGATAATATAATGGCATATTTAAGAATTAGATCTCCAATTGTTTATTTAACAACAAACGAAGAAACTCGTATGCTTAAGTATTTTAAACACTTATCAATAGCTAGGGGTTATCGTATTTTTGTTTGGGATTGTTATTTAGGATTAACTGATTTAATTAGCGGAGAAAAAGAAGGTGGAGCGTCGGATGATTTTTCAGATATTGATGCTGTTTTAGATAAAATTATAGAGCAGATTCAGTTGGATGAAAATCATCAGCAAGCTTTATATGCTAACGGATACAAAGGTAATATTTATATTTTATTAGATTTCCATAGATTTATGGAAGATGCTGATCCTGTTTTAGAAAGAAGATTAAAAACAATAGCTTCTTGTGAATCTATGACAACAGTTGTCCTTTCTGGACCTCATTACGTTAGCACGGAATCGCTAGAAGATGATATTGCAGTTATAGATTTTCCTTATCCAAATCTGGAAGAAATTGCTCAATCTTTATGGTCTTTAGTTGAAACAGATAATGTAAAACAGAAACTGCCTAAGTTGAAAAATAAAACAAAAAAAAATGAAGATAATATCTTGAAAGCAGCTAATGGATTAACTTTAAATGAAGCTCAATCTGCTTTTTCTAAATCTCTTATTATGCATAGAAATTTTGATATATCTACTATTTTAAATGAGAAAAAACAGATTATTAGAAAAAAAGGAATTTTAGAATTCTATGAGCCTGATGTGAGTATGGAAGATGTTGGCGGTTTAGAGCATATGGTCAAGTGGTGCGAAAGAAGAATTTTAGCTTTTAAACCGGAAGCCAAATCTTATGGGTTAAAATCTCCTAAAGGGTTTTTGATGGTGGGTTTACCGGGATGTGGTAAATCGTTAGTAGCTAAGGCGATAGCGTCTTTATATCAAATGCCTTTGTTAAGATTGGACTTTGGGCGTTTGTTTGGTTCTTTAGTTGGAGAGTCAGAACAAACGGCAAGAAAAGTTATTAAGCTAGTGGAAATGCTAGCTCCATGTATTTTGTGGTGTGATGAAATTGAAAAAGGCATTGCGGGAGCAAAGTCTAGCGGACAAACTGACGGTGGAACAACAAGTAGGGTTGTTTCTACTTTTTTAACTTGGATGCAAGAAAAAACATCTAGTGTTTTTGTGGTTTGTACTGCTAATGATTATTCTCAGATACCACCTGAGTTTATGAGAGCAGGTAGATTTGATGAAGTTTTTTTTGTTGATTTACCGAGTTTAAATGAACGCATTCAAATATTTGAAGTTTTATTAAAGAGATTTGGTAGAACGATGGCAAATTTTGATCTTGTTAAATTAGCTAGCATTAGTGATGGATATAGTGGGGCTGAAATAGAAAAATCTATTGAGATGTCATTGTTTGAGGGGTTTAATGAGAATCAAAGAGAGATTACAACTAAAGACATTCGAATAGCAATAAATTCTTTTAAGCCGTTAAGTTTAATGAGAGAATTAGATTTTTTAGAAATGAGAGAATGGGCTAAGAAATATTGTGTTTTAGCCAATAGCACGCATAGCAGCGCAAATAACAAAAAAAACAATAAAAATAACATCAATATTGATATTGAATAAAGTCATATCGGTTATAATAGATGAAAAACATTACAGAAATAAAAAGAAAATTAGAAAAGTATTTTGCAAAGAAATATTGTGGTATAGATGATATTAACTTATGTCCCAAGGGAAATGAATGTACTTGTAAAGTTGTAGCTGAAATAAGAGCTTATATAGAAACTATTATTCCTTCTGGATTTAAAGACGTTACAATTAAAGATTTTATTGGACGCGACCTTAAGGGAAATAAAATTTTAAATGATGAAATTACTATTTCAGCTAAGAAAAAATTATTGTCTTTTTGTTGGGAAGGAGTTTCTTTAAAAGATATAAGTGGACCTAATCAATTGAAAGATCAAGAATTAAGTCAATTATCTATAATGGATAAAAGAAAAAATAAGGCGTCTAATGTAGTTGTTTATGCAGGATCTTCAATAAATACAGGTGGTGGTTCTGGTAAAACGTTAATAGCGTCGTTAATCATGAAGGAAGCTATAAAAAGAAGGTCATTTCCTGGGAATTATTCAGATAGTTATGATTGGGTAGATTTTAATCGTTTAAAGCAATCAATAATTCAAGATGATCGGCAATATGGAGTTGGATACAGTGGTTTAGTAGATACTAGATATTGTAATTGGTTAGTAATAGATGATATTCCATCTCAATTTAGTAGTTCTCCTAATTCTAAAATGTTTTTATCTTCTGTTTTAGATCCATTTATATCTGAAAGAGTAGAAAGCAAGTTGTCTACTATTTTTGTTTTTTGTTTTGATATTATAAAACAATCTTTGGATGTCGAAAAAAGTTTTGGAATTTCTATAGCAAAAATAATTAAAGACCCAAAAACTTGTATTATATCTTTAAACAATGGAGATAATTCTTGATTTCTCAAAAAGATAAAATTTTAATAGAAAGAAACCTTATTAGTTTGTTGTTGAAGGATAAGGGTACTGTAAGTGATTGGAGAGAGACAGGTCCTGAAATAAGTTTTTTTGAGGCTGTTCATCAAATGCTTTTAAATGCAATAATTTATGCGTTTAGTCAGGATTCATTATTGACCATTAGATCATTAAGAGATTATTTAAAAAATAATTCTGTTAGTAAATTAGATATTTTATCACAAGAAAACCAATTTAATTTAGCTAGTATGCTATATGTTAATCAAAATGATTTTCATGTTTTAAAATCACAAATAATGGAAGCTCATGTTTCTAGAATATCTATAGACGCAGTAGAGTTGTTTCGTTCAGATATGATTGCTGAAGGATCTGTAGCGGCAGTTAAAACGCTATCTTCTTCTTTATCTAATATCTTAGGGGATGCTTCAAAACAAAAAACTGTTATTTATGAGTCGTTAGAAAAATATATGCCAGATTTTAAAGAATTATTGATTTCTAGAAAAGAAGGTAAAGCAGGTAAAATTATAAAATGTGGTATTAAAGAAATTGATTATGCCATGCTTGTTGGTTTTGCTCCTGGAACTTTAACTTTATTTTGTGCTGATGTTGGTGGATATAAATGTTTACCCGGTAATATATTATTAAAGCTTGAAAATGGGCATGACATTACAATAGATGAAGTTAATGCGTTAAAGGAGAAAAAACAACAACTTCCTGTTATTGCTTCATTAAATGAGGATAGTCAAAAAAGTTGTTATCAACAAATATTAAATATTGTTTATAATGGCAAGCAAAAAGTTTATAAGACTAGAACAGAGGCTGGTTTCGAAATTTTATCTACAAAAAATCATAAATTTTTAACATTTAATAAGTTTTTAGAGTTATCGGAGTTGTCGAGGGGCGATTTTGTTGCTATATCTCGTAAAGCAAATAAAAACAATTGGGATAAAATAGATAAAAAATTATTTAATAATCCAGAAGCTGATATATTTTGGGATAAAATTAAATCAATAGAATTTGTTGGTTTCCAAGATGTTTATGATTTGTGTATGCCTAAGTACCATAATTTTATTGCAAATGATTTTATTGTTCATAATTCTACAATGATGGTTAATGTTGCTTTAAATGTTTGGAAAGAAGCAGCTAAAAATGTTTTATTTGTTCCTCTTGAAATGCCAAGAGACAAAATCACAGAAAAAGTCTTATCAAGAGAGCTTAAAATACCATTTGAAAAATTTGAAGGCAAAGGACAATTAAGTGAAAAAGATTGGTCTGCTATAGACGTTTTTGAAAAAGAACTTTCTCAAAAAGAGAATAAACTTTATATTATGGAATCTCCTGAAAGAGTACCTGTTTCTGTTATAAGAAGAGAAATAGAAAAGCATATTGATCTTTTTCAACCTGATTTAGTAGTTATTGATTATATAGGTAATTTAATTCCTGAATTAGCATCAAAGAGAGATCGTCCTGATATACAAATTGGAGAGATGCTTAAAGATTTGCGACATATGGGTAGAGTTAGTAGTATAACTAAAGAAGGTTTTGCTGTTGTTTCTGGAGCTCAAATTGGTAGAGAGGCTCTTAAACGAGTTCGAAAGATGGGAGGAAAAGTTTCATTTCATTCTGAAGATTTAAGAGGTAGCCATGAATATTCAGCAGATGCAGATAATATTTTTGCACAAATGGAAGACGCTGCTAATCCAGATAGTACTTTGAATTTGTTTGTAGTGAAATCCAGATATGGTAGAAAAGCATTTCCTGATGGGAGCACAAAAGCATCTTTAGATATTGTGCCTGAAATAGGATTGCTTAGAAGCAAAAATGATGCATGGTTAGCATCAGAACAATCTCAATCTAATATTCTTTCTAAATTATCTTCTGTATCTGAAGATGATTGGGATTCAGTTGTTGAAGAGGATGTAGATAATGATACTTTTTTGGTTGATGAGTTATGAACATAAAAAAGAACAATTCTATTAAATATATGATAGAAGAGATAAGAGCTAAAAATAAAATTAGTGATTATCTGTCTTCTAAGGGAATATTGCCTGTTTCTCAGCACGAACACAGATTAGCATTTAGGTGTCCAATTCATAATGACGCTAACCCTTCTTTTATGGTTTTTTTAGATGACAATACACATGAGAATTATTTTTGTTTTGGATGTTTAAAAAGCGGAGATATTATTTCTTTATATGCAGAACTGGAAAAAATTTCTTGGAAACAGTCTATAAGAATACTTGGTAAAGATATTATTGTAACTGATTCTCATAGATTAGACGTTACAGTAGAACAGTTAAAAAATGAATTAAAAAATATTAGTTTAGATAAATCAAAAAATCCTTTTGGAGAAATTTCAGCGCAAATAGCTACTATGGGATTTGCTTTTATGAAAGCTGTTCATTGGGACGAGCAAGAAAGACAATTGATTGAAAAGTTGTATAAAAAAATTGATTCTTGTATTTTAGGATGGGATATTGACGGCTTGAATAAAATATATGATTTTTTGTCAGGGAACAATCAAGAACATAGGAATGCTTTTGAGTGTAGAATAGAAGGATGGCAAAAGAAACAAAAAGAAATAGATAATAATAAGTTGTTATTGAGGCAACAACAGTTAGAAGAAAATGATAATGAATAATAAAATTGATAGTATTATATGTGGAAATTCATTAGAGGTTTTAAAAACATTAGATGACAATACTATTGCTTTGACTTTTACCAGTCCTCCTTATAATTTAAAAATAGATTATGGGAAGTATGAGGATAATATACCGTATAACCAGTATTTGGATTGGTTAAAGTCTATTTTTATTGAAGTTTTTAGAGTAACAAAAAATGGGGGGCGATGCGTGGTTAATATAGATGCAATGACAAATAGACAAGAGGATAGAGACCAAGAATATGTTAGAGCTATTTATCCTCATTTGTATAATATTATGAAAGAAATCGGATGGAAGTTTCGTACAGAAATTTGTTGGGCTAAACAGAATGCTGTTGGACGGAAAACGGCCTGGGGGTCTTACAAGAGCGCTTCTAATCCTATTATAAGGCGTAATCATGAATATATTTTAGTATGGACTAAAGAGGATTGGAAGCTAACTAGTCCAGAGCAATCTGATTTAGAAGCTAAAGAGTTTCAAAAGTGGACATTTAGCATCTGGGAGGTAAAACCTGAAACTAGAAATTTAGGAGGACATCCTGCTCCTTTCTCTAAAGAATTAGCTCGTCGAGTTATAAAATTATTTTCTTTTCCTAAAGATACTATATTAGATCCTTTTAGCGGCACTGGAACAACTTGTCATGTGGCTAAAATGAATCATAGGCATTATATTGGTATTGATATAGATAAAGATTATTGCAAGTACGCGGCAGATAGGATACAAATTAGAGGTAAGGATTTATTGGATAATGGATAATATTAAACAAGAAAGAATAGAATTTACAGATAATACTTTAATTGAAGGGGACGGTGACTATAAAAGTATTTGTAGTATTATGGATAGAGAATCTATTGTTGGAGCTGCGTGGATGCTTAGAACAGATGCTTATCTTTATACTGAGGCAGGATCTTCTTTTATGATTTTGCATTTTTATAGTAATGGAGATTTGCATATTGTAGGATATGGACCATCTATTCCTGATGTTTATTATAATCCAGATATACAATTCATTTCTGTATGGGCACAAAGCAAAGGGTGGAATACCCCTTCTCCGAGTGACAGCCAAGTGACAGATAATTTAGAATTTTGGAAACATTTTTGGGAAACTTTATTAGTAGATTCTGAATATCTTGATAAAAGATACGGGAAAAGAGAAATTTTATACACAGAAGAAGATTTTGAAAATAGTGAAGAAGAGTTATGAATATAATTTGTCCAAATTGTGGTCATGTGTATAAAAAACATAGTAATATTTATGGGAAAACATGTTCTTATTGCTTTTTTAATATTGAGGCTGAATTAGAAGTTGAAGTAGTAAAAAAGAATAAAGAAAAAAAACAAAATTTAGTAAAAAAAGCAAAAAAAGCAGTTAGAAAGAAGTTTTTAAAATAAGGAATAAAATATGATAAAACACGAGAATAAAGATGTGTCTATTAGTTTTGATTATAACAAGAGAGATGATGGTAATGATAATCCTGAGTATACGATGGTTTTTTGCAGTAATGGGTTAGATGACGCAGAAATTACTATTTCTGACTGCAAATCAATTAACTTTAATGAAGTAACATTACCTGTTGCTTTGATTACTGAAATTGCAAATTTTTTGTTTGAATGCCCAATTATACCTGATGATTTGTTTCCTGATGGCAGTTTATATAAAGGAACAGCAAAAACAACAGATAATTTAGGACAAAAAAATAATATAGCAGCACCATGTAACATGGCAGCACCACGTAATATAGCAGCACCTATTATAGAAAAGAAAAATAACAACAACAATGATAATGTTCCCTTTGAGGTCCCCTTTGAGAGCTTTACTGACCATGCTTTAGATCCTATAGAAAAAGAAACAAAAATAGCTGAAGCAGAAGTTGAACAACAAACTGAACAACAAACTGAAGAGGAAGCACTAGATCAAGAAGAAAGAACAAGAATTTTAGAAGAAAGAAAAGATGCAGTAAAAAAAAGCAAAACAAGTACTGTAAAAAGGAAAGTAAAAGATAGTATTGAGGAATGATTTATGGAATATCAATGTAAAACTATGTCTATTGCAAAGTTGCCTGTTTCTTCGGATGGGGTAGAGGACTCTTTGTGTGATAGTTGTGATTGCTTTGACTGTTCTAATCCTATTATGTCTTATGAAGTAAGCGTGTTTGGTATAAATGAAACACATCGAGTTTATTGGAAGAGATCTGGCCCAGCTTGGGTTATTTCGTGTCAAGGTTATATTGAAAAAAAAGAATAGAGTATTATATGGGTTCAAATTGGGCATCTTATATAAAATACAAAAAAGCAGTTAAAGAACAGCGGCATAAATATATTTCTTTACATGTAGATAGTATGGAATATATAAAAAAACACTATAGTACTCATGCTATAATCTATCAAGATTATAAAGAATCATATGATTATGTAGACGCTAAATTTCCTGGATATAATGTTCGACAAGTAAAAGTTTTTAAAACAAGTCAATCTGTTTTAGAGCATATTGGATATAGGGGTGTTGGTGGGCTCTTCGACAAAGTTCATAAAATTATTATTATAGATGATAGAATAAAAGCTGGGTATTATAATGATGATGTTCTTTTTTTTGGAGAGAAACTTCCGTGGGATAATATAAAAGCTATTGTAAGTTTAGATGAAGTTCTAGTACATGAATTGTTACATTATGTTTCTAGTTGTTTATCTAGAACGTTTTCTAGCGTCGATCTTGAGGAAGAGTTTGCTTATGGGCATTCAGTTGGATATTTAAGAAAAAAGGGTTTGACAGATGATGATATTATTAAACAAAATTTTCTTCCTTTTTTAATAAAATATATTGATACTAATAAAATTATTATAGATGCATTTTGCAAACAACATCAAGGCAAGGATAGTACAGTATTTGAACACAGTGATAATAGTTATATCGTAACTTTTTTAAAAAAAAATGCAGAAAGTATATATAATTCCATTTTAAATTCTGCAACACAAAAAGGTAAAGAGATTATAAGAATTATAGCTGATGATAAAACTTATCAACAAATGATAAGCGAAAAAATTATAGACAATAAGAAAAGTTTTAAATTTTTAGATATTTAAAAGGAGATTTGCTATCCCAATTTATGAATATGTGCATCCTGATACAGCAGAAGTGTTTTCTGCGTTGAGACCTATAAAAGATAGAGATAAGGAGTTTGTTGCTACTGATGGCACGATCTGTAAAAGAAAATTGTCTCAATTTAATGGATGGAGAAGCGGTAGGGAAGGGTTTGAAATGGATCCTGATTATTATAAGAAACTTAATCCAAAAAAAGTTAGATTCAGAGACGGACATACTGAGAGATACAATCCATCGAAACATCGTTAACTCTTATTACGAAAAAATCAATTCAGATGAAATATATAGTACAGCAAATATTTAAAACTACAGTTTGTGATCAAGAAATCAGTGAGTGTGATTCTATTCTTGAGCTTTTGGAATCTTTAAAAAAAGCAAGCATTGATATTTTTTTTGAAATTAGAGATATAAGAAGTGGTGTTTCTATTTCTTATAAAAAATGTAGAATTAAGAAAGTAGAAAAAGATACTGTAGATGTTTTGTCTTTTTATGGAAGAGGCGGCAGAACGATGTTAAGAGCTGTAAAGTTTGAAAATATAATAATGATTAAGATGGTGACTGATAGTTATAATACAATTATACAAGATAAGAAAATACAAAGAAGTGATTTATTAGATTTAGATAGCGATGTAAAATAACATGAGTATACAAATAAATAATTCAAATTTTGTTCATTGTCATGTCCATTCTGAATATAGCAATTTTGATGGCTTGATACCTATTAAAAAATTAGTGAATAAAGCTAGATTTATGGGGTTCCCTGCGTTAGCTATAACCGATCATGGAACTATTGGTGGGTGGATAAAATTTATACAAGCATGCACAGCTACAGTAGACAAAGATGGGAAAGAGTTACCATATCTTCCTATTAAACCGATCCTGGGGATAGAGTGTTATTTGTGTAAAAACATGAGTTATAAATCAAAAGCATTACAGCCAGAGGGAAGGAAGGGTAATAGCCATTTAATTTTGCTTGCAAAAAATTGGGATGGATATAAAAATATATGTTTTTTATCTCAAGCATCTTGGGTTGATGGGTTTTATTCTCATCCAAGGATAGATTTTGAAATGTTAAATAAGCATTCTTCTGGGGTTATTGCATCTAGCGCATGTCTTGGAGGCATTATTAATGCTAATTTATTAAGAGATAGATATGAACAAGCTAAAAAAGCAGCTATTATATTAAAAGACATTTTTAAGGAAGATTTTTTTCTTGAAGTAATGTTTCATGGAATGGAAGAGCAGAAATTAATTATTTCAGATATTTTGAAGTTAGGTAAAGAATTAAATATCCCAGTGATTGCTTCTAATGATGTTCATTTTTTAGAGAAAGAACATGCTGAATCTCAAGAAGTATTAATGTGCATGAGTACAAATAAATGCATGAAAGATAGCAAGAGAATGAGGCATTCTTATCCAGAATATTATCTTAAAAGCGCAAAGGAGATGTATTCGATATTTAAGTTTTGTCCTCAAGTTTTATATAATACTTTATCTATAGCAGAAAGAGTACAAGGTAAAGAAATAATAAATAGTTTGTTTGGTGGAATGAAGATTCCTAGATTTATTGTCCCCAAAGAATATAAAAATCCATATGATTATTTGAGTTTTTTAGCATATGAAGGTTTGAAAAAATTAGGTTGGGATAAAAGTCAAAAGCACGTAGATGCTTTAAAAATGGAGTTAGGCGACATTAAAGTAGCATATGATAATAATGGATATGATTTTTCTACATATTTTTTAGTTGTTTGGGATATTATTAATCATGCTAAAAAGGTGGGTATTTTGACAGGTCCTGGCAGAGGTAGCGGCTATGGTAGCGTTATTTTAAGATGCATTGGAGCTACTTATGGACCTGATCCTATCAAATATGGGCTTATATGGGAAAGGTTCTTAGGGTTTGAAAAGAAGAGATTTATTGCAGCTAAAGATTTTGGTTTTGATTCAATCGATAAACAAAAAGATTTGCCGCTTAAGGCTATTGAAGAAAGAAGTCGCAATGAAGATCCAGGTGGAGTAGATAGATATTAAATGAAAAATAAAGAAATTAGAAGTGAAATAACAGAAGCATTGGTTGATTGCGATGCAGAAGTCTTGCAAAAAGTTAATGAAGAATTAGATTTGATGGAAATAACAGAAGCAATAGGTGGAGATTCTAATTTAGAAAATTTTTATCAAATTTGGCAAAATTTTAAGGGACAAGTTGGATCATCTAATGATGTTAATAGTTGGACCGCATATGCTTTAGGTTTAACTTCTATGTGTCCTACTGGTGAGTTTATGCTACCAAGGAGAGCTTTTGCTAGAGCAGGATTTCCAGATATTGATTCTGATTTTGATTTTTTTAGACGAGGGGAAATTTGTCAATATATGATTGATAAATATGGTAGAGATCATGTTGGACATATCGGAACATATGGAGCTTTAAAATTAAAATCTGCTATTAGAAGGGTTGGAAAAGCATTAGATATAGCAAATGCTTATCATAAGGGTAAAGAGGCTTATGTTACAGAAAATGAACAAAAAGTATCTGAAATTGTTAAATCCTTACCCATGCAGGCAGGGGCTTTTATTAAAGTCAAAGACATTAATAAGGAAGAGCAAATTATAGATTCTGTAGAAAAAGCATATCGATATTGTAGCGATTTTAGATATTATATGGATAAGTATCCAGAGCTTTACGCTCATGTTAAAAATATTGAAGGTGTTTTGTCTATATTTGGTTCTCATGCTGGTGGAATTGTTATTTCTAATGTTCCATTAAGCGAACTGGCTCCTGCTCGTACTTCAAAAGATGCAGGGCTTGTGACGCAATTTGCATGTGAAGATCTAGATCCTATTGGAGTAATAAAATTTGATATTCTTGCTTTAAGTACTTTAACTGTTGTTGCGGAATCTGTGAAATTGATTCAAAATAATTATGGTATAGACTTAGATATAGAACATCTTCCTTTAGATGATGACAAGGTTTTAGCTACATATAGGAATCAGCATTTAACAGGTGTTTTTCAGTGTGAAGGTAGAGCAATGCAATCTGTTATGGGCAAAATAGGTGTAAATAAATTTGATGATATTATTGCTGCTATTGCGTTGTTTAGACCTGGTCCTATGGATAGTATCCCGGAATATTGTGATAGAAAACAAGGGTTAAAACGAATAGATTATTTTCATCCATCAATTGAAAAGTATATAAAACCTTATCTAGAAAAAACCTATGGCTTATTGGTATATCAAGAACAAATTATGCAGATATGTAATGCTGTAGCTGATTTTTCAGTTTCAGAAGGTTATGTTGTCATTAAGGGCATTAGTAAGAAAAAAGATTATGTTATTAAAAAATATAGACAGAAATTTATTGATGGAGCTGCCCCAAAGGGAATTAGCAGTAAAGTTGCTATAGAGTATTGGGAGCGGTTTATTGTCCCATTTGCTCGTTATGGCTTTAATATTGCCCATAGTGCAGCTTATGCATATTTGAGCTATATGACAGCATATTTAAAAGTTAATTATTCTGATGAATTTGCGTGTGCGTTTTTAAACGTAGAAACAAAAAGAAGAAATCAAGATAAAATTGACATAATGGTTAAATCATTAAAAAGATTTAATATAAAATTGTTGCCAAGATCTATTAATAGTTGTGGTGTTGATTATAAAATCATGAAAAAACGAGATGTCTCTTCAGGCGTTAAAATGACAGAGATTTCACCAAGTTTGATGTGTCCAGGATTAGGACAGTTGAGTGCTAAAGAAATAGAAGATCATGCTCCTTATACAGATTTAAGAGATTTAGCAGCTAAAACAGAGTCTAGACTAGTTGGACAAGAAGCAATTACGGCGTTAACTGAGTATGGGTATTTTAATAACTATATTAAAATGGTGAATCAAAAAAATAGAAAAGAAAAAATAACAAAATTAGATGTGATTAAAAGATTTGCTAATATAAGAGAAGATTTTAAAAAAGCTGCTAAAAAAGGTGTTATTTCGCATGATTTATTTTCATAAGAGGAATAAGTGATGTCTACAATTAAAGAAGGAAACGAGATAATGAGAAAGTCTAAAATTGCAAAATCAATTCGTAGAGTTTATAATGTTGGCAAGTACGAAAGTTTAGAAATATCAGTTACATATGAAGAAGATGTTGCTTGGGAAAAAGTTCAGGAGAGACAAGATAAAAGTCAAAAAATTTCTAATCTTTTATTAAGAGATTTTGAGCTTACTAGGCAAGCTGCTTTTAATAATGAAAATATAGGTAATAAATCTTTGCCTCAAAAAACTAATGCAATGAAAAATGAATCTGTTGATGAGCTTGGTTTAGATTCTCTAGATTAAAGGTGTTAAATGACAAAAAACGTAGAAGAAGAAATAGCAGACATCTTTAATATTCAAAGTATTAAATATGTAGATGATGAAGAAAATAATAATTCAAATAAAGAATCGTTTAAAGAAAAAGTATTAGGTTTACACGAAAACGTAGATGGCATAGATGATCTTTCTACAATTTCTCTTGTTGATATTATTGATGATAATGTTAAGACAGAGACAGAGACAGAGACAGAGACAGAGACAGAGACAGAGACAGAGACAGAGACAGAGACAGAGACAGAGACAGAGACAGAGATTAATAACAAAAGTGTAAAAGAAGTTGTTATAATAAAAGAAGATAATGAGGATGTTGTTGAAACTGCTTTGGGGACTGATAGTAATATTAATTGTCATAGCGACAGCGAGAAAAAAGATATAGTGAATATTCCATCTGAAAATAATTGGAAGCTTAGTAGTCCAAATCCTAAATTAGATAAATTCTATGAAGAAAAAAAGAATATTATCAATAGAATTTTAATTGATGGTGAAATTCCTTTTGATCGTTATCGAACAGAGTTGAAACAGTCTACTGTAGATATTTCGGTTGTAACATTCGATACTAACGAAATATGTGAGAAGATGCGAGAAATACAGATGACAAAAGAAAGGGTTAAACAAATACAAATACATAGTAATAGTCAATTCTTTCTTTGGAAAAGATGTTTGTCATTAATGCATGGGGTTTTAGCAAGAATTGAATATGACAAACCAGTAGTGAAACAAGAGGGCGTTGTTTATGAGCATATGCAAGATATGGAATTGTATTTTTGCAATTTAGAAGCTCTTACGGGTATTGCTGAAGGTGTTATGAAAACCCTAGAAAGCGCTAATGTTTGTTTGTCTCGACAAATAACTATAGCATTACCCATGAAGCCAATAGAAAGATATAATAGTGATTTTTCTGATTCTTCTAATAAAAAGGAAACAACTAGCAGATCAAATCCGAAACAAGAAGAAATAGTGAAAGAGGTAATAACAGAAGCGTTAGATATATTTGATGTTTTACCTACTGGGTTAGAGGAAGGTAATTTAAAGGAAGGCAATAGTGAAAACAAAACAGATAAAATAATTAAAGGTGCTCGCAACGTTGATTGGGGCGCGATAAAATAGTTGTTAATGAGATGTAATCAAAAAAAAACATTTTAGGAGAAAAGAAATGGGTATAGTAGATTGGAATGACGTTGGAAATAGCAATACGACTTTTAATGATAATTCTGGATCAATTAATTTTTTGAAGCTTGCTTCAGGAGGAACATATACGATACGTCCATTAGGGAAGTGCGTAGAGTTCAATAAATATTTTTTACAGCACAACGGGCGCTGGCGTTCTGCCATTTGTTCAGATATAGATACTTGTCCTGTTCGTAAAAATCATAATGTAGAGCCAAGTATTAGATATGCCGTTAGCGTTATTGATAGAGCCGATGGCTTGTTGAAAATTATGGAAGGACCTGTGACTGTTTTTAAGCCATTTAGAATGTTTTCAGAAGCAACTGGATTTTCTCCTGGCGGTGTTGATGGAGCAGATTTTGAGATTAAAGTTACTGGAGCTGGCAAGAAAACGAGATATATTGTCAAAATGGTACAAAGGACTCCTTTCACTAGCGAAGAGAAAGCATATTTGAAAGAACAAAAACTTTATAATCTTGAGAGGATTTATAAGGCAACAGATCCTGAAGAAATAGAAAATGTTTTATTTGGTGATGGTCCAGCTTCTAGCAGCAATGCTACAAGTACAAGTGAAACTAACAATGATGTTGTTAATGATGTTGTTATTAGTGACGTTGTTAAGGACGTTGTGGAGGTTGAAAACAATGATGAAGGTGAAGTCCCTTGGTAAAAGGGGCTTTGCCTTTTGTTTGGTGGTATAGATTTTATATTTCAAATGTGTTGCAAATTTTAAGTTAATGAAAATGAGGAATAGATATGGCAAAAAAAAACAAGAATGATGATATATTATCTAATTTAAAGGGATTTGTTAGGAAGGGAGCTGCTTCTAATAGTAAGTCAAATATTCCTACTGGGCATTTTCCTCTAGATTTTGTTATTCATCATGGTATTTTGCCTGATAAAGTTGATTTAAGCACAAGAGAAGGATATGATCCATCTAAACCTATGGGTTTACCTATGGGTAAATTGGTTGAGATATTTGGAGAAGAAGGTGGTGGGAAATCTAGTCTTGCTTATAGAGTTGTTGGATATGCTCAAAAAATGGGTTACAAATGTGCTTGGATTGATACAGAAAATAGTTTTAGCAATAGCTTAGCTTTAATTAATGGAGTAGAAGCTGACTCTATCTATTATTCAGATATGAGCAATGCGTCTGATATAGATTCTACTTTTTTTGCTGAAGACGTTTTTGATGCTATTTTTGAATTAATAAAAAATGGTGTCAAGGTTATTGTCTTAGATTCAGTTGCTAATTTAGTCCCAAAAGAAAGAATGGAAGCAGATGCGTCTAAACGAACAATTGGTATTGTTGCAAGACTGATGAGTGAAAATTTGGGTAAGATTGTTAATTATGCAGGAAAATATGGAGCTTGTGTCATTTTTATTAATCAATTGCGAGAAAAAATTGGTGTTATGTTCGGGAATCCATTAACTACGCCAGGAGGACGTAGTTTAAAGCATAATGCATCTTTAAGAATAGAAATATCTAAAAAATCAGGTGCTGATGCTAATATTTTTATAGAAGATGAAAATGGTGATGATTTATTAATAGGAAGAAACGCAAGAGTTAATATAAGAAAAAATAGAATGGCTAAACCTTTTATGGATGGGATTATCATTCCTATTTTTTATGAGCCTTATTTTCCTGATATTGAAGAAAAGCTTTTTGATGTTGGTCGCCAGTTAAAAATTATCTCTGTTAGAACAGGAACTTTTAAATGGATTGAAAATAAAGATGGGAATCGTAAAGAATATGTTGCAGAAAGCCGTAAAGCTTTTATAGATAATTTAAGAAGTAAAAATTTGGCTTTTTTATTAGCTACTCGTGTTTTAAGACAAGCAAAAGAAGATGGCGTTTTTTTGCCGCCTGAAATCACGCAATGGAAAATGCAACAAGATAAAAAAACAAAAAAGATAGAGAGTAGTGATGAAACAACCACTAAGGACGTGTCTCCCAGAGGCAGAAAGAAGAAAAGTAGTTCAGATGGGGATGCAGTATCTGAATGAAAAAGGAAGCAGCGAATCTAAAGATGCATTTAGTTATTTGCGTGATGTAAGAGATTTTTCTGAAAAATCGATTAAAGAATTTAGACTAGGATATATGCCTTCTTTTGTGCAAAATATTAATAAAAGAAAGCACGAGTTTGCAGGGCGGATTATCATTCCTATTTTTGATCATTATGATCATTTGGTAGCTATTTCTTCTAGAGACTGGAGAAAAGAAGCTAAACAGAAATTTTGGCATGAAGCTTATTCAAAATCTTTGTTTTTATTTGGGTTAAATATAGCAAAGAAAAATATTATTAATTATTCTAAATCTATTATTGTAGAAGGAGAGTTTGATGTTATTTCTTTGCACTCTAAAGGCATTTCAATTAGCGTAGGGGCTCTTGGTTCTTCCTTGGGCTTATATCAATTATCTTTATTGATGAGGTATGCGTCAGATATATATCTTCTTTTTGATGGCGATGAATCAGGACAGAAGGCTATTAAAAGAACTTTAAAAATAGTAGAACAAAATGCTCTTAATGGATATGATTTAAACATTATACCTACATTTTTGCCAGATCAAAAAGATCCTGATGAATTTATTAGAGAAAAAGGACAGCCTGAAATTATACGCATATTAAATCAAGCTAAGAAACAATTAACACAAAGGAAGTTTAAAGAACTATAATGAAAAATAATAATTGGAATTATGTTCCTGTTGATATTACTGCAATTATGGGGGTTGTGGATACTACAGTTAGATGGTCAAACACTCAAGGACCTCCAAGAACATATACATCATATCATCCATCAGAATTAGGCAAATGCTTGAGAGCAATGCAATATAAGCTTTATGAGGCTTTAGGTCTTATAAAAATAGAAAAAGAAGCTTTTGATAGTAAATTATTAAGACTTTTTGGCAAAGGTCATAATATGCACGCTAGATGGACTAATTATTTTCGTGATGCTGGTGTTTTAAGAGGATATTGGAGATGTGTAAATCCAACTTGTTCTGCTGGACGAAATAAACATGGTAATTGGTATGGACAAGATAAGCTGCTTGGAGATATGAAGCCTCAAAAATGTGATTGCGGAAGTGACCATTTTGATTATGAAGAATTAGTAGTAAAAAATGAAGAATTGAATGTTTACGGACATTCTGATATGGTTCTTGATTTTTCTAATTTTGACATTAGCAAGTATCTTAATTCTAATATTGAATTGGGTTTTATTAAAGACGATTTGCCTAAGAAACCAGTTGTTGTTGATATGAAAACCATTAATGATAGGGGCTTTAGCGAAATATTAAGAAACGGACCTCATTTTGCATATCAAATTCAATTAAATGTGTATGCTAATATTTTAGATTGTGAATATGGCTTGTTAATTTATGAAAATAAAAACGACTCTAGGTTAGCTTCTTTTAAAATAGAAAAAAATACAGAAACTGTTTTTGTTGAGATACAAAAACAACTTACACTCATGAATCAAATGGTTCAGTCGAAAATTCTTCCTCCTCCTCGTCCTATTTATCAAGATTCATATGAATGTAGATATTGTCCTTTCTCTAAAATCTGTCTTAAATCTGCTATTTGGGATAAAAAGAATTTAAAAGATTTACGAAATAAGTTTTATGGTGGATTGTTGCAAAAATAATTATATAAGTGTTGTTTGTTCCGATATAAATATATCTGTTAACTAGGTATTTGTTATAAATAAAAATAGGAGAAATTTTGATGAGTGATTTAGATAATACAGTAGAAAGATTGCCTTTTATAAATGATGAAGATCCAAAGTTGCTTTTGATTAAAGGAAATTTGCAAAAACAAGCTTCTAAGGGCTATGTTAAAAAAGTTGCTAATGCGATTAGCAAAGTAATAGAAAAGCACGGAAGTGCGTTGTTACGATGCATTGGGGCAGCAGCTGTTAACAATGCTGTTAAAAGCGTTATTATAGCATCTTCTCATGATGAGGATTTGTTTATTGTTCCAAGTTTTCATAATGTCAATTTTAAAGAATTGGGAGAAAAGGTATCTATTGTTTTAGAAGTTAGAAAATTTGATGATGAAGATGATCAAGTTGTAGAAGAAGATGTAGAAGAAGATGTAGAAAAAGATTAACGATAAGGAGAAGATAAATGACTTTTTTATTAAACGGTGACAAAATTGCGAAAATTATATCTGAAGAAACTATTACTCCGTTATCTTCAGAATTAGAAATAGAAGATTTTATTCTGGTTTTAAAACAAACAGAAACAAAAATAGATTTTTTAAAAAGACTTAAAAAGGATAGAGTAACAACTATTGACAAAGAAATAGTTAAATTTAATTCGAGAAAAGATATTCTTAGAAGTGTCATATTGGAAACTTTAAAAGATAAAGAAATTAAGTCATTAGACTTTCCTGGAGTTGGACGAGTTTCACAGTCTGTCAAGAAAGGCAAATGGAACATTGAAGATCAAGAATCTTTAATGAAAGAATTGCGCGAAAGATTGAGCGAACAAGAGCTTGATAAAGTTGTTGCTACTGTTGCTAAGATTAAAAAGAAAGAAGTAGATAAGCTATTTAATCAATGGGAAAAAAGCGGTGTTGTTCCTAGTTGTGTTTTACGAGAGGATTCAGAAACAAGCTTATCAGTAACAATTGATAAAAATGCAGATTTAGTACAGGATATAAATGATGATGTAAAACGATTTCAACCCAATGACAATAATGAAGTTTCTTTAGATGATGATTTAGATGGTTTGGATTTTTAATGAGCAAGCAAAAACGAACGACTAAACAAATTTTAAATCAATTAGTTCAGCTATATAAGAAAATACCGGAAACTAAGGGTTGTTTAGAAAATATCAATAAAGAGGGAGGCTGCAAAGGATGGTGTTGTTCTTTACAGTCTCCACAAGTTTTAAAAATAGAATTTGTTAATTCTTGGAATTATGTTTTAAACAATTTTGCGATTGAAGAAATGGAGAAGTTAGTTTTTGACGCTATAAATACATATCTTTTAAATTGGACAACTAAAGGTTGTATTTTTTTTGATAAAGAATCTAAACTTTGTAAACAACATTCAACGAGAGGTTTGAGTTGTCGCACTTATGGCATTATTCCAGCAAAAGAATTTAAACTTAATTACGAAAGGTTAAAAAAACTTTATCACAATAAGATAGGAGCAGTAATAAAAGATCAGTGCGATTTAATTTCTACAATAAATGGGTCAAAGGTCACAATAAAAGATACAGATTCTTGGTGGAATTCTTTAGTTAAAATAGAAAAAGAGTTTGGTGTTTCTAAGAATAGAATAAATGATGATTTAGGTGGAAGCTATAGAACGTATCATGATCATTTGTTGATACATTTATATGGAGAAGATGTTTTAGAGAATCTATCTATTATTAGAACAAACGGGACTGATGAAGAAAAAATGCAAGCAACTATATCTTTAGTTAATCATTTTTTAAAGCAAGTATCAGATGCTTTAGAATAATAACGGTAATATTTCAATGGCTACAGAAAAAGTTAAAATTATTAGTTGTAAATATAATAAAAAAAAACATCTTATTATTTGGGAAGTAATAAGATTAAAAAACAATACTCAAGTAAATTTAGCTTGTCGAGATGAAGATTTGCCTAAAGCAATGGGATTAGAAGGAACAGTTACAGAAGATGCCATAGAAAGGTTTTGTGCAACAATTGGGGGGAAAGAAGTCAATTGGCAATTTATAGCTACTCACAAACATTTAGAAGATCCTGGAGATATGTCAATAGATAAAATGTGGCAAGTTGGACATGATCTTTATCAGTATCCATTTACTGAAGTATCGGAGTTGGAAGAATGATAGTTTTATTTTTTGGAAGTTCAACATGTGAAAAGTGTGATGGTTTATATAATCTGATAAAGAAAAAAGAGATTGATAAAAAAGCAACATTATTTAAGTATATTGATGCGTTTGACGATAATCAACAAGAGTTTTGCGATGAACATGAAGTAGATGAATTACCACATCTTAAAGTCTATAAAAATTCTAAACTCATTTATAATGGGTATGGGATTAAGCCAATGCTTGATATAGAAAAAATAGTTAAATTAATGTAATTTGTAGTGATGATATTTTTAAAAGGTAAAAGATGAATTTTAATAAACAGCAGTTAAAGGCAATTGATCATTTTGATGGTCCATGTCTAGTTATTTCTATTCCAGGTAGCGGAAAAACATCAGTTCTTGTTGCGAGAGCAGTTGAGTTAATAGAAAAAGGGGTCGATCCAGCTTCTATTTTTTGTGTTACATTTACGAACAAAGCTGCTTCTGAAATGAAAACAAGAATTCAACAAACCCTTAAGGTCAATGATTTAGATATGTTTGTTGGTACTTTTCATGCGTTTTGTGTTAAGGTTTTAAGGGTATGGGGAAGTAATATTGGACTAGATAAAAATTTTACTATTTTAAGTAGTAGTGATCAAGAATCTATGATCAAAATGATTGCTAAAAAAAATGGGTTTAAAAAAAAGGTAGATTATGATGCTTTTAAAATTTTAAATATTATAAATAAATCAAGAGAAGAAAGAGAGACAAAAGAACAACTAGCAGATAGGTTTGGCGATGATATTGTTGGATGGGAAATATCTAAAATATATTTTAATAATTTAAAAGAACAAAACGTTATTGATTTTAGTGGATTGCTTTATGAAGTTGCTGTTTTATTAGAAGACTATCCTGATGTTTTGAAAAAATTAAGACGTAGGTTTAAATACTTTATGGTTGATGAAACCCAAGATACTAATTATATTCAATTCCATATTCTTAACTTATTATCCGGTAAAGAAAAGAATTTAATGCTTGTTGGCGATATTTCTCAGAGTGTATATAAATTTCGTGGAGCTAGATATCAGAACATTCTTGATTTTTTGAAGCAAAATAAAAATTGCGTTACAATTCCACTTGAAAAGAATTATCGCTCTACGCCTGAAATTATAAAAGTTGCAGATACTTTAATAAAACATAATAAATCTCATATGTCAGATAAATTTGAAACAGATAACCCATCAGGATATCCTGTTCAATGTAAATCTTTTTTTTCTCCCAAAGAAGAAGCTGAATGGATTGCTCAAAAGATAAAATATTATAAAGAAGATTTAGGATATGACGGAGAAGATATTGTAATTTTTTATAGATTAAATAGGTTAGCAATGGATTTGCAACCAGCTTTAAGAGAAGCAGGGATTCCTTTTGTTATTGTCGGTGGTTCTAGCTTTTTTGATAGAAAAGAGATTAGAGATACGTTAGCTATGTTGAGGTTTTTATCTAATCCTAAAGATTCGACTGCTTTTTATAGAGTGATTGATTTGTGTTCTAAGATAGGAGAAGTTACAGCTGCTAAATTACACCAGTTATCTTTAGAGAAAAATATTGATTTAATTTCTGCATGTAGGCAAATAGATTCATTAACAAATAGAGTTACTATTAAAAAAGCAGCTAAAAAGATTGCTTCTATATTTGATTTTGATTATGCGTCTCAAACTTTATCTTATAGTTTTAATTATTTAATGACACAAACACAATATATGACTATTTTGGAAAAAACAGCAAAAGATGAAGTTGATTATTATGAAAGAAAGGATAATTTGGATGCTTTTATGGCAGATGCAATATCTTCGACCTTAAACAGCCCCAAAAACCTCCAGGATTACTTGAGAACGGTTTCTTTGATATCTACGTCTGATCAATCGTCGGAAGGAGAAGCGGTCACGTTGATGTCATTACACGCTTCTAAAGGACTAGAATTCTCAATAGTGTTTATGATTGGACTAGAAGAAAACTTATTACCTCATTATTTAGCGTTAGCAGAAGCTTCTGGAGAGAAGGAAGAACAAGAGGCTATTGAAGAAGAGCGAAGGATTTGTTATGTGGGGATAACTAGAACGAAGAAGCATTTGCATACATCTTGGTGTCGAAAAAGAAAAATGAGGACTAAAGGTGGAATTATTTATAAAAATAATAAACCTAGTCGTTTTTTGCAAGAATCAGGATTGATTAAAAATGCAAACATATAAAGTTCTTGAAAATAAACATATAGGAGAAAATGCTTTTGTTTTGGGAGCAGGCACTAGTTTATATGGTCTAGATTTAAGATATATTCATGATTATGTAGTCTTGTCTGTTAATTCTTCAATACTTTTAATGCCTTGGGATGTTGGTAGTAACGATAAACGATATTGGATATCAAATGATTCATTGGTTCGGCGATGGTCTTATTGGGAACGTGTAAAACAAGCTCATGCTGTAAAATTAGTAAGAAATAGTTGGGAAAAATATTATGATGAAATCCCAGATTTTTTGTATTTTTGGCGTCGTCATACCCCAGAAAATTTAATAGACCCAGATGATGACGGGCTATGTTATTGCTCTAGTGTCCCTACGAGTATAGATTTAGCTATTTATATGGGATGCAAAAATATATTTATACTTGGTGTAGATCAATACAGTAAATCAGGTAAGCGATATTTTTGGCAATTAGATGATAAAATTGAAAATCCTTTTATGATATTTAAAAATAAAATATCAGAGAAAGGATGGCTTCCTAATCTCAGACAACAACAGTGGACGTATGGTTATGACAAGCAAGCGTATGAAGCTTTAGAAAAATATTCTAAAATTAAAGATGTGAAAATATATAATTGTAATATGATGAGCAGGGTTAATGCTTTTGAAAAAATTAAATTTGATATGGTTAAGGATATTATATGAAAAAAACAATCTATAATGCAGTTCATATTATTAAACATAAATTTTGGGTTTTTTATTTTATTAGTAAGTTTTGTTGTAAATTATTTTGGAGAGGTATTGTTCATGATATGAGTAAGTTTTATCCAAAAGATTTTTGTAAAGTTAAGCATCATATAAAAGATTTGACAAATACTTCTTATGGGACTAAAGAATATAATGTTATTTTAGCAAAAATGAAGAGTTCTACTATACATCATTGGAAACACAATAGACATCATCCTCAGCATTATGAAAATGGGTTTAAAGACATGACTGCTTTAGATAGAATTGAAATGATGTGTGATTGGGTTGCGGCTACAAAGAAGCATGATGATGGTGATATTGTGTTTTCTTTAGAAATTGGGCAAAATAAATTTCAATATACAGATAAAGAAAAAGAAATTTTACAAAGTTATGTAGATGAGATCTTTAGTAAAGAGAAGCAAGAAAAACAAAAAAAACTAAGACAAAGTATAGGAAAAAAGAAGAAAGATTTTAATCATGGAGATTAAAGAGCTTGAAAATAAGCATCAAGATGAAAAAATTATTTTTATTGCGGGATCCGGCCCTTCTTTGCATTTTATAAACTCTTTTTTAGATCGCATTCAAAAACACGTTGTTATTGCCGTTAACTCGTCTATTGTAAAGTTACCTTTTGCTAATTATTTTTTAAGCGATGATATTGGAGCTAGTTCGTGGTCTTATTATAGATATGATGCTAAAGAATTAAAATGTATTAAATTATTATATAGAGAAAAATTACAAAAAAAAGTAGGTCATTTTAACAGAGGAGAAGTTTGTTGGTTTAACCATAAGTGGTGGTATTCTCCTAAAGATAAGAAATATAATTTGGATGGACTTGTTATGACAAAAGATGCTAATGCTCCTATTATTGGAGCTAGGACTTCTTTAGCATCAGCTTTGCATTTTGCTTATATTATGGGGGGAGAACAAACTAAAATTGTAATGTTAGGGTGTGACTGTTGTTATATGGGCAATAGGAGATATTTTTGGCAATTCCCTGGAGAACCAAAGGTTTTTAGAGTTACAGGAGAGCCTGTATTTTCAAAACCAAATAAAGGATCTCGCAAAGGAAGACCAGTTGATTCTCATTCTTTAGATTTTATTGATTATTGGAATCAATTAGCGATACAAACAAAAAAACAAAATATAGATATTATAGATGCATCTGCTGGTATATTAGAAGCATTTCCTAAGATGAGTTTAGAAGATGTTTTAGAAAAATATGGTGATAAGAATGATAAATAACAAGAAAATACTGTCTGTTATAACAGCTCGTGCAAATTCTTCTTATGTCGGAAAAAATTATAAAGAGTTGCATGGTAAACCGTTGTTCATGTGGTCTGTAGAGCAATCTTTAAAGAGTAAATATATTGATTTAACAGTAGTTAGCTCTAATTGCCCGTTTGTTAGGGAGATTATATCTGATAATATAGATTTATTGATTTTAAAAGATTTTATTTTTGTGCTAAGACCAGATGAATTGGCAACTGTTATTTCAAAAAATGAAGATGCTTTAATTCATGCATATTATTATTGTAAATATAAGTTAAATTTTTGTGCAGATTTAATAGTTAATTTGCAACCTACATCACCAATAAGAGAAAAGCAATTAATAGATAATTGTATCGAATATAAACAGCAACAAAAGGCTGATAGTTTATGTACTGTTTCTGCTCATACTCCATTTTTTATTAAAAAAAATCAAGGTAAGTTAGAATGGACTTATGATTATAAAAATAGACCAATGAGGCAAGAGTTATCTGATGATGATATGTTTTATCATGATGATGGTTGTGTGTATGTTATGGATGCTTCTATGTTATTAGAAACTAAATGTAGATTAGGAAATGATATTTGTGTTTTCCATAATAGCCCTGTAGCTTCTTTGCAGATAGATACCCCATTAGATTTTAATATTATAGAAAGTATTATGAATCAAAATGAGCAAAGATAAAGTAAATACAAAAACACACTATGGTAAAGGAAGCAGGAGAAGAAAAAGAGATAAACGTTGTTCTTTAGAAGAGTTTTTGAAAAATTGGGAAAGAGCGTTTGGTTCTAAGAATAAAACAAAAAAATAAAAAGGTCATTTGCTTAATTTTTGTCTTTGTTCTAGTTCTATATTGTCTATATCATTTGGTTTATATTGCATTGTTTGTTGGATAGCCGCTAAATCTCTACATAATTTTCTTAATCCTTCTGGTTCTAGGCTTGCTGATGCGTCTGTGTGTCTAAATGTTCTGTCGTCTATAAAATGTCTTTCTACCCATGTGGCTCCAAGGGTATATGCTGCGATGTCTGTAGCTATTCCGTATCCATGCCCAGAATAACCAATTTCGAAGGGTTTGTTTTTATTTTTGATTTTTATTAAATTATTGATTTCTAAAATATATTGTTTTTGGAATGGGACTGGATATCCAGAAACACAATGATAAATGACAGTTCTTTTAAGTTGGTTGTTTGTTAAGTAATTTAATAAATCTATTCTTTCTTGTTTTGTAGTCATTCCTAGTGATATATGAATTTGTCCATTATAATTATGATATAAATATTCTATTAATTTAATATTTCTATTTAGTGCCGATGGAATCTTTATCATCTTGGGATTAAGAGAGATTATTTCTTTAGCTGATGTTAAGTCCCATACTGAAGTACTGTAAATAATATCAATATCCTGACAATATTTTTGGAGTTCAGTATGTTGTTGAATATTTAGTTCTATATTTTCTCTATGTTCTAAATATGTATTGCCATAAGAGAAATGTTTGTTTGGATGAGGAGCTTTTTGTAAAGATATTGGAGTACTTTCTTTAGGATTTCTTTTTTGAAGCTTGATAACATCTGCTCCAGCTAATTTAGCTAATCTGGCAAGCATTTTAGCTCTTTTTAGATCTCCTATATGAGTGCATCCAATTTCAGCAATAATATTACATTTTTGGTAATGAATCATAATCGTTCTCCTGTTTTTATTATCGAATTTAAATATTCTGGTGTTTATGAAAATTGTATAATATAAGAAAATATCACGAGGAGTTGATTTGTGATTCATGTAGATTATAAAAAGATCAAAACTTTAGTTGTAGATTTAGATGGTATTTTAACAAATGGTAGATATAGTGTTTTTGAAGACGGAAAGATATTCAAAAGCTTCCACACAAGAGACTTCGATGCTATGCGAAGGTTAGAGGAAAATAACATAAACGTTATTGTATTGACGCAATCATCTGCTAGTTGTTTGTCGGCTAAGATGAGAGGGATGAAGGAAGAATCTAGAAAAAACATCCAAACTATGTTTAATATAGAAGATAAATTTCTTACACTAGATGGATATTTAAGAGCAAATAATCTAGAATGGAGTGATATTGCTTATATGGGAGATGCTGAAAATGATATAAAATGTTTATCTCATGCTGGTATATCAGCATGTCCTGTCGATGCCATTAAGGAAGTTAAACATCTTAGTGGCATGAATTATATTTCAAAAAAGGCTGGTGGGCAGGGCTGTGTTTATACTTTTATTAAACATATTAAGTTTTACAGAGGAGGATCACTATAATGAGTGAGTATCATGTTGTTGAATTAGAGATTAAAGATGAATCTTGTTTGGTTGAAGCGTTGCATGAAATGAATTACAAACCAGAAATTCATAAAAAAGCAAAAGCTTTAATCGGATATAAAGGAGACAAGAGAAGTCAAAAAGCTCATATTATCATTCCAAAAAATCAAATTGGCTCTGTTAGTAATGATATTGGATTTGAAAGAATGAATAATGGGGATATGAAAATGAGAATTTCAGAATATGATATTAATTCTCATAAATTTAATACAAACAAACTTAAGCAATTGTATGCTAAATATAAAACAATTAGTATTTGTAAAAAAAAGAAATATAAATTAGTATCTCAAAAAACAGATGACAAGGGACGAATAAGAATCAAATTAACGTCAACGTGAAAGGACACTTTATAATGCCTACGGCAAAAGAATCAAGAATCAAGAACAAAGCTAAACGACGCAACAATAGAAAACAAAAAAATCGTTTAAATTGGTTGCAATATAAACAAGATATGTTAGCCCTTATAAGAACATATGATGATCCTATTTTAAAACAAAAATGTGATAAAGTACAGGTTAAAGATTTATCTGCTTTAATGACTATTAGTAAAATGAAAAAGATTTTAGCTTATACTCAAAATGGAGTTGGATTAGCTGCTCCGCAAATAGGAATTACTAAGCAGATTTTTATATTTAGAGAAAAATTAGAAACAGGTGTTTTTAAAGTTATGATTAATCCTGAGATTATTAGTCATGGTGATATTATTCTTCCTTTGAAAGAAGGGTGTTTATCTTTTCCTGAAACAATAGTTAATGTTGATAGATATATTGAAATAACTGTTTCTTATCTTGATGAAAATTTTGAAGCACAAGAAAAAACGTTTGTAAAATTTGTTGCTAAAATTATTCAGCATGAAATTGAACATTTATCAGGAATCTGTAAGGTTGGAGAGGCGTGGGAACGGGAACAATTTACACTGGTTACACTGGAAAAATAGTATGCATAGTGTATATTTTAAAAAAACAAAGGAAGGTTTACAGTGTAATATTTGTCCAAGGTTATGTGTTTTAAAAAAAAACGAGTATGGTTTCTGTCAATCTCGTTATTCAAATGGTGATGAAATTGTTTTAAAAACTTATGGGCACATTAGTGCTGCTTCTATAGAACCTATAGAAAAAAAACCTATTTTTCATTTTTTACCAGGGGTAAAAACTTTGTCGCTAGGTGGCAAGGGATGTACTTTTGCATGTGATTATTGTCAAAATTACAAGCTTAGTCAAGAAAAAACAGTAGCAACTGAAATAATGTCTTTGCAAGATGTTGTTGATCAAGCAAAAGACAACCAGTGTCGTGTGATTTGTTTGACATATAATGAGCCCATACCATCTTTAGAATACATTTTAGATTTAGCTAATTTAGCTCATAAGAATAATTTATTTTTAACTCTTAATACAAATGCTTTTTCAGAAAAACAAGCATGGTCTGATATTTGTGATGTCGTAGATGCTATGAATATTGATTATAAAGGAAATAATCAAATGCAATACTATGACACAACTAAAATTGATGCTTTTGCTATTGTAGTTTCTAGGATACAGGAAGCTTTATTAAGAGATGATGTCCATATAGAAATAAGCGTTCCTGTTTTATCTGATTTTAACGTAAAAGATTATTTTTTGTTAAGAAATTTTATTAAACAATATAAACAAGAAACTCCTATTCATTTATTAAAAATTATACCATTTAATAGAAGGGTAGAGGCTGCTCCAACTTCAGATAAATTTCTTTTTTGTTTGTATGATTATTTTAAAGAGAAATTGCCATTTGTGTATCTTCACAACATATTTGGTAATCTCTATTCTCATTATAGAAGTACATTTTGTCAACATTGTGGACATGAGATATTAAAAAGACAGGCATTAGAAATAACTTGGGATAAAGACGGGGGTTGTGATAAATGTATGTCAAATTTCTATATCATAAAGTAGGGGATAAAGTCGAAGATAATACATGTCTTTAAACAAATTACATGTAATTCATTATATAGAAAGCCTTGGAATTGGGGGAGGGCAATCTATGTTATTTGAATTCAATTATGCAATTCAAAAATATTATCCCCTTATCCAGCAGTATATTTGGTTAGCTAATAAAGAAAAAATAACTGAAGAATTTGTTAAATCGTATGGAATTGAGTATTTTGTTGTTCCATATCATTCATTTTCAAAATGTATATTAGATATGAAAGAACCTGTTATTGTTATATATCATAAGCTTATGAGTTCTCAAACAGAGATATATCGTCCTTTTTATAAAAAAGTTCCTATTATCACTATCAATCACACTTACAGTCCCGGCATTAGGTATAGAAATATATCTAAATGTGATTATATTGTTAGCGTTAGCAAGCATATGAAATCAATAATTTCAAAATTTTCGGCTCAATCAAATCATACTTATATTCGCAATGGCATTAATCAAGAAAGATATCAAGATATTCAACCAATCAAAAGAGAATATAAAAACAGTTTTGTTACAGGTCGTATAAATTGTTTAAATAAAATAAAATACTCTGAATCTTGGCTAAAATGGTGCTTGGGTTTAAACTTAGACAAGAGATTGATACATGAATATATGGGGGAGGGTCAATTTTTTAATAATGCAAAATCATTTGTGGAAAAAGAAAAAAAGAAAAAAAGGAAACACAGTAATAAAATTGTTTTATTGGGTAATATTAAAGATTTTGAGAAAAAAGTTTCTATTATTAAAAATTGGGATGTTTTTTTATATGAAACGAATAGACACGAAGGCATTAGTATAGCCATATTAGAAGCTTTAGCTTGTGGAGTTCCTGTTATTTGTAGTAATCATTATGGGAATAAAGAAATCATAAAAAACGGAGTTAATGGTTATATTTTTAAGGATAGAAATCAAGCGGAAAAAATATTAAAGCAGTTGTCAAAAAATCCAGCGGCATTGGCGGCATTAAAAGTATCTACTTTGAATGATTTTAGTCAAAATTTGGATGCTAGATATATGGTGAAAAAATATGTAAAATTGTTGCATAAGTTATGTCAAAAATATGAGTTAAAAGTAGATGATTTTTGTTCTGATCCAGTATCTATTGCTTCGATTCCAAAAGAGACAAAGGAAAAACCAATGAATGTGGAGGTCGTAAAAGAGAAAGAAAAATTTAGCATTTTGACAGCAGGACGAAACTCAGCAAAGTATGTTACAGATTGGGCTAATTCTATTTTACAACAAAAATATAGACCTTTAGAAGTTGTTTATATAGACGATTGTTCTAATGACAGAAGCTGGGAAAATGTTATAGCGTTTCATCCTCAATTTAAAAATGCTGGTATTACTTTTAAGATGGGGATTAATGAAAAAAGATTTTATTGTGGAACATCTTATTACAATGCTTGGGAAAAAGCTGATGGGTTTTATTTTGGTATTCTAGATGTTGATGACGCTTTAAAAAAAGAAGCTGTAGAAAAAATTGTTAAAGTATATAATGAGTATAAAAACATAACACACATCTATACACAGTTTGAATTATGTGATAGCAAATTAAAAAAAATTAAAAGGGGATTTTGTTGTTCTCCTTCTCGTGGCAAGTCTTTATTAGACCTAGGAGATAAAAGAATTCATGCTTATTCTCATTGGAGGACTTTTTCTAAGAGACATCCTAAGTTGCAAAAAATATTTGGTAGAGGATTAAGGGCTGGTGTTGATAAATATATGGGTTATAGATTAGAGGAGTTTGGCAAGGGTATGTTTTGGGATAGAGTTTTATATAAGTATAGATCTGGATTAGCTGGGTGTATATCTAAAACAGAACCTGCAATTCCTATATGGGATAAAATAAGGACAGAAGCTAGGTCTAGGCGGAAGAGATATAATCTTAAACCGTTTGAAATTATAAAACAACAGTAGTCTATTTAAATGAAAAAACCGATTTATCGGTTAGAGATATATGGCAATAAAAAATAAAAAATTTACAATATTAACTTCATGTTATAACGGAGAAAAATATATAAAAACTTGGTTGAAATCTGTTGCTAAACAAAAATATAGACCTTTAGAAGTTGTTTTTGTCAATGACGCTTCTACGAGTAAAATGAAAAGATATATTAATAAAATTGATAATAAGCTATCGAAAAAGGGCATAGAATTTAAATATATAAAAAATAGTCACAGACAATACTGTGGTAGTTCCTATAAGATAGCTGTACAGTATGCTACTGGTAGTTTTTTTGGCGTTTTAGATATAGACGACATGCTCGTGAGCGATGCAGTTGAGTATATTATGTCGTTATATTCAAAGCATGAGAATGTTGGATACATATATACGCAGTTTTATATTTGCGATGAAAACATGAAAAAAATAAAAAGAGGATGGAGCAGAGCTCCGAGTCCAGGCAAAACTTTATTAGATATGGGACGAAAACATTATTATTCTCATTGGAGGACATTTTCTAAAAGAGTTGACTGTTATGAAACGGTATTTAAAGAAAAATTAAAATGTGCTGTAGACAAGTATATGGGATATAAGTTAGAAGAGATTGCTTTAGGTATGTTTGCAGATAGAGTGTGTTATTTATATAGACAAGAAGCGGCAGGAATTAGCGCAAGAGAAAGTGGCAAAAAAAAATGGGAGAGAATGAGAAAGCAAAGAGTTAAAAAAAGAAATAAAAATAACATGAAAATATATCCAATACTATTAGGTTAAAATAATTATGTCTATTAAAGTACTGATACAAAAAAGAAAGTTTTCTGGTGGACCTAGTATTTTCAGGGAAAGAATATCTATAGCTTTAAATAAAATCAAAGATATACAAGTTGTTAGAAAAGACAAAGAACCATTTGATTTAGAATTAAGTGTTATTAGATTATTATCTAGTCATAATAAACCTCAAATATTAAGAGCTGATGGTTGTTATTATATTCCAAAACAACTTCGGAATAATGAATCAACTCGTCATGCAATGAAGAAATCATCTCATATTGTTTACCAATCAGTATTTTCAAAAGCATTATGTGATAATATTATAGGATATCAAAAAAAGCCAACGTCTATAATATATAATGGTATTGATTTAGATTATATTAAAAGAATAAAACCTGATTCTAATATTCCAAAGGGATCTTTTGTTGCATCTGCAAAATGGAGAGAAAATAAAAGACCACGTTCTCTTATTAAAGGATTTTTAGCTGCAAATACTGATAGACATTTATATATTTTGGGAGATCCTTCTTATATAAAAACAAGATGGTATACAAAATACACTAAGAACATTCATTTATTAGGGAAACAATCACCAGAAAAAGTTATTTCTGTATTAAAAGCATGTGATTATATGATTCATTTGTGTTTTATTGATTCGTGTCCTAATGCTGTTGTAGAAGGATTAGCTTGTGGTTTAAATGTTCTGTGTACAGGATTAGGTGGGACAAGAGAGATATTGAAAAATGATGGAATAGTTTTAGATGTAGATAAGTGGGAAATGAGAGCTTGTAATATTGGAAAAATAGATCGTATAGATAAAACTATTGTTGCAGATGGTATTCATCGTTTAATGAAAATTAAAAACAGACCAGTCAGGGATGATTTAGATATATCTTTAGTCGCTGAAAAATATGCTGAAATCATTAGAAAGGTTGCTTATAAAAAATGAATATTTCAGTAATTACTACTTTATACAATTATAGCAATTATATAGAAGAAGCTATAAAGTCTTTTTTAGATCAAAATTTTAACGATACTGAAATGATTATTGTAGATGATGCTTCGACAGATAATCCATATAAGATTATTAAAAAATATGAAAATGATAAAATAAAATATATTAGGCTTGAAAAAAATCAAGGGTATTCTCATGCAAAGAATGTTGGGATTAAAGCATCGTTGTCTGAGACGTTAGTTATGTTAGATGCTGACGACATGCTTGTTAAAGGTAGTTTGGAATCTAGATATTATAAATTAATGCTAGGTTATGATTTTGTTCACGGTCCTGTTTTGGAATTAAGAAAAGGAGCATTAAAAGAGCATAAGCTTTGGAAGCAATGGAAAAAAAGTAATAAAGATGCTTCTTGTTATAGATTAGTTCATGCTCAAAGTGTTATGTTGAAAAAAGAAATACATAGGCAGATTGGTTTGTATGATGAGTCATTAAGGTGCAAAAGCGATAGAGAGATGTGGGCTAGAATTTTTAGTCATAATTTTAAAATAGGATGGGTTAATGATTATGTTAGTGTTTATAGGAGCCATTCTAAACAAATGCATAAATCAAAAGAAAAAATGAAGATTAATGACAAATTACAAAAACAGGTTTTAAAGAAGATTAAGAAAAGAGTATCGGATTTATCAGATTTGGAGATGTTGATATGAAAAAAATAGTGCTAATACAGTCCCCTTCGAAATATTATGGTGCAGTTCCTATATTTTATAAAGAAGCAAGTAAACTTGGTTTATTTGATAAGTTTTATTTTGCTACAGATGATAGTAGTGCAGAAAAATTAGGAGATGATTGTCACATTATTAAGTTAAAAAAAGACTATCAGTTTGGGGGAAATATGCTGAGAGCTTTAGAATATGTCGAAGAAGAGCTATTTATAGTTTGTTGTGAAGACCATATCATGAAAAAGGACAATAATATAGCAGTTTTTGATACTTGCTTCGATTTCTTTGATACGCATAAAGATGCTGGATACCTTAGATTGACTTATCATGATAAGGTTCAAATTAAGCATAAAGAGAAGTTTATATCTTCATTAAAGAAAAAATATAAATATTATATATCATTGCAGCCTTCAGTATGGAGAAAAGAGTATTTCTATAGTACGCTTAAGGATCGTGAAGATGCATGGGCATACGAGATAAAAGGGGCAGCAAGAGCTAGAGGGAATAATAAATATAGATCATATGGTGTTAATGAAAGAGTTTTTTATAATACTAATTTTTATCAAAAGGGCAAGTATTATAGACGGCAATACATTGACTATGCTCTAAGCAACGGACTAGAGGTTCCTAAACAATTTCCTGTTTTGTATAAGGGCGAAATATTGTCAGTGGATCAATATATAGAAAAAAAAGGTAAATAACATGGTATATAATGTATCGTTAAAACAATTGCATAAGCTGGTTGATAAAGGGGTCGTTAGGAAAGCTGTAACCGCAAAAGGTAATCGTGAAGATATTATTAATAGGGGAGAATATATAGGCTCTCCTGGAAAAAACATATTTTTTATGCTAGATCACATGACAGATGATGAAATGGATGATGTTGCAGACAGGTTAAGCAACCAGTGGTCTAAAACACCCCCTGGAAACCATGTTGGATACGCAGCTTGTATCAGATATATTTACGGGCAATTTGAGAAACAAGGCATTATGAGGTCTAAGAATGATTTTAATAGAATGAAAGAAGATAAACCAGATTGGGTTCTTCCTAGAAAATTTTTAAAATATTTAGAAAATCAGTTTGAAAAAAAAGATAATTATTATGGATTATCTATTTTATGCGAGATGGAAGGACATTGACTGGGAGATGAATTTTTTTTGTATAATGATGGATCTAAAGCATTATCTATGGAGAAGATGTATTTAAAATCAGTGGAATATGCTTTTAAATGCAAAAGTTACAAACAGATGTTTACCCCTTATTATTGGGGGTCTCAATATTTCATAAAGATGGAAAATAAAGAAAAAGCAATAGAGTTCAGTTATTTGTGCCTTAAAAGGGCTGAAGCATATTGTCCAGATTCTAGAAGATCTTATGTCGATAAATTGTTGAATTGTGCTAAATATTTGAAAAAACACGATAGAAAATGGAAGAAAAGAAGTAAAAGATTATTAGAGTCGCATAAAAATAAAGTTATTAAAAAAATGTTTGATAGATTATGAGAATAGAAGCAGCAATAATAAAAAAACTTGTAGGAATAAATAAGGATGGACAATTAGTTCATCTTCCTAATCAAGTATTGAGAAAGTTAAAAGGGCCTGATGTACAGGACTCTATGAATAAAAATTCTATTTGTATAGTTTGTAATTATTCATTTCAACAGAAAACTCGTGGATGGACTGAAAATATTCAAGGAATTTGTCATCCATTTAAAGATACTTCTATTTTTCCAAATAATAAAAAACTTCATTTGCTTTCTGAATCAGATTTTTGTGATAAAATTTGGATAGACGATGGTGGAACATATAAAAAGAAATACGATTATATGGCGTTTACTATAGATACAACTCAAGGGATTAAGTGTAAAGGATATCATACTTTGCCTTTGATCTGTAAAGTAGGTGAGCTATTAGGGTTGAAGGGGCTTATTTTAGATTATTATAAAGAGTATGGTAAGAAAAAAAAACCATCTTATCGTAATGATAAAAAAGGTTCTCTTGGGTACGCTGTTAGGAAAACCAGAAAAAGATTAAGGGCTTGTGAAAAAACCGGATCTGTGGATATAAAACGAGGGCTTTATAGCCAATCAGATGTCTCTAGGATGATTAAAAGTAGTAATTTTGTTATCTTCCCAAATACAAGAGATGCTAGCCCTAGAACCATTACAGAAACTCTGCTAAGAGGCGTTCCTGTCATGGTTAATAAGAATATTTTTGGCGGTTGGAAATACGTAAACGATACTAACGGTATTTTGTTTGATGGTCCTACTTCTTTTTTAGATGGAAAGCAAGAAGAAAAAAAACAACAATATTATTATAATGAGGTATATAAGTCTATGCAGTATATGAGCCAAACTAAGTTTGATAGAGATGCAATAATTAAAAAATATTATTCTAAGTATGGTTTTTTCAATTCTGCTCGCAGGTTAGCTAATGTTATTAATCAGATAGAGGGACAAGATCGTTATCTGTATGTTTTTTATGAAAAATTTGGTTGTTTATTGAAACAGAGATGGAAGAGGTGGCATAATGAGAATTAGTTTTGGAGAAGACATCAAGCGAAGGGATAGCGGTAAACATAAATTTTTAAATAGATTGTCGATTGCGTTGGAGGCATTAGGTGCGACTATAACTAATAAAAATCCTGATATTTTTCTGCATATAGGTAGAAATTATAAGGATGTTAAGGCTAAAAAAACTGTAATGAGAGTAGATGGTTTAATACTCAATAAAGGACAGCCATATGAAAAACAGAATAGAAAAATACTTAAAGCGATAAATAACAGTGATGCCATTGTTTATCAAGGGAAGTTTTGTAAAGAAGCATATGAAAAGTTTTTAGGAGTAACAAAACATTCTATCTGTATCGGCAATGGAGCTTCTGTAAATGAGTTTTTGCCAAGAGACAAGAAAAACTTTTTTTTAGCTAATTGCAATTGGCGTCCTCATAAAAGATTAAAAAATATATGCGAATCATTTATTTATGCTTTAGATAAAGGTATAGATGCAGATTTGGTAGTTATAGGCAAACCAGACTATAATATTAAACATCCTAGAATTAAATATCTTGGTTGGGTTAAAGACAAAACTATAAAAAAATTACTGTCTGAGACTATTGGTTTAATCCATCTATCCTGGCTTGATTGGTGCCCAAATTCTATGGTTGAAGCTGCTGTGGCGGGATGTCCTATTATATATTCTGGTTCAGGAGGTTCTCAAGAACTAGGAGTAGGAACAGGTATTGCAATTACAGATAGGCAATGGGATTTTAAACCATGTCATTTATATAAGCCTCCCAAATTAGATGATAATGAAATATATAAAGCGATGTTGTTTCTTAAAAGTAATAATATAGATATAAACAGGACCGATCTTGATATAAAAAATGTAGCATTAAAATATATATCATTTTTCGAGTCATTATTAAAAAAATGAAAAAAAGAATTTTATTCATAACATCTACGTATAGAACCGGAGAAAAGGTCTATCCTATTCTAGATGAGCTATCATTGCATTGTGATATAGATGTAATGAACTTATATCAAATGAGTCCGCTTACTGCATGGGATGGTTCTATCGATTTAAGGCAAAACTTTTATAACAAATGCGATTCTTTGGGGTTGATTTCTATAGCTGGTCCAGAGTATTTTCAAGATAAAGAAAAAAGAGTTTCAGCTTATAAAGATTTTATTGATAGTTTTGACAATATTCTTAAAAATCATTATCATCTAGTTTTTTTTGATAATAATATCGCGATCAAGAGTGGAAAGACTTCTAGTATATATAAATATTTTTATAAAAAAGGAATAACTGTAGTTGGTGCTCCTCATGGAAATAGAGAAGCTAAAGGGTATAAGGTTCTTAAACATATACAGACGCTATATGACTATTCTTTTGTATTTGGTAAAAAAGAGATCAACGAACTAGTTAAAGCAGATAAAAAAAACGGCTATCATAAATCCAGATTACTTGCTGGTGGCATACCAGCTAATGATAAATTAAAACATTATAAAAAAACAAATAATTACATTTTGATCATTCCCAATTTTACCGATCCTGAAGAAACAAAGGGCATTACACGGCATTTTTCATCATTTACCAAAAAAGAATTTGATAATTTAAGATTATTGTCCTTAGCTGATAAATATGGATGTGGCATTGTTGTAAAAGAGAAGAAAAAGTTATTTCATAAAAATAACACTCTTAAAAAAGCATTGCGATGTTATAAAGATGTTAAATGCATCTCTGAATGCAAAGATGATAATAAACTCATTGCTGATGCAATGTGTGTTATAAGTGCTCCTTCTACATTAGCTTTTAAATCTATACAAATAGGGATTCCTACTGTGTTGCTTAAAAAACATGGTATGGTAGGCAATTTTTATGATTTTTCTGGATTAGTTAACGCCGATAAGAAATCTATAGATGATGCCCTTTCTTTGCAAATTAAAAATGGTAAATGTATAGATTTTATAGAGAATACACTAGAAGGCGGATTATCTTTTAATAGTACTAAAGTATATATTGATAATATATTGAAATTATTATCAAGTTAATCGGGAGAAGACATGAAATTACACTTAGGTTGTGGAGAGGTTCATTTAGATGGATATGTTAATGTAGATATACGATATTTACAGGGCGTTGACAAGATAGAAGATATTAGATACTTGAGATCATTTAAAAATGACTCTGTTGATGTTATATATTCTTGTTCTGTTTTGGAGCATTGTATTAGATGGGAATATCATAATGTCCTTAAGAGGTGGTTCGATTTATTAAAGACAGGCGGTGTTTTGAGGCTTGCAGTTCCTAACTTCGAAGCTATTGTAGAACATTATATGGAGCACAGAGAACTCAAAACCTTAATAGGCATGTTGTATGGCGGTCAAGATTATGAACAGAATTTTCATCATATGTGCTGGGATTTCAAAACATTATCAGGAGACCTCATGGACATAGGCTTCAAGAATGTTAAGCTATATGATTGGAGAGAAACAGAGCATGCCGATATAGATGACTTCAGCCAAGCCTATCTTCCCCATATGGATAAGAAAAATGGTAAGCTAATGCATCTAAATGTTGAGGCGGTCAAGTAATGGCTAAAAAAATAGGCATACTAATAACTTCTCGTAATAATTATGCGTTTATGGAAGACCAGTGGATTAAACACATCAAGCAGATCGATGATTATAACCAATTTGATATTATTAACATAGATGAAGACTCTACAGAAGAGCAGAAAAAGCTTGGTAGAGAATTATGTAAAAAAAATAATATAATATATATGGATAGAGAAGAAAGGGGAATGCATCACAATATTTTAACCGCAGCAAACTATTTAGAGCCTAAAGGTGTTGAATACATAGTATGGTTTCAACACGATGCATGGCCTTTGCAAAAAGATTTTTTTAGCTCTTTCAATGATTTAGTCTCGACTGGCAAGCTTGCTCCATTCGGAACTGTTGGCTTTAATGGATTAGGGGAGAATATACTAGAGCAACATAATTATCATCGCATGGTTGAAGAGATGCATAATAATGAAATACCTATAGGGGTTTTGGCTAGAAGTCCTCTAGAAAGAGGAGATCAGTGGTACTGCGGCGTTAAAAGTAGAAGAATAAAATCTCCTATATTATGTCATGAAAAATACAAAAAACCTTTCTCTGTAGAATCCTTGGCTTGGTTCGCAGCATCTATTAATATATCGAAATTTAGACAATTCATAAACGTTAATCATCCTTTTTATTGGTTCAGATGTTGGGATGATATATGCTTTCAATTCTTAAAAAATAATATTCATAATTTAGTATTACCATCTTATTATGTTGCTCATAGGCCAGACTTAAAGACAGGGAGCAATGTACCCAAGAGATCTGTAAGATTGGCGTATAAGGGTAAAGATGATTTTCATAGTTTAGTTGGATTTACTGATAAAGAATGGAAAAAGGTTTGGGGCTTTTTCTACGACAAAAGGGCATCTTTTGGGAAAGTAGAAAGTAAGTATAAAAAAACTTTATTATATGAATTCTATAATCATAATATGCATGAAGGTCCATTGAAAACTTTTGATATATAAAGAGCTATATACATGAAAAAGCGAAAATTTACGGTCATAACAGGTAGGAATACAGGAATGTTTAGCAATATGCTGCATATCATACAGCAGTTATATAAGTGCGAAAAAGGAGACTCAATTCCAATCGTTGTTATAGAAGAAGGTATTTACGACACTAACGGGAAAAATTTATGGGATTTTTTCTTTGATCCGACATCTCTATATTCGGTTGAAGATATACTGGAGACAGATGATGTTACTTATACGAATAAATACTGTAAAAACACAGTAATATATGGCTGTGAAAATTGCTTTAGATATAAAAAATATGTTAGAGGAGGATGCGTAGCTATTCCAAGTAAGGAATGCAGATTTGCAGCAAATAAAATAATAAATAAATATATAAAATTGAATGATGCTACCGCAACAAAAGTTGAAAATTTTGCAAATACTTTTTTTGACGGCAAAATTCTTGGCGTTCATATCCGATATTCAAAATCTCATTATCAAAGAGAGAGACAAGGCAACGATGTTCTTAAGAGATTTAAAAAAAATATAGAAAAACATCTTTGTAACGGAGGTTACGATAAAGTTTTCATTGCGACCGATTGTGAGGAAGTTATCTTAACAATGAAAGATCATTTTGGTGACAAGGTTGTTTACTATGATTCATATCGCGCAAAATCAGGGGAATTATTTGATTCAAAAGAGTTGAGCAATATAAAAACAGTTAAAGATATACCTACATCATTAGCAAAAATTGAATATGCAGAAGAGGCACTTATAGAATCATATCTATTATCTAAAACTGATAAGCTTTTACATGGTATTTCTAATCTGTCATCTTGTGTTCAGTTTTTAAATCCAGACATGGATGCTGAGTTTATTCCGAAATATAATAAGGAATATAAGAATATTCTAAGTAAAAATTTTGGTATAGTGAAATTTAAATTATGATAAATGGTAAAAGTGTTTTAGCTATCACACTGGCTCGCGGTGGATCAAAGGGAATAACTAAAAAAAATATATGCGAAGTGCGTGGAAAGCCACTTCTTTTATACACTACAGACGAAGTTAAAAAAAGCAAATATATAGATAGGTATATTGTCTCGACCGAAGATCAAGATATTACAAAGGTATGTAGAGAAAATGATGTAGAAGTCCATGTGAGACCTAAATACCTTTCAGAGGATACCACAAGGTCTTCTGATGCTATTATAGATGCTGTAAATAAGAATAGCGGATATGATTATATTGTAGAAATAATGTGCACCAATCCTTTAAAGACTGTTTGTGATATAGATGGTTGTATAGAAAAATTGGATAATACGGGAGCAGATTCTGTTGTTTCTGTTGTTAGATTATATGATCATCATCCTTCAAGGATAAAGTATATAGAAAATGATCGTTTGATAGATTTTTATCCAGAAGTCGCTGAAAGCAGAAGGCAAGATTTATATCCTCCAGCATATGTTAGAAATGGTTCAGTATATGCGACAACGAAAGAATCTTTATTAGAATCAAGGATGAGATTGGGCAAAGATACTAGACCATATGTAATGAAAGAAGAAAATACAATAAATATAGATGAGAAGATAGATTTATATATCGCAGAAAGAATGATATATGAAAGGGACTCAAAGTGAATAAATACTTTATTACTGGAATAACAGGGTTTGTTGGGAGCCACTTAGCTGATTACTTATTAAGTTTAAATTTAGAAGTTTTCGGACTATCTAGGTGGAGATCTCCAAAAGAAAACATATTACATATAATAGATAAAATAAATTTATGTCAGGGTGACTTGTTAGATTTTTCTTCTTTATATAAAATATTAAAGAGTGTAAAGCCAAATTATATATTTCATCTTGCAGCTCAGTCTTATGTTCCATATAGTTTTGATGCTCCAGCATCCACTATAGACAACAACTGCGTAGGAACTTGCAATTTATTAGAAGTGATAAAGGTTTTAAAACAAGAATGTGGCTACGACCCAATTATACATATTTGTTCTTCTTCTGAAGTATATGGACAAGTTTATGAAAACGAAATCCTTATTACTGAAAGTAATGTTTTTAGACCAGCATCTCCTTATGCGGTTTCTAAAGTTTGTGAGGATATGCTGGGACTCCAGTATTGGCTTTCTTATAAACTTAAAACGATAAGAACAAGAATGTTTACTCACACTGGTCCTCGAAGGGGAGATGTTTTTGTTGTTTCTGATTTTGCAAAACAAATAGCAAAGATAGAGTGCGGTAGACAAGAACCCATTATAAAAGTCGGAAATTTAGATAGTATAAGAACTTTTGCAGATGTACGAGATACAGTTGTTGCTTATTGGGAACTAGTCCATAAATGTGATCCTGGTGAGGTTTATAATATAGGTGGCGATATAACGATGTCTATCGGTGAAATGTTAAACAAATTGTTGTTGAAAACAACTAAGGAAATAGATATACAGGTAGATGCTAAAAAATTACGACCATCAGATGTTACATTGCAGATCCCTTGTATTGACAAGTTCAAGAAAATAACTGGTTGGACTCCAAAAATAGACTTTGATACTACTCTAGAAGATACATTAAACTATTGGAGAGACTTCTTTTCTAAAAATTATAATGAGATAGATTGAGATGGGTTCTACAGTAACATGTAATGGATGTTTTGATGGGCTTCATCCTGGACATCTTTTTTTTCTTGGCTATTGCTTAGCTCAAGGAGATAGGCTTGTTGTCGGCATTAATAGTGATCGTTATATTATGCGGAACAAAAGAAAAAAGATGAATTATTGTGAATCTAAGAGAAAATCTATGTTATTGAGCATAGGCTTTATTGATGATGTTTATATATATGATGAGGATACTCCTATAGAGTTTATAAAAACGATTAAGCCATCTGTTCATTGCACTGGACAGGAATATTCTGATAATTGCCCAGAATCATCTGTTTGTGATAAATTTGGAATTGAGTTGGTTTTTGTCCCAAGAATAAGCACATGGCAAACTTCTAATTTAGATATAGAATTTTTATCTTTAATATACAAGCAGATTATGAAAAAGGATGATTAAATGGACAAGCAAGGACCACAGTTGAGCTTATATGAAAAAATGTATTTAATAAGATCAGCAGAAAACGAAATAAAAGAAAATTATTTTGATGACGAAATGAAAACTCCTATGCATATGTCTATGGGGGAAGAAGCAATAGTTGTTGGAGCTTGTTCTGCTCTTGATAAAAAAGATCAAATATTTGGAACATTTAGATCTCATGGGATCTATTTGGCTAAAACTGGAGAAACAGATGGTTTTTTTGCAGAATTTTATGGTAAAGAAAGTGGAGCTTGCAAGGGAAAAGGCGGATCTATGCATCTTATTAACCCAGAATATGGATTTATGGGGACATCCGCTATAGTATCTGGAATCATCCCGACCGCTGTTGGCTGTGCTTTTGCTAATAAAATCCAAAAAAACGGGAAAGTTGTTATTGTTTTTTTGGGTGATGGCGCAACTGAAGAGGGAGATTTTTGGGAAAGTATTAATATTGCTTCTTTAATGAAATTGGATATAGTTTTTTTGTGTGAGGACAACGGATTAGCGGTATACACGGATAAATCTTCTAGAAAAGGGTATAAATCTATTTCTGAAATAGTCTCTAAGTTTGACATAAAAGTAATTGGAAGCAAATCTACTGATGTTGATATTATTTATGAACTAATGTCAGATTGCGTAAACGATATCCGTCAAAATGGAGGTCCGTATTTTGCTCACATGGAGTATTATAGATATTTAGATCACGTAGGAACTACAGAAGATTTCGGTTCTGGTTATAGGGATAAAAAAGAATTTCTTAAATGGTATAAAAATGACCCTATAGCGATTAAGAGAAACAAGTTGATAAGTATGGGCTTGAAAGAAGAATTTATTTGTAATATAGAAGCAGGAATAACTTCGAAAGTACAAGAGAGTCTTGCAAAGGCAAAAGAATCAAAGTTTCCTCTAGATTCTGATTTATTGAAAGAGGTTTTTAGTGAGTAGAAAAATAACATATTGCGAAGCAATAAATGAAGGCATAATACAAGAGATGAAGCAAGATCCATCTGTTTTCATATATGGAATAGGTGTTACAGATCACAAGAGGGTTTTTGGCACAACAAATAATATTAAAGAGTTATTTGGAGAAGAGAGATGTTTTGATACTCCTTTATCTGAATCTGCTTTAACAGGATTCGCTTTGGGCGCTGCTATTAATGGAATGAAGCCAATATTTGTACATGCAAGAGTTGATTTTTCTTTATTGTCTATTAACCAGTTAGTCAATATGATCTCAAGTTATAGATATACTAGTTCCGGTAAGTGTGATGTCCCTATCGTTATAAGGCTTGTTGTCGGAAGAGGATGGGGGCAAGCTGCCCAGCATAGTAAAAGTTTGCATTCTTTGTTTGCTCATATCCCTGGGTTGAAAGTTGTTATGCCTACAACTCCGTATGACGCAAAAGGAATGATGATATCTGCTATAAGAGATAATAATCCTGTTATTTTTATAGAGCATAGGTGGTTGTACTATGCTGAAGACGAAGTTCCAGAAGAGTCATATGAAGTTGATATAAACAAGTCACAAATATTGCGGCATGGAGATGATATAACTATTGTATCTTCTTCCTGGATGACTATAGAATCGATTCGGGCATCTGATATATTAAAGAAACATGGAATAGGAGTGGAAGTTATAGACTTGAGGACTGCCACATATTTTGATGAAAAATTAATTATCGATTCTGTTAAAAAAACAAAAAACAGTATTGTTGCAGATAATGATTGGGTATATTGTGGATTATCAGCAGAAGTTGCAGCCCAAATATATGAAAAATGTTTTGATTTCTTAGAGTCACCAATAGAAAGAGTAGGATTCGCATTTGCTCCATGCCCTAGTTCTAGACCTTTAGAAAATTTGTTTTATCCGAATGCAGAAACAATAATTAGACTAATAGAAAAGAAAATGGGATTAGATCCTATTAGCATTGATAAAGAAGATTTATATTCATATGAAAATAAATTCAAAGGACCATTTTAGTATGAATTTGGAAAAAAAAGCATTAGATACAAGACTTGCTATATTTGATATAGTTTGCAAGTCTAAAAAAGGACATATCGGTGGAGCCTTTTCAAGTGTTGATTTGTTGGTTTCTTTATACTATAATGAAATATTTGATTTTATAAGTACAAAAAAAGCAAAAGACAAATTTATATTAAGCAAAGGACACATTTGTATAGCTTTGTATGCCATCCTCGCAGATTTAAATATGATAGATAATGAGTTATTCCAAAACTACTGTGCTGATGGCAATGTTTTATATGGGCATCCAGATATATGTGTCAATGGAGTAGAATGTACTACTGGTTCTTTGGGAAATGGAATTGGAGTAGCTTCTGGAATGGCATTGTCGTATAAGATGGATAAAATCAACAAACACGTAGTCGCTCTTTTGGGAGATGGAGAGTGTAACGAGGGATCAGTTTGGGAGGCTGTTATGTTTGCTTCTCATCATAAATTAAGTAATTTGATTTGCATTGTTGATAGAAATAGACAATGCGCTACAGATTTTACTAAATCTTGTAATAAATTAGATCCTTTTGCTGATAAGTGGAAATCATTTGGATGGAATACTATAGAGTGTGATGGGCATAATATGAAAGATATATACGACAGTTTTATATATGCAAAGCAGTCCGATTGCCCGACTGTTATTATAGCAGAAACCATAAAAGGAAAAGGAATATCTTTTATGGAAAAATGTGTTAAATGGCACCATGGTATTCCTTCTGAAAAAGAAATACAAATAGCAAAAGAAGAATTAAAATGATAACAGATATAAGAGATTATTTTTTTGATGAGTTATATGAAAATGCAACACATGATAAAGATTTGATTTTTATAACTTCTGATATGGGAGCTTTTAGTTTAGAGAAATTTAAAAAAGAGCTTCCGGACCAATTTATTAATGTCGGTATTTCTGAGCAAAACGCTATTAATGTTGCTGCTGGTTTAGCGTTGTCTGGGAAGAAGCCATTTGTTTATTCTATTATACCTTTCGTGACCTTAAGATGCTGTGAACAGATAAAAATCAATATGGGGTGCATGAACTTGCCAATTAAGATTATAGGAGTTGGACCAGGATTAGCATATGATTGTGACGGAGCAACGCATCATGCGATAGAAGATATAGCCATTATGAGTGTGTTTCCTAATATTTACATATATAATCCAAGTGATTTTTTATCGTCTAAGAATTTAGCACAATTGTGTTGTCATAACGAATCTCCAACATATGTGAGAATAGATAAAGGGAATTATCCTATCATACATAAAGAAGATCATAACTTTGACGATGGAATGTCGGTTTTGAAAGATGTTCCTGATAGTGATGTCTTAATAATAGTAACTGGTACGATAGCACATAATGTTCTTGAAATTTATGAGACATTACTAAAGAAAAATATAAAAGCAAAGATTTTGGATATATATAGGATAAAGCCGATTAATAATAAGTTGTTGATGAGAATAGCGACCGGTGCTAAGCGGATTATAACAGTAGAGGAACATTTTGTTTGTGGAGGACTTGGAGATTGTGTTGCTAGATCTTTAGGGAACAATATAATACATAAAATAGGCATGCACAATAACTATATTAACTTATCTGGCAGTAGGAGCTGGATAAAAGAACAATATGGCTTAGATAATAAAAATATAATTAAAAAAATAGAAAATTGCTTAAAAGGATAAATAATGATTTTTGATTTAACTCCAAAAGATTTTGCAAATATGTTTTCTACAGACGTAAATAATTTTTGCGAAGATACTCTCTTAGAAATAGAAAAAAATGATTTTAGATATCGGAAAATGACTGTGAGAGAAAGGGATAAAACAATATTAAAAGTTATCAAGCAAATAGATTCGGAAGATCTTGGAGTTGCAGGTAGCAGTAGTATAAAAAAATGGGAGAACGGTTGGAATGAAAATTTAGTTGAGTTTGTTAATGAAGGGTATAATTTCAAAAAGCTAACACCTAAATATTATAGACCGTATCAAATCGCTAGAATTTTTGGAGATTTTGCAATTCCTCTAAGCCCGACTTTTGATATAGATTTTTTGTCTGTGTTAAGACTATGGCTATTTAAGAAGTACTTTGCTTCATTTGATAATATATATGAATTCGGATGTGGTCCTGCTCATAATATAGCCTTTTTATCAAAATTATTTCCTAAAAAATATATACATGGTTCAGATTGGGCTTCATCATCAGTTGATATCATAAAAACATTAAAAACAGAATTAGGAATGAATGTAGATGGATGCAAATTCGATATGTTTAATCCAGATCCCAATTTGAAATTAAAGAAAAATAGTGTTGTTTTTACCATGGGGAGCATGGAACAGTTAGGGGATAATTATGCTAAATTTGTAGATTTTTTAGTAAAAAATTCTATTGATTTGTGCATTCATGTAGAGCCTATCTGCGAATTTTATAATGAAAATATATTATTAGATTATCTTGCTGTAAAATATCATCAAAAGAGGAAGTATTTATCTAATTATATGAGCTATCTTGAGTCTAGAAGCGATATTGAGATCGTAAATAGAAATAGAGTTTTTGCTGGAAGCTTTTACGAGGAAGGGTGGTCAATAATTGTATGGAAATTAAACCGTTAAATGGTAGATATTTAGTAGCAGGTTCTACTGGATTGATGGGCATTACGTCTTTGCTTAGGTTGAAAGATCATCCTGGCGTAGACGTTGTTGCAACGTACCACAACCGCCCTCCTGCGGTTGTCGCAGATAATATAACATATAAAAAATGTGATTGTACGAAGTTGTCAGAATGCAAAGATGCTACAAAAGGTATAGATTATGTTTTAATGTTTGCCTCTAGTCCGTTTTCTATTTCTAATGCAACGTATGAAGATACCATATCTTATTTTAATAACGATACAAGAATACATATTAATATGTTAGAGGCATCGCATTTAAATGATGTCAAAAAATATTTGTATTTAAGCAGTTGTACTATATATGCAGATAAAGATGCCATTTTTTCAGAAGAAGATATGTTTATGGATGAAGATCCTCCAGAGTGCTATTTTTCTGTCGGTTGGCAATCTAGATATATAGAAACTTTATGTAAGATATATGCATTGAAATTCAACATAAAAAAAAATATAGATATATCTATATTAAGACCAACTGCTATATATGGGGAATATGAAAGTTTTGAAAACGACAAATCACATGTTTTACCTTCGATGGTTAAAAAGGTCATAGACAACAAGGATAGGATAGAAGTTTGGGGTGATGGAAAGATAAAAAGAGATTTCATATATTCTGATGACGTTTTTGACGCATGCTGTTTGGCATTAGAAAAAGTTGAAAATTTCGATATTTTTAATATTGGCTGTGAAACAGAATATGATATTAATTTTTTGCTTGATATGATATTGTCCATAGAGCACATTTGTGATGCGAATATAGAGTATAATTTATCTCAACAATCATTTTGTCCATCTAGGCAAGTCTCGTGCAAAAAAGCAAGAAAATATCTAGGCTTCAAGTCAAAAACTTCACTAGAAAAAGGATTAAAAAAAATGATTTTTTCGTACAAAAGCAAAAGAGAAAACAAATGAAGATATCTGTTATCATCCCTCCATGGAACTACTATAAAGATCCTTTTAAATTGCATCCAGTAAATGAATTATATCTTGCTACATGTATCGATGAGACACTAGCATATTCTACGGTAGATGTCCTTGATTCTAGAAAAAATGGAATAGTAAAAGAAGATAGTGATGTCTATATTTATTGGATATCTAGAGTATCTGACTTTTCTGACATATTAAGCATTATATCAACTACAAAGACTAAAAACAATGATTCAGTTCATATTGTATGTGGAGTATATTCTAATTTATTTTTAGATGTTGCAGAAAATATAGATTCTATTATTGTTGGTCCTCCAGAGGATTTAGTGATTCTGGCGATAGAGGATTTGCAAAAAACGGGAAAGATTAAGCCCTTGTACGAGGGAAGCTGGAATAAAAGTGATTATAAAAAATATTCATTTCCTAAAAGGCATTATCTTGCAGAAGCAAAAATAACAAATACAAAAGTATTTGAAAAATATGGAGGGGTTAAAGGAACTTCTGTTATGTTCTCTAGAGGTTGTCCTTTTAATTGCTATTATTGTTCTTATAATATACCGAACACTTTGCAAAGACGAAGTAATGCACAAATAAGAGATGAAATAAGCTATTTAAAGGAAAATTATAATGTTGCTGGGATCAATTTAAGAGATGAGATGTGCATTCCATCTTGGGCCAAAGATGTTTATGAGTACATGTCTATTTTTAAAGATCTTGATGTTATTTGGAGAGGGCAAACTAGGGCTAATTTAAATAAAGACATATTAAAGTTTGCTGGCGACACTGGATGCGTAGAATTATCCTTGGGGATAGAAAGTGCATGTCAAAATGTATTAGACATAGTGAATAAAAAGCAAGATTTGGAAAATATAAAAAATGTTATTGCTATGAGTCATGATGCTGGAATCAAAATAAAAATGTGTTTGATATTAGGGCTTCCTGGAGAACCTCAAAATATTTTAGACATGACAAAAAACTATATTGAAGAAGCAAATCCAGATTATGTTAATGTTTCTGGATTCTGCCCGATTCCTGGGTCAGAGATATTCAAAAATTATCAAGATTATGGAATAAAATATATAGACAACAACTGGAAAAAGCATGCTCATTTGATGTGTAGATTTGATAAAGAAGAAAGCTTTGGGCTTCCTTTTGAATACGAAGAGGACAACAGATGGGGAAAAACGTTTTCAAGAAATGAGATAGAGGCAAACATCGTTGATTTACAAGAATATTTAAGAAATAGAAAATTGGTATATTAATGAGATACAAGAAATTTTCGAATTTGAAAATAGATATACCCGCCATTGGGCAAGGCAGTATGGGTATCGGAGGGTATTATAGCAGCATTAATGACAGGGATGAATATTTCGTAAATATTATTAAAAAGTCTGTAGAATATGGAATGACACTGATAGACACAGCAGAAATATATGGCAATGGGCATTCTGAAGAAATAATAGGTAAAGCTATAAGCGGGATCAGGGATAAAGTCTTTGTGGCCACTAAAGTTTCTCCTGAGAACTTATCCTATGAAAATGTTTTAAAGGCGGCAGAGAGAAGCCTCAGAAGGCTCTTCACCGACCATATAGACTTGTATCAAATACATTGGCCTAATCCCTCTGTTCCGATAGAAGAGACCCTTAGAGCCATGTCTAAGCTTATGTCTGATGGTAAGATAGCCCATGTCGGAGTTAGTAACTTTTCTATGAGACAACTCATAGAGGCTAATCGCATTTTTGATAATAATATTGCTTCTATCCAAATAGAATATAATTTATTTGATAGGTCTATGGAAGAGGACATGTTACAGTATTGCACAAATAATGGAATATCTATAATTGCTTATAGCCCGTTGGATGGGGGAAGATTTAAAGATAATTTAGAAAAATATTCTATTTTATCAGATATCGCTAATAGGTACGATAAAACGGTTTCTCAAATAGTTTTGAATTGGATTGTTTCTAACAATAATGTCATAGCTATCCCTAAAGCAGAGAAAGAACAACATATATTACAAAATTCACTTGCTTCTGATTTTAATATATTAGCTAAAGATTCTGATACTATTAGTGAGAACTTTGTCACTAAGTTTGTAGAGGTTTCTCCATTGGATATAAGAGTAGATTGCACTGGATTGGATTCTTTTTCTCCTAGTCCAGCAGAATTAGCTGATGATGTATTCAAAAATGGTGATATAAAACCAATCAGAATTATAAGAAATAATAACTCTGATTGTAAAAAATATACTTTAGTAGAAGGAAAATTGAGGTATTGGGCTTGGGTTTATGCCTATGGTTCAACAAAAAGCATAAAAGCAATAGTAAGAAAAATATAAGGAGCTTTAATAGATATGGCTAAAAAATTTATAAGTTCAGAACTTTATAGTTCTGAAGAAGAATTAAACAATAGAGAAGAATTTGTAAAACATTTTCATGGATGTCCAATTCCTGATTGTGATTTATTGCAGAACTTGGGTCTTTTTTTGACTTCTAAAAATCTTTCCAGGATTTTGTTTATGGATCATATATATAGAAAAAATTTAGAGGTGCAGGGCATCGTTATAGAATTTGGAACTCGATGGGGACAGAACTTGGCGTTATTTTCTGCATTGAGAGGGATTTATGAACCGTTTAACCGTTATCGAAAAGTCGTTGGGTTTGATACGTTTACAGGGTTCCCTGGGTTGACAGATAAAGATAATGAAAATTCAGTTATGCATGAAAATGGGTTGGCATGTACTGATGGTTATGAGAAGTATCTCAAAGATACTATGTCTTTTATAGAAAAAGATAATCCTATGTCTCATGTCAAAAAATTTGATATAAGAAAAGGGGATGCAGTAGAAGAGATACATAGATATTTTGACGAATTCCCTGAAACAATAGTTTCATTAGCTTATTTTGATTTAGATATTTACGAACCAACTAAGGAATGTCTTGAAGCCATAAAGACTCATCTGGTAAAAGGGAGTATACTGGGCTTTGATGAGTTAAATGACCATGACTCTCCTGGGGAAACCCGATCTTTGAATGAAGTCTTGGGACTGAATAACGTAAGAGTAAAAAGATTGCCTTATGTTTCTAGAGCTTCTTATCTTGAATTTGGAGAATAAAGATGATTGAAGAGAAAGTATTAAAAAGTTTTAAACATAAAAATGTATTAATTACTGGTGGTACTGGATTAATAGGAAGACAAGTTGTTCGCATATTATGTGACGCTGAAGCTAATGTTAAAATAGTATCTTTGGATAAAATTATTACTGACGAAAGAGCAGAACACGTTTTTGGAGATCTTTCTGATTTTTCACTTTGTAGGCAGCTAGTAAAGGATATGGATTTTGTTTTTCATGTTGCTGGAGTGAAAGGTTCTGTAAAGGTAACTCAGGAAAAACCAGCTAGTTTCTTTGTTCCGCTTTTAATGATGAATACTAATGTATTAGAAGCTTGTAGATTAGAAAAGGTAGATAAGGTTGTATATGTAAGTTCTGTAGGAGCTTATCCTAGTGCAGAAGTTTTTGTAGAGAATGATGATTCTGATGGGGCTCCCATGGATATGTTCCCTGGATGGGCAAAGAGAATGGCCGAAATGCAAGTCAAAGCTTATTCTGTGCAGTATGGTTTAAAAAACTTTTCTGTGGTTCGCCCTGCAAATATATATGGGCCTGGAGATAACTTCGACCCAGAAAATGCAATGGTTATTCCTTCTTTAATGCATAGAATATATTCAAAGGAAGATCCTGTGATGATTTGGGGAGATGGCTCTGCAATAAGAGATTTTGCTTATAGCGAAGATATTGCAGAAGGTATAATTTTAGCGTTATATTTTGGGACTGATGGCAAGTACGTCAATTTAGGGAGCGGAATAGGCTATTCTATCAAAGAGTTGGTAGAAACTTTGCATAAGGTTGTTGATTTTAATTATGAATTTGATATTACCAAGTCATCTGGTTTTCCTAGAAGGATCATGGATATCTCTCTTGCTAGGAAAAGAATCTGCTTTGATCCTACTACTTCTTTGTTGGATGGTCTTACTAAAACATGGGATTGGTTCATTAATAACCAAAATGAGCATCTGCTCAAAAACAATTATTTTGTATAATTATGAATATATTATTTGTAACACATGAAATAGGTCACGCAGATTGTATAGCAATAGGATATTTATCTGCAATAGCGAAAGAAGGTGGACATAAAACATTTTTTTGCACTTTACATTCGTGTGATTTTGTAGAAACTGTTGTTGATATCCAGCCTGATGTAGTAGCTTATTCTGTAAACATAGTGGGATATGATAATATTGTAAAAGCAAATAAAGCAGCTAAAAAAAGATGTAATTTTGTTTCTATTATGGGTGGACCGCAAGCTACTTTTTCTCCTGACACATTTGAAGAAAGTGGCATGGATGCTTATTGTGTCGGTGAGGGAGAATATCCATTTAAAGAGTTTTTAAAATGCATTTCAGAGAAAAAAAGTTTTGGTAGGGTTGATAATTTAATAACAAAAGAAGGCGCAAACCCCATAAGAGATTTGATAAAGAATCTTGATGATCTCCCAAAATGTGATAGAGATTTAACCATATCTAATTCGTTTTTAAAAAACATTTCAAAAAAAACCTTTTATGCAGCAAGAGGTTGTTTTTTTAAGTGCTCATATTGCTGTAATAGTTATTATAGAAAACTCTACAAAGGGAAGGGAAAAGTACTTCGTAGATTTTCTGTTGAAAGAATTATTAGGGAAATAGAAGATGTAAAAACCAAATATAAGACAGATTTTATTAAATTTGGTGATGATATGTTTGTTTGGAAAGCAGATGATTGGTTAAAAGAGTTTTCTGAAAAATATTCGCAAAGAATAAACATTCCTTTTAATTGTTTTTTAAGAATTGATGCGATAGATGATGAAGTCTTGTATTTGTTAAAAAAAGCAGGATGTCATTCTGTGCACGTGTCTGTAGATAGTTTATCTAAAGATGTAAGGGAAGATGTTTTGCAAAGAAAAATGAAAAATATAGACATGATAGATAGGTTAAAAAAAATCAGATCATATGGTATAAAAACATGGGTTAATTTTATGCTTGCTGCTCCAGAGTCATCTCTAAAGAATGATCTCGATACTATCTTATTTAGCAAAAAAGCAAAAATTACTTATCCGTCTTACTCAACTACAGTTCCAATGAAGAGAACGGAATTATATGATTTATGTTTAGATAGAGGTTATATAGATGAAAATCATAATGATGATATGAGCGGATGCACGGCTAGGTCTGGTATGAATTGTTTTTCTGATAAAGAAAAGAATATAAGATATAATATATTTTTAGTTGGGGCTATGATTACTAAATTGCCATATCCCTTTGACAGATTCTGCATAAAAGCCATACAATTTATTCCTCCTAATCATTTATTCGAGTGGATAAGAAAAATTTCATATAATTATTATATAACACATAAAATATTTAAAACAAGGAGATAACTTGTGGATAAAAATCCTGTTGTTAGTGTTATAGCTACATCTGTAAGACCTAAAAATTGGTTAAGAATACATGAAAATTTATCATCTAGCAAAGTCCCTTTTGAGATGGTTTTTGTTGGAGACGAAAAGCCTGATTTCAAGCTACCTAAAAACTTTAAATATATATATACTAAAGTAAAACCATGCCAATGCAGCTATATCGCTTATTTGTATTCCAGCGGACAATATATATTGAATTCTGCTGATGACTTTACGTACAGCGCAAAGGCTCTGGATTATTATGTAAAAACTATGGAAAAATATGACAAAGAAGAAAACGTAGTACTTGGAGCTTCTTTTGGAAGAGAAAAAAAGGCTGATTTGAGATTTTTTGGAAGTTATAGCAAATACTATAAAAAAGAATATATGCCCATGTTGGTTTGCGGCATTTTTACTAGAAAAGAAAGTATAGAATTATTGGGTGGTTTTGAAAGAAGGTTTATTTGTGGATATTGGGATGTTGATATATTAATGAGGACATACGAAGCTGGAGGCGTTGTAAAAGTATGTGATAATGTAAGTTGTTTCGAAGATAAAAAAGAGCCAGGAATGAGACAGCTCCCCAAAAAATTTGTAAAATATCATGATAGAGATATGTTTTATGGCTTATGGACTGTTGAAACAAAAAATGTTGATAAAAGATTTACACCAGATGATTTTCCCAAATTCACAACAAAACAAATAAAAAAGTGCAAATTAAAGGTTATGAAAACAAGATCAGTTGTTGCAGAGCCATTTGAAAATAGAGACGATATATTAAAGATATCACAAAGCAATAAAGGAACATGGGAATAAGATGATAGAATTAACAAAAATGAAAAATGTTTTGTTGTTTAAAAGATATGCTCATGAAGATCATAGAGGGACATATGAGGAACTCTATAATAAAAGAGATTACGGAGAAGCAATCAAAAAACATATTGGATATGATATCGACTTTCTAGAAGATGACATTGCCGTATCATCAAAACACGTATTAAGAGGAATACATGGAGATGATAGAACATGGAAGTTGGTAAGTTGTTTGAGGGGAAGATACTATATAGTAGTAGTAAATTGTGAGGTAGCATCTGATAACTTTGGGCAATGGCAAAGCTTTGTGTTAAGTGCAGAGAATAAAAAACAGGTTCTTGTTCCTCCAAATCATGGTCATGCATATGTGGTAATGACTGATGACGCTATTTTTCATTATAAGCAATCTTGTATATATAGAGGGCAAGAAAACCAATTTACATATAAATGGGACGATCCCAAATTTGATATATGGTGGCCTATTGCTAACCCAATTATTTCAAAAAGAGATAGGAGCGGTCGTGTTTAAAAACAAAAATATTTTTATTGCGGGTGGTAACGGGTTTATTGGTAGCAATCTAATTAAAAGATTGTCTAGTATGGGGGCAAATATTAAGTCAACTAAACACAACAATTCCCCAAAAATCACTGGCAAGAACATAGAATATGTTAAAGTTGATCTAACGGATGCTAAACAGTATCCAGGATTGCTAGATGGTATGGATTATGTGTTTATGTGCGCGGCTAACACATCCGGAGCATCTGTTATGGAGAAGACTCCGCTAGTCCATGTGACTCCAAATATTATAATGAATACATTAATGCTTAAAGCTGCATACGCTGCTAATGTTAAAAAGTTTATGTTTGTGAGCAGTAATACAGTTTACCCCGTTTCTGAATCTCATGTCAAAGAAGAAGAAGCTGTTTATGGAAGCTTTTTTCATAAATATTTTTGTGTTGCGTGGATGAAAAGATTTTCTGAAGTGTTATGTGAGATGTATTCAACAAAGATTACTAATCCAATGGTAACTATTATAGTTAGACCTGCGAATGCATTTGGGGAGTATGATGATTTTAATTGGGAAACATCGCATGTTATTCCGGCGTTAATACGCAAAGTCGTTGAGAGGCAAAATCCTATAGAAGTATGGGGCGACGGGAACGATTTGAAGGATTTTATATATATTGAAGATTTAATAGATGGCATGATATTGGCTATGGACAAGATAGAAACTTTTGATTGTATAAATATTGGTTCGGGCAATGGATATACCATAAAAGATATATTAAATGATATCGTAGAGTTAGATGGTTATAGTAATCCAGATATTATCTTTGATTCATCTAAGCCAACAATGATACCTAAAAGGCTAATAGATGTTTCTAAAGCAAAAGATATTTTGGATTGGGAATATAAAGTATGCATTAAAGAAGGCTTGAGAAAAACTATTAAATGGTACAAGGAAAATAGATTAAAATGAGATATGGCAATCTTAAAAAGAATAAAGATAAAAATATTTTAATTGTTGGCGATCTTATGCTTGATGAGTACATCGTAGGAGATGATTATTCTATATCTGATGAAGCTCCTGTGCCGATATTAAAAGTAGATAGATTCGACACCAGACTTGGAGGGGCGGCGAATGTCGCTAATAATTTGAAACATTTGGGATATGGTGTCCTTTTATGCGGAGCTGTAGGTTCTTTTACTATTGGAAGATCTAGCATGAGACTATTGGAATCTCTCAGACATAGTAAAATTGCTACGGACTTATTGGTTGAATCAGGTTTAAAAACCACGACAAAGACTAGAGTTATTATCAATAGGCAACAAGTTGTTAGATATGATTTCGAAGATACTTCTATACCGGAAAGTGCTGAGTCTAGGATTTGTTATTTACTAGAAAACTTAGATATATCTAATGTAGATATTATCATTGTGTCAGATTACAATAAGGGTGTTGTTTCTAAAAAAGTTATGGATATTATTAGCGGTTTTAATAAAAAAGTTATTATAGATCCAAAGCCTAATAATATAAAGTTGTACAGAAATGCTTTTTGCATAACCCCTAATTTAAAAGAATTTAATGATATTGTAAAAAATAATTTAGATGAAAGCGACATAAAAGGAATAGCTTCGAATTGTAAAGATGTTATATCTAAATATGGAATAAAAAATATAATAGTTACAATAGGTCCGAGAGGATCAGTTTTTTGTTCTAAAGATAAATCTATTTTTGTGGTGGGGCAAAAAAAAGAAGTTGCAAATACGATAGGAGCTGGAGATACATTTGTGGCGGCTTTTTCTTTTTCTATATGTTCCGGTTTGAGTGTTATAGATTCTTTAAAAGTTGCCCATACAGCTTCGTTTATTTCTGTTTCTAAGAAGTATACATCAGTTTGTTCGTTTGAAGAGTTGAGCAGTTATGCTGAATCGGATAATATAGAATTCAATTGTATAGACATATAGGAATTATAAAATGAAAAGAAAATGGCTTCCTCATTTTGCGGAATTAATTGATAGACTTTCTATTCACCAACTCAAAGAGGTTAAATCACCTGAAAACAAAAAAAAATATGCAAAAGAGATAAAAGATATCATAAATGATATAGATATTCTTATAGAAGAAAAAAATGTTGCAATATCTGGTAAACTTATCAGAGCAATTGTAGCTTTGTCCCAAATAAATACTCATATTTGGTATAATGAATCTAAAGCTAGAAAAGGCGAAGATCAAAATCTAAATTTATTAAAATTAACACATGGCTTAAATGGTTTGAGAAATAATTTGCAAAATCATATACTTGACATGATAGACGATGGAGATAGAAGGGATTGGAAAACAGATTGTCTTGCAGCAGAATTTAAAGAGTGGGAAATTAGCATTGATAATCAAGAAAACAATCATGAATGATAATGATATTACAGTAGATGAAATGATAAAAAATCCTTATAAGGACATCAATTTATCATTGTTGGTTCCATGTAAAGATTTTGATAGTTTTTTAGTATTTTATAAAACTTTAATAGAACACGGACCAAAAAAATGTGATGACGTAGAGCTGATTGTTAAAGTTGATAAGGATGAAGATGTTTCTCCTTACTATGAACTATTGAGCAATAGCACTTTTCACTATAAGATACTGTTATATCCTACTTATTATGCAAGACATTCCTTGCATCATTTTTTTAATGATATGTTTCGGATATCTTCCGGCAAGATAATATGGATACTTACTGAAGATTTGAAAGTTGTTAAAGGTAATTGGTATACATCTCTCATGAAAACAAGAAATTGTTTTAAAGATAATATATACTATATATGTGTACCGATGAATAATGGGAAGGGATCTAAACAAATTGTATCTGCCCCTGCTGTTACAAGAGAGTGGTGCAACGCTACTGGGTGTGTTTCTGAAATGCCCAATGCTGATAGGTGGCTTTATGAGTTGTCAAAGAAAGTCAATAGATGTGTGAAACTTGACGAATCTGAATTGCTCATAGAGGTCCCTAAAGGCAGAAGAATCTTAAGCAAGGCAGCAAGAAAAAAATACTTTTATCCGCTGTTAGATAAAATAGTAAAAAAGTTAAAGAAAAAAATTTAAAAATGACATGGAAGATAAAATATGGATAATAAAAATAAAATTTTATGTTTAACTCCTATTGATCATATTCGCGGAGTCAGAGATATTTTACATAATGTGGGAATGGTTCATTATTGTCCTGATTTGTCATATGAAGAGGCAAAGAAAGTTATTAATGAGTTTGGGCCTGAAATTGTGTTTGTTAATCCCAATAAGATGAGATTCAAATTAGATGCAGAACTTCTTAAAAATATTGATACAGTCTGCACGGCTTCTACAGGTCTTAATCATATAGATGTAGAATACTGTCAAAAAAACAACAAAAAAGTTATTTCTCTCACTACTGATTATGATGTTATAGAAAAAATAAGCTCTACCGCAGAGATGGCTTTTTCTTTAATGTTGAGTCTTATAAGAAATATACCTTCTGCATTTGAAGCGGCAAAACGTCACGAATGGAATTATGAGCCTTTTATCGGTCGCCAGCTTAATCATCTTACTGCTGGTGTCGTTGGATACGGACGCTTAGGTAAAATGTTTGCTCACTATTGCAAGTCTTTTGGTATGGATGTGGTTGTTTATGACCCGTACAAATCGATACCCGGCATATATAAATCCGTGTCTTATGCAGAATTGCTTAGTCTTTCTGATGTTATATCTTTGCATGTTCATATTACAAACGAGACTAAGGGCATGATAAATGCTGAGGCTTTGAGTCAGATAAAAAAAGAAGGAGCTTATTTAATCAATACAGCTAGAGGGGATATCGTCAATGAAAAGGATGTAATAGCGGCGATAGAACAAGGTCATTTAATAGGATATGCAACAGATGTAGTCAGAGATGAACTTTCTGATATAGAAAAAAGTGAATTAATAAGGGCTTCTGACAGGTTAAATATTATAGTTACTCCTCACATAGCAGGTATGACTAGAGAAGCCCAAGAGATAGCTTATTGTTCTGTTGCAGGCAGATTGCTAGATTATTATGGGAGCGGCAAAAATGAATAAAAAGATAGATATTATAGCGGAGTTGGGTTGGAACCACATGGGAGATATGGATTTAGCTAAAGATATGATATATGCTTCGAAAGAAGCAGGTGCTAATTATGTCAAATTTCAAACATGGAAAGTTGATAGATTAACTGACGGTCCATGGGATACTGATGGCAGAAGAGAGATTTATGAGCAAGCAGAATTAAGCGAAGACAATCATTATTTTCTTAAAGATACGTGTGAAGCTGCTGGAATTAAATTTTTAACGTCTGTTTTCTCTCATAGGGATTTGGCATTCATTAGACAATTGACGAATGAAGTAAAAATACCTAGTCCAGAAAGTGGCAATATTGCATTGGTTCAAGATGCTATTGATATGTTTGATAAAATTTTCATATCGACTGGTGCTTCTTATAAAAAAGAATATAATTTATGGGCAAAAGAGGATAAAGCTATTTTGATGCATTGCACGTCTGCATATCCTTGCGATCCAAAAGATTTTAACATAGCTAAATTGAATTATATTAAAGCTATTACGAATAAATTTGGATATAGTGGACATCAGCCCATAGTCTGGGATGCGATGGTTGCCATCTCTCATGGAGCGTGTGTTATAGAAAAGCATCTTACTCTGGATAATAATTTACCAGGTAGGGATAATAAGTTTGCCTTGTTGCCAGATGCATTTTCACAAATAAGAAAATTTGCGGATCACTATAATTTAATGGTTAAAGGTCAAGAGTGTTCTGCGGATATATTAGAATGCGAGCAACAATACCGTACATTCCATAAGGGAAGATGGGATAAGCGTGAGAAAACAATATAAAATTATTGGGATAGAAAAAATAAAATTAAGTCATTTGTACAATGGGTACAAAAAAGACTATGAAAAATACTATGAAGCTTATTTAGGGAAAGAAGGCAACCCGCTATCTTGGAAAAATGTTCCTATAGCTGCTTTTGCTTTTGAGTATTGTAAAATAGGCGATAGCATCCTCGATAAATTAGATGATACATCATTTATAAAATATGAATACGATAAATATTCATATGATGCAAAAGTGAAAGATGACACTCATAAATGGAATGCAGCAAACAGATTGATAAAGCTCATTAAATCAATAAAGAAATACGGATACGGTAAGGGGAAATTCAGCAATCCTAAGTATTTAGTAAATGTAATAAAAGGAGCTTCTTCCCCATTTGGGAACGATTTATGTGGATATACTTTATTAAGTCGCAAGCATAGAGCAGCGGCTTGTTTTGGTTTGGGAATAAATACGATTAAAGCAAAGGTTCATGTGGAGAAAATAAAGTGACAAGAACTTTAATAACAATATTAACATGGAATCGATTAGATATAACTAAATCTGTTTTCCAAACATTAATTAATCATAATAAAGATAACATGAGAGATGTTTTATTTATGGATAATGGTTCTACAGATGGGACCGTAAAGTGGATTGAGAAATCAGGATTTGAAGTTTTAAAAAATAAAGAAAATGAAGGCATATTCATGGGGACACGTAGAGTTTGGTTAGAAGGTGTCAAAAGGGGATATGATTTTATAATAAATCTGCAAAATGATTTTCCTTGTTTGCATTCTATTCCATTTGATGATATAGAAGCTTATTTAGATGCATATTCTAATGTTGGTTTTGTTAGATTAAATGAGAAAAAAAAGAAACCTGGGCGAAACATAAATAAACTTACTAAAGAAAAATTAAAATATAAAACATACAAAAAGTTTGGTAATACTGAATTTGCTAAACATAATCACCATTTTTCTTTTAATCCTAATTTTATTAAATCATCTATTATAGACCATTTAGTTAATCCCGTTGAGAAGCCTAGAGAGCGGCAAATCATGGAAAGGTTTAATTCTTTAAAGATGTACGCGGCAAAAATTAAAGATCCATGCCCAATATTCAAAACTGTTATTAGGGATAGAGAAGAAGGATGGGAACATTAACTTGAAGCTTTTAACTTTAGAACAATTTAGATCCAAAAAAAAATCTGATACTATTGTTGTTTACGGCTCTGGGTCTTCTATTTCTGAGCTAACCGTTAAAGATAAAAAAATATTAGGTCAATTTGATAGCATTTCTTTTAATTGGTTTTGTAAATCTCAAATTCCAACTACTTTTTATCTATTAAGAGAACAATCGAATATGTCTAAAAGAAGAGCTAAGGGCGAGAAATTCTCAAATTTTTTACGGGATATGGATAAAAAGGCATACAAAAAAACAACTTTAATTGTTCATGATTTATCTCATCACTCTCCTAATGTAGATCATTATCATACAGAAGATGTTTTGTCGAAATTTTCTCATAATGGGATTGTTGTTAAAGATTTAAAATTTCGGGGCAATAAGCTTCATATTAATGATTGGGCAAAAATAGATATTTTTAATGATGGAGTTGTTCATGGGTCTTGTACTTTAACGAATGTATTGCATATAGTTTCTTTTTTAGGTTATTCTTCTATTGTATTTTCTGGCATAGATTTATATGATAGTAGATATTTTTGGCTAGATAAAAAAAATACAAGATATTCAGTTATTAACAAGAATAAAAAGAATAGTAGTCCACATAGCATTGCAGAAGTCACATTAGAGTTAATAAGAAAATTTAAAAAACAATTTGACATTGACATGAGGACTTATAATAAAAAATCTTTATTATCTAAGGTGATAAAGACATTTTAAGAGATTAAAAATGAAAATAGTTTGCATAGCAGATAAGAAAAACAGAATTCAATATAATAGAATGAAACTTTTATCTAAATACTTTAAGAATTTAGATATTGATGTGTTTGCGATGAAAGATTCTTTTAATATAGATAAATATGATGTTGCTTATTATACACACTTTTCTATATATAAGAAAAGACCATTTAAAGGCAAGAAATACGCTTCTATCACGAGTCATAAATGTTTATCTAACAAGAAGAAGACCTTATCTCAGTTGTCTGTCTTTGATGGAATTTCCGTAAATAATACCTTTTTGTTTGATGAATTTAAAGATTATATTGATAATTTATATTATACTCCTAACGGAGTTGATACTAATTTCTTTTCTTTTAGGAATAAAGAACTAGGCAAGCCTATAACTCTTGGATGGGTAGGTAATAAAGACAGAGAAACTAAAAACTATAGAAAAATGTTGAAGCCTTTAATACATAAATTTAAAACAATTAATTTTAATGTAGTAGCTTCTTCTAAGAAAGACACAGATAAGCAGATGAAAAATATAGATGAGATGAAACAATTCTATTATTCAATCGATTTCCTCTTAGTTACCAGCACTGATGAGGGAACGCCTAATCCTGCTTTAGAGGCAATGTCTTGTGGTGTCCCTGTCATAACGACTCCTGTTGGGAATATGGTTGAGATCGTCTTAGACGGTATAAGTGGCTTTGTTGTTGAAAATGATTTTGAATCTTTTTCTGACAGTATCAGGTGGGTAAAAAAGAATTTTAATAATGAAAAATATAGTAAAATGAGACAAAGTTCTAGATTTCTTATCGAAGATTGGAGTTGGGAGAATAAACATTTGCGCTGGCTAAACTTTTTTGAGGACTTCGGTAAATGATTGATTTAAGAGGAAAATTAGATGTTTTTATCATTACAAATGGAAGATCTACTTTTCCTTATTGTAAAAAATCTATTGAAAAGCAAAAAAATGTTAAAATAAATGTGACTTTAATAGAAAACATGGAATGGCTTGATGCAAATAGAAAAATATTAGCTGATTGCAAATCAGAATTTTTTCTTAGAGTAGATGATGATATGCTCTTAAATTCTAATGCTTTAAACTTTATGTGGGATGTTGTTTCTAAAGAATCTAAAAACGTAGCTCTGAGATCTTGGTTATTGTGGGAACCATATAGTGACAAGGTGTGTAGAGGTATAAAAATTTACACACATTCTATAGCTTCTAAATTAGGTTTTAATATTAGCAAGTTAGGAAAAATAGATAAGGTATTTGCAAAGGCATTAGTAAAAACTTCATATAAAAGAAAAAAGCATAAAGATATTTTAGCTATACACTCTTGCTCAACTGTTCAAGAGCATATAGCATATGCTTATATGAGGGGAGAACAGAATGGCCCAGATTTTAAAAAAGAAAAGAAGTGGATGAAAAAAAGCATATCTAATTGTAGATATGATTTACCTCAGCAATATGATATGTCGGATAAATTCCTTTATAATTTAAATAAGAAAAGTAAAACAGATTTCTATAAATTTTGTGTGAGATAATGAAAGATAAATTTTTATTTGTAATATTGACTTGTAATAGATTTTTTTATTTTAAAAACTGCATTGAATCTATCTTTGAATGTGTTGATATGGATAGGATTGAAATTCTTGTATGTGATAATAAAACTATTGAAAAGGGGTTTGAAGAATATCTTAATTATATTTCATTAAAACACAATATAACTATTAAGAGATTCGAAGATAGAGCGAGTAATGAGTTATACAGAGCAATGGAATGGTCTATAAAATATGCTAAAAAAAACAAATTTGATATTATAAATTTTGTTCAGGATGATTATCAATATATGTATAAAAGAGATGCTCATTTAGATGAAGTTTTAAAGATATTCCAAGAAAACAAGAATATAGTACAAGTCAATTGTAATATGGGTTGGAGAAGAAAAAAGGATGGCTTAGGGAAAATTAAGCGAATTAGGGTTAATGATGTTTTATATGGTATTTTATTAGATAAAAGACCTTGTGATAACGGTTTTACTAGAGTGTCTGTATATGACAAAATAGGGATGTACCCTCAAGCAGCTATAAGCTGGGGGCTTGGTCCTAATCGTTATGTCAATAAGATTAATGGAGAAATATGGTTTGGAAGGGAATGTAGGAAAAATGGTTGGTATAGAGTTTTAAGTTATCTGCCTAATTCTAGTATGATGTATGATTGTGCTTATGTTAGGGGAGATGAGAGATATGGAAATTACTTCCCTCCTTCAAATAAGTATTATTTTAAGCTTATTGAAAAAAATGGGCAGAAAAAGATAAAGAAAAACCATGATAAGAAACAGTTTTCTTATATTGAAGATTTTTCTATACCAGATGGGTGGATTACTGAAACTCAAGGTAAACATGGAACATCTAGTGTAGTAAACAAGATATAAAGGTATCATTAAGATATGAAAAAATTTTATTACGTTACTGTAGCGACAAAAAAATCTTTTATTACTACCTATACTCAATGGGCTCTCAAGTCTTTAATCAAGACAGGAGTAAGTCCTAGTGAAATACATTTTATAGGGAAAACCAAAAAAGACATTAAGCTCGTAAAAAAGTTGGTTCCTTATCCTATAAATACACATATCGTAGATGAAGATCTTGATAAAGTAAAGTGGAAATGTTTTGGAGGCAAACGTAAATATTCTTTATTGAAGATTGCAGGATTGTATAAAACATTTCCGAAGGCGGAAGATGGCAGATGTATGGTCTATTTTGATGGAGATGTTTTGTGGTATAAGAACCCTACAGAGTTTTTGCTGACTAAGTGTGATAAAACATGGTTTCATCATGGTAAAGAACTCGAAAAAAGAGCAACTATTGACCGTTGTAAAGTCAAATTAGATGATGTTGATTCTTTATCTAAATGGACATCTCTGCCAGCTGCATATCAAATGGTGAAATATGGCATAAAGCAGTTACCAGAAAGAGAAATAGTTGCAGGGTTTTATCTATTGCACGAGCAAGATCATGAAAAGATCTTGAAGCTTACATATGAAATGACTTTAGACAATACAAGTAGATTTGTTAGGCATGAAGGAGCTGGAGATCAAAAGCCGATGAATGCGGCATTGCAAGTTCTGGATATAGATTGGCATGGAGGATCAAGGTTTTTCTGCCCTGAGCATAAGGAATATTTTGATCATTTCTTCGGCAAAAAAAACATGAAAGATGATTTTTATAAAAGAGCGAAAAAAATAGGATTGATGTAATGCATATTCAAACGCCTGTCATAGGGATTCCAAAATGGAAATGGAAAAAGGAAGTTTTTCGATATTCAAAAAAACATTCTAACATTCATGAGGTGGAAATAAAAGATTTTTGTCATGAATGTAGCAGGCATTTTGAGTTGCTTAAAATTTTTGATAACGAAGAGGATGTTAAAAAATCAAAATATTATATATATCAAAAAGAGACAAAAAATAATGACGATTTGAATATCATCGATAAAATAGAGAAATTTAGAAAACTTTATTTATCCATGAAGATTGAAGTAAAATTTAAAAAAGGTGTTGCTGTTGTTACAGATGATGGATGCAGGATAGATGGTTCTCATAGATTGTCTGTTTTGAATCATTTGGATTATAAAACGGCTCCAATCAATGTTATAGTTTATGAAAATGTTTTCAACAGCAAAAAGAGCAATACAATAAGAAAACAAGTTTTAGAATATAGGCGAGATATTTATGGCTTCAGCTGACACCCTAGCAAGATACAATCTAAAAGATAGATGTATTCAAAAGATTGATTTAAGATCTTGCTATATGCAGCAAAGACCTAATCAGCCTTTTAATGATATGATAATGAGAGACAACGGCTTTATTGATCTTTCTATGTTAAATTCTCCTCATTTGGAAATAATAAATCTATATATTAAACACGGTGAGAAGTGGGTCAAAGATAATTATCATAATACTAGATATCATAAAATGTTAAAACTTATGGGCAAAGATGGATTTCCTCACAAGATTTTTAAGCTATTTAAGTCATTAAAAAAAGGTTATTTGAGAAAAAAATACGCAAAAGAATATATAGTTGTTCTAGAAAAACCCTTTGCTAAGTCTAGATATAATAGAGATGTTAAAAATTTAGTTCCTGAGATTTGGTCTGGTCATCATCGAGCAGCTATTTTAATTGCGTTATGCCAATATGAGGTAAAGGTTTTAATTGCTGATGATGCAGCAGAAGGACTCTGTGCGTCTGCTGGAAAAATTCATAATTTGTGTGTAAAAGAGTAAAATATGAGATTATTAATATTAGTTGACAGGCTTAACTGGGCTTATGATGCTATCGCAAAAGCTATTGTGAAGTTTAAAAAAGATGATGACTTATTGATAGATATTTTGCCAATTAAAGGCAATATTAAAGAAATAAAAAAGAAGTATAAGTCGTATGATAGATTTTTAGTTGTTGGATGGCAGACGTATGGGAAATTGCATTTTCTTCCGTCTAAGGATACATTAGTGGGTGTCCATGGCTATCATGCATGGGATAATAAGAAAAGTTTGCCTAAAAACGAAGCGATTCCTGATGAAAAATTAATAACCTTTCTTAATCAATTTAGAGGAGTGAATGCTGTCTCTAAAAGACTATTCAATCTCTTTAAAGCAAATGGTGTTAAAAATATTTATTGCACTCAGAATGGGGTTGACTCTGATATGTTTGCCCCATCTACTGCTCGCCCTTGTAAAGATTTTTTTGTTGGTTATTCTGGATCTAAGAAGCATGATTGGCGTAAGGGAGTTAGCGAGTACATACTCCCTGCTGCATCGAAATCTAAAGTTATTCCCAGAATAGCGATGTTAAGCACTGATAGTTATGTGACTGTCGATAAGATGCCTCAATTTTATCATTCATTGAATTGTTATATATGTGCTTCTAGCTCAGAGGGGTTTTCATTAAGTGTATTAGAGGCTGCTTCTTGCGGTTTGCCAATTATATCAACTAAAGTTAGCGGTTCGGATGAACTCATTGTAAATAATGAAAATGGATTTTTAGTTGATAGAAATATTGATAATATAGCTGAAGCTATATTGATATTGAAGAATAATCCTGAAAAATGCAAGTTGATGGGAGATAATATGAGGAAAACGATTGTTGAAAAATTCTGTTGGTCCAAAAAAGTAAGTGACTGGGTTGATTTTATAAAAAGATAAAAGGTAAAATGAAAAAGCATACAGACAAGTGGAACAAATACGAAATAGGAAAAATAGAATGGATTAATAAAAATCATTCTCATTCTTGTCGTAAGTATTTTATTGATTACATTAAAAACAATAATATTGATAATATTTTAGAAATAGGCGCTGGCGAGTTAATAGAGGCTAAATCGTTATTAGGCGATAATCCATCATTACGATATTCTGTGATGGATATTTCTGATCTTTTTTTGAAATACTGTAAGGATAATACTAGCGTAAAAGCATTCAAAGGAGATATGACAGATCCTCCATTTGAAGATAAGAGTTTTGATTTGGTATATGTGAGTTCTGTTTTAGAGCATTCTCCCGACATTAAAAAAACAATTAAAGCGATGTCTAGAGTCAGTAAGTCTTTTTACTTTAATATGTTCAAATGGAAAATGAAAACAGGTAATTTAAAATCTAATTTTAAAGAGAAAAAACAGTTTTTTTCTTCTTATTTTAATATTTATGAGTTATTGGATTATATCAAAAAATATGGTGATATAGAAGATTTATTTGTATGTAAGAAAGATATAGAAGAAAGAATACCATTCGAAGATTATTGTAAAACAATTGATAATATAGATGTCCACAGGACATCTGATTACTTAACTATTATAGGCAGTTGGAAATAACATGGCAAAAGAATCCATTCT